>Ga0208193_1000534_pt1 | contig 19980 bp, 16 predicted proteins | sample June2015DPH_17_2_FD_184716 | JGI IMG/M metagenome (GOLD analysis project Ga0208193, IMG submission 184716) | Peatland microbial communities from SPRUCE experiment site at the Marcell Experimental Forest, Minnesota, USA - June2015DPH_17_10... | ecosystem: Environmental > Terrestrial > Soil >... | reverse complement strand
CGCCACCAGATCGCCCGGCTGCATCTCGCGATTGACGAACTTTCGCAACGCATCGCGAACGTGAACGATACTTTCGAAGGAGAGCCCTCTAGGTCGTCGACGACCAGAGCAAACATGCGGCGCACGCTGCCGGCCGTGGGTAGCGGACGCTGAGGCGGGGGCAATGGGTTCCGCCCGTTCGACGGACTCGGGGTTATGACCAGCGGAGCGATGCCGGAAGCGATATAGGAGCAATTCGTGATGGTCTGAGGCTTGCCATCCTGAAGGACCTCGAAGTCCTCGGCTTTCAGGTTGCTGATGTGCTTGTTCGCTGAGTCGGTGACGACGGCATCCACCTGTACCAGGTTGACATCGATGCGAATGACCGGATTCTGAGCGAAACTCACAGAAGACCAAGACAGGAACAGGGTCGCTATCGGGGCCAGCCGGCACATTAATTGAATTATTCCATGAATACAAGTAATCGGACGCCTCGAAGCGCCGCATGACGCTAACAGCTTGTTGTCGAAGATTTCAATTTCGCCGTTGCGCAAATCGGGAATTGCCTGACCGTGAGCCCCCATGGGCCACGATGTTGAGAGTGACGAGCTTGGCAGTAGCAGACTCGGTGAAAACGCGGAGGTCTATCCGCATAGATCACTCGCTTTCCCCTGACGATAACACGCGTCGGATGCTTGTATGCGCGTTGGCGATGTTTGTCCGCGTCAGTTCCCGCTTAATTCGGTTTACCCGGCGGCGGCTGCGGGAGCGGCATCGTCACCGATCCGATGGCGTTGGAGCCGCGATCGAAAACAATCAGACGGACGGTCTGTGTTTCCTCCGAGATGGCAATATCCTGAACGACTTCAATGCCCTGCTGCAACACTTTGTCATGGTCCTGAGCGTTGAGATGGAGGTCGAGAGGAATCACTGGCCCACGCTTAGGGTCGGAGCCCTGAGCGTAGCCGACGATGGCGAGCCGCAGTTGTCCATTGTACTGGTTCCCTTCGTGAACCAAAACGATATCGTGGGCGCTGATGTGCGCGTAGAGGTGTACCTTGTGGCCGCCTTTCGGATCGCGCGAAAGGGTCGCGCGGAGACCGATTTCGGCGGCATCGAACGTAGTCGAGACGGCTGAGTTGATTGCCTGCTCGGATCTGGTGCCCCGTGGCTCAGCCCACGCGTAGTAACCGGTTTTGGTCTGGATGCGCACTCCCTTACGCGTGCACGTGACGCGGAGCTTGTGGTACTTGTCGTCCCAGTAACTCGCCGGTGGGTAATATCCGATCTGATAGCTGGTGCGCATGTCGGTGATCGCTTGCCGCACCGCGGCGCCGACGTCCTTGCCGCCGTCCAGCCGGCCGCCGGTCATTTCCGCGAACTGATTCAGCGTGTCCAGGCTTCCCATGCCGGTCGTGCCGGGGCCGCCCATGCCTTCCGGGCTACCGAGCAGAACTTGGCGCACGGGGTAGATGGAGACTCCAGCGCGGTCGAACTCTTCGCTCATTTGCCGAAGAAGCGGCTTGAAGTCGACATAGTCGCCGGTGTCGGAGCGGTTCGGGCCCAGCTCGATCGGCACGCCGTCCGTAAGCCAGACGATACTCTTGTGGCCGGGCACCATCGACAATTGGGCCGCGGCTGCGTCCAGCGCGGCATAGGTTAATTGCACGCGATAAGTCGGATCGAAGTCGTCGACCGGGCGAACCTGGGTCACGGCGCGTATCGCGCTGTCCAACAACGGCTTGATCTGCCGCGTCCACGGGGCTCCTCCCTCCGAGGCGGGCTCGTCTTCCGGGCCGGGCAGGCCGTGGACAGGGAACAGGCGGCCATCAAGCGTCAAGCAATAAAGGTACACGTAATCGGCCGATTCCAGCGATCCCAGATCGTGAATCAACTGGTTGGCCGTGTATCCTCGCGTACCAAATCTCTCGTTCAGCAGGTCGAAGAGTATCAGTGTGGCGCGGGGGATATTGGCTCCGCTACGGTTGGAAGCTTCGTTTAGCGCCAGCGTGGGGGTTGGCGCGAGTGGTTCGTCGCGGTGACGAAAGAAGGCGATTGTCTGCGGCTTCCCGGAATCGGTCACGCGAAACTCGTCGCGGGTCAAATCGACAACCGGCTGCCCATGGATATCGAGCGCTACCACGTTCAAGTCCACCATCTGCGGCTCCTGCTGCGGAGGATTGTCACCGCCGTAGACAAGCGCCAAACCAAGGATCAGCCCGAGGGAAAGCCGAAATAGCACACCCCTTTTCTTCGCCGAACAAGTCATACTCACCCAGTATCGATGGTACGAAAATCAACCGAAGGTTCCCATCCCCCAAACCTAGTAGTTTTTCGCTATTTGAAGAGTAGCGGCGGTTGCCGCGACCGGCCTTTCGGCGGCCCTTCACCCTCCGGGCCGGAGGTCTCGTAGCAGCGTCGCCACGATTTTGTAGCGTCTCTGACCGCAGCATCCAATCGTTTAACTCGCGTGCGCAATCGCGCCCGCGACCCGTCTTGGAAGGCCGGCCAGGAACCGTGATAGAGCATATCCCTGGGGCCTGAATTTCGTTTCGACCTGCACTCTCCGATTCTCATCTCGAAAACTACATTTCCTGGCTCGGGGCGATTCGCGAAGCTTTGCCGTAGCGTTTGGAAAGAGGCGGTGAACCAATGCAGCACTCGTCTTCGCTAGCAGGGGCAGCTTGGGGTCATTCGAACTCTGCAAGCGATATGCCGTGCTCGTTACAAGAAAAGAAACTAATACCGTCTGTAGGCGTAATAAGCAAGCAGAAAGACTAGCGAACCAATAAACGCCGCGTAGAGAGTAAGGACGTGGACGCCGTTTACAGCGGCTGGCCCGAACGCATAGCACAACCAGCCTCCCGCCATGGCGCCGACAACCCCTAACACAATGTCGGGCAGAATGCCCTCCCCTTTCCTCTTTCCGAGCCGGCCGCCTATGAAGCCCGCTGCCAGACCGAGAACTATCCATATCACAAATGACATGATCTTTTCTTCACTGTCTAGTTGATAGGTATCCGGCATCGCGGGTTGAAAATGCGCCGAGCTCCATCATTGCGGTGAGATCGGGTAAGCCGATCAATTACTGGGCCCGCTAAGTTCGCTTGTTTCCAATGGATCTGAGGAAGAGGCATCCACGGTCGCCATGGTGTTTTGTGCATCTCCCGGCGGCCGGGCTATGCTTGCGACAATCTCCACAATGCCCTTATCCAATGTTGCGGAAACCTTGTTGGGGTCGATGCGCGCTGGCAGGTCGAATCGCCGGAAGAGCCGTTGGCCGAATTCGCAGAAGTGTAATCTCTCCTCCATGCCGCCGTGCTCGTGGGTTTCCGTACCTTGTATCAGAAGCGAATGCGGAGTCGCCGTGACTTGAATGGACTTGGCAGCGAAGCCGGGAACGGCTACCCGCAGCACAATTGCGGATGCATTCTCGAACATCTCTGCGGGCGGCCTCCAAAGAACTTCGCGTTCGGCGCGCAACCAGTCTTCCCAATCGTTGCCCAGGTGTTCGCCGCGCCGCTGGAAGTAATCGAAGGCCCGATGCCGGACCTCCTGCAAGTGGTGATCCGTCTGCCCCATTAGGGCGGATGAGGCTTCCTCTTGGTCGTGAATTTTCGTAATCGAAATAGCCGGTGTCATCCTGTACCTTTCCGCTCCGTTGATTCTCTCCTGCTGGATTCCGCACCTTTGCAAATCCGCTCCAGGCGTTCCCGATACATTGCAAGCCAGATGGCGAATCCATTACCATCTTTCGGGCTCGATCTGGTTGGCGAGGCGCCTTCGCGCGTGTTCTTCAATCGGATACGCCCATACTTCCATGGCAGTTGCATCGCAGCACTTCCGCTTGGAACCCTCTAGCGCGCAGCGCCCCTCATCGGACTAACATCGATCCATGGCGTCCTGAGAACCAGTTCATCACAATTCCATGGCCAGCCCGCTCATCTCCTCCGCTTTTCCTCGAAATATCCCTCGATCCCAGTATCTGGTCGCGCAACGAGGGATGCTTAATGTCTCTTACGGTGAGACTGCACCATCTCTCGCGTGGCTAACACCACGAAGACGAACGCAAATATCGGCGACGTGGCATAGTCGGAGAGAGCAATCAGGAGGTAGAGCAACCCGGCTATTAGCAAGACGAAATTCCAGATCAATCGTTCAGGCATTTGGGACTCTTCGCCGACTACACGTTATGGGGCATAACTCACAGCGGTAGGGCGCCCGGTAGCGACACGTTGGGGCAGAGGCAAAGAGACGTCAATTTCCGTACCTTTGCCGGGCTCAGACTTGACGGCCAGACTGCCTCCCAGGCTTTCGACGCGCTCCTGCATCCCGATCAGCCCCAAACCCGTCTTCCGGGTGTTCACGAAACCCCTTCCGTCGTCCCGGATCGTCACCGCGAGTTTCCCGTCCTCGGCCATCAACGTTATCTCCACGGAGCTGGCGTTCGCATGCCTACACACATTGTTCAATGCCTCTTGGACTATTCGAAAGACACAAATCTTATGCTCCTCCGGAAGTTCGTTCGGAAATGCATACGCCACAACATTGATCCTGACCCCCGTGGACCTCGAGACTTGGTTTGCCTGCCACTCTAGTGCCTCAGCCAAGCCAAGGTCGTCCAACATGGAGGGACGCAAGAGCAGCGCCATGTTGCGCAGCATCGCTACGGAACCCTCTACCAATTCACGGATTCTGTTCACCCTCGTCCGCAACGGTTCGGGGTAGGGAGCCAGCGCCACACTCAAACCGTGCAACTCAAACTGCACCGCCGACATGGATTGGCCTACCGCATCGTGTAGATCTCGCGAGATGTTCTTGCGTTCGTTCTCCTGGGTCTCCACCAACCTTGCGGAAAGATTTCTGAGCTCCTGCCGGGCGCCGGTAATGTTTTTGAGGTGCGCCAGTGTCTGCCCCTCAAGCCGAAGGATGTGGAGCGCGGTAGCGAAAGCCAGCGCAAGGCCGCACAGGAACATAACTGAAACGCCAATTATCAATCGGTTGCGGAGGCCGGAAAACATATGAAAAATCTGCTGGTTCCTTTCCAGAAGCTGCTGTTGGTTTAGCGAAGCTATTGTGTCCGCTATGCTCAGAGTACTAGAGCGCCGCGGCAGTACATCGTCATGTAGGAACCGAAAGCCTTGGAGACGGCGCCGCTGCGCGTCCCAGGTGAGAACAGGGTCGAGAGTCAGCCAATATTCCCGAATCTCACGTTGCAGGGCATCGTACATCTGCTCGCCCACGGGACCAGGCCCCGAAGTAGTGAGCGAGATCATGGCTTGGATTTGGCGGCGCGTGCCGGCCAATTCCATTCGGCTCTGTTCCGCCTTGGCTGGATCCGGCTCCAACAGATAGTCCCGAACGTACGTCCCGGAGAGATAGATCGCAGATCGTAGTTCGTCAAGCTTCATCTGCCGCCCCAGGAATTCCTCCAGGATGCTTTCATTGCTTGTTTGCAATTGGGAAATGACATGGACCGCATCGATTCCGGAGAGAACGAGCAGCGTGAGGAGCACGCCGAACCCGATGGCCAAAGCCATTCTGGTTGTAAGTAATCGTCGTACCGTTAGCCTTGCTTGACCGTTCCCAGACATCAGTTCTCCTTAGATCACGGCATCTTGCTTGCCCGAAGAGATGACGCCCTTTCGGATTGAATAGAGAATGAGTTCGGCCAAGGTGTGAAAGTTCAGTTTTTGAAAAATGTGCTGGCGGTGGCAAATCACCGTGGTGGGGCTGAGGTCGAGAATATCAGCAATATCTTTGTTAGCTTGGCCTTCCGCCAGCAACTGCAAAATCTGCCGTTCGCGGCTGGTCAATAAATCGTAGCCGTCTTCAACTTGATGTGCCCCCAGGTAGCGGATGTACTCATCCGCCAGTATTCTGCTCACCTTGGGGCTGAAATACGCCTTCCCCTGTGCGACCGCGCGGACGGCTTCCACGATTTCGAATTCCGATGAACTCTTCAGCACATATCCGCGGGCTCCCGCCTTGAGAGCGTTCAGCAGGTAGCACTCATCGGCGTGCACGGTCAGCATAACCAGTTGAATTTCCTGCAACTTGCTTGAGATCTGGCGGGCCGCTTCCAGGCCGTTCAGAATGGGCATGCTGATATCGAGGATTGCGACGTTTGGGAGTTCGCGTTCGGCCAGTTCAACGGCCTGCCGGCCATCGCCGGCTTCGGCAACGATTTCGAACCCAGGCTCGCTTGCCAAGAGCGCCCGCAAACCGCCACGGATGATTGCATGATCGTCCGCGATTAGAATCCGTATAGGCCGCATACGCCTCCTTGCAATGTACTCGCTATGATCGTACGGTGATATTGCGGCCGGACGGAATACCATGAACGGAGTATTTTTGGTCCCGAATATAGAGAGGTAGAGATATCTGGGGCACAACGCTCGCGTCTCCCCTGTTTTTTCGGGAAAACTCCTCTAATTCGGGTATATGCTTTGGTCTAGGGGCGCGGTAGCATCGATTTCGTGGCTATTGGGTCGCAAGAGTTGCACCTACGAGTAGCGTCTCAGCAGCTGGAACCCGCTCGATTCCGGTCTTCTATCTTTTTGAATCGTTGAACTTATGTCGTCGACAGATGGACCCAGCAACGGCCTAAATGCGCTCCGCCGGTTCGATTCCTGCGCCCTCGCGAATGCGATTGAAAGGTTCAATGTCCGTCCCCGGAACGAAGGGTTCATCAGCGGCGGCGCAATTTGTAGGTTTCCCCACTGTCCGCCCATCGTTGGCCACGCCGTGACTGGCCGGATCCGCACCTACATGCCGCCGATCACGGGAAAATGTTACTACGACAGTATCGAATGGTGGCGGTATCTGGTCACCATCCCGCCACCGAGGGTAGTGGTGTTGCAGGATTTCGACAACCGGCCCGGATTCGGGGCCCTCTTCGGGGAAGTACACGCGCGGATTTGCCTGGCGCTCGATTGTGTCGCCTATATTACGAATGGCGCCGTGAGAGATCTACAAGCGATCGAAAAACTTGGAATTCAGCTATTTGCAGGCCGCGCCTCGGTGTCGCATGCCTACGCTCATGTTGTCGATTTCGGCGAGCCCGTTGAAATCGGAGGACTCCAAATCAAGCCCGGGGATGTCCTTCACGGCGATCGCCACGGAATTCTGTCCGTGCCCTCCGGGCTCGTAGATCGGTTACCGGGCGTGGCGGAACAGATTCAAAGCGAAGAGACGGAGCTATTCGCGTTAATAGATAGCCCCGGCTTCTCTGTGGAGAAACTCGGGGTAAGACTACAGCAGTTCGCTGAGAAGCAACGATGCACCTAAACACTCATAGGCAAATATTGCAAGCGGCTGCCACACTTCTGTCAGCCGCGTTCTTTGTGGGATGCTCCAGCCAGAAGGTCAATGTAAGCGAAGCTAGCGGGGCTCCCGCGGCCGTCTCAGTCGGAGTTACCCAAGTGGTGCGCAGGCCCATTGCGCGCCAACTTACCATTTCTTCGGAGTTGGTCCCCTTCCAAGAAATCGACGTGTACGCGAAGGAGTCAGGCTATATCAAGGAGTTGCCGGTGGACTATGGGACACGAGTCGAAAAGGGGCAACTAATGGCTGTCCTTGAAATCCCCGAACTGGTGATGCAATTACAGGAGGACGCGGCGGCCATCAAGAATCAACAGGATGTAGTGACGCAGGTTGAGCACCAGATTGAGCGGGCGGCGGCCCAAGTCAAGCCCTACGAAGCGCAGTACACAAGGATCAAGGGCGTATTCGACAGCAAACCCGGCCTGGTGGCGCAGCAGGAAGTGGACGACTGGCAGGGCAAGTATATGGCAGCGGAGGCGCAGTTGGAAGTCGCAAAATCCGCTCTATTATCCGCACAAAGCGTGTTGGCGGCGGCGCAGGCCAAGGAACGGCATGACAAGATACTGTCCGACTACGCCAACATCTATGCTCCATTCAGCGGCGTGGTCACGCAGCGTTACGCGAATTTTGGCACCTTAGTTCAGGCCGGCACCAGTTCCAGCACCAACGTGCTGCCGATAGCGAAGCTCTCCGAGGACGACAAGTTCCGCCTCGTGATTCCCGTGCCGGAATCGTATGTCAAGTTCATTCACATCGGCGATGCGGTGGATGTCAGCGTGCCTTCCTTATCCCGCCATTTCCCCGGCAGGGTGGCGCGCTTTTCAACCGACGTAGCTCAGGATACGCGAACTATGCATACCGAGGTTGATGTGCTCAACCCCAACCGTGTGTTGGTGCCCGGGCTTTATGCGGACGCGACAATTACGCTAGAGCACGAAAATAATGGCCTCGCCGTGCCCTTGCAGGCGATCAGTCACCAGACGTCCGGGGACACCGTGTTTGTCGTAACGCCCAACAACACGATCGCGATCCGTACCGTGCAGCTTGGCTTGCAGAGCCCGGACTGGGCGGAGGTCACCTCGGGTTTGAACGAGGGAGACAACGTGGTGGTCAGTGATCGCGCCGCGCTGAAAGCCGGCGCCGCGGTGCAGCCTCATACCGTTGAAATGACCGAGTACAAAGCTGAAAACCAGTAATCTCAGGAGTCGATAGACACTCATGCCCGGATTTTCGATTCGCAATCCGTACTTCATCGTGGTCATCTGCCTTGCGCTTCTGTTGCTCGGAGTGCTGGGAGTAGCGGGAATGCCGGTGGATCTCTTCCCTCCGATTAATATTCCGCAGGTAGTGGTTGCGACCTTTTACTCCGGAATGCCTCCGCAGGACATCGAAACCGACATCACAGACCCATTGGAACGTTTCTTCACACTCGCCAGCGGAGTTGACCACTTCGAGTCGCGGTCGCTGCTGGGAGTCAGTATCATCAGAATCACGTTTCAAACCGGTACCAGCGCCGATGCGGACGTAACCCAGATCTCCAACCTAGCGCTGGCCGATCTAAAACGCCTCCCACCTGGAACCTTGCCGCCCGTGGTATTGAAATTCGACGCGTCGAGCTTGCCCGTGTGCCTCCTGACCGTGAAAGGCGAAGGGCTCAATGAGACTCAACTCCACGATTTAGCTCAGTTTCAGATTCGCAACCAAATTCCCGGAGCGGTGAAGGGTGCGGTGATTCCTCCTCCGTTTGGCGGCAAGTATCGCCAGGTGATGGTCTATGTGGACCCATACAAACTATTCGCCCGCCAGCTTAGCCCGATGGATGTGGTCGATGCGGTCAACCAGGCGAACCTGATTCTACCGGCGGGCGATGTGAAGATGGGACCCTATGACTACTACGTCTACTCCAATAGTCTGGTGGAAAATGTCGACGATCTGAACGCGCTCCCCCTCAAGACTGTAGGCACGCGATGGGTTTCGGTTGGGGACGTCGGAAAAGCCGTGGATGCGGCCCAGATTCAATACAATATCGTGCGAGTGGACGGACAGAAATCCGCTTACGTCCCCATCATGAAGCAGGGTGGCGACACCAACACCATCTCGGTAGTCAATGGAATTCGCGCCCTAATTCCCAATCTGGTGGGTCTGCCTAAGCAGTTAGTCGCCAGCGTGGTCTTCGACCAATCGGTCTATGTGAAGGAAGCCTTGGAGACCGTACTGCACGAAGGGCTCATCGGACTGGTCCTCACCAGCTTAATGATCCTGATCTTTCTGGGAAGCCTGCGGGCAACTTCCGCGGTGCTGCTGTCCATTCCTCTTTCCGCCTTGACTACTTTCGTGATTCTGTCGCTGATGGGCAGCACGATAAACACCATGATCCTGGGAGGACTCGCTCTGGCGTTCTCGCGAGTCATCGACAACTCCGTAATCTCGCTGGAGAACATCTACCGGCACCTTGAGATGGGTTCCGCGCCCGCCGTGGCCGCGGAGGCGGGCGGCGCGGAGGTTAATCTTGCCATTTTGGCGGCCACTTTGGTGGACGTAGTCGACTTCTTTCCTGTCACTCTTCTGTATGGAGTGAGTAAGTTTCTTTTTTCCGCTCTGGCCCTGGCGTTCTGCCTGGCGCTGCTGGCTTCGTTCGTCGTCTCAATGACTGTAATCCCTCTCTTTTGCTCGCGCTTCCTGAAGAGCGTTCCCCAAGGGCATGGCGAGGGGCATGAGGAATCGGGCGGCTCCCTATTTGCCAGGTTCAACCGTCTTTTCAATCGCGGCTTCAATAAAGTTCTCGATGGCTACGAGCGGGCCGTACGGGGGGCCTTAAGGTTCCCGGCCTTGACGGTGATCGTCCTTTTCGCGCTTTTCGTGGCCAGTATCGGGATTTATCCGCTGCTGGGGCTCGCTTTCTTCCCCCGAACCGATGCGGGCCAGTTCACCATCAACCTTAAGGTTCCCACCGGAACCCGCATCGAGATGACGGACCAGTACGTGGCCAAGGTTGAAGATCTGATCAAGCACACGATCAGCCCTCACGATTTGAAGATGATCGTCTCGAATATCGGGATTGTGCCCGATTTCTCGGCGCTTTATACGACCAACGCCGGCCCATACACCGCTACGGTGCAGGTAGCCCTCACCGACGATCACAAGCTGAGTAGTTTCGACGACATCGACCGTGTCCGGCAGGCGCTGGCCAAACGGTACCCTGAGATTCGGACGTTCTTCTCCAGCGGCTCGATGGTGGATGCCATCCTAAACTCCGGCATGCCGGCTCCGGTCGATCTGCAAGTAAGCGGTCCCAACCTGCCGCAGATTTACGGCATCGCGCAGAACCTTGCCAGCCAGATCCGGCAAATGCCGAACGTAGGCGAGGTATATATCCCGCAAGACATGAATTATCCGGGACTACGCCTGAATGTGGATCGCGTACACGCCGGCGAGCTCGGTTTAAGTCAAAAAGATGTAATCGACAACGTCATCACCGCGCTTAACTCCAATTACATGATTGCTCCCAATTATTGGGTGGATTACAAAACCGGAAACGACTATTACTTAACGGTGCAATACTACGAACACGGCGGGGGCGCAATACGGAACTCCCTGGATTTGAGCAATATCCCGTTGCGCGCGCCAAGGCTTAAGGATCCTACGACTCTGGACAGCGTAGTCAAGCTGGATCGCATTCAAACCCCCACCGAATTCGACCATTATGCTATCCAGCGGGTAACCGACGTATACGTGACTCCGTCCGGAGAAGATCTGGGAAGACTCAATACCCAGATAAACAAGCTGGTCGCAGATTCCAAGATTCCGGGTGGCGTTAAGGTTGAGCTGCACGGCATGGTGCTCGGCATGGAAGAATCGTTCAAGCGATTCGGAATCGGCTTTGGCATCTCGTTTGCCCTGCTCTTTCTGATTCTGGTGGCGCAGTTTCGCTCGTTTGTGGATCCGTTTCTCATCATGCTCGCGATTCCGATGGGATTCATCGGCGTCCTGGTTATTTTGCTGATCTTGCATACTACTCTCAACGTGATGTCCCTCATGGGGGTTTTGATGTTGATCGGCATCGCCGATTCCAACAGCATCCTGATCGTCGATTTCGCTCATAACCTGGAAGGGCAGGGCCTTTCGGTAGAGGACGCCGTGATTACCGCTTGCCGGGTTCGATTGCGCCCCATCCTGATGACTTCGCTGGCTACCATCATTGGGATGATTCCGATGGCAATGAAGTTAGGAACCGGCGCCGAGCAATACGCACCTATGGCCCAAGCCATTATCGGCGGCCTGACTACGTCGGTCCTGCTAACCGTGTTCATAGTTCCTGCCGCCTACCTGCTGGTTTACCGCGGAAGACGGCCGAGAGCGGGCCAACCCATCGAGGGGGCGCCGGGGGGCGCGCCGGCTCTGCCAGCTCTACCATCTCCGGAGGGAATTTAAAATGCGATTGACACTTTTCCTTCTCGCCGCCGTTGGGACCGTTCCTTTCTTTGGCCAAACCGGCGTACCGGTACAGTTGAAACTCAGCGACGCGGAAGTCCTGGCCTTGAAAAATCATCCCCAGGTGCTGGCGGCGCAGAACGAGACGTCCGCTCAGAGCCAGCGGATCGTGGAAGCGCGTTCCGCATACTACCCGACAGTCGACGGGGAAATGACAGGGTCGGGCGCCAACATCGGAGCCCGGCTTGGCGCCGGCTTCCTCAACGTTTCCTCGCTTTTCGACCGCGTTGGCGACGGTGTGCTAATCAACCAGTTAATCAGCGATTTTGGGCGCACATCCAGCCTGGTCTCACAATCGAAATCGCAGGCGAACGCCGCAGCGCAAAATTATCAGGCGACTCGCTATGACGTCCTGTTGCGCGTTAATGTGGCCTATTTTGGCGCGCTGCGTTCCCAGGCGCTGGTCAAGATTGCGCAGAAGACCGTGAGCGCACGGCAGCAAGTGGACGATCAGATCACCCAACTGGCCCAGAACAAGCTCCGCTCTCAGTTGGACGTCAGCTTTGCGGACGTTAACGTCTCGAAGGCCAAGATGCTCCTGATCCAATCGCAGAATGTAGTGCAGGCGGCCTTCGCGGAATTGACTCGCGCGTTGGGCGCACAGCAGTCAGCCACTTATCAATTGACGGATGAGCCGATGCCGCCCAGTCCCCAGGCAGACGTCGAGGGCTTGGTCCGTCAGGCGATGCAGAGTCGCCCGGAATTGGCCGGGCTTCGTCTAACTCGCGACGCGGCGTATCAATTTGAAGCCGCCGAACGCGATCTCAAGCGCCCCACAGCGAGCTTCGTGGGAGTGGCTGGGTACATGCCGTACATCGACCAGATCAATCGTCCTCGAATTACTCCGAACGAATATGTGGGCGCCGCGGTGAATCTGGAGATCCCCATTTTCAACGGGCATCTGTTCACGGCGCGCCGGGAAGAAGCGCATTATCGTGCCTTGGAGTCGGATCAACGGGTGCGCGATCTGGAAGAAAGCATCTCACGCGACGTGCGCAACGCTTGGGCTAACGCTCAGACAGCTTATCAGAATTTGGCTGTCACCGCGGAGTTCCTCCGGGAGGCCACAATGGCTCTCGACTTAGCTCACGGGCGCTTCGACCTGCAACTTTCCAGTATTGTCGAGTTGACTGACTCCGAACTCAATCAGACGGAGGCGGAGATCGAGAGCCTTAGCGCACAGTATGATTACCAGAGCGCCTATGCGGCGCTTCAGTATGCGATCGGCTTGCTGCGGTAAGTCCGGATTCCATGGCGGCGAAGGGGGCGGTTCTTTTTCGCGAAACGCAGTCGTTCCGCTTGGGCTATGCCAAAATCGCTCTCGCGATGCCGCCGGCAGCGCTAGCGATTATCAGTTGCCGTCAAATCTTCTGGAGTCATCCGTGGGGAAATCCTCCCACGACCAACGGTAATCTGCTGTTTCTGACGATTTTGACTCTGTCGGTTTACGTCCGTTTGATCACGGTTCGGTTAGTAACCGAATTGCGGCCGGAGCAGCTCTCGGTTGCCATGAAGGGCTTTTGGCGGCGGACTCGCGTTCCGGTTGCTGACATTCGCGCTGCCATAGCGGTTGAGTACGATCCGGCAGGCGAATACCGCGGCTACGGCGTCCGTTCCGGACCGCGGGGCCAAGCCTATATCGCGTCCGGCAATCAGGCAGTTCAACTGGAACTCACGGGCGGCCGTAAGCTGCTGGTAGGGTCTCAACAGTCCAAGGAATTGACTCGCAAGATCGTCGAAGCGCAACGAGGGCTGTGGTCTCAACCAAGTGAAAACGCCGAAGGTTGATTGTACGCTTTCCGACGGAATGCGTGCGCGTTCCAGCACAAATTCTCACGAATCACTAATGCCTATACTACGTCTGAAGGATAGCGTCGCCTGCCTTTCGACCTTTACGCTTGGATGATGGCCGGCACAACAACAGACTCGCAAATCGGAACTTGCGACGCGTCGATGCTGCAGGTGGCCGGACACGCGCCGGACATTCCTTCCTATCGGTTTTCCTGTGTTTATCTGACCTCCTCCGGTCGCGCAGCCGCCCTGGTATCAACACTGGTGGCTTCCGCACAAATCCAGATTCACAGCGCCAATACGCTGGGTAACGCCAGGGCACGGCTACAAGCCACAAAGGCGCGGGTCATGCTGACCGACGTCACGTTCGAGAGAGGAGGCTGGGAGGATGCAGTGCGAATGGCGGCGCGTCTTTCATTCCGAGCTGCCCTCGTGTTGGTGTCGCCGTTCGTTGACCACCGGCTGTGGATCGACGCGCTGGAATGCGGAGCTTACGATCTGATCCTTGAACCTTTCCACGCGGAGGAACTGAGTTGGATCCTGGAAAACGCGCACTTGAGCGCAACCAGTCCTTGTTCGCGAAAAGCTGTCGTTTCCGCAGGGCTGCACCAAGAATGCCCTCTCTATGCCCCCGACAGCGTTGGTGACTATGAGTTGCCACCAACTCAGATGGAATCATCTATGGGCGAATCCTCCCATGACGTCCGGGAATCTCCTATTTCCGGCGATCTTAATTGTGCCGCCGCATGTCCGCCTGATCGCAGTTCTTCGGCGCCCCTTGTGAGACGAATCGGAGACCCGGCCGTAGACGGGCCACGCAATTCACGGCTAATCTTACTCTGATCGTAGTATTTACTTGATAACGGCTGCGCACTACGCTCAGAGTGACTGGCGCCGCGGTCATATGGAGGGTATTCGATGGCTCAGAGACCTCGCCGCTCGATTGGGAGACTTACCTTGGCATTTTGTCTTACGCTCTCACTCTTCCTCGCACAGGCCAAGAGCAAGGGCAAGGGCAAAGATCCAGACGCCATTGGCTGCCGCGATGTGGGTAAAGGCCTGAACTTCTACTCCCTTGAAAAGGAAGTTGCGCTCGGAAAGCAGATGGCACAGGAAGTCGAGCGGGATGCCAGGATCGTCTACGACCCAGTGATTGCCGAGTATGTCAGCCGCCTCGGACAGAACCTGGCGCGGAGTTCCGACGCCAAAGTTCCGTTCACGATAAAGATATTGGATACCAGCGAGGTTAACGCATTCGCTCTGCCGGGCGGCTTCTTGTTCGTTAATTCCGGTCTGATTGCGATCGCCGGCAACGAGGCGGAACTCGCTGGCGTTATGGCCCACGAGATCGCTCACGTGGCAGCGCGTCACGGCACGCGCCAGGCGTCCAGGAGCGACCTTGCCCACTCTGCGACTCTTCCCTTCATCTTCGCTGGAGGTTGGACTGGATTTGCAGTCTATCAGGCGGCTAGCGCCGCCATTCCGATCGCTTTCCTCACGTTTTCCCGTGGGTTCGAGGCGGAAGCCGACATGCTGGGTCTCCAGTACATGTATAAGGCGGGGTACGATCCTACCGCGTTTGTCGACTTCTTCGAGAAGATCGAGACACTGGAGAAAGAGGCGCCGGGGACGCTTGCCAAGGTGTTCTCAACGAATCCCATGACGGAAGATCGCATAAGAGCGGCCCAGAAGAATATCCAAAACCTGGAGTCACGCCATGAGTATCTATTGAATACTTCGGAATTCATTGACATTCGAACTCGTTTGGTCATGCTGCAGCGTGAACGAGACTTAGACGCCGGACCAAATGGCCGTCCAACCTTGCGGCGAACAGCCACCGGCGAAACCGCGGACAGTGATTCCGACGGCCAAGCAACCAAAACGGATACCGGCGATCGCACCACTCTAAAGCGGCGGAACTGACGCCGCGCGGGCGGCTCATTCCATTTCGAACGCGATGTACTGAAGTCTGCTGGCGCGCTCGATTTGCAGCACCACCGCGTCTCCATGTTTGAAGCCGTCGATCATTTCCTGGAAGCTGGATAACACAGCGATCGGCAGGTTGTTGACCGCTTGAATAATATCGCCCTGCTGGAGGTCCAAGAGTTGGGTCTGGCCCTGAGACGCCCTGGCGGCCACAATAATGCCATAGGAGCGGCGAAGACCGGGCAGCAACCGGGCAACGTCTTTGTCGATCTCTATGCAAAGGATGCCCAACCGGGGGATGAGATTCTTTTCCGGTGAAGCCAGCGACGCTAGCGGGTCCCATGGAGCCGATTGCTCCTTGACCCTCGTGGAGACTGTGAGCCGGTAGTCGCCCCGCTGGATCACCAGGGCGATCGTTTCGCCGCCCTGGCGCCGGTAAATATCATCGTCGAACTGGCGCGCGGTTTCGACCGCATGCGTATTGAGACTCAAGATGATGTCTCTGCGCTTGAACCCGGCAATATCGCCTGGGCTGTCTGGTTCCACATCGGCGATGACTACGCCCTGCGGCAGCGGCAGGCCCAGTCCTTTCGCCATTACCGGGGTGATGTCCTGAACGAAGAGTCCGATTGATCCGCGCGAAACCTTGCCCTTGGTCTTGAGTTGTTCGAACACGTTGCGGACGACATTGCTAGGAATCGCAAAACCGAGACCTTCGTTCCCTCCGGAACGGCTCACGATGAACGTATTCAGTCCGATCAACAGGCCCTGCGTATCCACGAGAGCGCCGCCGCTATTACCCGGGTTGATCGAAGCGTCGGTTTGGATATAGAGGATGGGATTATCGTCGCTTACGGCCCTGGCGGGGGAACTGACTACGCCCATAGAAATCGAATTGCGCAAGCCCATCGGACTGCCGATCGCAAAGACCAGGTCTCCTTGACGGAGTCTGTCGGAATCGCCAAAAAGCAACGAAGGGAGCCCACTCTCACCAATTCGAATCAGCGCCAGGTCCGATTCCGAATCCATGCCAATAACGCGCGCGTCCATGCTGCGTGTTTGCGGGATCGGCGCGGAATCAAGATTACCAGTGGGGGTCGATACCTCAGGGATCAGAACTTGCAAGCGTACCGCCCCCTGAACGACGTGGGCATTGGTCATGATATAGCCGGCGGGGTCCACGATCACGCCGGATCCGCTTGAATTCTGGCGCGAGATTCGGGTTGCAGTCTGGCTCTTTTCATCATCAATGGTGGCGTATCCGGTCACCAGGATCTCAACCACCGCTGGAGAGACACGGTTGGTTAGTTGCCGGATAGAGCCGCTAAGCTGGGTCAGAGGGTTTTTCTTGCCCGGCATCTGCGCGACTGCGAACTGCGCTCCAGCGGCTACGAGCGCCAAACCGGCCGTTACGCGGCACTTCATAGTCCACCTCTCCTAATTATCCAGCCAATCGCGCAAGAGCTGAAATACTTACCCCGCAATTTGCGCCGCCTTGGAGCAATTCGATACGCTACTATTCAAAATCCACCGCCATACTCAGTTCAGACGATAGAATCGCTGTTCAAAATGGTCTACCTTGTAAACAAGCGACACCCTGGGCCGTCCGCGACACGTTGGCAAGCCGTTCCTCGACCCACCCCTGAGGCGGACGGCCCAGTTCAGTATAGGGGTCGCTTGTCAGGGAGAACACAGTGATGAACCCGGCGACGGCTATCCTGAGACGGCTTCGAAGTATAAGCCGCGCGAAAAGTGCGTCAATCCAGGCTCTGGCGCCAGCGCGGCGCCAACCCGCGCCGATAACGCCAATTCTTCTACTCTCAGCCCTCGAATCCGACCAATATTTCATGCAAGACCTTCTGAAAGGTACCAGGTACGTGCTGGCTAGCGCGGCCAACTGGCATCGGGCGCAAAGGTTTATGGGCGCCATGGTTTTCCCGGTCATATTGTACGATCGGCTCTTTGACATCGCCGACTGGCGATTAGCCGCAATACGCCTTGCTAGTTCCTGTGGAAGCCCCTCGGTCCTGGTGCTATCGCAGACGCGCGACGACGAACTTCGGGACGAACTCATCAGAATTGGAGGGTTTGACGTCCTAGTACGGCCGCTTGAATTCGACGTCTTGCAGATTCTCGACTTTGCCACCGCCCACTTCGCTCTCCCCACGCCGCGTCCGCAACCGGGTGTACCGTCTCGGGTGGATTTCCAGGCGCTGCGGCAGGACCAGCCCGGAGTTGATTCGGGACTCCATTTCATCATGCGTCGGCTCCCGGAGAGTGGAGAGATCTGATCTCCGAAATCCGCGCAATGGCATGTTGTGCGCCGGAGTGGCTGCGCCTGGAAAAGATCTCCTCTTGCAAGGCTCGGCGGTCTTTCGATGCCTCGTGGACAACTCGTATCAATCTTCGTACCTCCTCGAACTGAAATGGCTTCCAGACAATGCCACAAGCGCCCCGTTTAAACAAATCTCCCAGGAATGGTCTGTCGACCGGATCGGCGATGACGAGCATTGTCACCAGAGGATGGCTGTCACCGAGCACGCTTAGAGCACGTTGCCAGAAGCCGTCCACGAATATCACATCCGAAAGAAGAACGGTGCTCTCGGTCGCCGTAAGCAGAAAATCCGCTTGATCCAGGGATTCCGCGTGGTGCATTCGGATACCGGTGCGTCCGAATACATTTCGCAGGAACGTGAACTCGGAACGAAATGAAGTCAGAACCACACAGTCTATGTACAGGTCAGTTGGCTGTCTCTTGCGGACGGGTTGATTTAGCATGAAATCTCCAAGTGTCGATGCTTGCCTAGGTCCTGACTCCATACTAGGCCCCGAGGCCCGCGGCGAGAATACTGTAAACGAGGTACGCTGCTGAAATTAGAACAGTAAGGATGCATCATCAAGCGCCCAAGTCAACTGGATCGGCGGGGGCGGCAGCCGGTTGCATTCGGCACATGAGGGCCCCAAGATCTGCGATCGACAGGCCGGTGATACTCGTATTTTTCCCGGAAACTACCTGATCTGCGGTATTTTTCGGCTCGCGGGCAAATCGTATTCTGGATTCGGGGTCGCGTATGGCCAGAAGGGCATGGACGACGGGATCGCGAGGTTGGAGTATCGCTCTCGCGCTGCGGCTAGCCGGCGCTTTTGCGCAAAATCCGCCAGCCGAGCCCTCGCATCCTCAAGACCTAAGCGCCGATTCAGTGATTCGCATCGACGTCAGACGTGAAGTTCACGCGACCAGCGGACGGTCTCAGCCGAAGACTGTGGAAGTGGTAGCCAGGACCTTCGGCGGCAGTTTGGGTGTGGCTCCCATCCTGGACAAATCTTCGAAAATCTGATAGAACAAGCTGTCGAAGGTTGTCCAAAACGCGGGAGGGGCGATGCCCAAAATGGTGATTGAAGTTCCGGAACAGTTTGTTGAGGTGGGAAAGGCGATGGCCGAACACCTGGCTATGCTGCAGCGAACTGTAGATCGGCTGGGTGGGGGGAAGGCGGTGGATTATGCGGCGGTTGAAGTGGCGATCGCGGAAGGGGCGTCCAGGACAGAATTAGCAGCCCACAGCGCAATCTTGAAGAATCTGGACATGGATGTTCCAGCAGTGGTAATCGGCGGGGTTCGGTACACGCGAGTGGGACGGTGTGAGGGGGCTTACCACACGATGGTGGGTTCGGTGTCGGTGGAGCGATCGTTATACCGGCAATCGGGAGAGCGAGGTGGACAGCCGGGGGGCAGGGTGGTGGACGCGGTTAGCTTGCGCGCGGGAGTGGTGGGGGACGGGTGGTTGCCGCAGACCGCGCGGGCGATGAGCTTTGCCGTTCAGCAAGGCACCTCGCGGGAAGCGGAGAAGACGGCGCAAGAGTTTAGACGGCTGCCATATTCGCGTGCCAGCTTCGAGCGGGTCACGCACGTGGTGGGCGCACTGGCGGTAGCGGATCACCAAGATATCGAGGACGCATTGATCGATGCTGTCGAAGTGCCCGAGGAGGCAACTTCGGTGAGTGTGTCGCTAGACCGGGTCAGTGTGCCGATGGAAGAACCGCGGCCGCGACCCGTAGGGCGGCCCAAAAAGGGAGCGGCTAAAAGGCCGGTGGAACGCAATTTCCGAATGGCCTATTGCGGCACGGTGACGCTGCATGACAAGACTGGAGCCGGCCGACATACGATCCGTTATGGATGCATGTCGGAGGGAGATATCTTGGGCTTGCGCGACCGCATGGTGGCCGATGTGGCGACGCTGCGGAGCAAGCGGCCGGACCTGAAAATCGAGCTGCTGTGCGACGGGGCTCCGGAGATGTGGAATCTGTTGGAGGAAGGCTTCACGCCCAAATTCGGAAACGACCTCAAGCGTTTTGTAGATTTCTATCACACGACGGAAAAGCTCAGCGCTGCAGCGCATGTGCTGGAGGACTCGGCGGCTGCGGCCGGCGAACGGCTGGGAGGCTGGAAGCAAGCCCTACTCCACCGCA
>Ga0208193_1000532_pt1 | contig 20108 bp, 18 predicted proteins | sample June2015DPH_17_2_FD_184716 | JGI IMG/M metagenome (GOLD analysis project Ga0208193, IMG submission 184716) | Peatland microbial communities from SPRUCE experiment site at the Marcell Experimental Forest, Minnesota, USA - June2015DPH_17_10... | ecosystem: Environmental > Terrestrial > Soil >... | reverse complement strand
GTTTCTCCAGTACCCGGTCCCCCGTGTAGCGCAAATCGCCCGCGAGAAACATCTTCTCGGGTCCCCAGTAGACCAGATCCGGCTCCCAATCATCCTTGCGGCCGCCGCCAAAGCCGAAGGTCTGGAAGCCCATCGACTCCAGCGCGACATTTCCGGTCAGGACCATCAGGTCTCCCCAGGAAATCTTCTGTCCGTACTTCTGCTTGACCGGCCACAGCAGGCGTCGAGCCTTGTCGAGGTTGGCGTTGTCCGGCCAGCTGTTGAGCGGTTCGAAGCGCTGTTGAGCACCGTCGGCACCGCCGCGTCCGTCGATCGTACGGTACGTGCCCGCGCCGTGCCACGCCATCCGGATGAAGAACGGTCCGTAGTTGCCGTAGTCCGCCGGCCACCAATCCTGCGACGACGTCAGGACCTTCTTGATGTCCGCCTTGACGGCATTCAGATCCAGGCTTGAAAACTCCTTCGCGTAATCGAAGCCGGCGCCCCGCGGATCCGACTCGACGGCATGCTGCCGAAGCGGCGAAAGGTCCAGATGATCGGGCCACCAGAAATTGTTCGGCGTCGGCGCACCGTCGGCGCCGGCCACGCCGGCCAACGCCAGCGACGATGCAGCCGCCGCGAACGCAGCGACCAATCTTGTCGATTTCTTACGCATTGAGAGCTCCCCCAGTGTGTCCAGTCCTGTGCATGAAACGGCACCGTTCCGTGCACTAAAAATCCTCCGCGCCACGGTAATTGGCGCGGTGGAGGGCATCCAATCGTTTGTATGGATCGCATCGATAGATGGGGTCTATTCCAGGAGAGCTGTGGACGTCGCGTCGCATTGACCCCGTGGCCAATGCGACGCCTGTCCCCGTGCATCAACGTTCAGAGGCGAGATTGATCGGCTGCTGCGTCGAGCCGACCTGGCTGTTGTACACGCTCATCAGCTTCGGGCTATTCACAGAGCGCACACTCGTGTAAATGGCACGATTGACGCACGCTCTCACCGCTGCGGAGACCACCAACTGCTGCGAATCCGCGTCGCCGCAGACCTGCTGCGCCGCAATGCGGATTCGCGCGTACAGGACGGTGGCGCCCGCCCGGGTGTTGATGTCGAGGTCCGAGTAGCGAACGGTGTGAGTCGGAACGCCATTGGCCGCCTCGTCCGCATGGGCAGAGATCGTGACGGAAGCGAGGCAAACCGCCGCGACGGCCGCCAAGAAGTTCCTGCTGTTTCGTGTGATGGTTTTCATGACGTTCTCCTTGGGAAAGTGAATGTTCTATCGTCGGGAGTCATGTTGAACGCATCGGCGCCGTCCTTCTGTCAACGCCTTGACACAGGCCGTACAATCACCGGGCCTGGAAAAAAGAGGGTTCAATGGCAATCAGCGTACAAACGGTCCTCGCGCGAAATCTGCTCTTTCGCGGTCTTTCGCCGGCGACGCTCGAGCAAATCGCACGGCTGTCCGTCCGCCGTGCTTACGAGCGAAACGCGGTGATCTTTTCGCAGTCGGATCCGGGCGACGCCCTCTATGGAGTCGTGACGGGCAGAGTACGCATCAGCGCGAGTTCCGCGGCCGGCCGGGAGGTGTTCCTGAACATCATGGAACCCGGCGATACCTTCGGTGAAATCGCATTGCTGGATGGCCGTCCGCGCACGGCCAGCGCAAGCGCGACTGCGCCGTCTGAACTCTTGATCGTCACGCGGGAACAGTTTCTCGGCTTGCTGTCTCGCGAACCCCAGCTCACCGATCATCTGTTGCGGCTCTTGTGCGCCCGCCTGCGATGGGTAAGCGGCTTCGCCGAGGAATCAGCGTTGCTGTCCGTACCCGCGCGGCTCGCGCGACGCCTGCTGTCGCTCGGCAAGCTGCACGGACATGAGACTCCGGCGGGAATCGAACTCAAGGTGTCTCAGGATGAGGTGGCGCGATTCCTCGGACTTTCGCGCCAGATCGTCAATCAGTACCTGCAAACCTGGAAGGCTCGGCGCTGGGTCGACCTGGGGCGCGGCAGAATCGTGATTCTGGACGGCCGCACGCTCGAGACGGTCGTCGACAGCGAGGCACACTAGTTGCCGGCGAATTTGTAGCTCATGCGCAGCCCGATCGTCCGCGGGCGATTCACCGTGACAGCCTTGTACTGCAAGCTGTAGTTCGCATAGAGTTCGGCGCGCGTATCGGTCAGATTCTCCGCGTACACCTGCACGATCCAAGCGTCCTTGCCCGCGCCGAACGCCGCGTCGTACGTCGTGAAGGCCGGCAGGTAATAGGCGACGGTGTTTCCCTGCAGATCGAACGTCTGCCGGGTGGTGGTGGCGAAAGAATGCGCCTGATGCATCGCGCCGATCTGGGCGAACGCCCGCAAGCCGTCGAACAGAAATTCATACCGGCCGCGGATGTTTCCCTGGAACGGGGGTGCGCCGGCGAGCGGACTGCCGAGAGTGCCGACAGGATTTGAGAGCCTCCCACCGCCCGGAGCCTGCAGCGAGCCAAAGTTGATCGGTGTTCCATCGGCCCAATAAAATGTCGATTCCTTCCTCAATTCGCTGTGATCCCACGCGGCGCCGGCTTCGATGGTCAGCCCGCGGGTGACGCGCGCCATACCCGCCGTTTCAACGCCGCGCGCTCGATAATCGCCGCCGTTGATCGTGGCGCCCGCGCTGCCGAACAAAAGGGAATCGGCTGCATCGACCTGCGCATGCTCCCAGTCCTCCTGATAGACCGCGCCGCTCCATTCGAGACGCCGGTCCAACCAGGTGGTTTTCCAACCCAGTTCGTTGTTGATGAGAGTGTCGGGTGCGAAGAGCAAGGGGGCCGTCCATCCCCCATGTGCGGTAGCCTGCGCCTGCCAGGGCTTGTTGCCCGGCGCCAGCGGCGAATCACTTTCGGGTGTAAACCCTCGATTGAAGCCGCCCGGGCGAAACCCCTGCGACCAGGTGTAATAGAGGAGGACACCATCGACTGCCTTCCAGCTCAGGTTCGCACGGCTTCTAAAGCCCGAATAGGTCCGGCCCAAACCCAAGGCGTTGAGATTGGTGTCTTCACGATTGACGCACGGATTGGGCACTGGTGCCGAATTGAGCAGTTGACAGCCGAAGCTGCCGACCAAAGAGCCGACTTCCGTGGTATTGCTGCTGAAGTAGCGCGTGCCGGCGGTCACCGCCAACACTTGCGGTATCAGATCGAAATCGATCGAAGCATACACGGCTTTCTGAGTGTAGCCGCGCGTGACGTCATTGAAGAAGCCATCTCCGAGCGGTCGGACGTTCGGGTTGTTCGACGTCACGGATCCGGGCACGAACACGGAGCCGGTCGGCGCGCACCCGCAGACCACCTTGCCGTCATAGGTGTAGTAGCCCGTGGGCGGCGCGATCGGATTGAAGTACGGAAGCGCCGTCAGATAGTACCAATCACCCTGGTCGTAAATTTTATAGTCCTCATAGAACAAGCCGCCCACCGCGCGGATCCGCCAATGATCCGGCGTGCTTAGGCGCAGCTCATGGCTCTGATGAGTGTTGCGCTCCTGATCGCGCCAGAACGAGCTCGGCGAGAAGCATCGCGCCGTCGCGGGAGTCTTGCCTGGATTGACGCATTGGTAGTAGTCCACGTAAAGCCCGCCGCGCGCGTAATTCGTATAGTCCTGAACCTGGTCGATATTGCGTACCAGGTAGGCCCCCGCGTACACGAGTTCCAAGGCACCCACGCGGCCGTCGATCGTCAGTGCGGTATTTTCAAACCGATCCTTGTTGTATGACGGATTGAATAGCTGCACCGTGAGGTCGGGCTGCGGCTGGCCGAGCGAGTTCGCCGCCATCTCGGTGAATACCCCGTCCGCCTCGATGCTCTGATAGGACTGGGCGAGCAAGGCGCTCCACGTCTCATTGATTTGGTACAGGGCCTCCACGCGCAAGCCTTCGTAGGTGACCGGGTTGATGCTGTTGGCGACCAACGCAGCGTTGTTGATGACCAACGAGTTGGCCGGAACCTGGCCGGCCGCCTTGGCATAGGCGATGCTGAGGTCGGTCGCTGCACGCGCGAAAGTCGCGGGAGTGTTGTCGATGTACCCGCCGCGCTTGTCGTCGTAGATGACGCCGCGCACGGCCAGCGTGTCGGCGATCAGCGGAATGTTGATGACGGCGGCGGCGGCACCACTCGGATCGCCGTGTGCCGTCGTCGCGTACCCGGCGTCCACCGCCGCCTCGGTCACATTGAGCTTCGGCTTGTTCGTGATGTAACGCAGAACCCCGGCCTCCGCGCCGGATCCGAACAGCGTGCCTTGAGGACCCTGCAACACCTCGATGCGCTCGAGGTCGGCGGCGTAGACATCGAGATTGCGGCCCGGCAGTTGCGCGGATTGCTCATCGAGATAAATCGCGACGTTCGGGAAACTGCCGTTGGTACCCGACGCCTGATTCGGAAAGTCGCCGGTACTGAGTCCGCGCATATAAATGTTGTTCTGAGCGGGGCCCACCCCGTGCGAGGTTACGCCGGGCAGGTCGCTCACCAAGTCATCGAAGGTCCTGACGTTGAGCTTGGCCAGCGTCGCGTTCGTCAGGACTTGAATCGAGATCGGTACGTTCTGAAGGGGTTCCTCACGACGGTCGGCGGTGACGGTGATCTCTTCCAGGTCGTCCCCCATGCGGCTCTCGGTCGCAGGTTTCAAGGGGGCGATGGCAAGAATACGCACGCTGTGGGAGGTGAGGTACTCGAACTTGAGACCCGTGCCCTGAAGCAAGCGGGAGAGCGCTTGCGGGGCGCCCATTCCCGCCGGTGCAACATGGGATTTCTGATTGTGCACGAGGTCGGACACATAGACGATCTGCAGGCCGGTCTGATTGGCGAATGCAGCCAGCGCCTGCGGGAGCGGCTGGGCGGGGATATCGGTGGTCAGTTCCGCCCGTACCACCGCTTGCGGCAGCGCCAGGGGGACATCGATGAGCGCGGCCGGCGCGCAGATCCAGGCCGCACGGAGCACCTCGGAAATCACCTTCGCGATCTTCGTCGACGGGTGACGCACGCGAATCCCCATGCACTTCCCAGTCAGTTTATTTGTATCGCCCCGGAAGTGTACAGGGTCAATCGTCGCCTAGACACTCGCCCCCCCGGGGGCGTGCCGCTCAGCGTTGCAGGTCCCGCTCCAAGATGTCTGAAATGTGCGCACTGATCCTGCTGGATTCTTCGCGAAGCGCGGCGATCTGCAATTCCAACAGGTAATGGCGGCTTGCATCGGGACCATCCGGATCAAGCCGGTCACGCTCGCTCTCCAGACGCGCGGCTTCATCGGTCAGCAGTTGTTGCTTCGCGTACAGCTCGTCTAGATTGTCTTGAGCGCCGATGGGCATGAACGCCCCTCCACGACATCACGAACCGCTTTACTTTACACCCTTGCCGGCGTTTTGCACCGCGGCAGCAAGCCAGCGCGCTATCACGCTCGGGTCAACGACGCCTTTGGGTTCTCAATTTGCTGCATCGAGGCGCTGAAGTTCTGAGGAAGTCCTTTCACCAACTTCTTGCGCTATTTGTCCGGGCCGCGAGTTCCGTCGCACATTTTGCGATGGGCATGGAGTCCCATCACCGGTTGACCTGATGTGCGTCTGCGCGACGCGTTCCTGTATCTCGAGCGGTGTCGACCAAAGTTGGCCCGACGCTCCGCAACGCGCGGCGAAATCGAACAAACGGCTCATGGTCGCCCGGTCCAGGTCAAGGGAACCGAAATGCGGATAGTCATTGGGAATATTGGTAGCCATCACCGTCATGCCTTCGCTTTCGGCCGCCAGGAACGCAATCGCAAGGTCCGCGCGTGCGCTGCTGCGAAATTGGGCGGCCAGTCCCCGCTTTATGATTCCAATGGTCGTGCCCGGCGTTGCTTGAGCGACGGCGCCGAGTTGTTCGTTGACGAGGATATAGAGGCGTGCGCCCAGCAGTGCATCGACTGATCGAGGCAAGAATCCGGGGATCTCGGTCCCGGTCAGCAACGTCGTGGTCGCGGCGCCGTCCACGTGTATCTCGTCGAACCGTTGGCCCAATGACTCAACGTGGATCATCACGGGCGGGAACGCGCCTGGAATGCTGGCGGCGGCGATGAGCACATCTCGAATCAACTCTCGCGAAGCCTCTGTGCCTTGAGCCGCGATCGCCGTGAGATTCCAGACGACGGTCTGTTCGGTATCGAGCTTGGTGGTGGCAACCAACAGCAGGCGTCCCTTGGCGGCCTCCACTCCAATCGCGCGTACCATTTCAATCGTAATGCAGCTGTCCACCAAGGAAGCCAAGGGCTGTCCACGGTACAGACTGGAACCGAACAGGGCACCGGACCACCGTCGTCGCAGCAGATGCTCCGTCCTGCCGCCGGAAAATGCCTCGCGCAATTTGTCATCCCACGCAGAACCGAGAAATGCAAACGGCGCCACCAGCGCCCCGACGCTGACGCCGGTTACGATCTGAAACTCCGGCCGCGTGCCCGCACGTGTCCAACCGACCAGCGCGCCGGCGCCGAAGGCCCCGCCGGCTCCGCCTCCTGACAATGCAAGCACGTTGACGGGGTCCTTTATCGCGGCCTCTCGAATCCACGGTGTCACGCCCTTTAGGTCGGAACCAACCGTCAGAGGCGCGACGCCCATGGCCCGCACCGAGTCCGGGAAGCCCACTGGGCGCGCCTCGAGTTGCATCGCTTCAGAGGGACCCGTGCGTGCCACGTCGACACAGCCCGCAAAGAACAGCGCTGAGACGGCCAGCACGCACGCCGTTGAACCCCGAATCGCGAATCGAAGCAGCGCGGCGAGATGAGTGTCCATGGGCGAATACAAAACAACGACCCTCTACGGGCATGTGTCCGTAGTATGCGTCCAGTCGCCACGCCGCTCTTGAACCGGGCTGCGCTGTTTTGGACGACTCGGTTCCCCTTATCAGGGGAGGGATCACGGCCCCGAGTCGGCGTAGGGTACGATCTGGGACGGATCCATAGCCGGAGCCGGAGGAGGCTGGGGGGACAGGTATGCCGTCCCCCCAGCCTTCTTCCCCTCGTACCAGTGCGGAAAGGCTTATTCGTCGGACTAGGGAACCTCTGCCTTCCATGCAAACGCGTCGCCGTTCGCGACGATGTGCCCGACTCCCGGGAATGGAAAGTGAGGCGCGTACACCAGATCCTGATCTTGGGCCAACCGGGCCAGCGTGTCGTGGCGCGTGGTCTTGGCGACCGTCGAGTCGCTGTCGAACTGGAGCGTCCACTGCGGTTTCTGGAGCGACACGATCGAGCTATGCACCATGTCGCCGACGTCTAGCAGGCGCGAGTCCCCCGAGACGATCTCGTAGCCGACGTGCCCGGGCGTGTGACCATCCAGCGCGACCGCCTTAACTCCCGGCGCGACCTGTGCACCGGGCTCGAACGTGCGGACGTGGTCCGAGATTGCCTTCACGACCTCTTGCGGACCGGTCTTCTGCATCCACGCCCACTCCGCGCTTGCCATCCGTATCGTTGCCTTTGGGAAGGCAAGATGGCCGTTCTCATCCAGCAGGCCACCGGTGTGATCGCCATGGGTATGTGTGATCAGGATATCGGTCACTGCCTTGGGCGATACCTTCGCCTCGCCGAGGCTGGCCATCAAGGTTCCATGGGCTTTGGGGCCGAGTCCGGTGTCGATCAGAACCACACGCCGGCCGTCATGCACGAGAAGCACATTCACGCTCAGGGTGATGCGGTCCGTGGGGACGCCGGCAGCGCGCAGCACATCGCTCATGGCGGCCGGGGTTGCATCCACACCGAAGGTCTTGGCATCGTTGGGAACCACGAACTGGGCGTCATGCAGCACTGTGAGTTTCAGCTTGCCAAGCTGAAAGGACTTCGCCTCCGGAGGGACCGAGGCCGGACCGAAGGTGTCCGCGGCGCGAACGCCAATGGACAGTCCGAGGCCGAAGAAAACCGCCAACCAAATCATCGCACGCATCATTCACTCCAGAACCAAAAGGGCGCGCATTGTACCCCATGCCGGAGCGATTCCGTTTTACGATTCGAACCCGAGCTGATTGGCCTTGCGCCAGTTCCGGACTGAGATATTTCTTCCCCGCCGCCACTGCGTGGACGGCTTCGACTAGCAGTGCGTGCCATTTAAACGAGCGAAAGTTCAACGAACCCGGTTAACAGTACCCGCCCCCGCGGTATCGACGACGCTGGCTTTACTATGTACTCTGCCCGCCGGCAGGGAGAAGACCTGATCAATAAGACTTAGATTTTCTTGACATTGGAGAAGAGGATGTTCTTCGATCGCACGATTTCCCACGTCTTTGCATCCATCGTGTTTTGCATGGTTCTTGGGGTGAGCAATCTCTCGCAAGCGGCCGATACCCCCCATTCGCCGCCACAAAGTGAAAAGCTGGCCCACGACATATTTGCCGAATTGGTCGGCATCAACTCAACGCACGCTCAAGGGTCGGCGGCCGCCGCCGCCGCGCTGGCCGCCCGCTTTGCGGCGGCGGGGTTTGCACCTGAAGACGTCTTCGTGGGAGGTCCTCGGCCCGACAAGATGAACATCGTGATCCGCCTGCACGGCCGCGGGAAAGGCAAACCCGTGCTGTTCAATGCACATCTCGACGTGGTGGAGGCCATCCGCGAGACCTGGACGGTGGATCCCTTCGTACTGACCGAGAAGGACGGATATTTTTATGGTCGCGGCACCATCGACATCAAGAACGAAGTGGCGATTCTGTCGGCGAATCTCATCCGCCTCAAGCAGGAGGGATTCAAACCGGACCGCGACATCATCCTCGCCTTCAACACGGACGAGGAAGCGGGCGGTGATGCCAACGGCGTCGAGTGGCTCCTCAAGGAGCACCGGCCGCTCGTCGATGCCGATCTCGTCATCAATCACGATGCCGGAAACGGCGAGATCCTGAACGGCGTTCGCCTGTGGAATGACATTCAGACGGCGGAGAAGGTATACGCCACGTATTCCTTGACGACCTACGGCGCCGGGGGGCATAGCTCACTGCCACCGCGCGACAATGCGATTCTGACGCTGGCGCACGCGCTGACACGCCTCGGCGACTATCAATTTCCCGTGCGTTTGAGCGAGACGACTCGCGGATACCTGCAAGCCGTAGCCGGCCGGGTTGACCCCGACCGCGCGGCGGTCATTCGCACCCTGCTTGCAGATCCGGGCAATGAGCCCGCGCTCGACAAGCTGCGCGATACGCCGATCCTCAATGCACAGCTGCATTCCACCTGTCCAGTCACGGTGGTCCAGGCGGGGCAAAGCGAGAGCGCGCTGCCGCTTCGGGCAAAGGCCATCGTTCAGTGCCGACTGCTGCCGGGTACGCCGCCGGAGGAAGTCCTCGCCACTCTGACGCGCGTAATCGACGATCCGAAGGTCGATATCGGTGTCGTATGGGCGCCTGTCGCGACCGAGACGGCGGTGCTCGATCCAGCGGTCGTGCATCGGGTCGAGAAGGTGACGGATGAGATGTGGCCGGGACTCAAAGTCGTTCCGTTCATGTCATCCGGGGCGTCGGACAATGTCTACTGGCGCGGCGCGGGCCTCAAGACCTATGGAGTGAGCGGAACATTTGTCGATGGCAATGATATCCGCGCGCATGGAAAGGATGAGCGCGTCGGCGTCACCGCGTTTTACGAATCGCTCGAGTTCAGCTACCGGCTCATGAAGACGCTATCCGCGCGCTGAGCTGGGACCGGTAGCGCGAAGCTGCCGCGCGCTGAGCATGCCGGCAGTGCGAGCTTGCGGCACCTTCCCGCGGATCGGCCGCTGATTCGCACAGCGCGGCTATTTATAGAGTTCAATCTTGTTCGCGTTCATGGAATAAGAGGAAGCGGCCAATTGATTGTGCCGCACGTCGACGTGCATGCGTCCGGTAATCCAATACGCTTCGAACGTATCCTTGACTTCGACCGGCTTGGCCGGCTTGACGTACACGATTTGATTCGGCGGCGGCGGCGGCACGTGGATGCAGGCGCCGTAGTAAGGGACGAGAAAGAATTCAGTGACCAAGCCTTCGGCATTCTCATCGAGCGGCACGATGAAGCCGGGAATCCGCAAGTTGAGACCTTCGAGATCCGGGTTCACGGCCGCGGAGCCGGTTTGCGTGGCGGCGGGTGCCGATTCCCCGAGATAGCCGTGGACCGGAGGCGGCGGAGCCTCGGCGGCGTGGCCGCCCACATTCGGCGGTAACAGCTCGTCCCAGTCAACCTGCAACACGTCGTTGGGCAGCGCGAACCCTTTGACTTTATGGGCCGGCGGAGCCTGCGCGTGCGACACGGTAAGAAGCGCCAGCCAAAGACACAAGCACTTTGCCGAGAATTGAAATCTGTTCGATCTGTTCATGATTCACCTGGAAGCAAAAGGAACCGCTTTCGCCCGCCGCCCTTACACGCGGATCGTCAAGCCGTCGGCGAGCGAGTTGCGGTATGCGCGCCAAGCAGGAATGAGTCCCATGAGCACCGCGGCGCCGACGATTCCCGCCAGGATCATGAGCTCCTCGGGGCGAAGCACGGCGACTCGTACATAAATCCCGAAATGACTCATGATCAACGGTTGAGCCGAGATGAGCAGCAGGTACGACAATGCGGTCCCGGCGAGCACCCCGAGAAGACTCAACAAACCCGCTTCGACGATGAGCAACATGAAAATGTGATAGGGCCGGGCACCGGCCGAGCGCAAGATTGCCATTTCACGCCTCCGTTCGTTGAGACTCGTCAAAATGGCGGTGAGCATCCCCAACAGGCCCGCGAATACGACGAAGGCGGCGATGATCATGAGCGCCCGGTCGGCGATTCCCACAAGGCTCCAGAGCTGTTGCAAGGCGACGCCCGGAATGATGGCGAGAAGCGGCTCTTCGGAATATTCGTTGATGGCCCGCTGCATCATGAACACCGTCACCTTGGACTTCATGCCGACGATGAAGGCGGTGATGCTGTCCGGCGTCAAATCGCGATGGCGCGCGGCCTCGGCCGAGATCCGCGCCTCGGGGGAGGCCTGCATGCCGCTTTGCCAGTCGATGTGGATGGCGGTGATGGCCTCTAGGCTCACGTGCACGGTCCGGTCCACGGGCGTTCCGGTGCGCTTCAGGATGCCGGCGACCCGGAACGGTTTGTCCTTGTGTTGAGCGAAGCTCACGCTGCCGATCCCATGCGCTAGGACGATCGAATCGCCGACGCGATAGTGAAGCTCCGAAGCAACATCCGCACCCAGCACGGCGTCGTATAAGTCGCCCCAAGAGCCGCCCTCCGCGAATTCGAGCCCCCGATCTCCGGCGTATCGGTAGTGAGCAAAGTAATCGAGGTCCGTGCCGAGCACGCGAAAGCCGCGGTGTGAATCGCCCAACGAGATCGGAATGGTCCACGCGACGTCCGGATGCGCGGCGATCTTCCGGTAGGACTGCCAGGTGACATTGGCCGTCGCATCTCCAATTCTGAACACCGAATACAGCAGCAAGTTGATGGGACCGCTGCGGGCGCCGACGATCAAGTCTGCACCCGAGATCGTGTTTGCAAACCCTTCCCGGGCCGCCGTTCTGAGCTTCTCCACACCGAGAAGCAACGTCACGCTGATGGCGATCGCCGAGATGGTGAGAAGCGCCGTGGTCCTTCGGTTCCAGAGGCTTCGAACGGCGAGACGCAGGAGTTCCATCACGACAGAGGGGTTGCCACGTTGATGTCGCCCATGGCGACGGTGCGATCGAAAGCCCCCGCCAACCCGGTGTCGTGACTGACGAAGAGCAAACTCGAACCGGCTGCCGCGCACTCACTCTGCAGCAACTCCAGGAAATCGAATCGGCTGTCGGTATCGAGGGCCGACGTAGGCTCATCCGCGATCACGAGTTCCGGGCGTCCCATGAGAGCGCGTGCGGCGGCGACGCGCTGCTGCTGTCCGATGCTCAAGGCCGTGATCGGACGCTCGAGCAGCGCCGGGTCGCGCAGGCCCAATGCCGCAAGAAGCCGCTTCGCTTCACCCCGGGGATCCGCTCCCGCACGGCTCGCCCGCTCGCGCGAGAAACGCGTGGTCAACAGTACGTTCTCGACCGTCGACAGGAACGGCAGCAAGTTGAACATCTGAAAGATATACCCGATATGCGACGCTCGAAATGCGTCGCGGCGGATCGCGGACAACTCCTGAAGCGGCTGCCCGAGTATCCGGACGTCGCCCGCGTCGTGCGTGAGCACGCCTCCGATGAGTCCCAAGAGCGTGCTTTTCCCGCTGCCGCTGGCGCCCTTTAGGAACACCCGTTCGCCTTCGGCAACACGGAAACTCGGAATCGACAGCACCGGTGGTCCGCCGCTCCAGGAGAATCGCACGTGCTCTAGTTCAATGGCGGGCGGTTGCATGATGATCAATCTGGCTTCAGGTTGACCTGGGTATGCGCCGCCGTGAGCTCTGTTTGTCTCTGAATCTTGGGCGTCACGACCGTCGCGGTGATCTTCTGCATCCCGCGGGTGACACCGAACAACCGGGCGTCGAGCCACTCGAGCTTCTCGGGGTGCTCGCAGACAAAACGATAAGAGACTTCGTAATCGGCTTCCGGCCCGTTGGGCTTATCGTCATCGCCATCGCGCTCGAAGGTGATGGGCGTGCGCTTGGCGCTCGTCTGTTTGCAGGCGGCGCCGGAAGGCCAGACAAAGAGCCGTTCCCCCGCATCGAACGTACGATTCGCCTGCACCAAGGCGGCCCGCTCCTGATCGGTTGCGGGTTCGTGTTCGAAACCGATGACATTGATCGCCGGCGACTCGAACTCGATGTCGAGCCCCGTATCCTGCAGAGCGATGTTGAGCATCGCACTTCCATGCACATGGGGAGGCCGGGAGCGGAATTCAGCAGCCGTTGACGGAGCATGGATGGCGGCAAGACATGGCAGCAGCGCCGCCGTGCGCAAGTATCTCAATCGAATCATTACCGATTCCCAAAATAGCCGGACATGGGCCGCATCAGCAGCGGCTGATCTGAAGTCTCAAGCGACTGTCGGCGGCCCTCGGGAATGAAAGCCCAGAATCAACCGGGATTCGGGCGCGGCGGCGGGGGAATGAGCCTCATAGGAGGGAGGCAGGGCAGGAGGCGCGACACCCGGGCTCGCCGTTCCACCATGTCCCGTCAACAGCGCGGAGAACGAAGCGCACTCGCTGCAAGGACTCGAGTGCACGTGCTTCGCGTGAGATGGCGCCAGATCATCCAGATGGGAGTAGGCATGAACCTGCGCACCCAGCTGCGCGAAGACCAGCAATGCAAGGAGCGAGCAGACAACGCGCCATGTGGCTCTGGCGCACCTGTGACGCCCGATCGTGCAACCTTTGAGGAAGTGTAGCGACACCCACGTCGTATAGCATTCATTTCAGTGGCATTGCAAGTTGCCGATCGGCCGCGTACCTCAGGGTGCGTGACGAAGGCCGCGCCAGATGAACAGCGCGCCGAGGCCAAGAAACAAAAGGCTCGCTCCAATGTGCATGGCCTTCAGCGGCAATCGTTTGGAAAACGCGTTGCCGAGGAATACGACCGGACCGTTGGCGAGCAACATGCCGAGGGTGGTGCCGGGTACGATCGCCCATTTCGGCGATCGCCACCGTCGATAGGGACACGAGGAATGCTTCCATCTTGAGGCTCCAGCCGAGCGGGCACGACCACGGCGGTACCCCCGCCGCTCGTGCCGGAAGCCCCACCGTTGGTCTCGCCAATGCCATGAAGGCCCCGTGCGCCATGGGCTCTCGCCCAAGTGTGTTGACGCACGGCCCGGACAATCTCCAGGCGGCTACTCCCCAAAACAGGAGTGCAGCTTGTAGCGTTTTTTTGGCGCCTTGGCAATATCCGGCGTCATCGAGATCCGTTTTAGGGGGTACAGCGCGGCGCGCGCAGGCATATTGCTCATTCCAGGATGCGCTCGAGGTAGAGCGCCAACATGCGGCGCGCTTCGGCGATGAAGCCCCGGCCACCCTGCTCTTGCGCCTCCGCCAGCGCCGGCACGGTCTTGATGAACTGCGAGATGACCATGGCAGCGGCAATGGTCCGTTGTTCGCTCAACGCCGGCCTGGCGGCGCGCAACACCGCCGCGACCTGGCTGCGAATGATGTAACGCGGCGGCTTGCGGCTTTCAACGATGGCGGCGACCGAGTTGAACAAGGCCATCGCCACGTCCCGGTCCGCGCGCAGTGTCAGCATCGACTGGATCAGCAGCTGCGCCAGCCGTGCCGGCGGCAGGCTGGGCGCGCGCGCGGCAATCTCCTCGAGCACCTGCGCCATGCGCTCGATATAGCGGTTGAAGAGTGCCTCGGCCAGTACCTCCTTGGACGGGAAGAACTGGTACAGCGAGCCGATCGAAGCCCGCGCGCGCAGGGCGATCTCGGTCATGGTGGCGGCTTCATAACCCTTTTCGGCAAACAGGGACGCGCCGGCGTCGAGCAGGGCCGCGACGCGCACCTTGCCGCGCTTGCGCTTCGGTTCCTTGGGTAACGGCGCTTTGATTGACATTTTTGTGAGTATGCCTCATATATTATTTATGAGCACTCCTCATATATCTACCCCGGCCGCCTTCAGCCTCCGTCACCGGCCGCTCGCCCTGCAGTGGGGCCTGCTGCTGGCGGCCTCGCTCGCCTTCATCGTTCCGCTGGAGCTGGTACACCTTCCCGCTGCCCTGCTGCTGGGCGCCATGGCTGCGGCGATCCTGGTCTCGTCCCTCGAGGGCAAGCCGACTCCGCCGCAATGGATCTACGTCATCGCGCAGGGCCTGATCGGCTGCCTGGTGGCACGGAGCATTGGCCCCGGCATCTTGCTGACCATGGCCCAGCACTGGCCGGTGTTCCTCGCCGGCGTTGTGGCGGTGCTGATCTTCAGCACCACGCTTGGCGCCCTGCTCGCCCGCTGGAAGGTGCTGCCCGGCACCACTGCGGTGTGGGGCTCGGCTCCGGGCGCGGCGACGGTGATGGTGCTGATGGCCGAGGCCTTCGGCGGCGATACGCGCCTGGTCGCTCTCATGCAGTTTCTGCGCGTCATGCTGGTGGCCCTGGTTGCCTCGATCATCTCGCGTTTGTGGGTGACGCCGGGCGGCTCTGTTGCGCACACCACCGACTGGTTTCCTGCGCTCGCCGCCGCTCCCGCGATCGAGACCCTGGCGCTGGCCGTGGGGGGCGCCTTCATCGGCATGAAATCGCGCCTGCCGGCGGGGCCCCTGCTGGTGCCGCTTGCTGCCGGGATCGCACTTTCCGTCGGCCACGGGCTGACGATCGCTCTTCCGCCCTGGCTGATGGCCGGTTGCTACACCGTGGTTGGCTGGATCATCGGCCTGCGCTTCACGCGGGAGATCGTCGTCTATGCCGCGCGCATGCTGCCGCGGATTACAACCTCGATCCTGATGCTGATCATCCTATGCGGCGGATTGGCCTGGGCGCTGCACCTCGCGCTGGGTACCGACATGCTGACTGCTTACCTCGCCACCAGTCCGGGCGGCGCCGACTCCATCGCGATCATCGCTGCATCCTCGAAAGTCGACCTGCCCTTCGTCATGGCGATGCAGACCGCGCGTTTCCTGCTGGTAATATTGATCGGTCCCAGCCTCGCCCGCATGGTGGCGCGTTGGACGCAGGCCTGAGCTTGCTTCGCTGTTCGTGCCAATCAGGGGTGCACGTGATTCTCAAGAACGGTTTGATTGGAATCTTGTTGCTGGCTGCGGCATTCGCGCCGGCAGCTTGGGCCGAGACGGCCTCCTATGGCCCCGAGTTGCAGGGATTTGAGTATCCGTATCCCGTCGAGCATTTCAATTTTTCGTCGCAGCGCCAGGCCCTGCAGATGGCCTACATGGATGTGCGTCCCAAACAGGCCGACGCTCGAACGATTGTGCTTCTGCACGGCAAAAATTACTGTGCCGCCACCTGGCACGAAACGATCGATACGCTGGTCGCTGCGGGTTATCGCGTCATCGCGCCCGATCAGATCGGCTTTTGCAAATCGAGCAAACCTGAGCGCTATCAATATTCGTTTCAACAGCTGGCGCGAAATACACACCAGTTGCTTTCATCCCTCGGTATCACCGATGTGCAGCTGGTCGCACACTCCACGGGAGGCATGATTGCGGTGCGCTACGCGCTGATGTATCCCGCCGAGACCAAGCAACTCGTGCTGGTCGACCCGATCGGTCTCGAAGATTGGAAGGCAAAGGGCGTTCCCGCGATCTCGGTGGACGATTGGTATGCACGGGAACTGAAGACCAGCGCCGATGGTATCCGGCGCTACGAGCAGCAAACCTATTTCGCGGGCCGCTGGAGCGCCGCCTACGAACCGTGGGTGCAGATGCTGGCCGGCTTGAACAACGGCCCCGGCAAGGAACTGGTGGCGTGGAATTCGGCGTTGATCTACGACATGATTTACACGCAGCCGTTCTTCTATGAAATGGAGCGTATTGCGGTTCCCGCCCTGCTCATGATCGGCGACAAGGACAACACCGCCATCGGCAAGGACTTCGCGCCCCCGGAAGTTCAGGCAACACTGGGGCACTATCCGCAACTCGCCAAAGCCGCCGCCGGTCGCATACCCGGTGCCAGACTGATCGAATTTCCCGATTTAGGCCACGCGCCGCAAATTCAGGATCCCGCGGCCTTCCACAAAGCGCTCCTGCACGAACTCAGGTAGCGCTTGCCGACAAACAAGCCATCAGGATTCGTGCCTCCAGCAATTTGTGCGCGGTGGAGCGGTTCGTACGCATGACCAATCCCGAGGACATCGCCTGCGACCGCTCGCGTACGGCCTCGCGCAGCTGGGTGTAGGCCTCCCGGCCCTTCGGGTCTTCGCCGTAAAGCTGGTAAAGCTGTCGCCAGTCGCGGGCCAGTCCCAACAGCAACGCGTGGTAACGCGCCAGCCGTGCCCGGTGTTCGGCGGTGTCCGAATCGACCACCAGCTCCGAGCGCATATCGAGGATCAGCAATTCCATCTCCGACGGCGGCATCACCGTGGGGGACAGGACCTGCTCGCAGAGAGGCGTGTCGAACTTCGCGGCGTGGTAAGGACGGTCCTCGACATGCGCGTTCGCTTCCTGACCCCGCGCGGCGAGTTCCCAAAATGCCGCGCTTCCGGAGGTGTCGGCCACGAGATGGATCCGTTCACTGGCGGTTGGGTTCTGCACGGCGTGCGTACGCCAGTTGTCGAACAGCCAGACCTCTCCGGGTGCCATGTGCACGGACTCACCGTCGCAGATGAAGCGCACCTGCGGCAGGGTGATGATCGGCACATGCATCCGTACGCGGAAAAACCAGTGATAGTGGATATCTGAATGCGGCGCCACGCCTGCGCCGGGGGCCAATCGCAGAAGACGCGAGCGGCTCCAGACCACCCCGAAACTCGCGAGCACCTGCCGCATGTAAGGCGAGCGCTCGAGATTCGCCGTCATGCGCATGGGACCGTTCAGACGGTCGTTCTCGCCGCCGTCCACGGTGATCAGGCGCACCGCGGAATTGCCCGGCTCCCCGGTGGGATGAGGCATCCACGCATCGCGCGGCAGCGCCTCGACTTCCGAGCGCAGGCGAGCCGCGTCAAAACGCACGGGCAGTCGATAGAATCGCTGAGGCAATCGCACGTGACAAACTCCTCGGGCACGATCTGCCAGGAGACGCGGAATTTATACTTTTTCTACGTCGACGCCTACCCTCTCCTCACGCGGCAGGTGAACCCTCGCGCCTAGACGGCGCGGCCGGGCACACTTGAGAAAAGTGCGCCCAAGCCTTCTGCCAGTGTCGGGTGCGCGATCACCGCATCGCGCAGTACAGTATAGGGCAAGCCCGCCAGCATCGCCGTCTGCACCACGGCCATGACCTCGCCGGCGCGATCGGCGGTGGACCTCGGCCGCAGTGCCACTCAAGATGACGACGATGCCAACACCGCACTGGTTCGTGTCGTTTACTGCGAGGGCGGTGCGGACGCGTTGCGCCGTTACCTTGAGTCCTCGCATCTCGAGCAATCGACCCATGCGATTGCGCTATTCGAAGCGGCCTACGGGCGGATGCTGTTGGGTGATGCGGCCACCGCCAAAGAGCTGATTGCTCGCGCGTCGGTACTCGCGATGCTCGACCAAATGATCGCCGCGGGTGTCGAGCGCTATGCAACCTACGAACTTCGTGCCAAGGTCTATGCGCTCGAAGGCCGAGGCGACGATGCCATGCGAGATCTCGGCAAGGCAGCCAAACTCGGCTGGCGCCGCACATGGTGGGCGATTCATGCACCGTACTTCGCTTCGCTGCAGCCCAGAAGCGACTTTCAGGCACTCATTGCTCAAGTGAGCCGATCCAACGATCGGCTCACTGAGGATATGAAGTTGGATTAGGAAGGCCTTATGCGAGCTTGCAGACGATGTGCGGGTGAGGGCCCGGTCCACCACTGCATTCAGTACATGCGACAACTGACGTTATGATGTTCGGGTGAGGGCCCGGTCCAGTGTGCGCAGGACCTGCGCCAACTGAGATGGACGGCGCACAAACGACTCCCAATCCAATGGCGCAGCACAGAGCCGCGAGTTTTGTACGAACGGTGGTGTTCAAGGTCGATTACTCCCTTTACAGATCGTGGTAAGAACTCACCATCGACGTCGCGTTGATGGCTTGGGCCAAGATGTACTGCACCCGCCCGATCGAAATCCTAAAGCATAGCTGAGGAATAATTGAAGGTTGCCTGAATATCCGCGGATCAATAACTTAGGCGGCCCCGTCCGGTGACCAGATCCCTGGCAGCCACGTCTTGTGAATTGCATGGGTCAAAATCCGGCGCCGTCGATGCGTCTGACCAACCACCGACGGCGGCGGGATCCAATCACTTGCTGGCGAGCCGAACGTCGCTGCTGCCAAAACGCAAGTTGCTCAGCATAGGCGCATTGACGTCCTTGACCGCTTTGTCGATCGCCTTGTCAATGCACACCTTGACTGCCCCTCTCAAGACCGGGTCGGTGTCGGACGCATCACAAACGTCCCGCGCCGCAGCACGGATGCGCTGGTAAAGAACCTTCGCCCCATTCGGGGTAGTGATATCGAGATCACTGAATTTGACGACTTTGCTCGGCACGTCTTCCGCCTCCGCGGTAGTCGAGAGGGTGCTGCAGAGCGCTGCTGTGCTCATGAAGCAGGAGATGGCCGTGTATATCTTGGTACGAATGGATGCGTTCATGTCAATTGCTCCTCGGTTTGTCGTTTGCAGTCCCCAGCAGCGCGCTGGGTTGGACGACACGGTAGGCAACGGCACTCGATCAATCTTGACCGTCTCCTGACAAACTCATGGAGAAAATGTGAATCACAGGAAACAGGCGGGAATCGGAGCGCATCTCGGACACTCCTGTTTCGAGCGTCGGGCTTCTGTCATGATCGATTCACGAACCGTCGCTGCCGATGCGACGAGGACGGGCATGCGTAATGGGAAACAAGACCAGCGAGGCGCCGGGACTGAAGGCGGACAGAGGCCGCCGGCGCTGGCACTTTGCCGGCGCAGTTCTCGATGAACGGACACTGGAGCTGCTCGTCAATGGCGCCAACGCCGGACTCGAGCGCAAACCCCTCGAAGTCTTGATCTTTTTGCTGGAGCGCAGCGGCGAGGTCTGCACCAAGGATGAGTTGCTCGCGGGCGTATGGCCCGGCCGGGTCCTCAGCGAAACCGTATTGACGAAGTGCATCGGCCGGCTGCGCGATGCGCTCGCAGACCAAGATCAAGACATCATAAAAACCGTTTATGGCTTCGGTTACCGGTTCATCGCCCCCGTCCAAGTGGAATTAGCCGCGGCGCCGCAAACCACGCCGCTGAATCTTCACCCGGGAGACCACCCACCCGGACGGCCGCTCTGGAGCTTGGTCGAGCGGCTCGGCATCGGCGGATACGGCGAAGCGTGGCGCGCTCGCCATGATAAAACTCACGAAGAACGGGTCTTCAAGTTCGCCCTGGATGAGGCATCACTGGGTACGCTCAAGCGTGAAATCACGGCTTTTCGAATTCTCAACGATTCGCTCAGCGGGGGCGGCCAGATCGTTCGATTGCTCGATTGGAATCTGGAACAGATGCCCTTCTTCACCGAGGCGGAGCACATCGGCGGCGGCAGTCTCATCGATTGGGCCAAGACCCGCGGCGGCCTGGCGAGCATCCCGCTCGAGGAACGGATCGAAGTAGTCGCGAAGAT
>Ga0208193_1000531_pt1 | contig 20122 bp, 26 predicted proteins | sample June2015DPH_17_2_FD_184716 | JGI IMG/M metagenome (GOLD analysis project Ga0208193, IMG submission 184716) | Peatland microbial communities from SPRUCE experiment site at the Marcell Experimental Forest, Minnesota, USA - June2015DPH_17_10... | ecosystem: Environmental > Terrestrial > Soil >... | reverse complement strand
CGATGCATCGTCAACCTAGTGGTCCGATTCTAACATTCGCATCCCATCGCATCAGCCACTAATTTTGCCCGAAAATTCGTTAACTCCCGGTTGAACAGGGCGGCATTGTTGCGCAATAAGCAGCTCACATGAGCGTCCCCAATCATTTTGAACTGCGTGCAACCGACGGTCAGGCGCGGACGGGCCAGTTGACCACGCCGCATGGCGTGGTGCGGACGCCGGCCTTCATGCCGGTCGGAACGGCCGGCGCCATGAAAGGCATGCACTGGCGCGAGGTGAGGGATGCCGGCGCCGATATCGTGCTGGGCAACACCTACCATCTGATGCTGCGGCCCGGCGCGGAGCGGATCGCCGCACTCGGCGGCTTGCAGCATTTCACCGGCTGGAATGGTCCGATGCTGACCGATTCCGGCGGCTTTCAGGTGATGTCGCTGTCCGAGCTTCGCAAGGTGAAGGAAAGCGCCGTCACTTTTCGCTCGCATATCGATGGCGCCATTGTCGAACTGTCGCCGGAGCGCTCGATCGAGGTGCAGCGGCTGCTCGGCTCCGACATCGCGATGCAAATGGACGAGTGCGTCCGGCTGCCGGCCGAGCGCGGCGACATCGACCGCGCGATGCAGCTCTCGCTGCGTTGGGCCGAACGCAGCCGGCGGGCATTCGAGACCGCGCCTGCCGGCTACATGCTGTTCGGCATCGTGCAGGGCGGCGACGTTCCGGAGTTGCGCCGGGCGAGCGCACAAGGCCTCGTCGATATCGGCTTTCACGGTTACGCGATCGGTGGCCTTGCGGTCGGCGAACCGCAATCGGTGATGCTCGCGATGATCGATGAGGCCGCGCCGCTTCTTCCCGAGGCGCGTCCGCGCTATTTGATGGGTGTTGGAACGCCCGATGACATCCTCGAAGCCGTGGCGCGCGGCATCGACATGTTCGACTGCGTGATGCCGACCCGAAACGGCCGTCACGGCATGGCGTTCACACGGCATGGCCAGATCAATTTACGCAACGCCCGCCACGCGGACGATCCACGGCCGCTCGACGAAACCAGTTCCTGGCCGTCCACGCGCAACACGTCGCGTGCTTACCTGCATCACCTTGTCAGGTCAGGCGAGACGCTCGGCGCGATGCTGCTGTCGGAAATCAACATCGCCTACTATCAGCATTTGATGGGTGAGATCAGGCAAGCCATCTCGCAAGGAACGTTTGCGAGTTTTTGCGAGCGCACGCGCAGCGACTGGGGAAAAGGCGACATTGCGGCGCGTTGAGCCTTAAGCCGCCCGACGGAGCATTCTACCTGCGGCTCGGGAGCAACGCACAGCGCCCGCAAGCGTTACGCCCCTGCCGGCAAACAATCCGATTAACTGCGTGGAACTCAGTTCCAGACCAAACGCTTGAGCGAATGCTTGGTTACAAAGCCATAACCGCAGGTGTCGCAGGTCCAGAGATAGCTGATGATGTTATCGGCCAGATAGGCTGACGCTTCAGCAGCTACCATGGAGTCCGCGCAAACCGGGCACGTCGGCAGATCGCTCCCACGCGGATTATGCGATAGGGTGGACAGGACTTCAGCAACTGCTGACATCGTGACCTCCATTGCGATCTGTACCTGACGAGACCATACAACAATTTGTTTGACGATGTAGCAACACAAATGCGTTGGTTTTACGTTATTCGATATGGCGCGCATCATTTTTGCGATGCAGCGAATTGTGGCCGCTACCTCATTTTTTACGAACTTCGGAATCGATAGGACACTAGCAAACTTGTTGATCTGATGCGGCCTTTTAAACCGCCACACTAGATGAGAGCGCAACGGCGCGTATTGCCACATTGAATTTTACTAAAACTCGCGTTCAAAATTGCGACGCGATTGTCCCGGAGAGATGCTCCATGGAGGAATCGTCAACGAGGCGCGCCATGCAGCATCGCGGCCGCGGCCAGGTGTTCGACAGTATTGTGGAGGCGATCGGCGATACCCCTATTGTGCGACTGCAAAGGCTGCCACAGCAGCGCGGCGCGAACGCGACCATTCTTGCCAAACTCGAATATCTAAATCCTGCCGCGAGCGTGAAGGATCGCATCGGCGCCGCGATGATCGTCGCGATGGAAAAGGCCGGCCTGATCGACGTTGACACGGTGCTGATCGAGCCGACGTCGGGAAACACCGGCATTGCGCTGGCTTTCGTGGCGGCTTCGCGCGGGTACCGGTTGAAACTGGTGATGCCGGAATCGATGTCGATCGAACGTCGCAAGATGCTGGCGTTTCTGGGCGCCGAAATTGTCCTGACGCCGGCCAGCCAAGGCATGAAGGGCGCGATCGCCACCGCCGAAGAACTGGTGCGTACCACGCCGAAGGCGGTCATGCCGCAGCAATTCAAGAATCTCGCCAACCCGGAGATTCATCGCCGGACCACGGCAGAGGAAATCTGGAACGATACCGGCGGCGACATCGATATCTTTGTCGCGGGCGTCGGGACCGGGGGCACCATTACGGGGGTAGGGCAGGTGCTCAAAGCCCGCAAGCCCTCGTTGCAGGTCGTGGCCGTCGAACCGGAAGAAAGCCCCGTGCTCTCGGGCGGTCAGCATTCGCCGCACAAGATCCAGGGCATCGGCGCCGGCTTCATTCCCGACATCCTCGATCGATCTGTCATCGATGAAATCGTCAGGATCAACAGCGCAGACGCCATCGAGACTTCCCGCGCTCTGGCGCGCAACGAAGGCATCGCCGGCGGCATCTCCTCGGGGGCTGCGATTGCGGCAGCGATCATTTTGGGGCAACGTCCGGAAAACGCCGGCAAAACGATCCTTGCGATTGTGCCGTCGTTCTCTGAGCGTTACCTCTCAACCGTCCTGTTCGAGGGAATCTAGCTGTTTGAGGGAATCTAGTGTCCTGATTCCGAAATCCTGGTTTGGCGAGTTGACGTTCCTATTCCCGTCATAGGAACTTCAAATTCATAAGCCGCATTAGCAAACGTTGATTAGCAGAGCTCCTTTGATTCCGAAGTTCGCATCAGAGGTTGCTGCGATAGCTTGCGAACTTTGGAATCGGAGCTCTGACCGTGCCGGACCAACCGAGGCGACCGCGAACCCTGAACGATGCCCGCTCCGAGGCGGAGGCCGCGTTCAAGAAAGTGACCAAGAAGGAGCCGGAGGTGGCGCCGAAAAAGCTCGGGCTTCCCGGCGTGAAAGAGCTGGTCTCGCTGCGGATTGATCAGGATGTGCTCGAATACTTCCAGGAGGGAGGCGCCGGCTGGCAGGACCGGATCAACGACGCCTTGCGAAAAGCGGCAGGGAAGTAGCCCGAGCGGATGGCCTCAGGCTTCGGCCTGCACGGGCCGTGGCGCCGGTGGCTTCAGGTTTAACAGATTGCCCGTCAGAATGAGCAGCGCGCCCAAAACGGTGAAAACATCCATCCGTTCGGCGTAGAGCAGCCAACCGGCCGCGGCGGTCAGAGGCACGCGGAGGAAATCCATCGGCAACACGATCGTGGCGTCCGCATACAACATCGCGCGCGCCATGCAGAAGTGCGAGAAGGTGCCGCCGATCGCAACCGCGATGGCGCAAGCCCAGACATAGGGCGACGGCCAGACCCAGACATAGAGGGTAGGCAACGCGCCAACCACGACCTGAACCGCCATCATCCAGAATACGATCGCTACCGTCGCCTCGGTGCGGGTCAACGATTTCATCATCGCCACTGTAGCGCCAAGAGCAACGGCGGCGGCCAATGCGATCAGTTGGCCGGAATTGACCGCACCGGCCGCCGGCCGCACGATGACGAAAACGCCGATCAGACCGAGTGCGATCGCCGCGGTCTTCCACACGGTTATGCGCTCGCCGAGAAAGCTTGCGGCCAGGATGGCGGTCCAGATCGGCATGGTGAATTCGATCGACACCACTTGCCCCAACGGAATCAGCGTTAGCGCCAGGAACCAGCCGTACTGGCCGGCATAATGCAGCAGGGCGCGGGCCGCATGCATCGGTAGCCGCGATGTGCGCAGCACCGCGAAACCGCCGGCGAAGCGGATCAGGGGATACAGCATCACGAGGCCAAGCGCCGAGCGGATTTCCATGACCTGGAACACGTTGAGTTCGCGCGTGGCCTCACGACCGGCGACGGCGACCACCAGCATCAGGCTGAGCCAGCCTGCCATCCACAGCGCGGCTCTCGGTTTTGACGGCGTTCGGTTCATCGGAACAAATAACCCAGTCTATGGCAACGGCGCACGAGACATCAACAAAGCAAGCCGGTATCGTCGAGCACGGCGCCGTTTGCAACGGGCAAATGTGCCGGTGCTACTCGCGTAACATTCAGGAGGATTCGCATGCGCGTCTTGCAGCCAGCCGACTGGTCGAAACCGCGCGGTTTTTCCCATGGCGTGGTGGTCGAGGTTCCCGGGCGCTGGATCGTATTGGCCGGCCAGACCGGCGGCGATGAAAAAGGCGACTATCCGCCCGACATGGCAGCTCAGGTCGGCGCCGCACTGAAGCGCATCGTCCGGCTGCTTGCGGAAGCAGGTGCCGGCCCCGAGCACATCGTCCGCCTGACCTGGTATCTGACCAGCCGGAGCGAATACGAAGCCGCGGGCGCCGGGATCGGTGCGGCCTGGCGAGAAACTCTTGGGAAGAATTTTCCGCCGTCGACCTTGCTTTATATCGATGGGCTCGTCGACGCCCGGGCCAAGGTCGAGATCGAAGTAACCGCCTTTGTGCCGGCTTAAATGCAAATCGCCGGCGGTACCGAAACGGTAACCTGCCGGCGATTTTTGTCTCGACCAGGAATTAGCTGCGCGTCAGGGTAATCGAAGCGCCCTTGAACTGGCTCTCGGCCCTGATGACCACCGACTGCTTGTTGCCGCGCGTCGTCAAGGAAATGTTCGCAGAGAATCCAGGCGCATTGGCGATGACCTGAACCACGCCACCGCCCGCACGTCCCTCGATATTGCCGTTGATGTTGCGGCTGGCTTCGTTCCAGGTTCCGGAAATCGCCGAACCTTGGGCCTGGATATTGCTTGACAGATTGAACTTGTAGCTGTCGCTGGCGCAGGTCAGCGTCTGCTGCATGCCATTGCCGCCTTCGCCGACGGCGTAAGTGGCGCGGCAGCGGATGCGCTCGGTTGAGCCATCGTCCAGCGTGACGGTGCCTGCGCCGCTCCATACTCCCGCCATGCCGGCAAAAGCGCCGCCGGATTGCGCACGGCTGCCGCCGTTCCAGGTGGACGCAACGAGCACTGCTGCGGCCGCAAAAATCAGGCGCCGCGTGAGGCTGATGCCGAAAGACTTCTTGTTGCAGTTATTGACGTGAAGCTTCCCATCGGCCGCTGCACGGTACTCCCGCAGATGCTCCATTCCATTTCCCCCATCCGGCATTGCCACTGAGCTGGCCGTTCGCGTATGCACCATTGATCGATACCCGCACAAGTCCCTCGTGGCCAATCGTGCCTGCGACGTCCGAGCCGGGTCCTGAAATCTTACCGTCTGTCACCGTCAACGTCGAGCGCACGGTCGGCTCACACGAGCCTGCCTTGGTCACGATGGTGACATTCCAAATTCCATCATAGGGCGACCGAGCCATCGCGGACGCAACGCCGAGTACCGCACATGCGGCAACCAGCGAACCAAGGCAGCTTGTTGTGATGCGGTGAATGCGCACGAATCGGTCCCTCATGTGAGCGATGGGGGCCAGCTATTTCGTGACATTATGGTCAAACTTTGGTTCATTGCACCAAGATGACAAAATCGTGTCAGAAAAAACCGTGTTAGAACAGATGTTTATATCCATAATCGAGTCCAGGAGCTAAGGCTCTTGGCTGATCGCGGCTGGCGGCGAATCCGGCAGAATTAGTCCGCTAGCGCTGGCGCATTGGTCGCGAATTGCTCGTCCTGCGGCCGCGCCGGCAAAGCGTCATGCGCCTTGGCGTAATCGATGACGTCCGCCAGCAATTTCTGCCCCATCGGCGCCAGCGCCCGTTCCCACAACTGGCGGGCTGTTTCGTCCTTTCCGACAAAACACCAGTCCTGTGCGGCGATCGCGCCAGCGTCCATGCGGTCGGCCAGGTGGTACACGGTGCCGCCGGCAATTGGATCTTTCGCGCGTATGGTCCATTCGACTGCGGCGATCCCGCGATGCCGGGGCAAAAGCGACGGGTGATAACCGATGCCGCCGAGGCGGGAGACGGCAAGCGCGTCCTTGCCGATGCGCGCATGGCTGTGCGCGGTAATGATGAGGTCGGTCGCCGGCGCGATTTCCGCAGCCACGACGAGTTTCGGATTGGCCTGCACGACCACCTCGATACTGGCCGCGCGGGCCGCCTCCGCCAGCCGGTCTTCGTTGTCGGTAACGACCACCCGGACCACATCCACGTCGTGCTGACGCAGCATTTGCAGGGTCATCACGCCAAAATGGCGGGAGCCGACGAGGGTAATCCGCATGCGTTTTCTTCCGTCAGATATCAAGGCTGGCGTCCCGGTTCTGACATCGTTTCATGTCGCGGCGGGTTCGTTTACGAATGTCAAATCCGCCACACTAGTGTGGCGACACTGACGTTCCTTTCAGTTTCGCAGCGATCTCTTTGAAGGAACGTCAGAGTCAAAGCCACACCAGAAGCATATTTTTCCTAGTGTCCCTTCGGTTCTGACATTCGTAAAAGTGCCCGCTGCGACATGAAACGATGTCAGAACCGGGACACCAGCATGTCGATAACACGCCGCGGGCGCCCGAAAACGGTGAGCACGGGCTTATCAACAGACCGTACGGGATGGTCCGGGAACCGGTTGTGTCGCATCCTGCGGGGCGCGCGATCGCCGTCACTGCGACGAAAATTTCGGAATCTTCTCCGCAAAGCCGTTGAAACACTTCAACCGCTCGTCCTCTTCCTTGACAAAGCGGCAATCCATGACGCCGTTTGCGGGCGACGCTTTCGGCTTCGGCTTGGGCGGAATAACGCCATCGTAGCAGTCGAGCCGCTCCTTGGATTCGTCCTCGACATCGAGGCAAGCTAAAAGCTTCTCGGCGAGCGATTTCGGAGGGCCGCTCTTCGGTGCCTTCGACCTGGCATGCGCGGGCGGCTTTGTGGGCGCGGGGGGCGACGCGTCGTCGTCTTGCTGCGCCAAGGCAGCCGTTGCATGCAGTACGACGATCAACGCAAGCAGTTTCTTCATATCCCTGTCCTCTTTCGGGTGCGAACCCGCATGGCTTGATTCGGACGTTCGCATCGGGAAAGCACGCTGCGGCAGAGCAGGCGGCGAATGTCGGATCCGTGCCCCTCTATAGGGCACAGACGGCCGTTGCAACACGAAGATAGGGCAAGATGAACGTAAATCCGGCCGTTATCCGCCTCCTTGGGCCGTGATGGCGCGATAGAATGACGTTTGTGGCAAGACGGCGGCATTCCGTTTGTGTTCGTTTCAAACGCAGCGGCCAACGTAGCTTTCGACGGGCGGCTGATCCATAATACCGGCTCTTGTGGCAGTGGAGAAAAAAGACCATGCGTGCCTTCAGGCGCTTACAGATCGCCGTTTCCTTGATTTCGATCGTGGCCAGTTTTGCGTTATCGGCGCAGGCGGAGGAGCCGAACAGGCCGAGGGAAGGGCAGGGCAGGCCTGTCCCCCATGCAGGCGGACCGCATGATGCGCGTTTTGCTCACGGCAATTTTCCGGCGCGCAATTTTGGCGGCCACGTCTATCACGGCCGCCTGGCGTGGGGAGGCGGGCGGTGGCGCCACGAGATGCATAATGGCCGCCTTGGCTGGTGGTGGGATGTCGGCGGGGTCTGGTACTTCTACCCGCAGCAGATGGATGGTCCGCCGACCTACGTCTCTGATGTCGAGGTGATGGACGATGCTTCCGCCGGTCCGGACGGCCCCGATGGTCCGGGTGGTCCAGGCGGTCCTCCGCCGGTCGGCGCAGGCTATCCGCCGCCGCCCGTAGCTTACGCGCCGCCCCCACCACCTCCGCCGCCCCCGGCGCCCGATCCTGCCGCAAGTGCCGTCGGTGGCGCGATCGTTGGCGGAGTTCTGGGCGGCCTGATCACCGGTCGGCCGGTCGGCGCGGCCGTGGGTGCGATTGCGGGCGGCACAGCGGGTGCCATCGCAGGCGCCCAGGCGGCCGCACGTCCCGGCTATTATCTGGCGCAGGGCAATTGCTATTATAAATACCCGTCTGGACAATACGTTCAGGTGGATCCGCGTAGCTGCTATTGAAGTTGCCGGTCGCGCGGGCGGCGGCGATGCCGCCTGCGCGATCACCAGCAGATGGATGAGCCATCGATGCGCAAATCGTCGCCGACATCTTTGCCGTCTTTGAGTGTTCGGATCGATCTGGACCCGGAGGGGCGGATCGGTCCGGGCAAAATCCTGTTGCTTGAGAACATCAATAGTTGCGGTTCGATCTCTGCGGCCGGGCGAGCGATGAACATGTCCTACAAGCGGGCGTGGGATCTGGTCGACGAGATCAACCGAATTTGCCAGCAGGCTGCGGTCGAACGGCAAACCGGCGGCAAGAACGGCGGCGGCGCGGTGCTCACGCCGTTTGGCCTGTCGTTGGTGGCGCGCTATCGGAAAATCGAGCGCTCGGCCGAAAGCGCGGCGCGCAAAGAACTTCAGGCTTTGCGGGCTGACATCGGCGTCGGCCGGAAAGGCTGAGCCGCCGGGGCTGATCGGCCGATTTTATCCCCAGCATTTTCGCTGTGAAATCCGTTGCGTGATTGCCGGTCTTTAGCAAAGGCCCCGGCGATCCCCGAGGCTCCATGTTTGTTTGGAGCCGGCGATGCAGCGATAGCAGAAGCAAATCGTTTTACTGCTCCACTGTTGCCCGGCTGCACTTGTGGCCGACCTCACCCTCGTTATGTTCCGCGAGATATATCGAACGCTGTGTTTGGCTGGACATAGCGAAGACGGCCAGATGTCTGGTCCATTGGGGCAGCCGATTCTTTTGGGGGTATTGAAAATGAAAAAAGCGCTCGCACTTGCGCTCGTCATGACGGGCTTGGCGGTCAACGCACACGCTCAACAGTGGACTCCGCCGAAAGTACCGGATCCGCTTCCGGACAGCCTGACCTGGAACGGCATCACGCTTTATGCGACGCTCGACTATGGCTATGCCTATCAGACCAACGGTCGCCCAACGGGAAGCGTGGTGTCGACGCTGGAATTCATTCCATTCACGACCACCAGAAACTTTACGGGCCAAGCGGTTTCGACGATCGCCGCAAACGGTCTCCAGCAATCGAATATCGGCATCAGGATAGACACCCCGATCGGCGCCGGCTGGAACATCGTCGGCCGGCTTGAGTCGGGCTTTGACCCGCTGACCGGTGAATTCTCCAACGGCTGCGTCTCCTTTCTCCAGAATGCCGGAATCGCCTATTCCGCGCAAAATTCGAACGCGGATAGCGGTCGCTGCGGCCAGGCTTTGAACGGACCGGCCTATGGCGGCATCAGCAACCCTCTCTACGGCACGCTGACCGTCGGCCGCCAGCAATCCTTCGAGCTCGACAACATCGCAAAGTACGATCCGCTGAACCTGTCGTACGCCTTTTCGCTGCTCGGCTATTCCGGCACCAATGGCGGTATGGGCAGCACGCAAGCGGCCCGCTGGGATAACTCGGCCAAATATGTCTACGAGTACGGCCCGGTTCACGCTGGCGCTATGTTCTCTAACGGCGGCTCGAGCACCGGCATATTCGGTCAGAGCTACGGCTTCGATGTCGGCGCCGTCTACAAGGGCTTTTCGATCGACGCCGTGTACACCAAAGAGCGCGGCGCGGTGAATTTGCAGTCGTCGGCGAACGATCCCGTTGGCGCCACGATGCTCGCGGCCAACATCTCGGACAACACTGGTTATTCGGTGATGGCCAAGTATACGTGGAATCTCGGAGGAGGGATCGCGCCCGCTCCTTATTACACCAAGGCGGTAAAAGCTGCTCCTGAACCCCAGGGCGACAAGCTGACGCTTTTCGCTGGCTACAGCTATATCGATCAATCCAATCCGAGCAATCCGGTCCAGTTCGGCCAGGCGGCCGGCGGCTTCGAGTTGTTCACCGCCGCTCCCGGATCGACTTTGCTTGACAACAATGCTTTCACCACAGACAAAATCCAGCAATTCTTCTGGACCGGCCTCAAGTATGATTTCGCGTGGGGACTTAGCCTCACCGGCGCGTACTATCACGTGAACCAGAACCAGTACGTTGCGGATAGTAAGCCCTGTGTCGCCGGCGGTGCGAGCGCGACGGACTGCGCTGGCACGTTCGACCAGGTGTCGTTCGTTGCGGACTACGCGTTGAACAAGCACCTCGATGTATACTCGGGCATCACCTACGGCCAGGTGACGAATGGCCTGGCTGCGACTTTCCCGGGCACGGTAAGCGTCAAGGCTGGTTTTGGCACTCCCGGTACGGCAACGTCCATCAATACGACGTCGATCATGACCGGATTCCGCATCAAGATCTAATCAGGGTCAGAAGCTGATCAGAAAAAGCCGGCCCGGATTTGATCCGGGCCGGCTTTGTCGTCACAGCCGGCTTTGTCGTCACAGCATCGAACTCTTGCAGTGATTGGCCGTACGCGTTCACGCGATCAACCGCCATGCGCGCTTGGCGGCAGCCGGAAGTTCTCGTCGGCAGCGCCTGAGTCGTTCTCATTGGACGGCCATCGGTGATGGGCCGGGCTCGCCGTGCCGGCGTCTTGCTTGTGGATCACCCGGCCATTGTACTCGTCAGAGGCGTGGTTCGTCCTGTAGCCGCTGCCAGCCGATAGTGCTGGGCCAGCGAGCAAAAGAGAAAACAGGGTGGCACCAATAATTCTTGTCTTGGTCATGCGCTCCTCCCTTCAGTTTGTGGAAACGCAAAAAACCAAGCGAAACGACTATCGGCCCGTTCCGGGCACGGTTCCTAAAAAAATCTATAATCCTTCAGTGCCGCCGAATGAGAGCAGGGGCATCCGACCGCGGTTGCAGCTAGTCTTTGATTTGACGCGTTTTCTACCGCAGATAAGTCTATGCAATCTGCGTAAACTTGATTGCTATGCGAACCGGTTTCCACCCCCGGATCAAGTCCGAGGGCATGCTGCGCTCGAAAACGCAAAACCACCTTTTGCTGCACTGCTTGAAGACGAAATTTTAAATCGTTGATGATGTTATAAAAAGGCCGCACCGCCGCGCGGCGGAGTAGCCGGGCGCCGCCCTTTTTTTCACCTACCCCAGAGAGCGATAGCGCTCGGCTACTTCGCGAAGTCCGGGCGAGGATTGCGATAGTTGGTAAACTGCCGGCGAAGGCTGTTTGGCCCGTAGTTCTCCGACTGAGAACAAAGTTCCCCAGCGTTTATCGGGAGCGGCACAAAGCGGGCAAACAAGGGAGCGCCACGCGTCAGATCGGCTACCTCGCAGTGAAGCCTAAAGGCGCCCGCTACATTCAGACGGTACGAAGCGCGGGTTCATCAGGCAGGCGTTGTCCAGCGAGGCATCCCAACCGCCACGCCGGCGCCAGCCGCTCCAAGCGATATAGTCGCAAAGCCTGCTGTGGGGGTTTCCGGCTTCGCGCGTCGCGCAATAGACGCTCTGACCGTAAGAAGCGGGGCCAACGGGCCTTGCCATCGCCGTTCCTGCAGCCATGACCATCGTCATCGCGGCGAGGAGAATCGTTGTCTTCATGTGAAGTGTCCTCTCATGCTTCGTCTTACTCAATTAGACACCGCCGATAAAGGTTTCATTCCATCGGTATGCGATTCACATCATTGAGAGGACGCCGCGGCATCCCGCCGCGCGGATGTATCTAAGTTTAAATTTATGAGACGGTAAAGGATTCGGTCCCGAATCCCGCCCAGCTCCCAAAGTTACCCCCGGAGCCGGCCACGAAGCCAGATTTCGGCTCAACGAAATCGATTTCGTTAGCGACGAAATGAGCGTGAAACACAGGGGCTGCATCGTTGTCGGCAGTCAACAACGGAGTTGATGCCATGACAAGGATGCTTCACTTCATCTATCGGGAATATTGCCGGGCCTGCTTGATGCATTGCAGATACTTCTGACGGTCGCGTGAGATGCCCCGGCGAAAAACGATCGCGCTCCCCACGTTTCTGGCGGCCATTGTTGCGGGGCTGGCCATCTGGCTTGTCGCCGGGCCGCCTCCGCGTTCGCCGAAGCCTGTTAACGCTCACCAGTTTGCGGTTTCAGTGAAATAGCAGCGTTGAAATCCCACCAGGACCGTCTCACTTTTTCGGAGACCGATGATGCAACACGAATTGCCCACTATTAATTTCGTAGCTGAGCCGAGGTTCGATCAAAGGCCGAGCACGGACGTGCTGAGGAAATCCTGGAGTTGCTGAGGCCAATCCTGAATGGATGGGCGGCCAAATTTCACCGTCGCAAACTCGCAATTCTCCACGCCGTTCAAGCGCCACGAAATATCATTCGCGGGCCCATTCGCCGACCACGCGGTGCACCTCTAGGAGATGCTCCCGCAAATGCTCAAGCGTGAAACCAAGCGCAAATAACCGCTCGGCATCCTCGCTTTTCATATCACGCGTCATTCCCTCACGGCGCACCGCCTCGAACCGCTCGATGTAGTCGCGGAAGGCGGCATCGACGTCGCCCAGCGGGGGCGGGGGCTTCTGGTCGCGCAAGGCAGCGCCACTGGCGCGGAGGAAATCGCGTCCCCCGGCCTCGATCTTCTTGAGCGGCAGGGTCAACTGCGCCGCGATTTCTTCCGGCAGTTCGCACCCCACGGCACGGCCCAGCATCACGATGTCGTGGCGCAACCGCAACAACGTGCGCAACAAGGGGCCGGTATCGGGGCCGGATGTGAGGCGCGCATTGCGTTCGTGCTCGGCCTCGGCTCCGGTCGCGTTCAACCGCGCCAGCGCGGCCGCGATCCCGTCCTGAATGCGTCGGCGTTCCGCCAGATCCAGTTCGCGGGTGTGGTCCTCCAGGAATCTTGAGAGGGCATCTGCCATCAAGTCAAGCATGTCGGCCGCGGCGTGGGTGGTGATCTCATGCGCGCGGGCCGGAAACAACAGAAAGGACACGATGAAGCCGACGGCGCCGCCGACGGTGACCTCCAGCACGCGATCGACCGCGGAAGCCGCGGGGCTGACATGCTGCATGCTCGGAACCAGAAGCACGATGATCGCGGTCACCGGCAGCACGTTGAAATTGGCGCGGAACGAGGCGATGAAGGCCAGCGGCGCGATCGCGAGCGCCAGCACGGCCAGCAAGGCCCATTCGCTTTCGTGCGGGATCAGGATCGCCAGCGCGCCGCCATAGGCAACGCCTCCGAAGGTGCCGATCAGATAATCGCTCGCCACCTTCAGCGAGCGGCCCAGGCTCATCTGGGTCACGATCAGCGACGTCAGAACCGCCCAGAGCGGGAGATGCAGGTGCAGAACCTGCGCCAGCACGAACGCCGACAGCGCGCCGACCGTGACGCGCAGGGCCAGGATCAGTTGCAGCCGGTGGCGATGGAGGTATTTGCGAATTGACCCCAGCAGCCGGGCGATACGGGTTTCGTTGGCAGACATAAGCTGGTGTGGCGGTTCGAGGGGCCGCAAATAAGCAAATATTACGAACTTCGGAAATCAGGACACCGGACTCGCCGGGAGGACGCGTGAAAGCCGGTTTAGGCCAGCTTTCGCACGAAGACAATGCGAGTTGGCAATACAGTTCGGGGCTGTTGGGCCATCGGCAGGGGCCCGGCAGAATCCGACTGGCGCGTCGGCCAGTCCGATCTTTAAAGAAAAACTCAAAGCGCGGGTTCTGGAAAAAGGATTTTCTCCCGTCAACGCCGGGGAGAGTTGTTGCATTGCTATTTCGAACGCGCGCTTGTCGCCTCCAATTCCGTGGACCAGATTTGCTGCATACGCTGAATCCCGGGAGATGCGCATGAGCCTGATCGAGAGAAAGATCGAATCTCTGCTCTTCGTCTTTGCAGAACTGAACTACCTCGCGCCGGTCGAGGGAAGGCCGCGTACCTACGCCTTCGACCCGCCGCCCGGTGAGCCCAAGTCGACCGCGTTGCCCGAGCCGCACCAGGTGGCAATATTTGACGGCCGCTCGATCTCGGACAGCTTTTCGCTCGATCGCGAAGGCTTTGCGCTGGTCCGGCATCCAACAGCGGTGCGTGACTTCTACAATGATGAAGAGATACGGAAGGTCTACTATCCCGCCGCGGAAGCCTTCATCAAGGTGACGTTACGCGCGGACCGCGTGTTCATCTTTGATCACACCGTGCGCAGGCGGGTCGAAGGTGCAGCCGATGTCCGCGGCGCCGGCCCGCGACAACCGGCAACCCGGGTCCATGTCGATCAGACCCATATATCCGGCGCCAACCGCGTGCGCGAGCACTTGCCAGCGGAAGCGGATGAACTCTTGAAGGGCCGCGTCCAGGTGATCAACCTGTGGCGTCCGATCCGCGGCCCGTTGCGCGACACGCCGCTGGCGCTTTGCGATGCGACCAGCGTGGCCGCGGACGATCTCGTCGCTTCCGACCTGATCTACCCGAACCGGAGCGGCGAAACCTATTCGGTGAAATTCAATCCGGCACATCGCTGGTTCTATTTCCCGGAGATGACTGCGGACGAAGCCCTGCTTTTGAAATGCTACGACTCGGCGACCGACGGTCGCGCCCGCTTTGCCCCGCACACCGCCTTCGTCGATCCGACGACGCCCCAGGATGCGCCACCGCGGGAGAGCATCGAGCTGCGTACGCTGGTGTTTCACCGGCAGTAAGGCGGCTGCGTCACGCGTGCTGGTTGTACCTAAGCTGTTTACTATCGCTTTCGCGATATTGCAGGGTCCCGACGGAATCACATAAACATTTCGTCGGGGTAGGCAAATGAGAGCATGGCTATGGCTTCATCTGCCTTGGAAGACGCCCTTGCCGCGACCTGTATTATTATTGCGCTTGCCGTCGTGTGGTGGGGAATAAGAATCCTTATTGCATAAGAGACTAGTGAGACTTTGGTTCAGAAGTCGGCATGACGAACTCGCGGACTTCTGAACCGCTACACTAGTGTCCCGATTCCGAAGTTCGTAGCATTTTGCGGAGCCATGATTTCGAACTTCGGAATCGAAAGATTGGCGGACCTGATGCGGCGGTATCGCGCCGGAATGCCACATTGAGAACAACAAGCAGGGCTTCCGTCGAGCGCACGGTGTCGTCGATGTCGCGGGACGAAGGATTCACAGCGTTGGCTGCGGCAGCGATGATGTTGTCCGCCGTCTTGCTCGTCGCTTGCCTGATTTCACCGCCGAAGGACGCGCGAGCTCAGGAACCTGGACGTGCGAGAGCGCCGGGTTATCCGGCCGTTGAAGACGTGCCGCCGAGGCCCGAGAAGCCCGCCATGACGACCGATGAACAGTTGAAGCTCAAGAAAGACCTGGCCGCCGCGCGCGACCGCCAGGGGCCCAAGGGTAAAAAGGGTACATCTTCTGGTGCAGGCGCTGCCAAGCCCTGACAGCTTACGCGGTTTCGGTTCCGCGCTCGCGCAGGCCCATGTTGCCGAACTTTAACTTGCCCCAGCAGACGACGCAGTTAACGATCGAAGGGACGGGCTCGGAAAGGCTAGAATGTCAGCCTTGCAAGATCGCGAGATGGAGCGGCTCTCCGACCTGCTTGCGCAGGGTAAGTTGGGCAATGCACGAGAGATAGCGAGTTTGCTGGAGGTTGAGCTCGGCGAACGGGCCGATCCGATACCAGAGAACTGTGTAGTCCTGTTTCGAACTGCCTGGTCAGATCACTGATCGGCTTGAGTGCACTTTTGCGGCCGGTGGTTTCCCGTGCTAGGGAACGGCGGTTGCAGGGGGTGCGCATTGAAATCAGCATTTGTGAAAGCGTGGGGGCATCCGCACCGCGATCGATATCTTTGGGGCGCGCTGTATGTCGGCTGCACCGCCTATTTCTTTCTCCGCTTCATCAGGCACCCTGGCGGCGCCGAACTTTACCGCGATGCCGCTCAGTGTCTCTGGGACCAGAAGGTATTGCAGGTCTGCGATTGGATTTTCACCTACAATCCGGCCTTCGCCTTCATCATGTTGCCTTCGATCGCCGTACCCATGTGGCTCATGCTGGCGGTCTGGTTTGCAATCACCGTGGCTTGCGCGATCTGGTGTTGCCGGCTCTGTGAGAGGCTGGTGGTCACGACCTTCCAGGGCAAATGGTCCGATCGCGACCGCGAGGTGCTGCGGCTGTTCGGCATCCTGATCAGCCTGAAATTCATCCTCGCGGTTTTTGAGAACCAGGGCTTTGACCTGCTGGTTCTCCCGGCGCTCTTGATCGGCATCCTCGCGCTCGCCCAAGGCCGCGACGTACTATCGGGCGTCTCTCTGGCCGCGGCTACTGCGCTCAAGGTGACGCCGCTCCTGTTCCTGCCCTACCTCGTCTTCAAGGGCAGGTTTGTCGCCGCAGCCGTTTTTGCGGTTGCACTCACCCTGTTCTGCTTCCTGCCGGACCTGTTCTTTCATCCGCAAGGCGGCGAGCACGGGTATTTCTTGGCGTGGGTCCATGACGTCGCAATTGCCGGTCTGACCGAGAATCCGGCCGCGGCCCCCCATCCGTTCTGGAACGGGGCAAACCCACTTAATCTTTCGCTCCGTGGTGCTCTAGCCCTCGCGCTCGATGGCACTTCTTACGCAAGCGACTTCAAGACTTGGCTCCGGGTTCTCCAGGTTGCCTTCGCGGCCGTGATCGGCGCGATGCTGCTGGCATCGCGAAAGAAAGACCTCGTTCCCATTGACGGCGCTGTCCTGATTATCGCGATACTGATGCTGTCGCCCATGAGTAGCCGCGACCATTTCGTCAGCCTGCTCCTCCCATACTACCTGATCGTGGCAGGCGTGATGCGGGCTCAGCGAGCTGCCTTCATTGGAATTACAATTCTGGTGCTGAGCTTCTGGTTCACAGGAATCCCGCGCGAAATTGTCCCGTACGCCTATTCCGAATTCGTACGAATGCACAGCGATTCCGTTTATGCGACGCTCCTGCTTCTCGTCTATCTGGGCATGATGATCGGGTCACCCAAGTCATGGGGCATCCCACAGACTGACCACGCCCAAATTGATCAGCAAAAGATCGAACGAGAGCCGCTTCACGCCACATGATCGTCATAGCGTTTTGCGGGAGCTTCTCGCCCGCGGCGCACGGGCGGACACAAAGTACCTTGTACTCTTTGTTCATCGCCGGTGGGATTTCAGGGCCCCGGTGAACGGGCAAGCGCCGCCAAGCGGTCATGTTCCGCTCGCGCGATGCCGGAACGATGAAGCGTCGATGATAGGTGATAAAACAGTTGCGGTGGCCTCGCGCCGCCGTTTTCTATTGAGTCAGGTAATATTCAACTGCATGCGCGAAGAAAATACTGGCGCTCGATAACGCAATAACCGCAATGACGAACTCAAACATGGGACTACCCTACAATAAACGGTTAGAATCGGACCACTAGGCCAACAGCCACTCCACTACCCTGACGGTGATCCAACCGAACGCCGACACCCAACCAACGGTCGCGACGGTAATTGCGGTAAAATAGCAAATCTCGAAAAACCGCTGCGATGGCGTCGTTCTGCTGACAGGCGAGCTCACAGGCGTCACTTCGGTGACAGCGTTCATGGCAATTCTCCTTCCGTTGAACTACACACGTTGTTAGGCGAGAGGTTAACCGGCCCATGCCGAGCAAGTGTGAACTGGTTCACAATCGGACGTTTGCGATTAGAAAAATTCGGCGCCGAGATCCAAGCCGTAGGCCACGCAGAGCAGCGAGACAAAAAGGCCCGCACCACTCAACATCGCAAGCATCTTCAATGTTTCGGTTTCAATATTTGTGCCGGCGGACAGCCGGGTAATTGCTTGAACCAGTACAGTCATTTGCGACCTCCGTTACCGAACCCCGGTTAGATCGTGACTGGACTTCGCTTCCGGTTGATTTCTTGAAGTTGGGAAAATGGTTTCGCGCTTGTTTCGTGGGAAACCCTGGCCGCACATGCCAGAAGGCTGAGCCGACAGCGACCAGGGGCGCCTCGCGCGGCCTACTGTGGCACGGCCTCGACGACGAACGTACGCCACTTCGCTACCTTCTCGCGCATCGGTAGGAGCTCCTTGAACGCTGCAGAGTTGCGGTACGCTTGGTATTTTTCGAGACTATCCCACTGTTGAATGACAACGCGCGATTTCGGCGGATCGCCTTCTACCGTAATAGTCTTGCCCCCGGCGGCAAGGATCTTGCCCCCGCCTGCCTTGATCGCGGCCTGAGCCTTCGGGACATAGGTCGAATAGGCTGCCTGATCCACGATATCGACTTCAGCGACCGAGTAGACAGGCGGTTTAGCCTGAGCATGAAGCCCCTGGACCGCGACCGCTCCAAGGCCGAGCCCTGCGAGCATTGCAAATGCGACGGTGTAATGGGTTTTCATGATGGTTTCCCTCCTGGGCCGGACTCGATTCGCCCCAGACTTGGGTCATCATGGTGGGACTGAAGGTTCAAAATGGACCAATAAGCGGTTCAGAGACTCGCCAGGGCCAGCTCCATGCGCCAGCACGTCACGCACTCGATATCCCCGCTCTACCGGCCTTTCGCGTAAATGCCCCTTACCTTGACGCTCGCGCCCCGAGCCAGAGTCCTACAAAGGCGCCGACGCCGCTGAGCAGCACTCCCGAATAGGAAAGCATGTCGTCACCCCAAAGCTCGGGAATAAATCCACCGATCGTGGAGCCAATAAAAATCCCTATCCAGATCGCGGATCGCATTTGCGAAGGATAGCACAGCCGCGAAAGTCGCCCGTGAGGCTTGGGCAGATGTCCCTTGCGCTGTGTCCCATCCGTTGCCGAGGCTTTCACCGGGCAACTACCTAATCTTGGCCAAGCACTCCTTCAGGCGTTCAAGCTCAGAACGAACTTGCGTTTCCATGGCGTCTTGTAATGCAAGCGCGCCCCTGCTGGACAGTTCTGCGGAGGCCTTTTTGTCCAGATTCTGCTTCCAATCCCGGATCGCCTGCTTAGTGGCGCTTTGGGCCTCCGACGTAGCTTTAAAGTATGCCTTTGTGCAGGCATCGGCCATTGAGCAAGTCTTGCACTCTTGAGCGGCGGCAGCACTTGAAACTAGCAAGGTAAGTATCGCGGCAAGGACCCTCATTGTTCCCCCCGGTACAAGCCCGAGACCCGAACGCAAAGCAAAATCCTGAGTTGTGGCGCAGTTGTGGCGATGGTCTGCGCAGCTCATTTCACACGCGAAACCAACAGACGAACGCGCGAAAGCTGGGGAGCAGGTAACTCAGCAATTTGAGGGATGGTGGCAACAGCCTGTTTTGCTCTCGCCTGATCTATGGAGGGAGAGCGCTTGGCGGTGCTGGACCAGGTTATTATTCCCAGCGCAACAGCAATGGTCGTCCAAATGAGGAACTTGAAGGTAGCGCTTTTATGGGTCATCGCGAAATCCTCGCTTTGACCAGCCCCAGCGCAAAATGTCACCTTCCGCTGAGTCGGGGAATTCGAAAAACTCGTACGGACCCTGCAAAAGAGGCCCGGCGTTCGCGACGGGCGCAAGTCTAGGGAGATCGCCGTGCCGAGACGGCATCACAACGTTAGGCTGATTCGCTTGCTGGAAGATGTGCCCCAGTTCACCCAACGGCGGGCAAAGTTCTTCGGCCTGAAGGGCTGAGCTAAAGCGGGATGTCATACAGCCGCTGCAGGCGTTCCGTGATGATTTTGAAGAAGCCCTGCAATTCGGCCTTGTTAGGAACGGGACCGGCTGCTGCGCCAAACATGAGCATCGCATTCCAAGGGATGCCATAGACCGTCACGTTGACCCCGTGTTCCGGACAGCCGTCTACTTTCCTCAAGTCCTCGAGGATCATCGCAGCCAACTTTTCTGCTGTTCTGATTTGCTTACTTGGATTCTCGGGCTCCATTGTCAGCCCTTTCGGTTTTTGTCTTCAGCCCGATCTCGCCGGACGTTAGTGGTCCGATTCTAACATTTGCATCCCATTGAGGCAGGCACTTTTGCAAATGTTAGAATCAAAGGACCACTAGCAAATATAGGTTTCTAGTGGAGTTATGGATTTGACATTCGCTTGACGAACTCGTGGCCCTGTGGGTAGCGAATGTCAAATCCACTCCACAAGTGTGGCGGTTCAGAAGTTCGACATG
>Ga0208193_1000530_pt1 | contig 20143 bp, 21 predicted proteins | sample June2015DPH_17_2_FD_184716 | JGI IMG/M metagenome (GOLD analysis project Ga0208193, IMG submission 184716) | Peatland microbial communities from SPRUCE experiment site at the Marcell Experimental Forest, Minnesota, USA - June2015DPH_17_10... | ecosystem: Environmental > Terrestrial > Soil >... | reverse complement strand
TTCAATGTCCACGGGGTGACAGGTGATTACCGTAGCATCGCCGACAGCGGCAACGTGATGCATCGGCGGTTCTGCATGACCTGTGGCACGCAGCTATTCAGCGAGGCAGAAGCTCGGCCCCATCTCATCTTCGTTCGAGCCGGAACTCTCGATGACCCCGAAATCGCGAAGCCCGCCGTCACCATATGGACATCACAAGCACCCAGCTGGGCCAGCATTAACGACAAAATTCAGCAAGTTGATCGACAACCGCCGCCCGCTGCATGAGTTTTCCCAACATGATCATGCGGTTGGGTTCGGACCCTGAACGGCCGCATCGTCGTCTGACCTTTGCCGCACCTCGCAATCGGCGCCGCCGGCACAGCCCCGGTCCCACAGCGGTCTTCCGTGAACGGCGGTTATCGGGAACTACGACGGGCCGAGGACGCGCGTCGGTAATTTTGCAGGTTTCATCGGAAGCTTCCCGCGCCGCCACGCACTCAACGTCTGCTGAAGGTCCATGGCTTTTGCCAGCCGGTTTAGCTTCGCGTTATCAAGCTCTTCCAATTCAACGTCATGCAAGGCGGGAGCGGTCAGCGTGCTTCGAGGACTCCGGGCAAGGTACAACCAATCTAGGAGCGCTTTTTCAGCGCTGGCCTGTGGATACATGAGGTTTCGCTCCAGATCAAGTCGATCTTCGATCGACCCTGCTTCGAGTATTCGCCGGGGCATCGCTCGAATGAACACATTTCCCTGCGCGGTCTCAATTAGCCCGACCCGGGGACGGACCGGTCCTCTATCCAAGGGCACCACCGCGGTCACGCCGGCTGGGGGATTATTGTAGATGCCTGCCTCATCCAAGGCGCTGTTGAGCGACACCACAGCATCACGGCGAAGAAAGGGCACGGCATCCGCCAGACGCCCCGCAGGAGAGGTGAAGCGATTGAGGTAAAGTCCACGCTTCACCGGCAGCAATCGGCTACGTTCCAGCGCATCGTTGATCCAAAAATACAACGTCTGCTTCGGAACGGCTTCTCCTCGACTAATATGTGCTGCACGCTCAATCGCCGTGAGAGTAAGCGCCGAGGGAGCGCCCACTTCGGAGAGCTGTCTTTCAAGCGCCTGCTTCCAGGGTGTCATGAGGGCTTACCTTGCAGTGCATAGTCGTCCAATAGATCGGCAAGCTCACGGCGCACGCGAGCGCGCATGGCGTCCCACTCGGCCTCGTCAATCCGTCTCAGCAACTCGGCGTCTGCCAGCATTTCGGTTCTGAAGAATTCGTAGCTCATCGATGCGAGTTTTTCTTCAACCGCCCGCGAGGCATCGGATGGATCAACCCGCGCATGTGCGAGGGCCCATTCGATCAAGGCATCACCGGGACGATGCTTTGGCAACAAAAGGTCTAGGTCCGTTACATCGCGCGCGGCCGTGCGGCCTAAAAGGGCGGCGAGCTTCATCGCCACGAGAGTCTTCTCGTCGTAGAGATCGACGTAGTAAGTGCCAAGGCCGAATGCGGAGACCCCGGACACTATCGCTTGCCGTACCTCTCCGGGAGGGGGCGGTCGGCGCGACACCTCGACCTTCATGTGAAAGGGCTCTCCGTGCGCGGTGCGTCCACTGACCTTCCACTTCGGCGATACCTCGGCCTTCCCGGGCTCCGAGATCCTCGCATCCTGCACGCCACTGCCCCGAAGGGCAGCCCTCAGAGCACGCATCATCTGGTTGTGAAGGCTGTCCGCGGTACGTTTGCGCAGCTCAGGGAAATCAAGGTCTACGTCTCTTGTTAAACGCGCTTGGCCAAACAGCGCCATCATCGCCATGCCACCCTTAAGCACAAAGCCACCCTTGCCTCCATAGAAGAGTTCCTTCAGGAAGCGTGCCTGCGTACGCTGGAGAGTATCGTCAATCATGGCAACTTAATGTATTACGTTGGTCTATTATATATGGACTAATGTAATACATCAAATAGGACAATAATGCGCCGAGAGTCTATCTTCGGTGTTGGAGAGTCACTCCGGCCTTCGCCAAAGGCCCCGCAGCAGTCCCCAGTCGAATTGGCGGTACTTCCAGAGCAAAGTGGCCTCAATCTCCGGGTCTGCATTGGGCGGCGGTGTATACGCTTGAGCGATCTGTGGCGAAGGCTCCACGGTGGCATGAAGCCGTTGCACAGGCTTAGCGGCCGTTCAATCGCTTTTGTAATCCTTGAGCGCGCTCAACCTTGGTACCACCGGCGCGAAACGCACGAACGACGCGATCCTCGGTTCTCGGCGGAACCATCAGCAGACTAATCTCTGAGAGCGATGTCACCAGGAATGGTGAAGCCGCCATGAGTTTCTCAGCGGATGCGAGAACGATGGTCTCTGCGGCGCGTTCGTGCAGCGCGCGTTTCACCGCCGCCTCTTCGGCGTCGCCGGTGCTCAGACCGGCATCGGGATGCACGCCTGTTACGCCCATGAAATAAATATCGGCCCGCAGGCGCGAGACCGCATCGATTACGGCGGCGCCCACATTGACCATCGAGTGCCGGAACAGTCGTCCTCCCAACATGATGATATCGACGTACTGATGTTTGGCAGCCTCCACAGCCACTGTGGGACTGTGTGTAACGATCGTGGCGCGCAGGTCGGGGGCGAGATGGCTCGCCACCTGAAGCGCGGTGGTGCCGCCATCCAAGATGACGACTTGGTTGGGGCGGATCATGGAAGCGCCGGCACGACCCAACTCACTCTTGTCCCTGGATGAGACCTGCTCGCGCACCTTGAGATCGCCGACCGCCGACGACGCCGGTAAAGCTCCCCCATGAACCCGCTGCAATTTGCCATCTTGTGCCAACTCCCGTAGGTCGCGACGGATCGTGTCCTCGGAAGTCCCGAGTTCTTGGGCCAGGTCCTTGGCCACAATTTGGCCCTCGGCGGCCAGGCGACTCAAGATCAGTTTCTTGCGTTGTGCGGTGAGCATGGTCTAGTATTGCACGAAACTGCACGATATTGCATGAAGATACCGTGTCTGAACCATCGTTAATCGGCTTAGCGGTGTACACCGACGTAGGTGAGCTGCGGCTGCGCGGGGCAACTCCATGAGCGGGACCGAAAGGACATCGAACAGCGATCGAGTGCGTATTGTCGAAGAACGCCTGCTCTCGGACGACTGGTACGTCTTGAAGAAGACGACCTTCGAATATCGGTGCCGGGATGGCCGTTGGCAAAAGCTAAGCCGGGAGACCTATGATCGGGGCAACGGCGCGGTGCTGCTGTTGTTCAACGTTGAACGCTCAGCTGTGGTGTTAATCCGACAGTTCCGGTTTCCCACATTTGTAAACGGCAGCCATGATGGGCTTTTGATCGAAGCCTGCGCGGGATTGCTCGACGGGGAGGATGCGCGTAGTTGCATCCGCCGTGAAGCCGAGGAAGAAACGGGCTTTAGGGTCAGATCGCCACACAAGATCCTGGAGGCATACATGAGTCCCGGGTCCGTCACCGAGAAGTTGCACTTCTTCGTTGCCGAATACGAATCTGAGGATCGCGTGTCCGCGGGTGGCGGCGATGCCGCCGAGGGGGAGGATATCGAAGTACTGGAGCTGCCCCTGTCCTCTGCGCTGCAGATGATCGGTACAGGCGCGATCCAAGACGGCAAGACCATAATGCTCTTGCAGTATGCCGCGCTCGTCGGACTGGACCGATTGCGCGACGTCTGATTCTTGCATTGCCGGCGGCACAGCTGACGTTCGGGGCTGCCCGGCTTGGGTCGATCAAAGGCATCCGGACGCCGCGCGATGGTTGTTACACTCCGTTCGTTGCCGTAGGGGCATTGGAGAATGGCATATGAAGAAGTTCAGTCACGAGGCGGAATTGTTCAAAGCGGCCTTGGTCGCCGGCATTGCATATGCGGAAGGGCGCAAGGCGGTCGAGTTCGAGGCGACAGATTCGGCCAGCGATAAGGCGCTATACGTATATCGCCTGCTCGTGCACGATAAGGTGATCGCGCCGATGCCGGAAGACCAGGTCGGCGACAAGACGATTCGACATAGGCTCGCAGCCTGGTATGCGCATCAATTGCCCAAGGGGCATCCGCTATTGGATTAGCGATCCGCAGCCGCACGGAACTGCTTCGCGGGTTTCTGGCCGGCATAGGAGCGGACGTTCAATGTGATCACCTCTAACCTGTCGCTCGCGATGTGGGCTAGACTCCATACAGGAATGGATCACGGAAGATGAGTCATGATCAAGGCGCAATCGCTTTCTCCATCCCGTTTGCCCACATCCTTGCTGATTGGGTTGGCGGCGATTCTATGTAACGGATGCAATACCGATGGGGTCCGGCAACAAGCAGCGTACGATCGCAAGATCCAGCGCACTGACCAGTCATTGATTGCCGCAGGAGACGCTGATTCCCTTGCGGCGGCGGCACTGTTGAGCATTGGGCCGACGGTCAACGCAGCGCAGCGTTTGACGTTGATCGAGCGCGCTGTCTCGGAAGCCCCGGATCGTCCTGACTTAGTTTGGCTCAATATTCGGCTATGCACTCAGGTCGATACTTGCAACCCTGAGCCGCTACAGGCGCAACTACGTGCATTGGATCCCGACAATGGTGCCGCGTGGTTCGACTCGCTCGGTCGGGCCGGCACTCGCAATGATGTGGTCGCGGTGCGCAAGGACCTGTCGGCCATCGCAACGTCGAGACGGTTCGACACGTATTGGAATGCAACGATCGTTCATATCACAAATGCCATCCTCAAAACCCATACGATGGATTTGCCAACTGCGTTAGTTGCCACCATTGGCATGGCGGCGGCAACGGCCATCCCGCCTTACCAGGCGATCGTGAACGCGTGCAAGGGCGATTCACTGAAGGATCCGGATGTTCTTAGTACCTGCCGACGAGTATCGACGGTCATGCGCAATGGGGATACCTATTTGACCGAAATGATCGGCATCGCCATCGCGAAGCGGGCGTGGCCGGAAGGCAGTCCAACGTACGTCGATGCCGTCAGCGCCAGACGCGTGGCTCACTATCGAATGGACGCAGATGGAAAACTCAGTCTCCATCGTTTTTTTTCCTCAGAATACGCGGCGAAGCGCCTGCAACTGATGATGGAAAAAAAGACGGAGCAGGAGGTCAATTTGGCTGAAATTCTGAACGCCAGGTGGAGCCCCAACCCCCCTCCTGACTATAGTGACGGACTAAGCGGATCCTAGCCGGGCTTGCAAGTGGTGGAATTCGCGTGCACGCGATTCAATGACTCGCGTAAGGGGGAAGGAGTATGAACGGCACGATTGTGATGAAGCGATTTGCAGAAGCGTCGCCGCGCTTTAAGGCCAGAATTGCCGGCGCCCTCTATTGGCTCAGCGTACTGATAGCATCATTCAGTGAGCTCGCCCTTCGCGGCTCGTTGAATATCGCAGGGGGCCTCATCGCAGTCTTGGGCATGGCCGCTATGACGCTGCTTCTCTATGACATCTTTAAACCGGTGAACAGGAACCTCTCTTTGTTCGCGGCGTTCTTCAGCCTCGTGGGACTAAGCTTCGAAGCACTTCGATGGCAACCTCGGGGAGTGAACCTCGCCATAGTATTTAGCGGACTCTATTGTCTCCTGATTGGCTATCTCATTTTCCAGTCGACCTTTCTGCCTCGAATTTTCGGTGCGCCGATGGTGTTAGCAGGGTCTGGTTGGCTGACCTACATGTCAACCCAGATTGCAAACAATCTGTCCCCCTACAATTTAATTTCTGGCCTCCTCGGGGAAGGGTTGGTAATGCTGTGGCTCCTCGTGATCAGTCTGGACGCTCAGAAGTGGAAGGAGCTGGCAACTGCGCGGCGCACGAGTCCCTCTTAGATGCGCCTCCGCGGCATCCGGCAAACCCCGGACCCACTCCGGACGACCCGCCCTACCGAAAAGTGTCTCGCCATTCCTTATTTCTTCGGCATTTCCCGATTAGGCAGCCAGTTCTCAAGTACGTCATGCTGACGTCGATACTCCGCTGCCAAACACTGTACCTGATCTGGTTTGTCGGGGCACATAGCTCGTCGATGCGCCAACCACGCGCGCTGTAGGGCTCGCAGCTGTTCTCGATCCCCGACAGTGTCGTAACTCACGTGCATGCGGCGGTACAAATCCGCCATTTCAATATCAAGTTTGGCCAGTATCGGATTTCCGCAGATGGCCTTTTCGATCTGCGAACGCGCAATTTGGCAATCAAAACTCGGACCCGTCGAAGGCGGCTGAAAACGCTCCGTAAGGCGGAAATCCGCAAGATCCAACTCCGTAGTCTTGTTCTCTGCGTCTATAAACCGAACCACCTTCACGCGGACTTCATATTCATTCATCCATTCCATCAATGCTTGCTTACCTAAAGCAGGAATATTCTGGAATGATGTCATCCGTCGCGAACCCAACAGCAGTTCGCATCGAAGACCGATATCAGATCCCCCATCACAGCCCCATAGAGAAGCACTCGCACCAAATGCGGTTCCACTGGCCGTGTCGATCCAAAAGAATCCCTTGTCCGGACAGGAATGTACGACGCACCCAGACGCTGACAAGGTAGTTCCGGCGACGAAGACGGGGTTCGGCGGCCCTCCAAGACCCTCGAGCACCGGACCTGAAAGGCTCGGTGGTAGCGACTCTTCGACGACACCATTGATTCGCTGATCCCAGATGAGCGCGTTCGTCGATCGATTTGCGTAACTCAACATCCATGAGGCATCCGCCGATAGGGCCTCTGCGGCTTGGCTTCCAAGGGCAACCACCGCAATCACTCGGAGTGCTGCCTCGATGCCAGGACAAGTCGCGATGACCAAACGTCAGTTCTCCCGTCGCACCCGGCCGGAAATATCAACCCAAGGGTGTCTTCTAGAGCCGTAAACGGAAACTTGCGGGGTCAAAAACGTCGGATCCGCAAAGGCGCCGACTGCCACCGCAATCATGTCCGGAAAATCCCCAAGCTCCCAGTGCAAGGTCGTGCCGCAACTGGGGCAGAAGTGATAGGTGATGATCTGACCGCTGTCGCTGATCCGCGTGTACGAGCTGGACGGGCCTGCGATCTCTACCTGGCCTCGGGGATATCGCGCTTGAACGCCAAAGGCGCTGCCTGTCCGCCGTTGGCAAGCGAGACAGTGACAAACAGAAACGCGAACGGGATCACCCTCAACATTGAGGGTAAGTTGTCCGCAGCTACAGCATGCTTGGCGCGGAGCCATACGCTCTACTCCGAGACGAACCGACAATTTCAATGGACCTTAGCATGCCTGGATTCTTCGTCTTTTTCAGCTCGCTGCGAAGTCAGCAATGGAACGCTCCGCCTCTCGCCTAAGCATCCATGTCTCGCGCAGCCTCCGAACACAAGACCGCAGACAGGTAACAACACTCGTGAGGCATCTGGTAACAAAATTATGTGAGGCAACACGGGGGCTCTTTCCTTGAGTCTAAAGTGAACACTGTATGCCCGACTTTGCATCCCGTCGAGCGGATCTACAACACGTCCATATCGGAAGAAATGGGAAGGATCGCATCGTTCATGGTATTTTCGACTTCGTGCAACGACGCTCATAGCAGTTCGGCCGCGTTCTTGTCAGGCGATGGCGAAAGATTAGGTGTGTACCAATCTACATTTGACTGCGCCTCGACGCCGGAACCGCTGCGCGCGAATTGATAGTAGTAGCGGTTCTCTTCCGTATGCGGTCGCCCGTAGTAGAACCATTCCCATCGGACCGCGGAGGCAGAACGAATAGAAAATACGGTGTCGCTGATCTCGAGCCCCTCTGGGTTCTCAATCGCAAGGGTTTCCCCACCGTCGAACTCAAGCATCAGCGTGGAGCCGACGGCGGAAGAACGATTGATCGAATGGAAGTTATCGTAAGGCTTGCCGAACCATTCGCCCCACATGCGGAGGGAGCCCGTTTTAACATTTGGCAGTGCCGCGTTAATTCGATCGGCAATGGAATCAGCGCTCATAAACCTTCATCCAGCGAGGAAGGGCACTCCCATGGATGGGAATTCAGCTCAAGGCCTGGCGGCGCCGAGGCGTTGGAGTCAACGCCATAATCGACTATGAAGTATTCTTGGTCGAACGCGTTGAAGAGGGAGGGGCGTTCTCCCACGAACGCCCCCCCCCGCCACCGCCATACATCAGGACTTATATTGTCCTTCGTTCATCGATACAACCGCGCATTTCGAAGCGATCGTCAAAGGTCAGGCCGCTCGGAGAAGGCCGGAAGCCTGGCTCCTGACGAGGCACCCCGGTGACCGCCGGGGTCGGGTTCGGGGCTTCACTGATCTCTTCGGCCAGGCACTCCGTGGGCTCGTTCAACGAACTATCCACGGAAGCGCCGGCGATGGTCGGGATCGACGCATCGGCTGGCGCCGCGAAGTTGAACGCCGAGGTCAGGTCGCCGACGTTCTCGCGGCGCCAAGCGGTCAAGTTCGGCACTCTCACGCCGAACCGGGTCTCGAGGAAGCGAAGCAGGGAGGTGTGATCGAAGCGATCGCGGCACACGAACCCTCCTTTGCTGAAGGGAGAAATCACCAGCATGGGTACCCGAAACCCGAGCCCAATCGGGGTGGTCGGCTCGGTGATCGGGAACTCCCCCGGGGTGCCCTGGGGCGGCACCAGCGGCGGCACATGGTCGAAGAACCCGCCGTTCTCATCGTAAGTAATGAACATGGCCGTGCTCGGCCAGGCCGACGAGGCCTTCAGCGCTGTGATCACCGTATCGACCAGGTTCTCGCCGTCCTGGGGCCCAAAGGCAGGGTGCTCGGACTGTTCGGCGGGCGGGATGATCCACGTGACCTGAGGAAGGGTTCCATTGGCCAGATCGGTCATGAAATCCGCCGGGAACTGGGGCTCGAGCCCATTCGCAGCGAGAGTGGCGGCCCGCTGAGCTTCGGGGGAATCGGGCGCGAAGTTCTGCGGATAGTACTGCTGGAACAGGGGCAGAACGGCGTACTCGGGGTTGCCGGTTGCATTGCCGTACACCTTCCAACTGATGCCGGCCTGCGTCAGGGCCTCGGGGTAGGTCTTCCATCCCGGCGAAAACAGGCCGGTCTCGCTGCGGGTGGAGGTCGGCGCCGCGCTGGAAATGTTGATGGTCGACATCACCGGGCCGCCGTAAAGACCCTCGGCGTCGAGCATCCCGGTCATGGCGTACATTCGGTTGGGAGTGGTCTCTCCAATGACCGAACAGAAGTAGTTGTCGCAGAGGGTCCAAGTGTCCGCGAGCCCGTAATAATATTGCAGGTCGCTGCGGGTGTAGTACCCCATGAACGACATATCGACGTCGCCTTCATGGGCGACGCCCCACTGATTCAGAGCCCCGTCGGCCCAGGCCTGGTGTTGGACTGCCCAGTCGTGCCCCGGGTCCGCGAGGCACTCGGCGCCGAGGTGGAATGGCTGGATGCTGCCGCTCGACGTCTTGGTCGTGGTCTGGGTGAACACACCGGGCAGGGCATGGGGGTCGCTGAAGCCCCTCACCCCAGGGTAGGTGCCGAAGTAATGGTCGAAGGAACGATTCTCCTGGATCCAGATGATGACGTGCTTGATCTGGTCAAGCTCGCACCGTGCAGCCCCCGGCGAGCCGCCGAAGGCGGGCCTTGCGTTGTCACTTTTACTATTGCCGGGGAGTTCGGCCAAAAGCGCAGTGGCGGCGGCGGCGCCCAGAAAAGTGCGACGTGAAATCTCGGGTTTCTTCGACATAGAGAGCATTCTCCGATCAGGTTGGCAGCTAGTGATTTGACATATCCTGAGGAATTCAGATTACGTCGCCGTTACCAACCGCTGGGTGGAATCTCAACGCGGCCGGTGTGAACTGCTGTTTACCCGATCGGGGAAACCCCGACTGCCTGCGCATTGACGCTATCGATGCGCAACGATCTCCTGCGCCACCTGAATGAATGCCTGCACCTTGGGCGATGTATATTTCCGGCCGGCGTAGACGAAGGAGAAGCTGCCCGTTGCCTTCGTCTTCCAGTTGGGCAGCACCGAAACCAAACTGCCGGCCTCCACTGCGTCGGCGGCGAGAAAGTCAGGTAACCAGGCAATGCCTTCACCGAGAACGGCCAACGCTTTGATGGACTCGAGGTCATCGGCAACGATGCGGCCGGCCATCGGCACCTCCACTTCCGATTTTCCGTTCGTGAGCCGTAGCGTGTTGAGTCCTTTGTTGACACCTTTGAAGACTACGAATGAAGCCTTCGCAAGGCTCCTCGGATGCGAAACGTTGCCGAGTTGCCCGAGATAGGCCGGCGAGGCCCAGAGAGTGGTTCCCACATCGAAGAACCGCTTGGCGATCAGTGACGAATCCTTCAACGTGCCGGCGCGAATAGCCAGGTCGATGCCTTCCCCGATCAGATCAACGATGCGATTGGAAACCAACAGTTCAACCGACGTGCCGGGATATCTTGCAAGATAAGCGCGCGTGATGCGCGGGAGCACCATATGACCTATGTCAACGGCGGCCGTCACTCTCAATAGGCCGGTCGGCTCGCTTTGTGTTGATTGCAGCGCAGCCTCGCCGAGCTCCAACTCGCGAATGGCGTTCGCGCAATGGCGGAAGTACTTCATGCCCGCCTCAGTCACGTGGAGTTTGCGCGTGGTGCGCTGTATGAGTTTCAGCGCCAGCCGCTTCTCCAGTGCCGCGATTTTCGCGCTCACGGTAGTCTTCGGCATGTTGAGCAAGCGCGCCGCGGCCGAGAAGCTGCCTGCCTCCACGACCTTCACAAAGACCGGAATGGCATCGAGATTGTTCACATTGTCCAGAATTATGCACAGTCTTTCCCGACTTTGCCATCTAGTGGACGACGCACGCCGCCCTTACACTGCTTCGAGTACTACTGAAGAAGCGTGGAACTTGAGGAATCAACCGTATGAGCACGATGCCTGTCTACTTTGTTTCCCACGGCGGCGGGCCGTGGCCGTACGTCGAGAGCATGAGGCCGATGTTTGCCAAGACCGAACGTGAACTCGAGGCGCTTCCCGGCCGCCTGCCGACAAAACCGAAGGCAGTGCTGGTCATTACCGGCCACTGGGAAGCGGCGGCATTCACCGTGTCCACCGCGGAGCACCCGCCCATGATGTACGACTACGGCGGATTCCCGGAACACACGTATCACATTCGATACCCGGCGCCGGGCTCGCCGGCCCTTGCCGCAAGGGTGAAGAACCTGCTTTCCGAAGCAAACCTGCCCGTGCGGGAAGATCCTCATCGTGGCTTCGACCACGGGACGTTCGTTCCACTCGTGCTGATGTATCCAGACGCGGATGTGCCCGTGGTCATGTTGTCCGTGAAATCGACTTTCGACCCCGAGGAGCACCTTCGTGTCGGGCAGGCTCTGAGTCCTCTTCGCAACGAGGGTGTACTGATCATGGGAAGTGGAATGACGTATCACAACATGAGGGGGTTCAATCGCGATGGATCGGCGGACATTGCCGAAACATTTCTGAAGTTTCTGGGTTCGACGATTGCACAGCCGGATTGGAGAGTCAGAAACGACAGGCTGGTCCAGTGGGAGAACGCCGTCGGCGCGCGTCTCGCACACCCGCGTGAAGATCACTTGATCCCGTTGATGGTCGTCGCGGGTGCTGCGGGAGAAGACTTCGGCCGGGAAGCCTTTGTCGACCGAGTATTCAATGTGCCAACCGCATCCTACGAGTTCGGTGGAGGGCCGTGATCTCACGAGGCGAATGGAAGCTCATAAAGTTTCCGGTAAACACCGCCGTGCTTCATCAGTTCGTCGTGGCGGCCGGTTTCCACGATCGAGCCGAACGCGCCGCAAATTGCGGCGACAATCAACTTAGTTGTCGACGCCTTGTTAGCAAGCATGGCTAGTGTCGCGCGGCCGGAGGGCGTTCCCGGCCGACGTTCAGCTTCCGACATGCCTAGGTTCCTTGCCGTTCTCTGAAACCACGGCAAACAGCAGCGACTTTGTTTCCGTCCGGATCGCGTACATAGGCTGCATAGAAGTCTGGACTGTAATGCAGACGCAGGCCTGGAGGACCCTCGGAACTTCCGCCGTTTGCAAGAGCAGCGGCATGGAAATCGTCGATCGCCTTCCAGGAGCGCCCGCTGAACGCAACCATGCTGCCATTGCCTATGGTGGCAGCCTGTTGATCAAACGGCTTTCCAATCCAAAAGGCGAGCTCGCGAGCACCGTCATCTTCGTAAATTCCCCACCCGGCGGAGATGCGATCCCAATCCGGATCGCCGGTGCTGCAGCGTTCCATGCCGAGTGGCGCCAGCGTCGCAGTGTAGAACGCGATCGCTCGCTCCAGATCATTGGTCCCAAAATAAACGTAACTAAGCATTGGGTGCACTCCATTGGTCAAAATCCAAAGCGCTTGAGAGCGTTCGAAATGCCATTCCTCGCAGCCTCCGACTTCATCGGGAACGAACGAAAGAAGTCGGATCGGGTGAGCGCGGGGTTGCGCGAGCGGACATTTGCCGCCCACGATGCCGCACGGATCTCGTCGCCCGCCAGAGCGTGAACGGCAACTGCGATCATGGCTATCAGGACGTGCGCGCCCGGTGAGCGCGCAGCCCGCTCCGCCCACTCCGCCGCCTCGGCGTACTCCCCCATGACCGTGTGCGTGAAGGCTCGGGTCGCCAGCATCGCGTAATACAGGGGATCAATCGGGCTGAGCCGCATCGCAAAATCCACATGCCTGCGGCCTTCGACGCCCAGCCCAGCCAGGGATTCGGTCCAGGCACGGGCGTAAAGACCTTGCGCATAACTCGGACTGATGGAGGTTGCACGTTCGAGCCAGGCCAGGCTGCCCTCCAGATCCCCCTCGAGCCAGAACGTACGACCCATTGTGAAATTGACGAACGGATCCATCGGGTCGATCTCGAGGCCGCGCGCCGCAAAGCGCCGCGCAAGCGCAATCTCGGCGGCGAGATCGTCTGCGTAATGCATGAAGGCCATCTGGAAATGAACGAAGGACAGACCCGCATGAGCGCGAGCGAAGCCGGGATCCTGGGTAACGGCCTGCTGAAACAGGGCGGTCGCCGCAGCATTGTCTGTACGGTTGAAGCGGTACATGTGCTGAAGGCCGACATGATAGGCCGACCACGCATCAAGATTTTCGGTCACCGTGAGGCGCGCCAGGGTCGCCTCGTGAAGCGGGATCTGGATCTCCAGAGCGGCGAGGATCTGCGAGCGGATGTCCTCCCGGATCTGATGCACATCATCGACCGCACCCGCAAAGCGTTCTGCCCAGACGACACCGCAGTCCCGCGTGTCGCTGAGCTCGACCGTCACCGCGAGATTCGCGCCCGCAATCTCGACTGTACCCGACAGGCAATAGCGCACGCCCAGCAGGCGCCCGATCTCTCCCATGTCGGTGTCCGACCCGCGTAGTCGGAACGAGGACCCGCGGGCGGTGACGAAGAGCCATCGCAGGCGCGCCAGCTCCGCGATCAGTTCATGGGGCAGTGCGTCAGCAATGGCAGCATAGGCCCCCACGACTCCGATGTTGCGGAACGGCAGAACTGCGATCGATGGCCGGTTGATCTCGTCAGCCGACTGCACGGCGCCGATCGCGCCCCCCGGAACTGCGCTTTCGGTCCTTGCAACTTTCGCATCCGCTATAAACCGGAAGCCCTGACGGTGAATCGTCTTTATAAATCGCTGGGTAATCCCGTCATCACCAAGGACCTTGCGTGCCGACTTGACCCGGCTGGCGACCGCTGACTCGGAGACGACGCGCCCATCCCACACCTTCTCGACGATCTCGTCCTTGGTCACCAGACGCTCACGGTTCTCGACCAGCAAGGCAAGCAGAGAAAACACTTGCGGCTCGACCGGGCAGACCCCGCCGTCTGCGCGCAGCTCGATCTTGTCCATATCCAGCTCGAAGGGGCCGAATCGGTAAATCATGGGAGACAGGATAGAACACCCGCCTCACAATCTCCCAAAAACCTCCAGGCCGTCTCCATGCGGCCTTCAAGCATTGGCGGCCAAGGCGTGCTCAACTCCATGCCGGCGGCGGAACGGTTCCGGCCGCAGCATCAAGACCCCACGGAGAAATAACATGCCTCTCGTTACCATCGATGTGATCAAAGACGTTTTTACCCCCAAGCAGAAACAGGAGCTGATCGCCAAAGTTACGGCGGCAATGATCGAGGTCGAGGGCGAGAACATGCGCGCGGTCACCTGGGTCCGCGTCAATGAATTCGAAAGCGGAGACTGGGCCATCGGCGGGAAGGCACTTAAAACGTCCGATGTCCAAGCGCTCGCCGCCGGGAAAGCGGCCTAGGCGCGGCGACACCATGGATGGTGGTGGCGCTATAACGGGAGAGCCGAAGCGCCGGCTTTTCACTTCTGGCAGCGGGCCAACGCATCTTCGAGTCCGATTCTCGAGATCGTCCCGGCGTGATAATCCGTGAGCCAGATAGCGCCGTGGCCGACACCAAGGGAGTCTCCTCCAGGGCCGGTCCAATGACAGCGGAGCGATACGGCGGACGCGTCGATCGCCGACAGCGGAACCTTGGCCATCGTGGTCCAAATCATTCCCCCGCTAAAACTGATGTCGCCGCCGTGCCCCGGCGTACCCAATCCAATGGTCTTGGTAGAATGGTTTCGCGCATCGATACGCGTCAGCGATCCGTCACCCTGGTTGAGCGTCCATACCGCCTCACCACCGGCAGTAAGAAATCTAGGATTTGGACCGGTAGGCACAGTTGCGAGTAACTTGCCATCGAAGGCATCGATGACCGTGACTTCTGCGCCGGCCGCCCGCGTAATCCAGATATGGCCTTCGTTGTATGAGGGATTGAAGGAACCGGCCGGCACCCGAACGATTTGTCGGACGACTCCTGTATCAGGAGAGATGCGGGCTAGAGAACCCGCCTCGTCCACGACAACCCAAACGCTATCCGCGCTTGCCGTTACTCCGCCCTCAGCCGTTACGCCGGCAAGCTTGATGACGGACACTAACTTATTGGAGCCGAGATCGACTTTGGCCATGGCAGGGTAGTCGCCGCAAAGAGGCACCCACAGGCTGCCAAAACCACTCGCCAAGCCCGCGCACGGCTCACCGGGTAAACCTACCGTTGCCACAAGCCGGTTGGTCTTTGGATCGATCCTGTGCACCGCGAATGGCCCGGTACTTCCCACCCATACCGCGTCTGGAACAATCGCCACCCAATCGGCAGTCTTTCCGACGTGAATCGTCGCGATCGGTGAAAGCTCCGATATCGATTTGGAAACAACATCGGCAACAGTATTTGCGGCGATAAGATGAGTGCACGGCGCTATCGACAGAGCGAGCACCGCCGCAAGGGTATTCATGTTCGCGATACGGCGTGTTGAGGATACGGCGATAATCATACATCAGGAATGTGCTCCATCGGCGGCTTGGGGCGCCGGGCACGGTACCCTGTAAGCACCGTCGCGCTGGGGCGCCGGTCACGGTACCGCCCAAGCACCGCCGCCTTCGCTCCCGCCCAAATAGGCCGCCGATGAGCTAAAGTGCCCGGAACTGCGTGCCGCCCGTGGGCCGCACAGCCCAGCTCCAGGAAGGCAAGGGAGGAATATCGAATCGATGCGCCCGCTCATCTTTGTCAAAGCTGCTTCGCTGACCGCATGCTTCATTGCGGCCGCCGCCTCCATTGTTTTGTTCAATGCCGTCATATCGCCGCTGCGTGCGGAGCCGGCTCCCGCCGCGACCGTCTCGGACGCCGACATGACCTATTTCTACAAGAACCCGAGCCCCGCGCGGCTCGCCCAGCTCATTGCGTATTTCAATACCCTGGCCCAGTCGGGCAAGCCCTTTGCTCAGCCGCCCATGATCGGCTTTCTGGCCGCGGCGTTTCAGAAAAATCCGGGCGACGTCGATAGCCTGATCTCCGCCGATCTGTCGCTGCCCATGCTCGAGATCGTCGGGTACTCCCTGCAACTCGCGGGTCAGGACGCAAAAGCGCGATCAATCGCCGATCGCCTCACATCACGGGGCGCCGCCCCGCCGGACTTCACGCATGCCCCTTCCAGCCTCGATGCCATGCTCGCCACCGGACCCACCGAGTTCGACATGCTCTGGGGCGCGAGTTTCGCCACCGCAGATCCGCGCTATTGTTCGAAAATCCTGGCACGGTTCGCCGGCGTGGCGAACGTGGATGGCAATGCCGACGACATTCTGGCCATCGCCAAGGCTGCCGGAACCGGCGCTGATATGCACTGGGTCGTGGACAAGCGAGGCGCTGCAAAGGCGCGCGAACTGATCAACATCGCATCCGCGCTGTGGGCCCTGAATTCCAACTCGCAGCAGCACGAATTCGTCCGCAAAGTGTTGGGTGATTACGTCCAAGCCCATCCCACGGAGCCTGCGTCGAAAACGCTGATCGCCCTCGCGCGCGCCTATGGCCGCTACGACATCAAGAAGGTGGTCACGGTCACGGAAGCCGCCCCGGGAAAGCCATCCGCGAATATCAACATCGCCTATCTCAGCCAGATTCTCGACGACCTCTCGCGCCACGCCTCGACATATCCGCCGCATTTCGAATCCGCCGACGACCGCCGGCGCGCCGAGCACGATCTGTCCGCCATTTCCGCGGCACTCGATCCGCTGACTGAAAGTTTCTCGCACAACCCCGACCTGCTCATGCGCGTGGCCCTGCTGCATGCCTTCGGCCACAATCTGGACATCCCCGACTCTTCGCAAAAGGCGGTGGCAGCATTCACGACGCTGGTGAATTTAACCCCCGATGATCCGATGGCGAACTATCGATATGGCGTGTTCCTGGCCTCGACGACCAAAGCCGGCGAGGGGATTCCATACTTGGAAAAAGCGAAAAGCCTCGGCGTCGTCAATGCAGACTACTGGTTGGGAGTGAGCTATCAGATCGCGGGCGACAAGGCCAAGGCGGTGGAAAATTTGGACAATTACGTCAAGCGCGTTCCGAGTGATGTAAACGCGGCCCGCATGCTCGACGCGATCCGCAACGACAAGGTTGAAACGAAAGTCTTGAAACCCACGCCGTAACGAGGCAGTAGTCCGGCACATAAGTCTTTACGCGGCAGTAGAGGGCCAGAGGTTGGGTTGAGGGGTATGCCGTCCCCTTTCATAAATCTTGATGAAAGGGGACGGCATACCCCTCAGCCCAACCTCCTCCCACTCATGCTCCTGCGGAAAGACTTGCTTGACGAGGTCACGCGTGCTCGTCGTCCACGAGGCCGAGCTCCGCGCGCAGTTGCTCGCGGATCAAGTACTTCTGCACCTTGCCGCTGATCGTGAGCGGAAAGCTCTCCACGAAGCGCACATAGCGCGGCACTTTGTAATGCGCAATTTGTCCGCGGCAAAACTCGATGATGTCCTCCTCTGTGGCGGTCACGTCGCAGCGCAGCCGGATGCAGGCGCAGACGGCCTCGCCGTACTTCGCGTCGGGTACACCGACCACGGCCACATCGAGCACTGCCGGATGTTCATAGAGAAACTCTTCGATTTCCCGCGGATAGACGTTCTCGCCGCCGCGGATGATCATGTCCTTCACGCGGCCGACGATGTTGCAGTAGCCTCGCTCGTCGATCACCGCCAGATCCCCGGTGTGCATCCAGCCGCCCGCATCGATGGCGTCCCGCGTGCGCTCGGGGTCGTCCCAGTAGCCGCGCATGACGCTGTAACCGCGAGTCAGAAGCTCGCCGGCGGTGCCCCGCGGCGTGATGCGCCCGTCCCCGTCGATGATCTTGACCTGCACGTGCGGATGCACCCGCCCGACGGTGCCGACGCGCAGATCGAGAGGATCGTCCGGCCGCGTCTGGAAGCTGACCGGGCTGGTCTCCGTCATGCCGTAGCATATCGTCACCTCCGGCATGTGCATCTCTGCAATGACTCGGCGCATCACGGTGATCGGACAGGGCGAGCCGGCCATGATGCCCGTGCGCAAGGTCGACAGATCGAACTCGCCGAAGCGGGGGTGGTCCAGTTCCGCAATGAACATCGTCGGCACGCCGTGCAGCGCCGTACAGCGCTCGCGCGCGACGGTCTCGAGCACGGCCAGAGGCTCGAAGCCCTCGCCGGACAGCACGATCGCGGCGCCATGGGTCATTGCCGCGAGCACTCCGAGCACCATGCCGAAGCAGTGATACAAAGGTACGGGGATGCAGACCCTGTCATCGGCCGTGAGCCTCAGACCCTCGCCGACAAAGAAACCGTTGTTCACGACGTTGAAGTGCGTCAACGCCGCCCCTTTGGGCGCGCCCGTGGTACCGCTGGTGAACTGGATGTTGAAAATCCGGTCCGCATCCGGCTGTTCGTCGACGAGCGCCGGCATGGCCACGCCGGCGGCGTCCCCCGCGGCCATGAGATCCCCGAACGACAGGGTGCCCGCCAGGTGCTCGGTGCCCAGTTGGATGAGCAGGCGAAGCTCCGGGAAGGCCGCGCACACCAGCCGGCCGGGGGCGGCAAATGAAAGTTCGGGGATCAGGGAATTCAACATCGCCGCGTAGTCGCTGGATTTGAAGCGCGGCGCAAACACCAGCGCACGACAGCCGACCAGGCGCAGCGCAAACTTTAGTTCAGAGCTGCGGTAGGCAGGATTGACGTTCACCAATATGAGGCCGGCGCGCGCCGCCCCGAACAGGGTCAATAGCCACTCCGCACAGTTCGGCGCCCAGATACCGATACGCTCGCCGGGCTCGAGTCCGCAGGCGAGCATTCCGCGTGCAACCCTCTCGACCTCGCGATCGAATTCGGCGAACGTGAACCTCAACGACTGGAACGGCACCACGAGCGCGTCGCGATCGGGTACCTCAGCCGCAGCGGTCTTCAGAACCCCGTCGACGGTGCGATAGAGCAGCGGCCGATCGCTGGTGCCCGATACAAAACTCAGCGCCGATCCACTGGTGAGACCCATGGATAACCTTTTCGCTCCCCGTTTGCCGTGCGGCACCTACGTGGTGGGTCTGACTCGGACCGACACCATTGTTACTGGCATTCGTACGGCCATTTGATTGCTTGAGCATATATAAGAACGCCCGCATCGGCGCGGGCGTTCTGTCGGCATAGACATCGACCAATGCGGTCCTATTGCCGACGTCTGCCTCGCAATACGGCCAGCCCACCAGCCAGCAAGGTGAATCCCGCCATCGCGGACGACGGATCAATTTCCGGTGCGGCTATGGTTCCGGGGCCCGGAGGTGGGCCGCCAAGGGGGCCGCCGCCAGGAAGTGCAGGGGGTGCAGGAGGTGCGCCGGGGCCAGCACCAACGGGGATTGCTATGGCCGCGTTAGCCGCACCCGTCATGGCGATCAACAATGCCGCAATCAAAAGAGATTTTTTCATCTTACCTTCCCCTAGCACAAGCCATCCATACGGCTGCCAGAGCCTATCAGATTTCCGTGGAGCAGACACGAGGCGAAGTGACATAAAGTAGTTTTTGACGCCTTCCAAGCTCACGATTCGGTACCCCGGCTCTCGCCCCCCTTGCGCCGCAGTTCCGGGAAATCCTCCTCCCAAAACTCCCGGGCCCGGCGCGCGCCGCCCGCCGGCCGATCATTCTCCGCCCGGCGCAGCTCGACGCGGCGGATCTTCCCGGAGATCGTCTTCGGCAGCTCCGCAAACTCGATACGCCGAATGCGCTTGAAGGGCGAAACTCGTCCACGCACGTATTCCAAGATGGAGCGCGCCGTCGCCGCATCGTTGTCCGCATCCGCCCCAGTGCCCGCACCCGTGCCACCCGCACCCGCGACGAGCACCACAAAGGCCTTGGGCACCGCCAGCCGCAACGGGTCCGGACTCGGCACCACCGCAGCCTCCGCCACCGCCGGATGCTCGATCAACACACTTTCCAGCTCGAAGGGGCTGATCCGGTAGTCGGAGCACTTGAACACATCGTCGACGCGGCCGACATAGGTCAAGTAGCCATCCGCATCGCGGCTCGCCACATCGCCCGTGTGGTAGTAGCCGTCGCGCATCACCTCGGCGGTCTTTTCCGCATCATCGAGGTACGCCTGCATGAGGCCCACCGGTCGCTGCCTCAGGTCGAGGCAAATCTCCCCCTCATCGCCCACGCTGCCGTCGGCGGCGACGAGGGCAACGGTATAACCGGGCAGCGGCCGGCCCATGGAACCCGGCTTCAAGCGCTGGCCCGGTGGATTGCCGACTTGCGCCGTGGTCTCGGTCTGCCCAAAGCCATCCCGTATCGTCAAACCCCATGCGTCCTGCACCCGTTCGATGAC
>Ga0208193_1000529_pt1 | contig 20151 bp, 17 predicted proteins | sample June2015DPH_17_2_FD_184716 | JGI IMG/M metagenome (GOLD analysis project Ga0208193, IMG submission 184716) | Peatland microbial communities from SPRUCE experiment site at the Marcell Experimental Forest, Minnesota, USA - June2015DPH_17_10... | ecosystem: Environmental > Terrestrial > Soil >... | reverse complement strand
TGACACTCTCGCCTTCCCGGACGAGCACATCCGTGACCTTCGAACCCTCTTGATCGGCCGATACCACCGCTTCGCGCAGCGGCACCGCAAATCCCGTCACCCGCACCAGATCGGAGAAACAGGCATCGACGGATTTCGTGACGACCACAAGCGCATTGCTTGTCGTTTCCTTGTCTTCGGGACGCGAGCGGTGCTCGAACCAGTACCAGCCGGCCGCGAGGAAAATGAAAAATACAGCCGCCAGCGCTGGCTTGAGGTAATGGGAAAGATTCATGACCGGGTTCGGCGCTCCTTTGCCGGAACGAATGAAAAGACTCTCCTCGATGAATTCGTTGACATGGCCGGTCCTCGAATGGCTCCGTCCGCGGGAGCTTCAAGAAAAAGCGCGTCGGCAGAAGCGGCTTAGCGTATACCGTAGTTTGCAAATTCCTTGACAATATTCGGGTCCATGGCCTTTGCGTTGTTGATGTCCACTTCGCCGTCCGAAATAGCGCCGCTACGCTGCCTTGCCAGGCCGCGTCCATACAGTGAGGAGGTCAGCCGCGGATCGATCCTGAGGGCGGCGTCAAAATCGGCGATCGCGTTCTTGTTCAATCCGCTTTTCAGGTTGACGAGCCCGCGACTATCGAGGGCGTCGACGAAGTTCGGCCGCAGCCGTAGCGCCTCGTTGCAGTCCCGCAGCGCGGACTGCAATTCGCCGATCACGGTTCGGGTCCAGCACCGGTTGTTGTAGGCCTCGACATCTTTCGGGTTGATTCGGATCGTGTCGCCGAAATCCTTGATCGCGAGGTCGTAGGCGCCCTTGCTGGCATAAACTTGCCCGCGGCGATACAGGGAGCCGGCATCGTCGGGATTTTCCACGAGCTTGGCCGTCAGGCTTTTGATCGTCGGGTCATCTGCCAGCGAGGACGAGGGTGGTTGATCGTTGCTCGGAAGATCGGCGACCACGGGCTTCTCTGCTGACTGCACCGGCGCCTCGGCCTTTGGCGGCGGGGATGGCGGCGGCGTTTGCGGAGGAGGAGGCACCGCCGGCCGTGCGCCCGGAATGAACGAGAAGTCTTCCGCCAACGAAGACGAAATCCAGGGTACCTGCTCGCTGCGCGAGGCGCGGGTCACGCCGACGCGGGTGCGATTGAGCGTCTCTTCGGCCATCAGGTCGGCAACGCGAATTTCCTTGAGTAACTCCTGAACAAACAGGCTGTGATCTGTGCCGTTGTCGGACATGACCGAGCTGAGCGCCGCGGAATACATCGCCAGCGTTCCGTTGGGCGCAATAACGGGTGCGAGACCGGCCGAGAAGCTGCGAAAGCGGCGCTCGTACGGATTGCGCCGGGAAGCATCAATGAGCGCGATTTTGACACCCGCGCCTCGGTTGTTGACTTCACCCAGTACCGTCTCGAGGCTGAATCCGTCGCGCCGGACGTCTGCTTCGGTCCATATCTGGGCATCGACTGGAATCATGAAGCTTTGGCGATTGGATTGGATGCCGTAACCGCTGAAGAAGATCAGCGCGACGCTGCCCGGCTTGATATGGCCGTACAGCCGCTCAAAGGCCTTGCGCATGCCGTCGCCGGTCAGATTCTCGCCGATCTCGACGGTGAATCCGTCCCGCTTGAGTTCGTCGGCGATGCTGCGCGCATCATTGATCGGCTCTTTCAATGGCGCATCCGCGTCCGGATATTTCGCGTTGCCGATGACGAGCGCAAACCGGTCCGCGGCGATGGCGGCCAAGGGAAAAATCGGTGTGAGCGAAAACACCAACAGAGCCAGCAGTGGAAGGCGGATACTCATGATGCTTTCGTCCAGCCAATTTCTTTATCGGTTCAATCAGCAACAGCTATTCCATTGGCTCGCGCCAAACCGACCTTAGCCCACGAAAATTGCATGATCAAACCGCGCCCTCAAGCGGAATCGACCATCTCCCGCGCCGACAAATAGCCGCGCATCGGTGCACGTGCGATGGCGGGGCACTGGACCGGTCCAGCTTGTCGAACCGGGCTGCCGGGCACGCCGGAACAGTCACAGGTGTCGTTACTGCGACATATTGAAGATGACCGGCATTTTCATGTGGCCGGCATGAATGGGGCAGGGTTTGACCTTTTGACAGCGCGGTGGCTTGCTGCGGCTCGGCCAAACATAAAAGAAGCTGAACCGATGGAAACGACCTACGAAGTCCATGCGCTCCGTTATGCGACGATGTCGCCGCGCACCCCTCACATGAATTACATCACGCCCGACCCGCACGAGACCGCGGCGTCCGACCTCGATTATTTTGTGTGGTTGATCCAGGGCGGCGGCCGCAAAATCCTCGTTGATACGGGCTTCAACGCGGAAGAGGCCAGTTCGCGAAGCCGCAAGCTCACGCTCAATCCGGTGGAGGCGCTGGCGCGCTTTGGGGTTCGCGCCGATGACATCAAGGACGTGATCGTGACCCATATGCATTACGATCACGCCGGCAACCTCGATCTGTTTCCGAACGCCCGGTTTCACGTCCAGGACCGCGAGATGAGTTACGCCACCGGGCGCTGCATGTGCTTTGGCCATCTGCGCCATCCATTTTCGGTCGAACATGTGACGTTGATGGTGCGACATATCTACGGCGAACGCGTCACCTTTCACGCCGGTGAGGGCGAAGTTGCTCCGGGCGTCACGGTGCATCATGTCGGCGGCCACTCCGACGGATTGCAGGTGGTGCGGGTTACGACCGCGCGGGGTCCTGTCGTGCTGGCGTCAGACGCGGCGCATTTCTACGGCAACATTCATCGCCGCAGCCCGTTTCCGATCGTCTACAATATCGGCGACATGTGCGCGGGCTGGGAAACCGTTGAACGCCTGGCCGGCCATCCCGATCGCGTCATTCCCGGTCACGACCCGCTGGTCGCCGAACTCTACCCGCGCGCCGGCGACAAGGTTGACGCCTTCGCGCTGCATCAGGCGCCAAAGCGTTCTTTCGTGAAGTAGCAAAGTGCGGCCGTGTTGCGGTCGATTAATATGCCTGCTTCGCGGCCGCCTGCTCGCTCGTTTGTACGAGAGCGAGGCTGCGTTCGATCTTGCCCAGCAGGCCTGCGAAATCCTTGCGCTCCCGCGCCGACAGGCAGGAGAGAATTTGCTGTTCCTTGCGGAGTAACCGTGGAATCAATTCCTCGTAGAGCGTGCGGCCCCTGGATGTGAGTTGAAGGGCAAATTCGCGACGGTCGCTTTCATTGGCGACGCGCTCGACGATCTTCCGCCGCATCAGCGTGGTCACCGCCCGGCTGATGGTCGATTTGTGCGTGCGGGTGCATTGAGAAATATATTGAGCGGTGCATGCGCCTTCGCGAAAGCCTAGCGTCGCCAGCACACGCCATTCCGGAATGTCCAGGCCATAGCGCTCCCGGTATTCGACCGACAAGGCGTCGCTGACCTCAGCCGCGAGGCGGTTGAGGCGGAACGGCATGAAGCGGAACAAATCGAGGGCGGTCTTTGCCAAAAGGGCTCCGATTGCGGGTTGCGCCAGGTCGGCGGCGGGTTTAGAATAGTTGCAAGTGAAACTAATTTAGCAAATCCAGCCTCCGTTGGCCAGAGCTCAAGAGCGAAAGCTTAAGACAGATGGTACAGGCCAAACTCCAATCCGAGACCCAGGCCAAGACCCGCTTCGGCTACCACCGCCACGCCGATCAGGACCGCGGTGGCGCCGAAATGGCCGCGTATCCCGTCGTGGTGGTCGGTGCGGGTCCGGTCGGACTATCGCTCGCCATCGATCTGGCCCAGCGCGGGCAACCGGTCGTGTTGCTCGACGACGCCGACCGCATCGGTGAAGGCTCGCGCGCGATCTGCTTTTCGAAACGTTCGCTTGAATTCTGGGACCGGCTCGGCGTCGGCCAGCGCATGGTCGACAAAGGCGTGGTCTGGCAGGTCGGGAAAATTTTCCACGGGGCCTCGTTGCTCTATCAATTCGATCTGTTGCCGGAGGAAGGACACAAGCGGCCGGCATTCATTAATCTTCAGCAGTTCTATGCCGAAGCTTATCTGGTCGATCGGGTACTGGAATTGCCGGGTATTTCCTTACGCTGGCGCAACAAGGCGGTTGGGCTGGAACAGCGCAACGACCATGTGATCGTCACCGTCGAGACGCCTGACGGACCCTATCGGATCGGCGCAAATTATGTCGTGGCCTGCGACGGCGCGCGCTCGACGTTGCGGCACATGGTGGGTGCAGAATTTTCCGGACAGGTGTTCGAGGATCAGTTCCTGATTGCCGATGTCAGGATGACGGCCGAATTTCCCACCGAGCGCTGGTTCTGGTTCGACCCTCCGTTTCACGCCGGCCGTTCGGCGCTGTTGCACAAGCAGCCCGACGACATCTGGCGTATCGATCTTCAACTTGATCGCAGCGCGGATCCCGCGGTCGAAAAGCAGCCGGAAAATGTGCGACCGCGAATCGCGCGCATGCTCGGCCATAACCAGTTCGATTTCGAATGGATCTCGCTTTACAAATTCCAGTGCCGCCGCATGGCGCGCTTCATCCATGGCCGCGTGTTGTTCGCCGGCGATGCCGCGCATCAGGTCTCCCCCTTCGGCGCGCGGGGCGCCAATTCCGGTCTGGAGGATGCGGAAAATCTGGCCTGGAAGCTCGACCGTGTGCTGCGCAAGACGTCTCGGGAAACTCTACTGGAGAGCTATCATATCGAACGCAGTGCGGCTGCCGATGAGAACATTCGCGAATCCACCCGATCGACCGATTTCATGGCGCCTGCCACACGCCAGGAGGCGCGGTTGCGCAAGGCCGTGCTGCTGCTGGCCAAGGAAACGGAATTCGGCAAGCGCATGGTCAATGGCGGCCGGTTGTCGGTGCCCTCGACCTACCAAACGCCGCTGTCGACATCTGATGGCGGGGCATGGCGCGGGGGCCCACGTCCCGGCGCCTCGATGATGGATGCGCCCGTTACGGGCCCTGCTGGCGAGGCCGCCTATCTGACCGACGCATTCTCGAGATGCGGCAGGCGCTTTACGATTATCGCATTCGCAAATGGCGTGGCAATCGACTGCCCCGATGATGTCCCGGTGATCTCGATCGGCACAGGTGAATTTTCCGACCCTGCCGGGCTCGCGGCTACACGTTACGATGCGGAACCTGGATCCGCCTATCTGCTCCGGCCGGACGGTTATATCGCGGCGCGTTTTCGTCATCCGACGCGCAGCGCCATCGAGGCCGCGCTGGCGCGCGCATCAGGCAACAATTGAGGCGGCTGACAGTTGAGGGATCTATGGCGTTACAAACCCGCTCGAACTTTGAAAGACCGGACGATGCCTTTCGCGCCATCGTCGAAGCCCATCGCGGACTAAGCGATGAGGCGAGCGCCGATCTTGACGCCGCACTGGTTCTCATTCTCGCCAACCATATCGGCGATCTTGAACTGCTGGGCGAGGCAATCGCTCTGGCGAAACGGCGGATGCTGGAGGCGAACCAGCAACAACAGCAGCAGCAACAACAACAATAATAATGAAGAGGGAATGAAATCGATGACCAAGGGTTTCGCGTCCACCACGGATATGGCCGAGAAGAAAGTCACCTTCTCGGAGATCGGTACTGACCTCTATGCCTTTACCGCGGAGGGCGATCCCAACTCGGCTGTTATCGTCGGCGAGGATGGCTGTCTGGTGTTCGACGCGCAGGCAACGCCGGCGATGGCCAACAAGGTGATCGAGCGCGTTCGCAACGTAACCGACAAGCCGATCAAATATGTCGTGCTGTCGCACTATCACGCGGTGCGTGTGCTTGGCGCATCAGCCTACAAGGCGCAGGCCGTGATCGCCTCGCAGGAAACCTATCGGCTGGTCGAGGAACGCGGCCAGCAGGATTGGGATTCCGAATATGGCCGCTTTCCGCGCCTGTTTCAGGACGCGCAAAGCATCCCTGGCCTGACCTGGCCGACGCTGACCTTCGAAGGCGAGATGTCGATCTATCTGGGAAAACGCGAGGTGCGCTTGATGCAACTCGGCGCCGGGCATACCTCGGGCGATATCGTCGCCTGGGTGCCCGATGCGGAAGTGATGTTCTCCGGTGATCTCATTGAATATCACTCGGCCTGCTACTGCGGCGATGCGCATTTGCGGGAGTGGCCGTCGACGCTGAACGAGATCCGCGCCTTCAATCCCCGAGCGATCGCGCCGGGCCGCGGCGATGCGCTCAAGGGATTGGCCACGGGGCGCGACGCGATTGCGATGACGCGTGATTTCGTCACGACGCTTTATGGTGCCGCTGAAGCGGCCGTCGCCAAGGGTCGCAATCTCAAGGACACGATGGCGGCGGCGCGCGAGGTGATGGATCCCAAGTTTTCGAGCTTCGCCATTTATGAGCACTGCCTGCCGTTCAATGTCTCACGCGCCTTTGATGAAGCTTCCGGGATCGACGATCCCGTGATCTGGACCGACAAGCGTGACCGGGAAATGTGGGCTTCCTTGCAAGGAGGATCGTGATGAACATCAATACATCACCCGACGCCATCAACCGCGGTTCGGCCAATATCTCGCCGGGCTATATGTCCGGCTTCGGCAACAGTTTCGAGACCGAGGCGCTGCCCGGCGCGTTGCCGATCGGGCGTAATTCGCCGCAGCGCTGCGCCTACGGGCTCTATGCCGAGCAATTGTCCGGATCGCCTTTCACAGCGCCGCGCGGCAGCAACGAACGCTCCTGGCTCTATCGAATTCGCCCCTCGGTCAGGCATTCCGGCCGCTTCGACAAGGTCGACGCCGGACTATGGCGCACCGCGCCCTGCCACGAGCAGGACATGGCGATCGGCCAGTTGCGCTGGGACCCGGCGCCGATCCCGAAGACCGAGATGACCTTTCTGCAAGGCGTGCAGACGGTGACGACCGCAGGCGATGCCGGTACGCAGGCCGGCATGGCCGCGCATGTGTTCCTCATCACCAAATCCATGGTCGATCAGGTCTTCTACAATGCCGATGGCGAAATGCTGTTCGTGCCGCAGCAAGGCGATTTACGTTTCGTCACGGAGTTCGGACGGATCGATGCGGAGCCCGGCGAGATCGCCGTCATTCCGCGCGGGGTTAAGTTCCGCGTCGAACTCATCGGCGGTCCCGCGCGGGGTTATATTTGCGAGAATTACGGCGGCGCTTTCACGCTGCCGGAGCGCGGGCCGATCGGCGCCAATTGCCTCGCCAACGCACGCGATTTTCTCACGCCGGTCGCAAGCTATGAGGACAAGGACACGCCGACGGAATTATTCGTGAAATGGGGCGGCGCGCTGTTCGTAACGAGATTGCCGCATTCCCCAATCGATGTGGTGGCATGGCATGGCAATTACGCGCCCTATAAATACGACTTGCGGAGCTTTTCGCCGGTCGGCGCCATCGGCTTCGACCATCCCGATCCCTCGATCTTCACCGTATTGACCTCGCCGTCGGAAACGGCCGGCACCGCGAACATCGACTTCGTGATTTTCCCGGAGCGCTGGGCGGTGGCCGAAAACACCTTCCGCCCGCCCTGGTATCACATGAACATCATGTCGGAGTTCATGGGGCTGATCTACGGCGTCTATGACGCGAAGCCGCAGGGCTTTACCCCCGGCGGCATCAGCCTGCACAACATGATGTTGCCCCATGGCCCCGACCGCGAGGCTTTCAATCACGCCAGCAACTCGGAACTCAAGCCGGTCAAGCTGACGGGCACGATGGCCTTCATGTTCGAGACACGGTTTCCGCAGCGCGTCACCGCGCATGCGGCACAGTCTTCGACACTGCAAGACGATTATGCGGATTGCTGGAAGGGACTGGAAAAACGTTTTGATCCGAACAAGCCATAAGGGCAAGGCCGTGTCCCACCCCAACGACCCCGCGCTTCGCTCTTTTATTCCGGTCGACCCTGAATCGGATTTCCCGATCCAGAATTTGCCCTATGGCGTGTTCTCGACGGCAGCCCTGCCAGCGCCACGTGTGGGTGTCGCGATCGGTGACTATATGCTCGATCTCTGGGAGCTTGAGCAGGATTGCCGGCTTGATGTCGGTCCGCTCGGCGTGTTCTCGGCGCCCTCGCTCAATCCATTCATGGCGCTGGGACCGAAGGTCTGGGCGGCGACGCGCATGCGGATCAGCGAGCTCTTGCGCCACGACAATCCCGAACTGCGCGATAACGAAGAACTGCGCCGTCGCGCGCTGGTGTCGATGGCAGAGGCCAAGCCGCATCTGCCGATCACAGTTTCCGGCTATACGGATTTCTACGCTTCGAAAGAGCATGCCAGTAATGTCGGGATCATGTTTCGCGGCAAGGACAACGCACTTCAACCGAACTGGCTGCATATGCCGATTGGTTATAACGGCCGGGCTTCAACGATTGTCGTTTCCGGCACCAAGGTGCGGCGTCCGCGTGGTCAGCTGAAACCTCCCAATGTCGAACTTCCAAGCTTTGGCGCCTCCAAGCGGCTCGATTTCGAACTCGAGATGGGCGCTGTGATCGGACAATCCTCGCCGATGGGCGAGGTGCTTGACGAGGCCCGCGCCGAAGAGATGATTTTCGGCTTTGTGCTGCTGAACGACTGGAGTGCGCGCGATATCCAGCAATGGGAATATGTCCCGCTCGGACCCTTCCAGGGCAAGGCGTTCGCGACCTCGATCAGTCCGTGGGTGGTGACATCAGCGGCACTGGAGCCATTTCGGCGTCACGGGCCGAAGCAGGATCCGGTGCCATTACGCTATTTGCGGCAGGTGCAACCCAACAATTACGACATCGAACTTGAGGTCGGTCTGCGCGCGGCGTCGATGAACAAAGATGCGCGTATCTGCCGGACCAATTTCAAATACATGTACTGGTCGTCCGTACAGCAATTGCTGCACCACGCCTCTTCCGGTTGCGCCATGAATGTCGGCGATCTCCTGGGGAGCGGCACGATCTCCGGGCCCGAGAAAAATCAGCGCGGCAGTCTGCTCGAGATTTCCTGGAATGGATCCGAGCCATTCGAGCTTGCGGACGGCGTGACCCGGACTTTTCTGGAGGATGGGGATTCGCTTGCCATGCGCGGCTGGTGCCGGGGCGACGGCTATCGCGTCGGCTTTGGCGAGGTGGAAGGAACGATTCTGCCGGCGGAGTGACGGCACGCCGTCATTCCGGGGCGATGCGAAGCATCGAACTACGATGTGCAATTGCACATCGGAGAATCTCGAGATTTCGGGTCTGGTGCTGGCGCACCATCCCGGAATGACAATGCGGACTCATCGCCCCTCCGGCGGGATGTCCCGAACCCGTTGCGAATGTGCCGTGACATCATCCAGGGCATATTTGAGATGTACGCGTTTGTCGGATGGTGGATGCTTGGCGACCGATATGCCCGGCCGCCATTCCCGCGCGGGACGGATCGGCCGTGGTGCAAATCCGCCGCCGCAATTCGGGCATACATTGTCGAGCTTGTCGGCCACGCAGTTCGCACAGAAGGTGCATTCGTAGCTGCATATCCGCGCTTCCGTTGAATGCGGCGGCAGATCCCTGTCGCAATATTCGCAGTTCGGCCGAAGTTGCAGCGCCATGATCGTCTACCTCCGCGACGTGAGGGGGGATCATCGCAAACCGGGCGAACGTTTCGAATGACGAATTTCCCTCGATTCCGGACAAGTCTCGCGAAAAACCGGGCGTTTTCAAAACTTCGGCGATCTTACCGAGAGGGGGAATCTTTCCACTCGCGGATAAGGTCCGTGATCTCAGCCTGTGCCGGCTCGCGGATTGTCGAAGGCGTGCGCGAGAATCGCGGCGCCGGCGCTGGCTGTGTGACGCCGTGGCGTTTCACGAAAGTCTTTCGGGCTGCCATGTGAGGATGCAGCGGCGCTTCGGTGAGCGTGAGCACGGGCGCGAAACAGACGTCGGTGCCTTCCATGATCCGGCACCACTCGTCGCGGGTTTTGGTCTTGAATATCTCGGTCAGTTTTTGCTTCAGCGAAGGCCAGGCTTCGCGCTCCATCTGGGCTTCGAATGCTTGATCCGACAGATCTGCAAGTTGGCGCAGCAGCGCATAGAACTGTGGCTCGATCGAACCGATCGAAATGAAGTTGCCGCAGGCGCACTCATAAACGCCATAGAAATGCGCGCCGCCGTCGAGCAGGTTGTTTTCCCGCCCCTCCGTCCAGCGGCCGGCAGCCGTTAGATCGAAAAACATCGACATCAGCGAGGCGGCGCCGTCGCACATCGCGGCATCGACCACCTGGCCGTGGCCGGACTTGCTTGCCTCGAGCAAGGCGGCGAGTACGCCGACCACAAGATAAAGTGCGCCGCCGCCGAAGTCGCCGACGAGGTTGAGCGGCAGGACCGGTTTTTCGGCCGGCCCGATCGCGGCCAATGCGCCAGTGACCGAGATGTAGTTGATGTCGTGGCCAGCGGCCTGGGCCAATGGCCCATCCTGTCCCCATCCGGTCATGCGGCCGTAAACCAGCCGCGGATTTCGCGCCAGCAGCGCGTCGGGGCCGAGCCCGAGACGCTCCATCACGCCCGGTCGAAAGCCTTCGATCAGCGCGTCGGCATGTTCCAGCAGATCGAGCACATCGCCGAGTGCGGCCCTGTTCTTGAGGTCGATCTCGACGACCTTGCGTCCGCGCCCGGCCGCCGATTTCTGGTTCTTCCGGGCGCCGGGGCGATCGAGCGTGATCACTTCCGCGCCCATATCAGCCAGCATCATACAGGCGAATGGTCCGGGTCCGATGCCGGCAAATTCGACGATGCGGAAGCCGGTCAGCGGGCCCGAAGCCGTGTTTGATAAGACCGTATTCGTCGATGTCTGCGGAGCCGGCGTGCTGGGCATTTTGTTTTTCCATATGGCCAAGCGATAGTCCGCCAAATCCTCAAGACCCGTCAACAAGCCGCGAGCAGATTGGCCGCTTTGCATACAATGGCACCGTCGATCCCGTTGAAAACGGCTCGCAGTTGCGTTGCAACCGGCGGCACAGCACGTCTCCAGTTTACGACCTCTTATTCATTCTATTCTAGGTTTTTGATATCGGACGCCCATGCTTTAGCGGGGTGGCCGCGATTTCAATAGAAGCAGGGGTCCGAGGTGGGGTTTTTCAAACGTGTCGGGCCGCAATCGGCGTCGTCGGTGTTTCCCACCTTGCGATTTCGCGGCAAAATCAGCCTTGGCTTTGCCTTTGTACTTGCCATTACCGCCGTCAGCATGGGTTTCGCCTATCTGGGGTTCGGGCGTGTTTCGAATGGCGTCGCCGCTTATCGGGCGAGCGTGTCGGAGTCCGATCTGGCCCAGAATATCGACCGTGAACTGATCTCCTATCGTTCGCTGGTCAAGTATTACGTGGTGACCGGCAAGGAAGACGATGCCAAGGCCGCGCTCGTGGCCGAAGCCACGTTGAACGATGCGATCAATCAGTCGATGAAGAATACAGATACGAACAACAAGGAACGCACCAAGAATATCTCAAGCTTGAGCATGGAATTTCACTCATTCACGAAAATCTTTGCAGACGTCGTGAAGAACAAACACGACAGCGAGCTTGTCAGCCAAAACCAGTTGATGCGAAGCGGTAACTTGCTGCGCTATAAACTCGACGATCTGCCAAGCGGGGTAGACGACGACTCCGCACTTGCGGCGATCACGCTGGCGTCCAAGAAGGTGGCGGCGCTGTTCCAGACCGCTGCGGCGCTTGCCAGTACCTTCATCGTCAATTCCGATCAGTCCGTGGCTGCCAGCGCCATGGCGCGTCTTAAGTTTGTCGATGCGGCTTTGCAGGCCATTCCCGCCGAAGAAACGAAGATCGCGCAGGCTGTCAAGGAGGCTTCCAATCAGCTCGAAGAGTATCGCAAGGCGCTGACCAAACTGATCGATAATGCGAAAGAGCTCGACGAACTTTCGATCGAAATGGCCGATTCCACGGCTGTGATCTCCAAGATATCTACCAAGATGAAGGCCGATCTGCTCGAGGATCAGCAGCGGCTGGATTCTGAATCCGGTACGACCATCGCCGAGACCCAACGCCTCATCGTGATGCTCGCAATCGGCGGCTTCCTGCTGGGTGGGGTGCTGGCCCTGCTTCTGGGGAGGCAAATCTCGCGGCCGATGATTGCGATGTGCAAGGCGATGCGCGAACTCGCCGGCGGCAATTTCGAAGTCGTGCTGCCGGGTCTCGGCCGCAAGGACGAACTGGGCGAGATGGCTTCGGCGGTCGAGGAATTCAAGATTCAGGCGGTTGCGAAGGCCGAGCGCGATGCGGCTGCTCTCGACGCCCAGAACAAGGCCTCCGCGGCGGGACGCCGTACCGAACTCATCCGCTTTGCTGACGAGTTTGAGGCAAACGTCGGCAGCATCGTCGCCAATGTTTCGGCATCAGCCGTTCAGCTCGAAGCGTCCGCGGGGACTTTGACGCGCACCGCGGAGACGACGCAGGATCTGTCCGGACAGGCGGCCGGCGCATCCGAGCAGGCCTCCAGCAATATGCAATCGATCGCGGCGGCGACCGAGGAGCTCTCGGCGTCCGTCGACGAGATCGGAAGGCAGGCTCAGGAATCCAACCGGATCGCGGAAGCGGCCGTGCTGCAAGCCCAGCAAACCGACGGGCGTATCGGCAAACTGTCACGCGCCGCGCAAGATATCGGCGACGTCGTGAAACTGATTACCGCGATTGCGGAGCAGACCAATCTTCTGGCGCTCAACGCCACCATCGAAGCGGCCCGCGCCGGTGATGCCGGCCGGGGCTTTGCCGTCGTCGCTTCCGAAGTGAAATCGCTGGCGAGCCAGACTGCGAAAGCGACCGACGAGATTTCGACCCACATTGCGGGCATGCAAGGCGCCACCCAGGAATCGGTGGCTGCCATCAAGGAAATCGGCGGGACCATTGGTCAGATATCGAGCATCGCTTCGACGATTGCGAGCGCAGTTGAGGAGCAAAGCTCGGCCACGCAGGAAATCGCACGCAGCGTGCAAAATGTTGCCGAAGGGACGGGCGAAGCCGCCGTGAACATCATGGAGGTCAACCGGGGTGCCGCCGAAACCGGCTCCGCATCGGCCAACGTTCTGGAAGCGGCGCGTTCGCTGTCTGCCGAAAGCGCGCGGTTGCGCGAAGAGCTCAACCGCTTTATGTCGAATATTCGCGCCGCCTGACGCCGCCACGCGATGCGCGCCGGCGTTGCGCCATCGCCAATCTCTGCCGAATTGCGGCTTTCAGCTCGACCTTGGCGCCGGGGAGTGGGGCAGCTATGGGTTCTTCCCTGCATTGCGGGAACTCTGGCACCCGGATCGGCGTTAATGCCTGGCTAGTGGCCCTTCCGATCGCTGGAAAGGATCCTCCGCATTCCCGACAATTCCTGATCGGTTCAGCTCCATGGGTTTGCAGCGACGGCAAAGCAATTTGGACGCTGCGCCACCGGTCGACGGTGCCGTGGTCGAGACCAGCATCCCTTTCCGCCTCGACGCGTTGCACTGGAGCGGCTTCCATACCCGCGTCGTGCTGGCGCTTGGCATCACCTGGGTGCTTGACGGGTTGGAGGTTACGCTGGCGGGCGCCTTGTCCGGCGCGCTGAAGCAAAGCCCGACGATGCATTTTTCAAACTTCGAGGTCGGCTTTGCCAACAGCTGCTATCTCGCCGGCGCGGTGCTCGGGGCTTTGGGTTTCGGCTGGCTGACCGATCGCATCGGCCGCAAGAAGTTGTTCTTTATCACGCTCGCGCTCTACCTCGCCGCCACTGCAGCTACCGCGTTGTCGTGGGGCGTGGCGAGCTACGCGGTGTTTCGGTTTCTGACCGGGGCCGGCATTGGGGGCGAATACACCGCGATCAATTCCACCATCCAGGAACTGGTGCCGGCACGTTATCGCGGATGGATCGACCTGCTCATTAACGGCAGCTTCTGGATTGGTGCTGCGCTCGGCGCGACGAGCGCCATCGTGTGGCTTGATCCCAACTGGTTCGGTGTCGATCTGGGCTGGCGGCTCGCCTACTTCACCGGCGCAGTTCTTGGCCTTGTCGTGTTCGTCATGCGGATGTGGATTCCGGAGAGTCCGCGGTGGTTGATCACGCACGGTCACCCCGATCAGGCCAATGCGATCATCCGCGATATCGAGAGATCGGTGACGGGGCATGCCCAGGATCAATCGCCTGTGGATGACCAGGACAGGCCGCTGCCGGCGTGGCCGAAACTGAAGCTGCGCATGCGCGATCATACGCCCCTGTCGGAGGTCGCGCACACCTTGTTCAAGGTTTATCGACAGCGTTCGCTGGTCGGGTTGGTGCTGATGATTGCCCAGGCGTTCTTCTACAACGCGATCTTCTTCACCTTTGCGCTGGTGCTGATCGATTTTTACGGGATACCCGCCGATGGTGTCGGCTGGTACATTCTTCCATTCGCGGCCGGAAATTTCCTGGGCCCGCTTGTTCTCGGGCGTTTGTTCGACACGCTCGGCCGCCGTCCGATGATCGCGTTCACCTACGGCGCTTCCGGCATCCTGCTCGCGCTCTCCGGTTATCTGTTTGCCATCGGGGCGCTGAGCGCGACGACTCAGACGATCGCCTGGATGGTGATTTTCTTCTTTGCTTCTCCGGCCGCGAGCGCCGCCTATCTGACGGTCAGCGAGAATTTTCCATTGGAGGTGCGTGCGTTGGCGATCGCCTTGTTCTACGCGGTGGGTACCGGCGTCGGGGGCATCGCGGGTCCCGTCCTGTTCGGGGCGCTGATCGATACCGGCTCGCGCGACAGCGTCTTTATGGGCTATCTGTTTGGCGCGATGTTGATGATGGTGGCTGCCGCAGTCGGCTGGCGGTATGCGGTCGCGGCCGAACGGCGCACGCTGGAATCGGTCGCGCAACCGCTGGCATCTGTGGGGTGACGAGATGAACGAAGGTTTGGCCAATCGCGTGTTACCCAAGCGGGAAGAGGGATGGCCGGCGGAAGGCGCTACGCTGGAGTTGATTGCGGAAAAGCTGGCGAAGTGTCTCGATCGTTGCGCCATCCTGCTTGATATCGACGGCACGCTTCTTGATCTCGCGCGGACACCGCGCGAGGTGTGGGTACCGCCGGGGTTGGCCGCGACGCTGCACGCGCTCCACGAACGCACGGGAGGCGCGCTCGCCCTTGTCAGTGGGCGGTCGCTCAACGACATCGACCTGATCTTTGCGCCGGAACGATTTCCGGCGGTGGGAGGTCACGGTGCGGAGATGCGGCTTTCGATCGACAGCGAAGCAGTCGCCACGCACGCCCCGCCGATGGACAAGGAACTGAAAGGCCGTCTCGCCGCCATCGCGCGGCTCAGTCCAGGCATTCTTCTGGAAGACAAGGGCTACTCGCTCGCGCTGCATTATCGGCTGGCGCCGCATGCCGAGAAAGCGATTTACGAGGCTGTGTCGCTGATCCGGGCCGATCTGCCCAATGCACCGATCGAGATTTTACCCGGAAAATGCGTCTGCGAAATCAAGCAAGCGGGTTTTGACAAAGCGAGCGGCGTCCGCGAGCTGATGAGTCACGACCCGTTCCGTGGCCGCTATCCGATTTTCATTGGTGATGACGTCACGGATGAATCGGTGTTCGCGGCGATGCCCGATCTTGGCGGACTTGCTTTTTCAGTCGGCCGTCGCGCGCAGGGCGTCGCGGGTCATTTTGACGAGCCGCGCGATGTCCGCGGCTGGCTGGCGCGCCTTATCGATGGCAAAGCTTTGGCGGCGCGATGACCGCCTAAACGATGGTTCCGCGCACGCAAGCAGTGCGTGAACGAATTTGGCCGCGGGGTTACCCATTCCCGACGTCGCATCGCCTGAATTCGGTTTCAATTCATCGGAAAAGTGATGAGGAACCATATTGATGAATAGTTGTTAACACGCGAGCGAACCATCAGGAGGGGAACCCGGTGAGCCTCGTCGTCGTTTCAAATCGGATCACACGCGGTAAAGCCAACGAGCCCGTTACAGGCGGCTTGGCGGCGGCTTTGCTTCCGATCGTAGAGAAATCAGGCGCGATTTGGGTGGGTTCCAGTGGCCGCGTTCGCGATGGCGTCCAGAAGGAACCATTTGCCGAAATCGAGGCGCTAGGCGCGGGCGCGCTCGCCATGCTGGATCTGCCGGCGGCGCATTACGGCGGTTACTATGAGGGCTTCGCCAATTCGGCGCTGTGGCCAGCGCTGCATTCGCGCGCGGATTTGATCCGCGTATCGCAGGGCGACTATCTGTCTTATCGCGAAGTCAACGCCTTCATGGCGCGGGCGCTGATGCGATTCCGTAAACCGGAAACTGTGTTCTGGATACAGGACTATCACTTCCTGGCGTTGGGAGCCGAATTACGCGATCTCGGCGTCACGCAGCCGTTGGGCTTCTTCCTGCATACGCCATGGCCCGCCCGCGACATCATCGAGGGCGTTCCTCATCATCGCGAGCTGGTGGAAGCCATGCTGGCCTACGACCTGATCGGGTTCCAGACCGAAGACGACTGCGAAAATTTCGCGAGCTATATCTCCTCCACGCTTGGCCTTGTCGTCGATGACGGCGTTGTCGCGTCAAAGCAGGGCACGACGCGCATCGCGGTTTTCCCGATCGGCATTGATGTGGAAAAATTCGCGCGTCAGGCTGCAAAGGCCATATCGCATCCGGACGTGTCGCGGCTGCGCCGCAGCCTGAATGGCGAGAAACTCGCCATCGGCGTCGATCGGCTCGATTACTCCAAGGGGCTCGTCAATCGTATCAAGGCCTTCGACAGGATGTGGACCGCACAGCCGTCGCTGGCGCGCACGGTGTCGCTGTTGCAGATCGCCACGCCTTCGCGCGGTGCGATTGAAGCCTATGGCAACCTGCAAAGCGAACTTGCAAAGCTCGTCAGCGACGTCAACGGCCGGCACGGCGAGGTCGACTGGACACCGATCCGTTATCTCAACAAGGGTTTCAGCCAGACCGTGCTGGCGGGTCTCTATCGTACCGCCCAGGTCGGCGTCGTGACGCCCTTGCATGACGGGATGAATCTGGTGGCGAAGGAATATGTCGCCGCGCAAAACCCGGCTGATCCCGGCGTGCTCGTGCTGTCGAAGTTTGCCGGCGCGGCCAACGAGCTGGACACCGCACTTCTGGTCAACCCCCACGATATCGACGGCATGGCGCGGACGATTGCGCTGGCGCTGTCGATGCCTCTCATCGAGCGGCGAATGCGCTGGGAAGCGATGATGGAAAAGCTCCGGCACCGCTCCATCCAGCAATGGTTCACAAGCTTCGTCGAGGCGTTGCAGGTCGCGCGGGCTGAACGCGAGGCGGAGGTGCAGCCGATCGTTCAGCCGCCGATCGTATGGCCGCTTCGCTCGGTCAACGCCTGACAATCCTTCAATTACAATAAGGCACGTCGTCGAGGGTGACGCAGCGTGTCTTATGGGGGTCGTCGAGCGGCACCATGCCTTTGCCCTGACCGACGAAGACGCCGGGCCCAACCGTGACCGACGATCTGTTGCCGATGATAACGCTCGGATGAGGCGATACAAGCGATCGGGTGCCATCTGGCCAGATGATCGCCTCGGACGACCAGGCGCCGCGAAGCCCGTCATCGCAAACCGCATCTGCACCCTCGCGGTGACAGTGCTGGGCCTGCGCGCCGGTCGTGGTGCCCGCGACCGCCAGGGTGGTGAGAACCGCAGTGAGGGCCTTCGTTATGCCGCGGATCGTCATGTTGTCCTCGTCGGTTATGCATGTTCACACGATTTAGAAGTCGAGACTCGGTGATCCCAGGTTCACAAGAGGACCGCCGGCTGTAAAATATTCAAATAATTTCAATATGTTGTTGAAATATCGCCTGCCGCGGCCGCTCTCACTTGCAAAAGTTCGCGCGCGCCTTCAAGAGAAGGCCCTTCGGAGAGATGGCCGAGTGGCTTAAGGCGCACGCTTGGAAAGCGTGTGTGCGGGAAACCGTACCGTGGGTTCGAATCCCACTCTCTCCGCCAAAAAATCAATTGAATCAATAATATAAACTGTTGATATGTTACTGCGCACAATCCAGCGTACAAATCGTCAGAACTTGCTAAAATTCGATCGGTCCCCACTTACCGTTGAGCGTCGGTCTTGCGTTGCGCGCGTTTTTTCCTCAACCAACGGAACAAATTATGCGAGTCCAATACAATCCTGACGAAATTGTCGCGCTCGACGCGCGCAAAATGACACTGCGGACAGCGTTACACCAGTCGCCAAATCAAATCAGCGCGACGGCGGTGTTGTGGCGTGATGAAGGGCTGGAGCCGTCGCATTACGACGCGAGGCACATCATTGAGCTTCGAAACACCATGGCCCTGGAAGAGTACGAGACGGCGCTTCGGGCGTTCGCATTCGCCGGCAAACACGCCACACAGGATCAGCGCGGAAACTTGGCGGACGCCGATGCCCAACTTGAGCGGTTCGGCCTAACGAACAAGCCAAAGCGAATTGCCGTCATGGATGCGGTTTGGGCGGCGGCACGGCGCGGTCACTTCACCGATGAAATCGCTAACGACACAGAGGTTTTCTATCCGAGTAACGGCAGCATTTGGAAAGGCACTCGTATAGCGATCCATGCTATCGGACTTAACATTGTCCCTGACTCTCAGGACTTCGCTCCGCATCAATGGCTGAACGAAGATGGCTTCATTGATCCGGAGTTGGCGCGGCAATATTCGTACCCGCATCAGGCTGCGTAATAACGTTGATACACACCGTTGGTGTTGCAAATCAACGATAAGTTGATGAAAGAATTTAAATATTGTTATACGCGTGCTTCTCTGCTCGGGCGGTCGTGGCGATCTAATTAATCTTGTTTAGCGCCACAGCACGAGCGAGATGGCCCTGAATGTCAATATAGGTCATTGCGCCGCCCCAACTCTCGCCCTTGAAATCGTCAGCAAGTATTTCCTTGTGGCTTCTCCCGTGAAAGACCATCCGTCGCTCAAAATGGCCGATGCCGAGGGGCTTATCAATCCACCCCTGTTCGATCGAATAGTTCGGAGTAATGCCTTTGCCCGACGTCCCTATTCTGACAACGGCTTCGTCGCGGCTAAAGCGGTTGGATACGAAGCTACCGATGATGCCACGGAGGTAGTCCTCGGGATCGTCTAGCGTTTGAACGACATTTTCGATACGAGCATCGCGATCCATGCTTCGATCTCCAGCAACCAAGTGAAGATATCACAGCTAACGCTGACGACTAAACCACGAACAAAAACCGTAACCTGCGCTGCAAACTACGACAACCGTTCCAGCCACTCCAGTCGTAGTAGTTGGGAAAAATACGACCGTTGCGTTTTCTGGACCTCAACAACGTGAGATTGTCGCGCCGGTATTTCTGGTAGTTCTTAAATCATCAATCGCCCACATTGGCATCCTCCTCGTAAGCTCATCCATGGCCGCTGAACGGGCAACTGGGTCGTGGTAGAAGCCTCTCCTAGACACACTCAGGGGTGCCGTCGTGTACCTGATGTACGGTGACGAAGCCGATGCCGAAGAGGGTCGGGGCCAAAAGTTCTTCCTCTATGGGGGTATCTTCGTCGAGCAGTCAAAAGTTTGGACTGCCCATTCGAGGATCGAGGAGTTACGGAAGAAAGGGGGCTTCGCTGCGGAAGATAGCTTGAAATTTGCCAGCAGCACCAAGCCTAAATCTGTCACTGCTGACTCACACCGGGATACGAAAAGCGCGGTCATCGATTTGGCGAGAGAACTCAGTGTTGTCTTTTGTGTGTACATTTTCCTTCACGCCATTGGACGAACGCAAGGTCAAGGTAACTTAATCGAGTTCGGTGCCAATACAGTGCTCGGCCGCTACAACGAATTTCTGAAGGAGAAGAATGATCACGGCATCGCTAAACTCGACCGCATGGGTAAAAACGGCTTCAACTATGTCAGGAATAAATTCCAAACCGGACTGGTATTCCCCGGAGGAGAGATTCCAATCAAGCGACGACTTGATCGCATCACATCCATAGGGTTCACATGTGATGGCGCTTCTCATTTATCCTCATTGGCTGACATCGTGCTTGGCTCGTTCCGCTATTGCGTCAACGAGCCAGAGAAGGACAAGGCTGGCAAGGCAATGCTTCCCAAGCTGGTGCCACTAATGTGGACGGGCACAAGTGAAGGCAAGCAATATGTGCGCGAGCGGGGGCTTAACCTTCGTCCAAAGGACGTGAGGTCTTCCGAACACAAGCAAGAGTACAACGCTCTTTTAGAGCGATTGCAGAGTTACC
>Ga0208193_1000528_pt1 | contig 20159 bp, 18 predicted proteins | sample June2015DPH_17_2_FD_184716 | JGI IMG/M metagenome (GOLD analysis project Ga0208193, IMG submission 184716) | Peatland microbial communities from SPRUCE experiment site at the Marcell Experimental Forest, Minnesota, USA - June2015DPH_17_10... | ecosystem: Environmental > Terrestrial > Soil >... | reverse complement strand
AGGATCGCAGCAGTTCCACCGCCTCGCGGAGCTTGGAATCAGGCGTTTTCCGCGCATCCCACGCCGCCACGATCTGCTGCGCCAGGAATTGCGAGAACGCTGAATACACATCCTTTTGCACTTCCAGCATCTGCTTCGGTTCCCACTTCGCCCGCCGGTCGAGCAATGTACGAATTCCAATCGCCCGATACGGCGGCGCGAAATTGCCATTCACTGGATAAGGATAATTTTCCGGGAATGGATTCTGATTCGCCGTAACCACCGCGCCGCGCGCCGGATTGAAAAATTGCGGCAACTCCTCGAATGGGATCATGCCGTCCCACTCGCATTCTCCCGCGGCGCCATCCACCGGCAGATCTGCGTCGCAGCCCTTCTGGCGTTTCGGATTGCGGCCCGTCGCGTGATAACCGATGTTGCCCGCTGTATCGGCGTAGACGAAATTTTGTCCCGGTCCTGGAAATCTCGCCAGCGCCGCGGTAAATTCCTGCCAATCGTGCGCCCGGCCGATATCAAGAAAGGGAAATTGAAACATCCCCGCATCCGCCGCCGTCCAGCGCAGCGCATACTGGCGATTCTCGTCGCTCAAAAAAATCGGACCGTGCCGCGTGATCCACGTCAGTGTCTCCACCGGCTTTGCGCCCTTCACGGCAATGGCATCGCGCTCCAGACGAGCCTGCTCCAGATGCCCTTTGAATTCGTAACGTCCCGTCTGTGGATCGATATTTTCGCGATACAAATCCTGCACATTGAAGCCCAGATTCGTGATGCCCCACGCGATGCTCTCATTGTGTCCGATGATCACCGCGGGCACGCCCGGCAGCGTCACGCCGGTCACATTCAGTCCGGGTGCATGCAAGTGCACCATGTGCCAGGTCGCCGGAATTCCGAAGTCCAGATGCGGATCGTTCGCCAGGATCGGCTTCCCCGTGGCGGACCGCTCACCCGAGACGGCCCACGCGTTCGAGCCCGGCTGCGGATCGAAGCCAGTCCGTGTGGGGAATAAAAAATCCGCCTTCGCCGCGTCGCCGCGTTCGCGCATGTGCAACTTTTCGATTTCTTCGCGCCAACTGGTCGTCAGCGTGCGAAACATTTGCAACCCCGCTAGAATCGAGTCGCGCACGCGCCACGGCCGCGGATCGTAACTCAGTAGTGTGAACTCCAGCGGTAATCTCCCGCGATGCGTCTCTAAGTAAAAATTCACACCTCGCGTGTACGCGACCAGCACAGCGCGATCTGTTTCCGGCATCGCCCGCTCCGCTTCGTCCGCGATTCTCGAGAGCCGCAGCCGACGCGATTCCTGATCCGATTCCAGCGCCGCTTTGCCCACAATCTCCGCCAGTTCGCCGGCCGCTAGTCTGCGGATCGCGTCCATCTGCCACATCCGATCCTGCGCCGTCACGTAGCCTTGCAGGAAAATTGCATCGTTCCAAGTCGCGCTTTCAATGTGCGGCACGCCGAGTGCGTCGCGCGCAATCGTAGCCTTCGCCGATACCGGAGCGGAGATCTCGCCGGACGTTTCCGGCAGCGGACGCCACGCAAACCAGTAAACCGCCGCCAGTAGAGCCACCAGCAAAACGGCTATGCTCAGATTGATCGCCCGGAGCAGGGGTGAAGAGAATAACACTGCTCGATTGTACCGAACCCACAATGTCCCTCCGGCTGATTCTTCTTGTCGCCATCGTTGCGCTGAACGGCTTTTTTGCCGCCGCCGAAGTGTCGCTGCTCTCGGTGCGGCGTTCGCGCCTCAACGAATTAGCCGAACAGGGCAACGTCGCCGCGCGCGCCGCTCTTGGCCTCCTTGCCCATCCCAGCCGCCTGCTGAGCGCGACCCAGGTCGGCGTCACACTTGCCAGCCTCGGCCTTGGATGGGCTGGCGAAGACACCCTTTATCAGATCCTGCTCAAGATCCTCGATCCGCTCATCACTCTCAAGACCTCGTACTGGCTGCATGCCCTGAGTTTTACGGTCGCATTTCTCTCCATCAGCTTTGTCCACGTCGTGATCGGCGAAGTAGTTCCGAAAAATCTCGCCATCGAAAAAGCGGACCGTCTGGCGTTGCTCATGGCCCCCGCGCTACTGGTTTTTCTGCGCATCTCCGCCCCTTTCGTGTTCGTAGTGGAGCGCGCCTCATCCGCGCTGAGCGCCGCCATCGGATTGCACGGTGGCCACGGCGGCGGCGGTCATTCACCCGAAGAATTGAAGTTCATCGTCGAGTCCAGCCGTGTCGCAGGACATCTCGAAGGCTTCGAGGAAGATGCGATTCAGAAGCTGCTCGAAATGCGCGAAGTCAATGCCCGCCAGATCATGACGCCGCGCATGGAAATTATTTCGGTTTCCGTTGATGCGTCCCTTGATGAACTGCTCCGCATTACGCTGGAGCACAAGTATTCGCGCCTTCCCGTCTATGAGAGCAAGCCCGAACACATCATCGGCATCGTCCATTATAAGGACCTCGTGCGAGCCTGGCAGGAGCGAAAATTTGCCGCCGATCGCCGCATTCCCGCCCGTCCGTTCCTGCTCCGCCGCTATTTGCGCGACGTTCCCGTGGTGCCGGAAACGAAGCCACTCAATCAACTGGTCGACGAATTTCGCAAGAAACACGCGCACCTGGCGATGGTGGTCGATGAGTTCGGAACCATCACCGGCTTGGTGACTTTGGAAGACGTGCTGGAACAAATCTTCGGTGAGATCGGCGATGAGCATGACGTTCGCCGGCCTCTTCCTGTCGCCGGCGCGCCCGTCATTGAAGTGGATGGCAGCACCAGCATCCGAGACCTCGCCTCGCAATACCAGATCGAACTGCCGGGTGACGCGGGATTCGAAACGCTCGCAGGTTTTCTGTTGTTCCGCCTGGGCTATATTCCGGGTCCCGGAGAATCGGTGACCTACGGCCCCCGTACATTTATCGTGGAAGAAATGGATCGCAACCGCATCGCCCGTGTGAAAATTATTACCGCTCGGCCGGCCGATGCCGAGCCATCTGCATGAATCGCTGAAATCGAAACTCACTCTTTTCAAGAACATCGCGCTTTCAATCGCTCTAGCCCTTCCATAGAGCCTCTAGACTTCAATCGTGAGCCAGGGGTATCCCAGCAAGAGGGCCCGTCAAGTACTCGAGTCACTAACGGGTTCGGCAGTGTGAATTGGGGAGAGCCGGCTCTCTAACAGCGGAGTCCGCCGTGGGACGATCGATCACGGATTGGCGCCTTTAACATCGCAGCAACATCGCGGTGGGGGCCGGGTAGTCTCTTGCGCGGCTGCCCGGTCTTAATATTTGATGACGGAGGTTGAACTCGAAAACATCCTCAGGGCGCAGCCGCGCCTAAATTTTCCGCACCACCTGATTCGCCACGCCCGCCAGCATTTCCCGTATTGTTTGTCGCGTACGCGGATGCTTTTTATCCGGCGCCAGTTCCGCCAGCGGCTCCAGTACAAATCTGCGCTCCGCCAGCCGCGGATGCGGGACCTCCAGCTCCGGCGCCTTCACCACGGCGTCTCCGAACAACAAAATATCAAGATCGATCTCCCGCGGACCCTTCTTGATCCTGCGTTTCCGCCCCATCGCGCGTTCGATTTTTTGCAAACGCGCCAGCAACTGCCTGGGAAACAAATCCGTCTCGCACTCGATCACTTGATTCAGAAACCACGGCTGATCCTCGACGTCGCGCGGCGCAGTTTCATAGATAGAGGACACTCGCAGCACCCGCAAATCCTCCGCTGCGATCTGTTCCCGAGCTTGCCGCAGATTTTCCGCGCGATCGCCGAGATTCGAGCCGAGAGCAATGTAAATGACTTTCAAAAGAGCGTGTTTTGTATGCCGCGTACTCTCCGCGGCACCTGAAAATATTCGAATGCCCGATCCGTCGCCATGCGCCCGCGCGGCGTCCGGTCCAGAAATCCAAGCTGCATCAGATACGGCTCATATACTTCTTCAATCGTGTCCGATTCCTCGTCGATCGAAGCCGCGATCGTGTTCAGCCCCACCGGTCCGCCGCCATATTTTTCGATCACCGTCATCATGATTTTCTGATCGATCTCATCCAGCCCTAAAGGGTCAACTTCAAGCAGATCGAGAGCCTTTTTCGCCACCTCCAGATCCACGTGACCAGCCGCCCGAACCTGTGCGTAGTCGCGAACCCGGCGTAATAATCGATTGGCAATGCGCGGAGTCCCGCGAGCGCGCCGCGCGATCTCTGAAGAACCTTCCGCATCAATCTGCACATCGAGTAGCCGCGCCGACCGCCGTACGATGCTCCCCAATTCCGCCGCATCGTAAGGATTCAGCCGCAGCACCAGCCCGAAGCGTCCACGCAAAGGAGCGCTAATCATGCCCTGCCGCGTCGTCGCGCCGATCGCGGTGAACCTCTTGATCTCCATCGAATGCGTGCGCGCGCCCGGTCCGGTGCCGATCAGAATGTCCATTCGAAAATCTTCGAGCGCGGAATAAATCATTTCCTCGATATCCGGCATCAGCCGGTGAATCTCGTCTATGAAGAAAACCTCGCGATCGCTGATGTGCGTCAGAATGCCGCTCAAATCGAGCTTTTTCTGTAATACCGGTCCCGACGTCTGCTGAATACCCACGCCCAATTCGGCCGCGATAATTCCGGCCAGCGTCGTTTTTCCTAATCCGGGAGGACCATAGAGCAGCACGTGATCCATCGCTTCACCGCGCTTTTTCGCCGCCTCGATCGCGATCGAAAGATTTTCCTTGATCTTCGATTGCCCAGCGAAATCCGCCAGTTTGCTCGGCCGCAGCGCCGCTTCAAACTGTTTCTCCTCCTCCCGCAACGATGCCGAAACAATCCCGTGCATGAAGTCTCAGTTTACTAGCGCACCAGTTTCAATGCCCGGCGGAACAGCGCATCGAAATCATTTGCCCCCTCCGCCGACCGCGCCTTCGTCACCGCGTTCTCCGCCGCTGCTCGCGTGGATCCGAAGTTCATCAGCGCGGAGATCGTGTCTTCTTCCGTCGCGCTGAAACTGCTCTGCGATGGCGCAGCCCCTGCCGCGCGCGCCGGCACACCGATGGAATCCAACTTGTCGCGCAACTCCAGCACCATTCGCTCCGCCGTCTTCTTACCGACGCCCGAAATCTTCACCAATTGATCCACCGCGCCCGTTCGAATCGCTGCAATCAGCTCCGCCGAAGTGAGTCCGCTCAGCGCCGTCACCGCCAGTTTCGGCCCGATTCCGCTCACTGAAATCAATTTTTCGAACAGCATCTTGTCCGCCGCCGAAGGGAATCCAAACAACGACAGAGCGTCCTCCCGCACGTGCGTATGAATGTACAGCGAGACCTCCGCTCCGATGGCCGGCAACGAAGAAAACACCGATACCGGAATCGTCACTTCATAGCCGACGCCATGAACGTCCACCACCACCACATTCGGATTCTTTTCGAGCAGCGCCCCACGCAGATGCGAAATCATGAAGAATACAAGAATAGTATGCGCCGCAGGTTCTTTGTTGATGAGGTTCGAAGTGGACGCGCCGAAATTTCCGGCGACGATGCCCGCCATCTCACCCGCGTTCTCCGCGTGGAAGCCGGACAACGCTACGAAATTTCCGACAATCGCAATGTTTATCTCGCTGAGATTGAGACCGCGCGCAAGGAGCACGTTTCCTTTCGCACCCTCGAAAAACTCGCCGCACCGGCCCCTACCGTGGGCCTGGTTCTCTGTGCCGCGCTCATCAAGTTCGATCATTTTGAATGGATGATTGAGAAGGCGACCGAACTCGGCGTCTCCGAAATCATTCCCGTCGAAACCATCCGCAGCGAACGCGGGTTGGAGCGTGCCGCGCACAAACGAGTCGAGCGCTGGCGCCGCATCGTTCTCGAAGCCAGCCAGCAATCGCGCCGCGCGTTCTTGCCGGAAGTGTCGGAGCCGGTATCGCTCGATCGCATTCTCCATCGCGAAGCAACCCATCGATTCGTCCTCGACGAAAATCCCGACGCGCCATCCTTGGCTGCCGCTCTGCCGGCCCACCGCTCTTCTAACGACACAGTCATGATGCTAATTGGACCGGAAGGCGGCTGGACGGAAGAGGAACGCGGCCAGCTCACCGCCGCGAAATGGATGCCCGTATCGCTCGGCCCGCTGATTCTCCGGGCGGAGACCGCGGCCCTCGCAACACTGGCGATAGTAAACTCCGCTTGGCTGTTACACTAGGGAATTGGTCAATCGCCTCGTATTTGAGAATCTCAAGCACCGGCCGGTGCGCAACTTCCTCAGCGCTATTTTGATCGGCGTCGGAGTCACGATGATCCTTTCGCTGGTCGGCGTGAGCAAGGGTGTCGTCGGCGATATCGCGACACGTTCGCGCGGAACGGGAGCCGATATTATGGTGCGCCCTCCGGGCAGCTCTCTGTTCAATATGTCGGGCTCGAACATGCCCGAAAAAGTCGTTGCGATCGTGCGCCAGCAGCCGCATGTCGCGCTCGCGACCGGCACATTTATCCAGCCGGTGGGAACGCTGTTTACATCCATTGCGGGAATTCATCTCGACGAATTCAACGAGATGAGCGGCGGATTTCACTACATCGAAGGCGGCCCCTTTACCGCGCCGCACGAAATGGTGGTGGATGAAGTGCAAGCGCATACCGAGCATTTACACCCCGGATCGACCATGGACTTCGGCAATAAATGGACCGTGACCGGCGTCGTCGAGTCCGGCAAGCTTTCGCGAATGTTCGCGCAAATCGAGCCGTTGCAGGACGAATATTCCCAGACCGGAAAAATATCGGTGGTCTGGGTAAAGGTCGACGATCCGGCGAATATTCCCACCGTAATTTCGGAGCTGAAGGAGAAGCTCGACGACTACAAAGTCCTAACGATGGACGAGATGACGTCGTTGCTTAGTGCCAACAACGTTCCGATCCTTCAAGGTTTCACAAAGGTCGTCATCGGCATTTCCGTCGTGGTTGGATTTCTGGTAGTCTCGCTCTCCATGTATACCGCGGTGCTGGAGCGAACGCGCGAAATTGGAATCCTAAAAGCGCTGGGCGCATCGCCTTCTTACGTCATGGGAATTCTGATCCGCGAAACTGTTCTACTGGCCATCGCTGGCTCTATTTTCGGCATCCTGATGACATATGGAGCCCAGATTCTGATGCGAACATTCGCCCCGACGTTCCCGATGGTGATGGTTAAAATATGGTGGCCGATCACCGCCGGGCTCGCACTCGCCGGGTCGCTGGTAGGCGCGCTGGGACCCGGTTTCAAAGCCGCAAGACAAGACGCCATCGAGGCGCTCTCATATGATTGAGATTCGCGATCTCACGAAAACCTATCGCCAAGGTGACATCGACGTGCACGCGCTGCGCGGCGTCAATCTCTCCGTTGCGAAAGGCGAGTTTCTTTCGGTCGTTGGACCCAGCGGCTCTGGCAAATCGACCCTGTTCAATATTCTCGGCGGTCTCACCCCGCCCACCTCCGGCACGATTCACATCGACGGCCGGGATCTCCTTAAGATGACGGACGCGGAGCGTACTGACCTGCGCAGGAAATCCGTGGGCTTCGTGTTTCAGAAATACAATCTGCTGCCGACCCTCACTGCCGCCGACAACATCGCTATCGCGCGCGATATCGCGGGAAACAAGGCGGAAGCGGATCCGCAGTTCGAGCAAATTTTGACTCTGCTCGGCATTCGGGAGCGCATGCATCACAAACCCCGCGCTCTCTCTGGCGGCGAACAGCAGCGCGTCGCTATCGCCCGGTCGATCGTCAATCATCCGGCGATTCTGCTGGCGGATGAGCCTACCGGCAATCTTGATACTGAAAATTCCAACGCCGTGCTCGGCATTTTGCGCGATCTCAATCAGCGCGTCGGGCAGACCATCCTCATGATCACGCATAATCCCGAAGCGGCGGCCTACGGTCATCGTATGGTGCACATGCGCGACGGCCGCATGGTCGAATAATACCGGGAACTTTCTTCCGCCCGTGTTGTCTACATGGGCATGTTCGAGCAATCTCTTCTTCTCGATCACGCCGCGGGCAAGAAAACCGGGGCGTTGGCCGCATCCCTCACCGCGCAGACGCTTGCTGTAGGCGTCCTGATCGCTATCCCGCTGATCTTTAGCGATCGCTTGCCGGACGTGCGCCTGTTCATTCCACTCTCGCTCCCATCGCCGCCTCCGCCGCCCCCGCCAGAACATGTCCAGACGGCAGCTTCGTCATCGCGCACCCGGTCCGCCCAGGCAAGGCCTTTCGTGATACCTACGCATGTCTCCGCACTTTCTCAAATCCCCGATGTAGGCGTCATAGAAGCACCCCCGGCCTATGCCAGCGGTGTTGATAACGGCGTGCCCGGAGGCACCGGTTCGTTTTTGGGGATTGCACAACTCTTCCATGAACCATTGCCTCAAACGAAGCCGCATCTGGCGGAGCCCGTCAAAATTCCCGCCAAGCCAGTGCCCATCGGAGGCGATGTGCAAGCGGCAAAACTTCTAAAGAAAATAGTGCCCGTCTATCCGCCGCTTGCCCGCCAGGCGCGCGTGTCCGGGACCGTGCAACTCATCGGCGTGATCGCGAAAGACGGCACGATTCAGCAATTACAAGTTGTCGGGGGAAATCCGCTGCTGGTGAAAGCCGCGCTCGACGCAGTGCGTCAATGGATTTACCTGCCGACACTCTTGAATGGACAAGCGGTTGAAGTCATCGCGCCGATCGACGTGATTTTCACGCTTTCACAGTAATTTTCTTCCACTTTTTCCCGGCGCGAACCGTGTGTGTCCCCGTCGCCGCAATCCATTTGAGATCCGTGCTGCGCGTTCCATCGATCTCAACGGCACCAGCCTTCAGTAACCGCTCGGCCTCGCTCCTGGTTGGTGCAAGTCCCACCGCAGCCAGCATTTGCGGTACGCGAATTTCCCCGGCTTCGCCGTACTCCACCGTCTCGATATCGGCCGGTTCGCCGCCCTGCCGCACTTCGCGATTGAAGTCGTCCGCCGCCCCGATCGCCTCGGACACCGAATGAAAATCTCGAACAATGAGTCCGGCCAATTCCATCTTCACGTCCATCGGCTCGCGTGATTTCATGGCCGCGATATCCGCCAGTGAAGCGTCGGTCAACAATTCCCAGTAACGCCACATCAACGTGTCGCTGACGCCCATAACTTTCCGGAACATCACTTTCGGAGCTTCCGTGATGCCGATATAATTGCCCTTCGACTTCGACATCTTCTCCACGCCGTCGGTGCCTTCAAGCAAGGGCACCGTGGCGACGATCTGCGGAGGCTGACCCCAATCGCGCTGCAATTCGCGCCCCACGAGAAGATTGAATTTCTGATCGGTGCCGCCCAACTCGACGTCGCATTCCAGCATTACGGAATCGTAGCCCTGCGCCAGCGGATACAGCAGCTCATGCATCGAGATCGGAGCGTTCTCCTTCATCCGCTTCGCGAATTTGTCCTCCTCCAAAATCCGCGCGACAGTATATTTCGAGCACAGTCGAACAATGTCCTCGTATTTCAGCGGCTCCAGCCACTCGCTGTTAAACCTCACTTCCGTCTTGTCCCGGTCGAGAATCTTAAAAACCTGCGACTTGTACGTTTCCGCGTTCTGATTCAACTCCTCGCGCGTCATCGGCGGACGAGTAATGTTGCGCCCCGTCGGATCCCCGATCAACCCGGTCATATCGCCGATCAAAAAAATCACCGTGTGTCCCTGGTCCTGAAAATGTTTCATTTTCCGCAGCAGCACGGTATGGCCCAAATGGAGATCAGGCGCCGTCGGATCGAAGCCCGCCTTCACGCGCAGAGGCTTTCCCGTCTTGAGGGATTTTTCCAGACGATCCTTAAGATCCTCCTCACGGATGATTTCCGAGAATCCCTTCTTGATGTAAGCGAGTTGTTCAGGCACCGGAGCAAAGTTCACATCACCATTGTAAAGTGGATGCTGTGCGCTTCCTAACCACCATGAGCATTCTTCTCGCCAGCGCGGCCGCCGCGCAGTCCCTTAGCGATCGCTATTTCGACGAATACTATTTCCCCCACAATCCGACCGCCGCCACCTCGGCCGGCATCCATAAATACGACGATCAGCTCGAAGACTATTCCGCCGGCGGTGCCAGGAAACGCGCTGCGATCCTGAAGAAGTTCGAGGCCGATTTCGCGAAGCTTCCCGCCGGCCCCGACCGCGATCTGGTTCTCTTTTCCATCCGCGCGCAGCTTCTGGAACTCGAAAGCATCCGCATGTGGGAAAAGAATCCGGACCTCTATTCGAGCGGCCTTTCGAACAGCGCCTTCGTCATCATGAGCCGCACCTTCGCGCCGCCTGAAGTGCGTTTGAAAGCGCTCACCGCGCGGGAGCGCCTGATGCCGAAAGTGCTTGCTGAAGGGCGCGCGAACGTCAAACGGCCTCCCCGCATTTACCTCGACGTCGCGATCGAGCAACTGCCCGGCATCATCTCTTTCTTCGAACATGACGTTCCACTGGCCTTCGTGGCCGTGAAGGACGAAGCTTTGCTGGCCGACTTTCATTCCGCCAATGCGGCCGTGATCGATGCCCTCAAAAAGCAGGAAGAGTATTTGAAAAAGCAGGCAGCGAGTAAATACGCGGCTGAAGATTTCAAGCTCGGCGTAGCGAACTTCACGAAGAAACTGGAATACGAGGAAATGGTCGATATTCCGCTCGACCGCCTCCTTGAAATCGGATATGAGAACCTGCACGCGAATCAGAAAACGTTTCGTGAAACCGCGGCGGCCATTGATCCGAAGCGTCCCCCACAGGAGATTCTTGACGATCTGAAGAAGGACCATCCCGCGCCAGATAAGCTGCTCGACGCCTTCCGCGAGACTTGCACCAAGCTGGCGGCGTTTGTGAACGAAAGGAAAATTATCACGATTCCTTCGCCCGTGCCGCCGATTCTGGAAGAGACGCCGCCGTTCATGCGGGCGTTGACGTTCGCTTCGATGGATACGCCGGGCCCTTATGAAACGGTGGCGAAAGAGGCCTTCTTCAACGTCACCCTTCCGGAAAAAGATTGGAAGCCGGAGCGTGTCGAAGGCTTCATGGCGAGCTTCAACCGCGGCACGATTTTGAGCACCGCCGTTCACGAAGCGTATCCCGGCCACTACGTGCAATTTTTATGGATGCAGCAGGTCGATTCGCGCGTGCGCAAGCTGATCGGAGCCAATTCGAACGCCGAAGGTTGGGCCCATTACTGCGAACAAATGATGCTCGACGAAGGTTATTCGAATGACCCGAAAATGCGCCTCGGCCAGTTGCAGGACGCGCTATTGCGCAATGCGCGCTACATCGTCGGCATCGAAATGCATACCGGAAAACGGACGTTTGAGCAAGGAATCGAGTTCTTCGAAAAAGAGGGTTATCAGAGCCATGAGGTAGCGGAGGTCGAAACCAAACGCGGCACGTCGGACCCGACGTATCTTTATTACACGCTGGGGAAACTGCAAATCCTCAAACTGCGCGAGGACTATCGCCGGAAGATGGGCGCACAATATTCGCTCCAGGAATTTCACGACAACTTTATGAAGCAGGGATTTCCTCCCATCAAGATCGTTCGACACGCGCTGCTCGGCGACGATTCTCCCACACTCTGATGCCATTTGAAAATCATCTGAAACTGCATGTTGCCGAACGCCACGCAGACGGAGTTACAGTCCACTTCCCGCTCTCGCCTGAGTTCCTTAATTCGCACGGTGTGCTCCACGGCGGCATCACCGCGACCATCGCCGATGAAGCCGCCTGGCACGCGATCGAGCACCATTTCGGCAAGCCGACCAATTGCACCACCACCGAATTGAAGGTAAATTATCTGCGGCCGATCTTCGGCGAAAAAGCCGTCGCCAGAGCTTATTTGGTGCGAGCCGGAAAAACACTCTGCGTCTCCCGCATCGATATTTTTGACGACATGAACAATCTTGCCGCGATCGCCATCGTCACTTACATGCTGCTATAGAACGATAACCACGCGCCCCAGCACCGCGCCGCGCTTCATCTCTTCAAACACCGCCGGCAAAGCTTCCAGCGGCCTGGTTTCGATATAACAACGGATCGGAAACTCCCCCACTAGCTCGAACAGCTCCCGTAGGTCTTCGCGCGTGCCCACCGCCGACGCCACGATGCGTGTCTCGCCTGAGACCAGCGCCACCGCTGATACTTTGAACGGCTCGTTCGGCATTCCCACCACCGCCAGCGTGCCGCCTTTTTTTAAGACTCGCAGAGCCGTTTCGTACGCTGCCGCGCTGGCTGAGGTTACCAGCGCCACATGTGCGCCGCCGATCGATCGGACTCTTTTCGGCACCTGCTCCGTCGCCGCGTTCACCGTCCATTCTGCGCCCAATGATCGCGCCAACTCCAGCTTTTCGTCCGCGATATCGATTGCGCACACCTGCGCGCCCATCGCATGAGCGATCTGCACCGCCAGGTGTCCCAACCCGCCGACGCCGAATATGGCCACCCTTTCGCCCTTCGCGAGCCCCGAATTCTTCAGCGCTTTGTACACCGTCAGACCCGCGCAGAGCAACGGCGCCGCTTCCTCCGCGCTCAGGGTGGCGGGCAATTTCGCGACATGCGACGCCGGAGCTTTCAGATACTCGGCGAATCCGCCATCGACCGTGCAGCCGGTGATTTTCTGTTTGCCGCATAGCGTTTCGCGGCCTGCGCGACAGTACTCGCACTCGCCGCAAGTCCAGTGCAGCCACGGTACGCCGACATGATCACCAATCTTCAAATCGGTCACGCCTTCGCCTAGCGACGACACCACCCCCGCGATCTCATGCCCGCCGATCAGCGGCATTTTCGTGATCGGACGCAGCATATCCCAGTCGCCTTCGGCCAGGTGCAAATCGGAATGGCACACGCCGCACGCAGTCACTTTAATCAATACTTCGCCCGGACCGGCGACCGGGGTCTCCACTTCCTCAATGGCAATGGGTCCGGCGAATTCGCGCAACAAAGCGGCTCTCATAAGATGGTCCGTCCTCCGTCGATGACGATCGTTTGTCCAGTGATCCAGCGGCCCGCCCGCGATGCTAAAAATACAGCAGCGCCTGAAATATCCTCCGGATCGCCCAAGCGCCGCAGCGCGGTTCGGTCTTCCGACCCTTTTCGCAACTCCGGATCCTCCCACAGCGCGCGCGCGAAATCGGTTTTCACTAACCCTGGCGCGATGCAGTTTACCCGAATATTTTGCGGACCCCATTCCACCGCCAGATTGCGCGCGAGCTGCATGTCGGCGGCCTTCGAGATCGCGTAAATCCCCAGGATCTCCGTGCCCTTCAAGCCCCCAATGCTCGATACGATAATGATCGAGCCGTCGCGTCGCGCGGCCATCTCCGGTTGCACCAGATTCGCCAGCCACAAATTGCTGCGGACATTCGTCTCCATCACTTTGCTGAACACCTCATCGGTGATCCCGGTCGATGGTCCGTAATAAGGATTGATCGCCGCATTGCAGACCAACGTATCGATCTTGCCCCATTTCTCGCGTGTTTTCGCGATCAGCGCTTCGCAATCCGCGCGCCGCCCGATGTGGCAGGCAATCGCGATCGCCTCATGCCCCTCCTTCACAATCGCGGCCGCCACCTCTTCGCACGCGTCTGCTTTGCGGCTGGAAATAACCACTTTCGCGCCGGCCCGCGCCATCTCCTCCGCAATCGCCCGCCCGATTCCTTTGGTCGACCCGGTGACAACGGCAACCTGGCCTGTCAAATCAAACATCATTTTCTCCTTATTTTTTTCTGCTAGCCGAAAACGTTCCGCTCGGCTGATAGAACACTAAATCGTCGCCTTTGAACTCGACACTATAGCCGTTCAATTCCTTGATGTTGAACTTCGTGCCGCGCACGGGAACCAAATTGTAGACCGGCTGGCCGGGAAGCGTCAGCGTCAGTGCCGTATCGCCCTTCAGTGCGACTACAGCAAGCATGGGACCGCGCTGATACTCGCCGGCGAGAGGCGTCAAGAAAGTCCTTTCCATCATGTTGCGATCGCCCCGGCGGACGAATGTGATGTCTTTCAACGTCGACTCGAACGGAATCCCCAGCGAATCGATCTCGCCCGCCAGGTTCGTGTGAAACTGAACTTTCTCCTCGGAAAACGGATTCAATTCGTTCTTCGGCACCTCGAACACATCGTAGTGAAAATGCGTCAACGCGCCGCCCAACCCATGATAGTCGAGCTTCAGCGCCCCGCCGGCCTGCTCGATCTTGACGATGCCGTAGCCGGGATGCTCATACTCACCCGCGTATTCGGCCAGATCGTGCGATGGATGGGTTCCCGTTCGTTGTGTGGTGTAACCCTTCTGTTTCGCCGCCAGCTCAGAAGCTTTGGTCATCGCGATCTGCCTCTGCACGCGTGTGGTCCAGTCGATTTGATCAAGCCCCAGCAGCCGGTCCCAGATGTTGTACGCCACCACTGCGGGCAGGGCGCTTGCATCCTGATTGGTCAGAATCACCAGTCCGATATTTTCCTGCGGCAGGAACGCCACCAGCGAACTGAAGCCGTCGATATTCCCGCCGTGATGCACGAATTTGTGGCCACGATAACTGGTGACGAAAAATCCCATTCCATAAGCCAGGTCGCCCAATTCTTTATCGGGCGACGGAGCCTGGATCGCCATCTGCGGAACCATCATCTGCATTTCATTCGTCGCTGAAAGCACGCCCCTGCCCTTTTCGAGGTGCATCATGACGTACTTCGTCATGTCCTCCAGGTTCGAATTGATAGACCCGGCCGGTCCTATGGAATCGAGGTTGCGGAACGGCACATCCACCACGATGTTGTTCGCGACTTTATAAGGTAGCGAAAAATCGGCCGATTTCTGCGACTCTATCACTGAAAAGTTCGAGCCCGTCATGCCCAGCGGTTCGAAAATCGTTTTTTGCACAAGCTGTTCCCACGTTGTTCCCGCGACATGCCCGGCCAGATAACCGGCGGTCATGAACATCAGGTTCTGGTATTGAAATGTCGTGCGAAAATCTTTGTTCGGCTCCAGATAGCGCAGCCGTTCAAACAACTCCTCCCGTGAAAACGGTGAGTTGTACCACATCAAATCGTGGCGAGGCAGGCCGGACCGGTGCGTCACCAGATCGCGCGCCGTCATGCGCTCCGTCGCGACCGGATCCCACATTTTGAAACCCGGAAGATAGTCGCGCACCGGCTTATCCCATTCGAGCTTGCCCTGATCCACCAGCACTCCGAGCGATGTCACGGTGAACGACTTCGTCGCGCTGCCGATCGCAAACAGCGTCTTCTCCGTCACCGGAAGATTCTTTTTCACGTTGCGCAAACCGTAGCCCTTTGAAAGAATCACTTTGCCATCCTGGATCACGGCGATGGCAAAACCGTCGCACTTCCAGTCCCGTAACGCCTGGGCGGCGAAGGCGTCGAATCCGTCGAGCTTTTGCGCCGAAGCGAGGGCCGCTGCTGCCGCCAGCAGGACAATTTTTCGCAACATGAACGAATGCTAGCACGGGTGTAAACTAGTCCTCATGCGCATTTCTCGAAGCCTTATTATTTTCCTGTCCGCCGCCGCTCTGTGGGCGCAGCCTGCGCGCCGTCCGCTGAAGCTCGATGATCTCGCCCGCTTGCGTGAAGTGCGCGATCCGCAGTGTTCGCCCGACGGCCAGTGGGTGGCCTACACCGTCTCCACCATCGATGCCAAGGAGGATAAATCGACCGGCCACGTGTGGATGATCAGCTACGACGGCAAGACCGACAGGCAGGTCACGTCGAGCACCGACAGCGAATCGTCGCCGCGCTGGAGTCCCGATGGAAAATATTTGTCGTTTACCTCATCGAGGCCGGGGAAAGCGAAGGGCAGTCAGGTATGGTTGCTGCCGCGCGCGGGCGGTGAGGCGATGCAGTTGACCGACGTCAAGGGCCGTTTGCAGGGCTACGAATGGTCGCCCGATTCGACCAAACTGGCGCTGGTGATCGGCGATCCCGATCCCGAAGCCGCCGAGGGTGATGCTCCCGCCAAGCCGAAAACGCCCAAGCCGATCGTCATCGATCGCTATAAATACAAACAGGACGTGCAAGGCTACTTGTTGAGCGGACGGCACAGCTATATTTATCTTTTCGACGTCGCGACGAAGAAACTGGATCGCCTCACGACGCAAAAACACTCCGATGAAGCGGGCCCCGTGTGGTCGCCCGATGGTAAGTGGATCGCGTTCTCGAGCAATCACGATGCGGACCCCGATCGAAATCCCGAAGCGCAGATCTATGTCGCCGAAGCGAAGGCGGGCGTGGCCGAAAAGGCTCTGACGAAGAACGATGTGCGCGCGGGACGCTCGCGCCTGGAATGGTCACCGGACGGGAAATGGATCGCGTTTCTGATCGGCGATGAGAAAAAATACGGCGCTTACGGCATGGAGCGCTTGGCGTTAGTCGCGTCCGATGGAAGCGCGGCGCCGATGCTGGTGAAGGCGGCGAATGATCTCGATCGTGGCGTATCCTCGCCGCGGTGGAGCGCGGATGGAAAATCTCTCACAGTGCTGGTAACCGACGATCGCAATGTGTATCCGGTGCGCGTGCCTGTTTCCGGTGGAAGCGCGGAACGGCTGATGGCGACGCCGGTGGTGGTCTCGAATCCGACGGCGGCAGCGGGATGCTCGGCCGTGATCTCCGGCGGTGATTCCAAGCACGGCGAAATTTATGCATTGCAAGGCGGATCGCTACGCCAATTGACGCATCAAAACGATGAATTGTTCGCGGAGCTGGATATTCCGGCGACCGAAGAAGTGAACTTCAAGAGCAAAGACGGCACGGAAATTCACGGTCTGCTGACGTATCCGGTTGGATACGTGAAGGGCGCCAAGGTTCCTATGCTGCTGCGGATTCACGGCGGCCCGAACGGGCAGGACGCGCATCAGTTCAGCGTGGAACGGCAGATTTTTGCGGCCAACGGATATGCGGTGCTGGCCGTGAATTATCGCGGCAGCGCGGGCCGTGGCCAGAAACACTCATACGCAATTTTCGCGGACTGGGGGCATTATGAAGTCGAGGACCTGCTTGCCGGCGTCGATCACGTGATCAAGATGGGCGTGGCCGATCCCGACAAATTGGGAGTGGGTGGATGGAGTTACGGCGGAATTTTGACCGACTACATGATCGCGTCGGATCATCGCTTCAAAGCGGCCACCAGCGGCGCTGGGACCGCGTTTACGGTTTCGTTCTACGGTACCGATCAGTATATTCTCCAATACGATTACGAGATCGGACCGCCATGGACGGCGAAGGGATGGGAAACCTACGTGAAGATTTCGTATCCGTTCCTGCATGCCGACCGGATTACCACGCCCACGATGTTTCTAGGCGGCGAACGCGACTTCAACGTGCCGGTGCAGGGCGGCCAGCAGATGTATCAGGCGCTGCGGAGCCTGGGCATCGAGACGCAGCTTATCATTTATCCCAATGAGTTTCACGGCATCTCGCGGCCCAGTTATGTGAAGGATCGCTACCAGCGCTATCTGGACTGGTACAGCAAATATGTGCTCAAAGTCCCGGTAGCGTCCGGCGCGACATCGGCTGAACAGTAGTTAGATCAACAGCGACCCGATGGTGCGGACAGGATTCTCTCCATCGGGGATGCGTCTGAGTGCGTCTTGTAATTCCTCAAACTGCCTGACGGTGAGAGTCTCAATCGGCGTCGCCAGCAGCGTGGTGAGGATTGCAGCGGTTAAGTGCGGCGCGAGCGTGTGCGTTACGGTTTTCGTACCAGAGGTAGTTGCAGCCATAAGTTAAAATCTCCTGGCCGCAGTATATTGCGATGCACCCACGGCCCCAGCGGTTGGAAATCCTAAATCCGATAAAGAAAGAACTTAGAGCTGCACCGGCAGAAAGGACGGCGTCTGTATCATAGGGTCGGGGTGTTGCAGGTACAGCAGAAATGGAAGTAGATCTCCTCGGACAATACTCTCGCGAGTTAGCAAAACGAATCGTACGCAGCGCGATGACGCCGGCGCTCTGGCTCTGTTGCTTTGGCGTCGCCTGCTGGATCGCCGCGTACCTCTTCAGCTTCAGGCCGGCGCTAGAAGGCTTGTGCATCCCGCTCGGTATCGCTGGCATGGCGCCTTTGGCTCTCGCCTGTTGGGCTTACGTCTCTTCGCGCTCAAGAAACCGGACAAGCTTCAATCCGAGGAGTATCAGCTTCGCCAAATGGCATTGACTATAATAAAGAAGAATGCTCCTTTGCAGGCGGTTGATCCGGCAAGCGTGGCCAAAATCGTCAATCCTGCGGACGCGAGTAGTGGGAAGACTCATGATTGTATCCGAATATCGTTGTTTCTTGGTTGGGTTCAACGCACTTAGCCTGCCCGTCCAGGACCTAACCGGATTCTTTGAGACCTGCGCTGGGATTGCAAACTGGTACGGCATTTTACCGGGTCAGGTCTTTATTGTTTCTTCCCTGGACGCCAGGACACTCAATCGCCTAATTGGCAGTATGTTTCCAAAGGAATTTTTTATTGTGGCGCAGTTGGATTCAAGCGCCACGGATGGCTGGCTACCGCAGGATGCGTGGGATATTATCAATCAACCCCAGCCGAGTCTCACGGAGTCATTCGAGTCTTTCAGGCGGAGCAGGAATCCTAAGCGAGCGTGTTAATCGATCCGATGCGCTGGGATTCGTAAGCGGCGATGGCTGCGTCCTGTTTCAGGATGTAGCCTAATTCGTCGACTCCTTCGAGTAGACAATGCTTTGAAAACGCGTCGATCGGAAACTCCACCGCGGTTCCGTCGGGAATCGTTAGTGTTTGCGAGGCGAGGTCGATTTTCACGATCGCGCCGGGGGATTGAATCAATACGGCGTGAATATCGGCTGGCACTACGATCGGCAACAGCCCGTTTTTCAAAGAGTTGCCTTTGAAAATGTCGGCGAAGGAAGTGCTGATTACGGCTTTAAAGCCGAACTGCGTTAAAGCCCAAGGCGCGTGCTCGCGGGAACTGCCGCAGCCGAAATTGTCGCCGGCGACCAATACCTGTGCACCTTTCGCGGCTTCTGTATTGAGAACGAAGTCGGGTTTAGGAGCGCCTGAAGCATCGTAGCGCCAGTCATTGAAGAGCTGATCGCCCAAGCCGGCTTTGGAGATGGTTTTAAGAAACCTGGCGGGAATAATTTGATCGGTATCGATGTTATCTACTGGAAAAACTACTGTTTTGCTGGTGAATTGCATCTAGATCAATGTCCTTACGTCGGTGATCACGCCGGTGACGGCGCTGGCGGCAGCGGTGAGAGGGCTCGCCAAAAACGTGCGCCCGCCCTTCCCCTGCCGGCCTTCGAAATTGCGATTACTGGTGGAGACGCTGTATTCGCCGGGTTGCAGTTGATCGCCATTCATCGCGATGCACATGGAGCAGCCGGCTTCGCGCCAGTCGGCTCCGGCATCGCGGAAAATCTGGTCGAGGCCTTCGGCTTGGGCCTGCGCCTTGACCTGCATCGATCCGGGAACCACCATGACGCGAACGTTAGGATTTACTTTACGTCCCTTGAAAACGCCGGCGGCGGCGCGCAGGTCTGAGATACGGGAATTGGTGCAGCTTCCGATAAACACCACGTTGACGGCGTGGCCCAGCAGAGATTTGCCGGCGGGCAGGTCCATATAATGCAGAGCCTTCTTGAGCGTTTCGCGCTCCAGGGGATCGGTGATCCCGCCTGGGTCGGGGACCATGGCGGAGATCGCGATGCCCATGCCAGGGTTGGTTCCGAAGGTGATCATCGGTTCCAGAGTATTTGCGTCGATGCTGATTTCGCGATCGTAGATTGCACCGTCGTCGCTGGGCAGCATTTTCCAGCGGGCGACGGCAGCGTCGAAATCTTTCGGAGCGAAGGCTCGGCCTGCGATATATTCGTAGGTTTTATCGTCGGGCGCGATCAAGCCGGCGCGCGCACCGCCTTCGATTGACATGTTGCAGACGGTCATGCGTTCTTCCATGGAAAGAGCGCGAATGGCCGAGCCGGAGTATTCGATCACGCATCCGGTTGCGCCGCCGATGCCGATTTTTGAGAGCAGATTCAGGATGATATCTTTTGCGGTGACGCCAGATTTCAGAGTTCCATCGATGCGGACGTTGAATGTTTTCGAAGGGCGCTGCAACAGGCATTGAGTGGCCAGCACATGTTCCACTTCGCTGGTGCCGATGCCGAAAGCTAACGCGCCAAATGCTCCGTGGGTCGCGGTATGG
>Ga0208193_1000526_pt1 | contig 20185 bp, 16 predicted proteins | sample June2015DPH_17_2_FD_184716 | JGI IMG/M metagenome (GOLD analysis project Ga0208193, IMG submission 184716) | Peatland microbial communities from SPRUCE experiment site at the Marcell Experimental Forest, Minnesota, USA - June2015DPH_17_10... | ecosystem: Environmental > Terrestrial > Soil >... | reverse complement strand
CATAAGGTCTGCGGAGAATTCCTAAGCGGTGAGGCCCTTGAAGACCTGCATGCTCTCGGCATCGACGTGGCCTCTCTTGGCGCGGTGCCCATCAACTTTGTTCGCCTTGCCGCGGCCAGACGCGCCGCGACGGCCCCCTTGCCGTTTCCCGCGAAGTCGCTCACGCGCAAGGCGCTCGATACAGCCCTCATTGCCGCAGCCATCGCCGCGGGGGTTCACGTTGAGCGTGGTCGCAGTGTGCGGTCGCTCGGCCGTGCGACCGGCAACCTCTGGCAGGCTACGCTCGACGACGACACCAAATACGAAGCACCAACCGCCTTTCTCGCCACGGGCAAGCACGATCTGCGCGGACATGGTCGCCCGAAGGACCTCCAGCAATGGGTCGGCTTCAAGATGTATTACCGACTGTCTGCCGCCCAGACGGCTGACCTGGCGGACGCCTCCGAGTTGACTCTCTATTCCGGAGGATACGGTGGTATCCAACCGGTGGAAGACGGCGTTACGAATTTTTGCTGTGTCGTGCAACGGCGTTATTTTGCAAGTGCCGGTCTTCGCTGGGAGGGCCTTCTTGCAAAAATGCAGCAGGACTGTCCCCACCTCGCGATGCGGCTCGACGGCGCGGAGCCGCTGCTCGACAAACCGATCACCATCACTCATATTCCGTACGGTTACCTCCGCCGCGCAACTGAGGATGGGCTCTACTGCATCGGCGATCAGGCAGCCGTAATTCCCTCGTTCACCGGCGATGGGATATCCATCGCCCTGCATACTGCCCGCCGCGCCGCCGCCGCATATCTTGCCGCGGAGCCGGCGTCGGTCTTTCAGCCAAAACTGCGCTCTGCAATGCTGCCCCAGATGCGTCTTGCGGAGGCCGCCGCTAACGGCTTGAACAACGCACTCGCGCGCGCTGTTCTGCCGTTCTGCCTCAGGGTCTGGCCCGGAGCGATGCGCGTAACGGCTAGGCTCACGCGTGTCACCCAGCCCGCCGCTGTTGCTCCACAGGCGTTCGCCAACTGAACTCGAGCCACGCCAAAACAACTCCAGGCAGTTAACCTTTTAGAGAAAACGATGCAATGAAATCCTTCGCAGTCGTAGCCCTCGCGGTCATATTCGCTCCAGCCGCACTCGCCCAGCATCGGACCTTCGCCATCAACCCGGATGCCAGCGAGATCAAGATGACGCTTAACACGACCCACGAGGTAGTCAACGGCACGTTTCACATTCAATCCGGATCGATTGAGTTTGACCGCGGAAATCCTAAGATGTCAGGCTCAGTGACCGTACTGGCCGGTAGCGGAAAGACCGGTAACGACAGCCGCGATAAGAAGATGAATAAAGACATTCTCAAGGTGGACCAGTACACGAGCGTCTCCTTTGCACCCAAAACTTACACCGGGACAATCGCGCCATCTGGCGACTCAACCATTCAGGTGAGCGGAGTGTTCACCCTACTCGGCACTCCCCACGACTTGACGATTCCGATGCAAATTCACATGGATGGATCGAAGGCAACAGCGAGGGCGCATTTCATCATTCCCTATGTTCAATGGGGTCTCAAGAACCCGAGCTTCATGTTCTGGAAAGCTGAGAATGACGTTGCGATTGATCTTAATCTCGTTGGCCAGGTTTCTAACTGACTGACTATTCTGTTTGTACGCTGTAATAGAACCATTCCGTTTTAACCGCACTTGTTTTTCCATTGAACTCAATCGGAGCTACAAAGAACTATGCCCAATTCCGTGTCTCTCCCTGCACTGACACGCAGACGGTTCACTCAAATTTCTGGAATGGCGGTCGGCTCACTTGCATTGTCCGGCTCGGCCCGCGCCGCGGAGGCGCCGGACGTGACGCTTGAGATTGCGCCCTACACCCTGGAGGCTTCGCCGAAGCATCACATCCGGACCGTGGCTTACAACGGCCAGATTCCCGGGCCGTTGTTCCGGATGCGTGAGGGAGAACCGCAGTCTATCGAGATTCGGAACCTGACGAAAGATTCAGAGGTCGTTCACTGGCACGGCCTTTACTTGCCGCCGGATATTGACGGAGCAATGGAGGAAGGCACGCCAATGATTGCGCCTGGCGCTTCTACGCGCTATACGATGACGCCCAGGCCGGCAGGTTTCCGCTGGTATCACACGCACACGTTCGCGGGGAAGAACCTCACCAAGGCGCAATACGGTGGGCTGCACGGTTTCCTGCTGGTCGAACCGCGTGACAACCCTGCTGCCTACGATCGGGAGGTCTTCCTTGGACTCCATGACTGGAACGGGCAATTCCTGAGCAGTGACGATGGTTATATGAACCCGGTCTACGAGGTGGCAACGATCAACGGCAAGATGCTTGGCTCTGGAGATCCAGTAAAGGTCAAGCAAGGCGAACGCGTCATGATGCACATCCTCAACAGCAGCCCGACCGAGGTTCACTGGATTTCGTTCTCGGGGCACAGCTTCAAGGTAGTGGCGTTGGATGGAAATCCGGTAGCCGAGCCTCAGACAGTTTCCATGCTTCGGCTCGCACCCGCGGAGCGCGTCTCTGCCATCGTCGAGATGAACAATCCCGGCGTATGGGTCCTGGGTGAAGTCCGCAAGCATGTTCAGGCCAGCGGAATGGGCGTTGTTATCGAATACGCCAACTCTTCCGGCAAGCCGGTATGGACGCAACCGGAGGATCTTGTGTGGAACTATCGCCAGTTCGCAGAGGCAGGCGATACTGCACAACGTCAAGACGCAAAAACGATCGAGTTGGTTTTTGACTCCAGGTTCCAGGGGCACGGTAACGAAGAGCTATGGCTGATCAACGGTCGGGACTATCCTCAAAACTCGACACCACCCAACTCACCCATTCTGCGGACCGGACAGCGATACCGTTTGGTCATGAAGAACAAAAGCATGGATGACCATCCCATACATCTGCACCGGCACACGTTTGAGGTCCGCCGGATCGAGGACAGCCCTGAGATCGCCGGTGTGCGCAAGGATGTGGTGCTGGTGCATGCCGGTGGAACCGTCGAGGTAGAGTTTGTGGCTGACAATCCAGGCAAGACACTCTTTCACTGTCACCAGCAGGATCACATGGACCGGGGATTCATGATGGTGTTTGACTATGCGTAACTCAGCGATCAAGCTCGCTGCCTTTGCGGTTTTCGCGATCACGGCCATTTTGTGCGTGCGATCCGCTGCGGCACAAGGAAACTACGAAATCCAGGTTTACGGCGCAGACACCGTTGCGCCGAAGACATTGATGACGGAATTGCACTCCAACTTCACCCCAGAAGGTCAGAAGCATTACGTCGATGGCGTCATTCCGACCAATCATCAGGAGCATGAGACGCTTGAACTCACCGAGGGCATTACCAGTTGGTCGGAGATCGGCTTCTATGTCTTCACCAGCGAACAGGATGGTCACGGCGTGCAGTGGGTCGGCGATCATATACGCCCGCGCGTCCGCGCACCCGATAGCTGGCATCTTCCCGTGGGCCTCAGTCTATCTACCGAAATCGGCTACCAGCGCGCCGTCTACTCGCCGGACACATGGACATGGGAGATACGGCCCATCGTCGATAAGACCGCAGGCCGGTGGTATTTCGCAGTCAATCCGGCACTGGAGCGTACCTTGCACGGTCCCGATGTAAAGCAAGGGCTCGGCTTTTCTCCAGGTGTAAAGGTGAGCTATGACTTCACAAAGGTAGTGAGCGCCGGTATCGAATACTACGCCGACTACGGACGCCTCGGAGCCTTCGACTCATTGCATAACCAGCAGCAGCAAATCTTCGTTGTCACCGACCTGAATACTTCGCCCAAGTGGGAGATAAACATCGGAGTCGGCGTTGGACCCACCGCAAGTACCGACCATCTCATTGTGAAGGGCATCCTCGGCAGACGCTTCGATTGGGGGCGTCATTCTCCGGTTGAGTAGCCCGGCACCACGTCAAAGGAGAAGAGCATGACACCCCCTAAGATTTGTCATCGTATGCAACTTTTTGATTCTAAAGAAATAGTTGCGGCGCGTCATTTTGGCGCCTGACATCCAGTAAGAGGGAGGAATAGCAGAGAACTGGCCGTCCAGGCATCTGCGTCTCCTGCGTGTGATTGCATCCGGAAAAAGGCATCCGAAAAACTGGATGGGATCTGTGACTGTGTTGTACTTTTTGTTGCGGCAACAGAAAAATTACAGAAGCTTGTGGATTTGGCCTTAACTAAAGCTAAAATTAGGCGTCGATTTTGGACAGAAGCTCTTCTCCCACGGTTATCCTTAGTTCAATTCAGGAGGTTGCCATGCGTAGGTCTGGATTTGTACCTGGGTTTGTGTGCATGCTTGTGGGTTTAATGGCTATTGTGTCTGCTGGGTCGCAGGTTCTTGCTCAGGGATCTGCCGCATCGAGCTTAAGCGTGGGGGCGGGGAATGCAGGCGCACCCGCGCAGCCATACATGGCCACGTGGACTGAGAAGCGGGTTCAGACGCTGGCTAACGGCACCATCATTACGCATGAATCCACGACGAAGTTTGCGCGCGATTCCAGCGGACGGATCTATAGTGAAACGCATCAAACGCTTCCGGCGGGATCAAATCAGGAGGCGCGTGAGACAGTGATGTACCTCATTTCCGATCCCGTTGCGCGGACGACGACGATGTGGAACTCGAGCACGAAAGAAGCGACAGTGAACCACATGTCTGAGCGGCCAGCTACACAGATTCGGCCGACTACGACGACCAATGGTGCACAGGCGACTACTACGCTTCCGGTGATACAGACGGAGGCGGCTGGTTCCAGGCAGAATCCCGATGTGCAGCGTGAGGATCTAGGGGCGAAGAACATTGCCGGTGCGAACGCGAAGGGAATGCGCATTACGCGCGTGATTGCGGCGGGACGCGATGGTAATGACCAGCCAATCACGACTGTGTTTGAGACGTGGATGTCGACAGAGTATGCAGTTGTGCTGATAAGCGTGAGTGATGATCCGCGCTATGGCACGACGACGCACGAGGTGACGGAGTTTACGCCGGGTGAGCCGGATGCGGCTCTGTTCCGCGTGCCGGAGGGTTATACGGTGCGGGAGATTGCCGCTCGGACGGTGGCGAACCAGTCGATTATTTAAGGCTTCGATTCACAGGGGCGCGACGATTGTCGCGCCCCTGATTGTTTTTGGGGCTTAGGATTTGTGGCTAATGCTGCGGTTGCGGACCCATTTGGCTGCGCCTAGCAGGAGCAGGAGCATGCCGAAGGGAATGCACATAAGCGCTACGATGAGCGCGAGCCATCCGCTGTTGGTATGAGCGCCGGTGGGCGAGAAGCCCCCGAGGAGTGTTTCGAGCAGCAGGGCCGCGAGGATACCTGTGCCGAGCATGGTTCCGCCCGAGCGGAGAAGCTGGATGGTGCCGTCCTGGCGGTTAAGAGCTGCGTGGCATTCGCGTTCACCCATTTTGGTCTAGCTCATGGCCAGGCGGAGCATCACGTAGGTGATGACGCCGGTGACGGAGACGTAAAGCCAGATGGGAAATGTCCAACGGGCGATGGCGCGGTGCTGACGGATGCGGCCTGTGAGCGAGAAGAAGAACGTCACAAGTATCAGTGGCAGCGCGACGATGGCGAGGAGGATGTGGCTGCCTAACAGCCAGAGATAGGGTGTGCGGAAGGCCGCGTGGAGGGGATACTTTACGTCGCCGTGCAGCGCGTGGTGCAGGATGTAGCTGACGAGGAAGAGCGTGGAAAAGATGAAGGCCGTGATCATGGCTGCGCGGTGCCGGGCGATTTTGCGCGACTTGATGAAGGTGAATCCAATCAGCAGCGAGATGGCGCTGAGGCCGTTCAAGATGGCGTTGAGCGCGGGCAGGAAGGCGTATTGCGTGCCGGCTGTGTCTGCTGCCGGGTGCAGGTAAATGAGCCAGAAGAGAAAGAGCGTGGCTGCGGCGCTGATGACAAGAATGGCAGCGATAGCGGCGCGGGAGTTGTCTTTTGGTGCGGAAGTCAGAGTGGTCATAGTCCTTAGTGTTTGGCGATGGCGCAGAGCATGAGCGCGGTCATGAGTAGAGGTAGATAGATGACGCTGACCTTGAGCAGATCGCGGGCTAGCATGCGGCTGCGGGCTTCGTCGGTGGTGCGCAGGATTCCTGCAAAGCGGATGGTGTAGGCGAGGTAAAAGAGGCCGAGGATGGCAGCAATAACGGCATAGGTGACGCCGGTCATGCCGAGGTACCAGGGCGCGAGGCTGACGGGGATCATGACTACGGCGTAGACGAGCGCTTCGATGACAGTGGACCAGCCATCGGGCTGGACGACAGGAAGCATTTTGATGCCGGCTTTGCCGTATTCCGCGCGGTACATCCAGGAGATGGCCATGAAGTGCGGGAACTGCCAGACGAAAAGGATGGCGAAGAGCGCGACGGCGGGCCACTCGATGCGGTCGCGGGCGGCGGTCCAGCCGAGCAGGGGGCCCATGGCGCCAGGGAAGGCTCCGATAAAGGTGGCGAGCGTGGTGAGGCGCTTGAGCGGGGTATAGATGGCGACGTAGGTGAAGGCGGTGAGCAGTGCCAGCGCGACGGTGAGGAGGTTAGTGTGGAGCGCGAGCCAGCCAGCGCCGAGGGCAAGGGCTCCGAGACCAGCGAGCACGCCGACGGCGAGTGGGAAACGGCCAGCGGCAAGTGGGCGGTCAGCGGTGCGCTTCATGCGGGCGTCGGATTTGCGCTCAATGGATTGGTTGAGCGCGCTGGCGCCGGCGGAGACGAGTGCGATGCCAAAGAGCGTGTCGAGAAGGCCGCGCTGGAGGCTGGAGATTCCTGACTGCATGGAGCCGAGGTAGAAGCCGGCCCAGCCGGTGACGACGACCATGGTTGTGACGCGAGGCTTGAAAAGCTCCTGAATGTCGTGGATCAGCTGCGCGGTTGTTCCGGGCTTCGGCACGTCAAGTGCGCCCGAAACAGAATCCGGAACTGCGGCATGGGAAGCTGGAGCCATCGAGAGTGTAGAAAACCTCGGCAAGAAAAGTGGCCCGGATGGATTTCGTTGCGTACGGGCCTGTCTTTAGATGATACCAAGGGGTGATCGAGACTGTTCGGCAAGAGATTCCAGCGCCGTTATCGCGGTACGAGATCGAAATGGTCTATGGCAACCCGCGCTCCTGAGTGCATTCGGCTGGTGCTGGGCAGAATGGTCACCGTGATTCCGTCAAAGCGGCGCTGCCGGGATTGAGCGGGAATGGCGAAATCCAGTTTTTCGGAGACGGGCACTATTTTTACCGAAAAATGATCCGGCTGCGTTGAGGCGAGTGGCTGCAGGCCGAGGTCCAATCCAGCCTTGTAGTCGGATGCTGCTGAATCTGTCAGGGTCACGCCGATGGTAAGTATGCCGGGGTCGTTGTCGCGGTTGAGCATGGTTACGTCGATGGCGCGGACTGTGGAGAGGCGGATGGGTTTGGCGACCTTCTGGTGCGCCTGCATCATGAGAGGCCTGGTGTTCAGCGTGCGAATGCCGACGTCCATTGGGTTGCCATGGGCGGTGTGCGCGTTAGGGCCGGGCTCTTCCGCGGGAGCCTCAAAGTACCAGTACTCGCCGCTGAAGCGGATGGTCTGCGGTTGGATCAGAGGTGCGGCGTTCAGCAGGTCTGGAGGTACGATGAGTTGTTTTTCTGGCTTTTGCGGCCAGAGTATGACGCTGTGATAGCTGCCGAGGCCTCCGGGTTCGTTCACGTCGGGCTTCTTAGCGGCCTTTGCTGCTGCGGATAGGATGCCGAATCCGCCGCTGGATTGCTGACCGGGCATGAGCGCGAGTGCCGTGATCAGGACGGCGAGCAGTGCGGACCAGACGAGCCTCGTTCGTGCGCGGCGGGGAGAACTGAGGGCTTCTGCGCGGCCGTCCCAGGCGGCTGCGCGTTGCTGCGCAAAGAGAAATGCGCCGGCTGGCGCGAGGATGCAGGCGAGCGGGGTGTCTCCGTCCCAAAAAGATGCGCAGGCGGCGTAGACACAGATGGCGATGATGAGGCCGTGCCAGTCCCAGGGGATAGGTTGGAGAGTTGAGGCGAAGATGGGCTGCGGGGCTGGGTGTGTGGCGCTGGATTCAATTCCGGATGGGGAGGAACGCTCTGCTTTGGTTCGCAGCCATTGCGTTGAGCAGGCGGGTAGCGCGACGGCGACGGCTGCTAGCAGCGGCGCCCAGATGAAATCGCGGCGCAGGAAGAGAACGATTGCGGGCATCCAGACCCAGGCTGCGGCCCAGGTGAGCATGAGCTCCTGCTGCGTGAAGCTAGAGCGGAATTTTGCCTCGAACCAGTAAAGACGTGCTCCGGCAGCGGCAAGGAGCACGGAGCAGGTCACGTAAGCGAGTGCAATAAGAAGGAGTGCGGCAAACGGAAGTTGGAAACTGTTGTGCCACATCATGAGGAGCCATGCGGCCAACAGCGCGTTTACGACTCCGCTGACGATTGCGAGGCGGGGAAAGCGCGCGATGCCTTTGGCCTCGGTCGAAGCGGGATCGATGGATAGAGTCAGGCCGCCCGGTGTCACTCGCACTCCAGTGGTGATGATGGAGATTTCCGAAGAGAGATTGCCTGGAGACGCAGTTTGACTGCTTGCGTATTTAGACACCGCGGCAAGCGCTAATGTTTCCGGTTACTGGAGACGGGTGAGGATGGCCTGCACGACTTCTTCCGGTGTGAGCGCGTCGACGGGAATGGAATGATGCGCCATGCGATAGAGCGGGAGGCGTTTTTCGTAGCGGGTGCGGAGGTTGGCGGTGTCGGCGAGGACGGGGCGGATGGATTCTGTGCCGCTGCAGCGGGTGAGGGAGGTTTCGAGCGAGGCTTCGAGATGGATGAGAAGCGTGCCGGGGTTGGCGAGGAGCAGATTGCGTGTGGCAGCGGTCTCGATGGCTCCGCCGCCGAGGGCGAGAACGAGTGAGTCTGTGGCAAGGAGGCGGGCGATGGCTTCATGCTCGCACTGGCGGAAGGCAGCCTCGCCGTGATGCGCGAAGATTTCGGGGATGGACATACGAGCCTCGGCCACGATGGCGTCGTCGGCATCGACGAATTGCCAGCCGAGGCGCGCGGCGAGTAACGGGCCGACGGTGGATTTGCCGGAGCCCATGAAGCCGGTGAGGACGATTTGGCGAATACTGCGAGATGTTGTGCTCAGATCCGTCATTGCTTTCAGAATATCGGCTGCGTGCGGCTGGAGGTCAGGCAAGCACCATGACCACCGCTCCTGCGGTGATGAGCAGGCCTCCGAAGAGCGCGGGGGCGGTTAGTTTTTCGCCGAGTAGAAGCCACGCGAAGAGCATGACGAGAGGGACGCTGAGCTTGTCGAGTGGCGCGACGCGCGAGGCGGGACCAAGCTGCAGCGCGCGGAAGTAGCAGAGCCAGGATAGACCTGTGGCGAGGCCGGAAAGCGTGAGGAAGAGTAGGGTGCGGCCGTCAAGCTGGCGCAGGCCGGTGTGCTTGCCGGTGGCGATGGCGATGCCCCAGGCGAAGAGGACGACGACGCTGGTGCGGACGGCGGTGGCGAGGTTGGAATCGACATGCGCGACGCCGACTTTTGCCAGCAGGGCTGTGGCGGCGGCAAAGACTGCGGAGAGAAGCGCCCATGTGATCCAGTTCATGGAGTTCATGGTACGCCGCAGAGTTGGTTAGACTGCGAATAGGATGTTGATTGGAAAGCCAAGTACGACGGCGCTGCGCGTGGCCTTGCGCCGCGCTGCGCACCAGCTTGCGGATCATCCGCCGGTGCTGAACGATCCGATTACTGCGCGGCTGCTGACGCCGGAGACGGTGGGGCCATCGTTTGCCCGCGATCTGGAGCGGGCGATGCACCCGGTGGGGCAGGATTTCCGCTGCATGATGGCGGCGCGGAGCCGCTATGCGGAGGATCAGCTTGCCGCTTCCGTGGCGGCAGGAGTGGGGCAATACGTGGTACTGGGAGCGGGGCTGGATACCTTTGCTTACCGCAATCCGTTTGCGGAGTTGAGAGTTTTTGAGGTGGATTTTCCGGCGACACAGGAGTGGAAGCGGTGGGTGCTGGAGACGGCGGGCGTGGCGGTGCCTGGGAATCTGACCTTTGCGGCGGTGGATTTTGAGCACCAGACGCTGGCGGAGGGGTTGCGCAAGGCAAGAGTGGATGCCAGCCAGCCGGCGTTTTTCAGTTGGCTGGGTGTGGTGCCGTACCTGACGCTGCCGGCGTTTCGCGCGACCTTGGCGACTGTGGGAGGGTTTCCGGTTGGTTCGGCGGTGAGCTTCGATTATGCTTTTCCGCCGGAGACGCTAAACGCTGAGCGGCGGCTCATTTACGACCGGCTTGCGGCGCGTGTGGCTGCGGCGGGCGAGCCGTTCCAGCTTTTTTTCACGGCGGAGCAGATGGAAACGGAGTTTCGGGAGGCGGGGTTTCATCGTGTGGAGCAGGTGGGCACGGACGAGATGAACCGGCGATATTTTGCGGATCGTGCGGACGGGCTGAAGCTGAGCGATGCGCGCTTTGGAATATGGACGACGGCGTGGGTTTAAGAGGCTGCACCCTTTACCATGAAGCTATGCGTAAGTCTCTCATCGCATTGATGGCCGCTGTGGCGTTTTCGCTTGCGGGCTGTGGATACCACACGCTGGGATCGGCGACACATCTGCCGGCAGGAGCGCGGACGCTTGCTGTGCCGGTTTTTGCCACGCACACGGAGGCGTACCACACGGAGACGGCGCTGACGGAGGCGGTGATCCGCGAGTTTGCCACCCGGACGAAGCTGCGGGTGACGGCTACGAGCGACGGCGATTCGGACGTGACGCTGCATGGAACGATCCTGAAGCAGACTGTGACGCCGCTGACCTACAACACGGCGACGGAGCAATCCTCGAGCTTTCTGATCACGGTGGTGGTCTCCGTGACGCTTACCGGGCGCGACGGGCAGGTTCTGTACGAGAACAAGAACTACACCTATCGAGAGCAGTTTCAGTCCTCTAGCAATCTGCCTACGTACCTGGACGAGAGCCCGGCGGCGGAGCAGCGGCTGGCGCGGAGTTTTGCGCGGGCGTTGGTGGCGGATGTGCTGGAAGGGCTGTAAGGCAGAGAGAACAGGGAACAGGGAACGGGCATCCCATGCCGGATGCCCGTTTGGCTTTGGAGAGCACCTCAAAGCTGGCTGGACAGATAGCCTTCTACTTTTCCTTGTAGCCTGCGCGCTTTCTTAGATCGGCATCCATTCTGGGCGATGAAGGCATTCTTGCAGCTTTCAGCGGGATGCCGCCGCCAAAGGATCCAGTGCCTGAGCGCTTGATAACGAGTGCGGAAGTGTGCGGCAACCCGGCGCGCGTTATGGAGCGTCTGAGGCATAATCTTCCCCGGCGCCGTGCGGGCCTTGTTCGGCGATACGGGGCAGGCGATAACCATTACTCGACAGCGCTGGATATGAATGGTACATTTCCGGAGACTTTTTCCCCGGCTTTTTTCAAGGTCGCTATTTTTATCGGTTTGAACAATTCTTATCGGCTTCATGCACAAATCGGAATCGGGAGGACGAGTGATAGCACAGGGTTTGGTCTATTTTTTTCTTGGAGTTAGCATACTGCCGCTGATGGTTGCCGCATTTTTTGCGCGGCAGTGGACTGGGTATAACACCGGCGCGGACGCCATGCGGCGAACCGCCGGAGCAATCAAGAGCCGCGCCGGCACATTACTGACGCACCGGTACAGGATCGTTGCGGCCTGCCTGGGCCTGCTGGTTCCCTCACTCGCTTCAGCGCAGGGTGAACATGGAGGCGGAGGCGAGGCCAACCTGGTGCTGCCGGATTTGTCGAGCGTGAGTTTTTTCGGCATGAACGGCCATACCCTGCTGATGATTGGGCTGTTGTTCTGCGCGGGCGGCTTGCTGTTCGGCCTGGTGATCTATACGCAACTGAAAAACCTGCCGGTGCATCGCACGATGCGCGAAATTTCCGAGCTGATCTATGAGACCTGCAAGACTTATCTGGTAACGCAGGGCAAGTTTATTGTTCTGCTCTGGGTTTTCATCGCGGTCATTATTGCCCTGTACTTTGGCTGGCTGTCTCCGATTCCGGGGAAATCCATTGGGGTTACGCTGCCGATCATTCTGGGATTCAGCCTGGTGGGTATTGCGGGCAGCTACGGGGTGGCGTGGTTTGGGATTCGCGTGAACACGTTTGCGAATTCGCGGACGGCATTTGCGGCGCTGCGCGGCAAACCGTATCCGGCTTATGCGATTCCGCTGAAGGCCGGTATGAGCATTGGCATGGCGCTGATCTCGGTTGAGCTGCTGATCATGCTGTTTATCCTTTTGTTTATTCCGCGCGACTATGCGGGGGCGTGCTTTATTGGATTTGCGATTGGCGAGTCATTGGGCGCGGCAGCGCTGCGTATTGCCGGCGGCATCTTTACCAAGATTGCCGATATTGGCGCCGATCTGATGAAGATCGTCTTCAAGATCAAGGAAGACGATGCGCGCAACCCTGGTGTGATTGCGGACTGCACAGGCGACAATGCGGGTGATTCCGTGGGACCCAGCGCCGATGGCTTTGAAACCTACGGTGTGACGGGCGTGGCTTTGATTACGTTCATCCTGCTGGCGGTGCACGATCCGAAGGTGCAGGCACAACTGCTGGTGTGGATCTTTGTGATGCGCGTGGCCATGCTGCTTTCAAGCGCTATCGCGTACTTTCTCAATGCCGCAATTGCTCACGCAAGGTATGCGAACGCCGACGATATGGACTTTGAGGTGCCGTTGACCTCGCTGGTGTGGATTACATCCATCCTGTCCATCGCTCTCACCTACATCGTTTCGTACCTGATGATTCAGACGCTTGGGGATGGAACGCTGTGGTGGAAGCTGGCTTCGATCATCTCGTGCGGAACTCTGGCGGGCGCGATCATTCCTGAGCTGGTGAAGGTCTTTACTTCGACCAAATCGGCTCATGTGCAAGAGGTTGTCACGTCGGCGCAGGAGGGTGGAGCGTCGCTGGGGATTCTGTCGGGATTTGTGGCCGGCAATTTCTCGGCGTACTGGCTGGGGCTCAGCATGGTGGCTCTGATGGGAATGGGCTACTACTTCAGCACTGGCACTTCGATGATGACATTGATGCTGGCTCCTGCGGTCTTCGCATTTGGACTGGTGGCGTTCGGCTTCCTGGGCATGGGGCCGGTCACGATTGCTGTCGATTCCTACGGGCCTGTGACTGACAATGCGCAATCGGTGTATGAGCTGTCGCTGATTGAAAATGTGCCGAACATTGAGGCGGAGTTGAAGAAAGACTTCGGCTTCAAGGTGAACTTTGAAGCCGCAAAGCACTGGCTGGAAGCCAATGACGGCGCGGGCAATACATTCAAGGCTACGGCAAAGCCGGTGCTGATCGGTACGGCGGTGGTGGGTGCGACCACGATGACTTTTTCAATCATCATGGCCCTGACCGATGGACTGACTCACAGCGTCCAGAACCTCTCTCTGCTGCATGCGCCCTTTATGCTGGGGCTGATTTGCGGCGGAGCGATCATCTACTGGTTCACGGGCGCTTCCACGCAGGCGGTGACTACGGGTGCTTATCGTGCTGTCGAGTTCATCAAGGCGAATATCAAGCTGGAGGGCGTGGAGAAGGCGTCTGTGACCGACAGCAAGAAGGTGGTGGAGATCTGCACGAAGTACGCGCAGAAGGGGATGTTCAACATCTTTCTCGCCGTCTTCTTCGCTACGCTTTCGTTCGCGTTCATGGAGCCGTTCCTGTTTATCGGCTACCTGTTTTCGCTGGCGATCTTCGGCTTGTACCAGGCGATCTTTATGGCGAATGCCGGCGGCGCATGGGATAACGCCAAGAAGGTGGTGGAGGTTGACCTGAAACAGAAAGGGACGCCTCTGCATGATGCGACCGTCATCGGGGATACCGTCGGTGATCCGTTCAAAGATACGTCTTCCGTGGCGATGAATCCGGTGATCAAATTTACGACGCTCTTCGGATTACTTGCAGTGGAGCTTGCGGTGACGCTCAGTAAGGACAATCCGCTGCTCACACACGTACTGGCGGTCGCATTCTTCCTGGTATCGGTCTTCTTTGTCCACAGATCGTTCTATGGGATGAGGATTGATAAGGGGAAGTAGAGAGTGGTCAGTAGAAAACGCCTCCGCTTTGGCGGGGGCGTTTCTTCATTGGAAGGATTCGAGGCTGCGGAGTTGGCGGCCTGCGGAATCGAAGTTGGCGGGATTGAGCCATGCTTCAAAGGCTTGCTTTCGAGCGGGCCATTCGTTGTCGAGCATGGAGAACCAGGCGGTGTCGCGGTTCTTACCCTTGATGACCATGTGCTGGCGGAAGATGCCTTCAAAGGTGAAGCCCAGGCGTAGGGCGGCGCGGCGGCTGGGTGCGTTCAGCGCGTTGCATTTCCACTCATAGCGGCGGTAGCCAAGGTCTTCAAAGACGTGGCGGGCCATGAGGTACATGGCTTCGGTAGCGGCGGTGGTGCGCTGGAGTGATGGTGAGAGCAGGATGTTGCCCACCTCGATGACGCCGTGGGTGGGCTCAATGCGCATGTAGCTGGCGTAGCCCTTTGCACGGCCATCTGCTTCGGTTATGAGAGCGAAGAACCGGGCGCTCGTGCTCGACTGTTTTTCTGCCAGTGCGCGCTGCAATTCTGCCTCATTGGCATAGGGACCGTCTGCGAGGTAAGCCCAGACCTCGTCGTGGCCGTGGTCGGCTTTCCAGAGGGCTGAGGTGTGCTTTTCGGCGTCGAGCGGCTCCAGCGTGACGGTGCGGCCGCTGAGAGTAACGGGCTGGGGATAGAGGACGGGTTTCCAGTGGAGTAGGTCTGGATCGTGCATTTTTCAAGCCTAGAGCATTTCTCCTCTTGCTGTAGAGCGCCCGAACTTTATGCCTTCGGGAGAGATGCTCGAATGTTGCGGCCTGGGACGGCAGCGTCTGAGGATTTGCTGGAACAACTTTCGCTTTTTGTTTCCCCGGCCAGGCTGTTTTTTGAAGAGTGGGAAATTATGCCGCTATGTGATTATTTTTGTGTAATTTACCGATGATTTATGGTGTTTACTAATTGATTATCATGAGTGGTTACTTTTGCGGGGACACCCCCGAAAAAAAAATTTCTGGGCTGCCTTGAAAGAGCCACGGCCCGAATCCTTTTTGGGATTCGGGCCGTGGCTCTTTCTTATGCTGATTCTTAGTAAAGCATAAATGGGGTTAATTGCATGCAAAGTTTCTGAAGGAGGTGGGGTTACGAAAGGGTGGTGGACTTTGGTAATGGGGAAAGAAAGGGAAAAGGGAAAAGGGATATAGGGACAAGAGCGTTTCTCCTCTTGCTGTGGAGCGATCCCAGCCTGGCCGCAAAAACAAGTACGCGGCGAGGGTGGGGCGTCCGAACTTTATATCTTCGGGAGAGATGCTTTAACAGTGGGATGTGTGGGCGGCTCGTTCCCGGATTGGGTCAGAGCCAGAAGGGAATTGGGGTACGGGATGTCCACAGGATGCACAGGGGCACGGAGAAAATGTACCGGTTTTCCGCCTTGTTTCCCACATGGCAATGGGCTTAGGCTTTGATTCATCGCGCGTTCACACATGGCGCGCCGGAGTGACGCTGGGACCAGTTTTCCACGCTAGCCAGAACTGAGAAGAGCACTTTGGATGCCGAAACCTGCTCCAAAACCGCTTCCTGTAAATAGGCCCTCGTTTTCCACAGGCTAAAGCCCAATGTTTGAGGTTTTGGTTCCTTAAAACACTAAGTTTACGCAAGATATTGTGGCATGGGCTTGACTTGGCCTATGGAGAGGGGTACTTTTTCATCTGCGGCTGTAAAACTGCTTTAACGAAAGACCGGCTGAAAAGACTGCCGGCAGACCGCAAAAAGAGTTTTATTCTGTGCTGCGATTGCACGCCCGTTTCCGTCCGTTTGTGAGAGCTGAAACATCTAATAATCCGGGGGTAAAGCCGCCGGAGACAGGCCGTTTTTTCTTTCTTTTACCCAGGTTTGACAAATCCCCCAAGGAGAGTTCCACCATGCATGAGGCCCACGTTCACGCTCCAGCAACGACGCTAGGAGCTGCCTCCGGTTCAGCCCGGCTGACCTTTTCCCGCCGTTTCTCCACGGCAGGTGTTTCCCCGTATGACGAGGTGCAGTGGGAGAAGCGCACCGCGTCGATTACCGACAGCAAGGGCAACTCGATCTTTGAGCAAAAAGACGTGGAAGTGCCGATTGACTGGTCGATGACGGCAACCAACATTGTGGCTTCAAAGTATCTTCACGGCCAGATGGACACGCCGGAACGCGAGAGCGGCGTGCGCGTGCTGGTGCAGCGCGTTGCGGAGACGATTCGTGACTGGGGCGTGAAGGGCGGCTACTTTGCTACGGCAGAGGACGCCGGGGTGTTTCATGACGAACTGGCGCAGATGCTGGTGACGCAGAAGGTGGCGTTCAACTCGCCGGTGTGGTTTAACGTGGGCTGCGACCGGCTGGAGCCGGAGGCGAACGGCGCAAGCTGGCACTGGGATGCGGCGACTGGCTGCGTAAAGTTTGAGCCGACTGGGTATAAGAATCCGCAGTGCTCGGCGTGCTTTATCAATGCGGTAGAGGACTCGCTGGATGCGATTCTGACGCTGGCGAAGACTGAGGGCATGCTGTTCAAGTGGGGATCGGGCACGGGGACGAACCTTTCGCCGCTGCGTGGTTCGAATGAGATGCTTTCAGGTGGTGGGCAGGCCTCGGGGCCGCTGAGCTTTATGCGCGGCTTTGATGCCTTTGCGGGCGTGATCAAGAGCGGCGGCAAGACGCGGCGCGCGGCCAAGATGGTGATCCTGAATGTGGACCATCCGGACATTGTGGACTTTATCGACTGCAAGGTGAAGGAAGAGGCGAAGGCGTTTGCGCTGATTCGCGCGGGCTATGACGGATCGGGGCCGGATTCCGAGGCGTATTCTTCGATTTTCTTTCAGAATGCGAACAACTCGGTGCGCGTGAATGACGAGTTTATGCGCGCTTATGAGAATGACGGTGAGTTTTCAACAAAGACCGTGAAGGAGCGCACGCCGCTCAAGAACTACAAGGCGCGCGAGATCATGCACAAGATTGCCGAGGCCACGTGGCTGTGCGGCGATCCGGGCATGCAATTTGATACGACTATCAACAAGTGGCACACGAGCAAGAATACGGCGCGGATCAATGCGTCGAATCCCTGCTCGGAGTACATGTTTCTGGATAACTCGGCCTGCAATTTGGCGAGCTTTAACCTGATGAAGTTTATGAATGCGGGCGGCCAATTTGACATTGCCGCGTATCGTCATGCGATTGCGGTGGTGATCACGGCGATGGAGATTCTGGTGGATAACTCCGGTTATCCGACGGAATCGATCTCCAAGAACTCGCATGATTACCGGCCGCTGGGCCTGGGCTATGCGAACCTGGGCGCGCTGCTGATGGCTCTTGGTCTGCCATATGACTCCGATGCGGGCCGCGACCTGGCCGGGGCATTGACAGCAATCATGTGCGGACAGGCGTATCTGCAGTCGGCGGTAATTGCGGGAGCTTGCCCAGAGCTAGGTTCGGCGACGCCGCTGACGGCGAGCATTGAGCGGCAGGGCGGCGCATGCCCCGGCTTTTATGCAAACCGCGAGCCGTTTCTGGATGTGATCCGGATGCATCGCGCTGAGGTGAACAAGATTGGTAAGAGCAAGACGAGCGCGGAGCCGTTTGCAGTGCCGCAACTCGATGCGCTGATTGAGGCGAGCCGCGAGAGCTGGGATACGGCTCTGGCGCTGGGCGAGAAGTATGGCTATCGCAACTCGCAGGTGACGGTGCTGGCTCCCACGGGAACTATCGGCTTCATGATGGACTGCGACACGACGGGTGTTGAGCCGGACCTGGCGCTGGTGAAGTACAAGAAGCTGGTGGGCGGCGGCATGATCAAGATCGTGAATAACACGGTACCATCCGCGCTCTTTAAGCTGGGCTACAACAACGATCAAGTGAACGCGATTGTCAGCTACATTGATGCGACGGGCACGATTGAAGGCGCTCCGGGAATCAAGCCAGAGCATCTGGCGGTGTTTGATTGCAGCTTTAAGCCGGCGAAGGGCACGCGCTCGATTCACTACATGGGCCACATCAAGATGATGGCGGCGACTCAGCCGTTTCTTTCCGGCGCGATCTCGAAGACAGTGAATCTGCCTACGGAGGCCACGATTGACGATGTGGCCGAGGCGTATGCGGAGAGCTGGCGGCAGGGCATCAAGGCTGTGGCAATTTATCGCGATGGCTCGAAGGGCACGCAGCCGCTGAACACAAGCATGGATGCGAAGACGGAGCCTTCGGCTCTGGATGTGGTTGGAGCGCGGGTGCTGTCGAATATCGCTGCCGGTCAGGCTCCGGCGGAGGCTGACCTGAAGGCGCTGGACGGCAAAGCTAGCGAGAAGGTTGAGGTTTCGGCTAAGCATATTACGGCCGCGGCGTCTTCATTCGAGATGTTGCTGGAGGAGATTGCCAAGGCGGCGGTTCCGCAGGTTGCAGCAGTGCCGGTGGCTGCTACCGTGCCTGCACAGGACTTGAATGCGCCGCCGAGGGCTGTGCGGCATCGGCTACCGGAAGAGCGTGCCTCGGTGACGCACAAGTTCTCCATTGCCGGGCATGAAGGCTACATCACGGTGGGCCTTTATCCAACGGGAGAGCCGGGCGAGATCTTCATTCGCATGGCGAAGGAAGGATCGACGGTTTCGGGGCTGATGGATTCATTTGCTACGGCTGTATCGCTTGCGCTGCAGCATGGGGTGCCTCTGCGCGTGCTGTGCGAGAAGTTTGCGCACACGCGCTTTGAGCCTTCTGGCTGGACGGGCAATGAGCAGATTGGCTACGCGAAAAGCCTGATGGATTATATCTTCCGCTGGCTGAGCTTGCGGTTTCTGTCAGGCACGCAGCTCACGCTGTTTGCGGGCCTTGCTCCGCGGCCGGCGCAGTTGCCTGCAGCGCCGCCCACGATTCTGGCCGATCGTGAACCGGAACAGGAGGCGGCGATACCTTCCACATTGCAGCAAGATCAGCTTTCGCGGTTGGTTGAAGAGGTGGCTCGCAAGCTGCAACAGGTGGGCACAAGAGGCATGGGCTCCACGTCAGCGCCTGCGGGCGGGATTGTGCCGGAAGTTCAGGCTGTTCCCGCGGCAAAATCAGAGCTACCGCCGTTGACCGACCGGGGACTCTACCAGGCAACGCAAGGCATGAAGGACATGTACCAGATGGGCGATGCGCCGAGCTGCGGAACATGCGGAGCGATTATGGTTCGCAACGGAAGCTGCTACCGGTGCATGGAGTGCGGGTCTACAAGTGGATGCAGCTAAAGCCGGATAGTTGTTGTTGAGCATAGCTGTGCGTTTCCGACCAAGATAGAACACTTAGAGGCGGTAGCAAAAATGCTACCGCCTCTACTCTTTGCTAAGGGGCTTTGGCCATCGTGGATCGAAGCTCAGACTTTCGGCTGATCAGTACAAAGTCCAGCGGAGAGGCTTGTCTTGCGCGCTTGAACCGCTCAGGAGAATCGAATTATTTGCCTGCTTTTGGATGGACAATCGCTTTCCATTCACCTCTGCCGAAGTCACCGCTTTAGCTGCTTCCTCAGGTAAGACAATCTCCAGCTTCCATGTGCCGGAGCGTGAAGGCATGTACCAGCCCTCATACCGTCCATTTGTCTTGATGACGCCCACCAGCGGCGAATCAAAGCGATAGGACTCTACTGGCAGTCTCAAATTCAGCTTCATTCCTGCTGCCGTGAATTCCATGCCGAGGAGCTTGCTTGCCGAATACAACGAACAGGCATGAGCATGCACATTCAGAACGGGAAAATCCGTGCCGCGGAAATACTGTTCATCTGCGGCACCGCCTGGATGCTTGTTCAGCGGAGAATTCCAGGAGTCATTTCCGCTCCACACCCCATACCAGAGATCCGGATAAGCCTCCGCATGACATGCGAGCGTATTTCTCTTCCATTCCTCCCACGCCATTGCCGGATCGATGCCTGCCAGCGCCCACACAAGTGTCTGATTCAGTGACGGCCAGATCGCTCCCAACTCCAGCGTGCCGACGTTGTCGCTGCCCTTGGATCGCATATCAGGTCCATCACTCATCTGCGCGGCTCCTAGATCATTTTCAAGGATAGTGTAGACTGATGGTCGGCGAATCTCCGGCGACGCAAAAGCTATGGCGCGAGCCTTCGATGATGATTTGCGGCGAAAGT
>Ga0208193_1000525_pt1 | contig 20194 bp, 17 predicted proteins | sample June2015DPH_17_2_FD_184716 | JGI IMG/M metagenome (GOLD analysis project Ga0208193, IMG submission 184716) | Peatland microbial communities from SPRUCE experiment site at the Marcell Experimental Forest, Minnesota, USA - June2015DPH_17_10... | ecosystem: Environmental > Terrestrial > Soil >... | reverse complement strand
ATACCCGATCGTCGACACCTTCTACAACGCGCCCGCGCAACTGGCGGCGGCAATGGTCGGAGCCGGCGATCCGGTGACAACCATCGACGCCATCTGGCAGAGCGGCGGCACCGTGGCAAGCAACCTATCGGACAAAGCAGGTTTGTTCCATGACTGGGGATTCGCTCTCGCGGGTGACCTCGTTTATTGCCTCGTCGGCATGCTGTGCGTTTACGCGATGTTCCTGATTGCGCTGTCGAGCATTGCGCAGGCGGTACTCTTGGCGCTCGGCCCGCTTTTTCTCGCCCTGCTGTTCTTCGATGCGACCAGGCGCTACTTCTCCGCGTGGATCGGTCAACTCGCCAATTACGCCATGATCACGGTGCTCACCGTCATGGTGGCCGCGTTGCTGCTGCATATCGTGCAATCCTACGCGGTGCAAACCGCCGCACGCGGCAGCGCCATCCTGACCGTTGATGCGCTGAACATGCTGCTCGTGGCCGTTCTCGTGTTTCTGCTCTTGCGCCAAGTCATGCCGATTGCCTCGGGATTGGTCGGAGGTTCTTCCCTGAGTTCGCACGGATTGGTCAGCCGGACTGTCGCACGCGGCTTGAGGATGGCCGGCGCGGCGGTGGCGCTCCCGCTCAGGGCAGGCGCAGGCGCGCCCGCGCCCGGCCGAAGTTGGCGAAATTTCCGACGGTAACGACGCAACACCAAGGAGGGTGACATGGCTCGCTTCATTGTCTGCTTCATATTGTTACTGCAGGGATGCGCATCGCATGCCCTGCGCTGCGATGCGCACCTGCAACCCATCAATGCGCCCGCCGCGAAGCCTGCGCCATGATGGCAGCCGACTTGGATGGCTATTTCGCCGAGGCCCAGTCATGGGATGCGGACCGCTCCGCTCAATTCAGACGCAGCTCCCGTGTGGCCTGGTGGGCCGCGGCGGCGGGATGGCTCAGCGCGGTAGCCGGTGCGGTTGCACTCGCCGTGCTCATGCCTTTAAAACGAGTCGATCCGTTCCTCATTCGCGTCGACAATACCACCGGCGTCGTCGACGTGGTGCCGGTATACGCCGGCGGCGCCACGATGGACGAAGCCGTAACTCGTTATTTCCTGACGCACTATCTCGACGTCTGTGAAAGATTCAACTTCGCAACCGCGGAAAGCGATTACGAGGAGTGCGGCGCCTTTCATTCGCCGCAACGCAATCAGGCATGGTATGCGCTGTGGACGGCGACGAATCCAGCATCGCCCCTCAACGTGCACAAGGACGGCAGCTCGGTCCGTGTTCAAGTCACTTCCGTGAGTTTCTTCACGCGGGCAAGTGGTTTATCCGACCTGGCTCAGGTGCGTTATCTGAGGGCGGCGCGCCAAGGGCCAGGCGCGGAAGAGTCGGTCACGCACTGGCTTGCCACCGTTCAGTATGCCTACTCAGAGCCCGCCAAGGATCCAAGGACACGCCGGTGGAATCCCCTCGGCTTCAAGATCCTCGATTTGAGGACGGAGCCGGAGGTCATCGGCGAGAGGCCGACGAGCGACCGCGGAACCGCGAGGGCCGCGCAATGAACCGGATGATGGCGATCGGTCTGCTGTGCGCGGCGTGTGCCTGTTGCTGGACCTTCACCAGCGCGCGGGCGGAAGTGGTTCCGGCAAAAGGCAAGGTCGACCCCAGGATCCGCAGCACTCTCTACAACGCGAACGAGGTCTACCGGATACGCGGTTACGTGGGGTATCAGATCGACTTGGAGTTCGAGACGGGCGAGACATTCACGGGTCTCGGCGCCGGCGACATCGAGGCACTGTCCTTCATCGGCAAGGACAACCACCTGTTCCTGAAACCCAAAGCCACCAGAGTCGCAACCAACATTACGGTGCTCACCAACCGCAGACAGTACCAATTCGATTACACGGCGCTGTCGCAGCGGCCGGCAGACGAGGATGTCATTTATTCGCTGCGGTTCACCTATGCGCCCTCGACCACGGAACTCGCGGCCGATGCCGCATCGAAGCGGCTGGAATCGCAGCTGCAGGACGCGGCCGTCGATCGGAGTCGCAACATCGATTATTGGTATTGCGGCCACGTCAGCTTGAAACCGGTGGCGGCGTCGGACGACGGCGTGCACACGCGCCTGACGTTTGCCGCGAATGCGGATCTGCCCGCGATTTTTGTACGCAACGACGATGACAGCGAATCGTTGCTGAACTTCAACATGGACGGCGGCGCCGTCGTCATTCACAGGGTGGCTCGGCGCTTCGTGCTTCGGCGCGGCAACCTTACGGGGTGCATCGTGAATCGAGGCTACGTTGGCGGCGGCGCCCGGTTGGAATCCGGAACGGTGGCGCCCGGCGTGGAGCGCCGGGTGCAAGGGGGTGTGCCATGATCGAGCCCGCGCCGGAGGCGGCGGTGAGCGGCGAGCGCGACAACTCGGCATTGAAGCAACCCGCCTCGCTGCAGTCGCGCGTCAGCAACTTCCTGGCACTCGGTCTCATGAGCGTGCTTGGGCTGGGGATGCTGACTTGGTACTACGCGCACGCATTGACCCGCCAAAGCCGTGCTCAGCAGAGCGCACTGTCCTTATCGAGCAAGCGAGCTTCCGGCGACACGCCGTTGCCGAGCTTGGGAAGGATCGAGCCGCCTGCACAAGAGGTGCCGGTCGCGGCCGCCGTGCCTTCGGCTCCGGTGCAATTGCCCGAGATTCCGCTGCAAGCGAATCTCGCCGGCTCAGCGGCTTACGGACCTCCGCCGCCCAAGAGCGCAGCTGAGTTGGCCATCGACCGCCAATTGTCGGGAACCGTGTTCGCACCGCAGAGTTCCAGCAACCCGAGCATGCCGGCGGGTCCCGCGGCGATGCCCGGACAAGCGGAGCCTCAGGCGACCGGCGATTTGACCGCGCTGCTGCGGCCGAGCGTTACGGCGGCCGTGCATGCTGAAGTTCTTCCTACTCAGCGTCTGTTGTTGCCCAAGGGCGCGTTCCTCGATTGCACTTTGGAGACGGCCATCGATTCGACGCTGCCGGGAATGACCACCTGCGTCATGGCAAACGACACCTTCGGCGTCGACGGCAAGGTGGTCTTGCTCGAGCGCGGCACCAAACTGGTCGGCGAAACGCGGGGTCAAGTCCAGCAGGGCGCTGCGCGCGTGTTCGTGTTGTGGAGTGAGGCGCGTACACCCACGGGCGTCATCGTGCCGCTGGCATCCCCCGGCACCGACGAGTTGGGGCGCTCCGGCCTTCCGGGAAGCGTCGACCGTCACTTTTGGGAAAGATTCGGGGCCGCCATTCTGGTGTCCGTGATTGACGGCGGAATTCAAGCCGCCGTGCAGAGCCGCAGCAGCAGCAATGCCGTGGTCGTCAATCCCTCCGCCACTCAGGATGTCATGACCGAGGTCCTGAAAGGCACCATCGGTATTGCGCCGACGGTGCGCAAGCAACAAGGCGATCGAATTCAGGTGCTTGTGGCGCGCGATCTGGACTTCAGGACCGTCTATGAACTGCAATCCGCCGCCGGCCGTTAGCTCCGCCGATGCATCGGCGCTGGGCCTCACGCTGCGCGCGCTGCGTCCGCTGCTTGGCGATAGCGACGTGATGGAACTTTGCATCAACAGGCCGCACGAGGCGTTCGTCGAAACTTCAAGCGGGTGGCGTCAAGAACGCCTGCCGTTCGCGGATTTTGACTGGTGTATTCGCCTGGCGAAACTGGTTGCCAACTCGACCCAACAGCGTGTCGATGCGACCTCGCCGCTGCTTTCGGCGTCTCTGCCGACGGGTGAGCGTGTACAGATCGTCATGCCTCCGGCGACGACGGCAGGTTGCGTGGCAATCGCCATTCGCAGGCCGGCGGACCAAATCTGGAGCATCGAGGAATTGGCGGCCCGCGGCATCTTTCGCGCCACCAAGCACTGCTCGCAGGCGCTCGATGAGATCGAACAGCAGCTCCTCGGTCTATTGGCTGCGTCGAGCTTCGAAGCCTTCATGCGGCTCGCCGTGCGCAGCCGCAAGAACATTGTTGTCTCCGGGCCCACCGGCTCCGGCAAGACGACCTGGACCAAGGCTCTGATCCGCGAGATTCCCAGCGACGAGAGGTTGGTGACCATCGAAGACGCCAGGGAGCTGGTCATGGATCGCCACCCCAATCACGTGCGCTTGTTCTATTCGAAGGACGATCAAGGCGTCGCGCGTGTCACGCCGAAGCAGCTGTTGGAATCGTGCCTGCGCATGAAACCCGATCGGATTCTTCTGGCCGAGCTGCGCGCCGAAGAAGCCTTCGATTACTTGCGCAACGTGAATTCCGGGCACCCCGGATCCATCACCAGTGTGCATGCCACCAGCGCGGAACTCGCTTTTGAACAGCTGGTACTCCTGGTCAAGCAGAATCAGGGCGGCAGGGAATTGGCCCGCAGCGATATCAAGAGCCTGCTGTATCTGTTGATCGATGTGGTAATTCAATTCGGAGTCGAGCGCCACCAGCGGTTCATCAAGGAAATCTGGTACGACCCGGGGCGGAAACGGCAATGACCGACTGGCTTCACGGCACTCATGCCCTGCTGCTCGCGTATTCGGCAACTCAGGCGCCGATGTTTGCCGGGTTGCTGCGCGCCCGCGCGCAATTTCACCAGTATGCGCTGTCGCCGCTCGTCGCTGCACCGTTGATGCTGCTCGCCGGCTTGGGAGCGGCTGCCTCCGAGTCAGTCATCACGCATTCGGGGCTTCTCACCGGTCTGGGACTAAGCGTCGCGCTGGGATACGCAGGAGGTCAGTCGTTGGCGCGGCGTAAATCCGACGCAAAGGTACATCAGCGCGGATCGGTCGTCGCAGAAGCGGCCCCTCCCGTCAAATCGCGCGCCAAATCCGCCGATCCGGACGGCAGTATCACACTTGCCGGCGTTCCAGTCCCAGCGCTGGACGAGGCCAAGCACTTCAAGCTGATCGGCACGACCGGGACGGGAAAAAGCACCGCCATCCGCGAGATCTTGGGCCAGGCGCTGGCCCGCGGCGACCGCGCCGTCATCGCGGATCCGGACGGCGGCTACATGGAGCGATTCTACCGTCGGGATAGGGGCGATGTGGTGCTCAATCCGTTCGATTCGCGTTCCGTCAAATGGGACCTGTTCGCCGAAATTAAGAATGACTACGACGTCGAGCAGTTGGCCAGGTCGTTGATTCCGGACCGCGACGGGCAGGATCGCAGCTGGAAGGCTTATGCACGCACCTTTTTCACGGCCGTCACCCGGCAGGCGCGCGAAGCGGGGATCAAGGATGCCCAAGAGCTATACAGGCTGTTGGTGGTGGCGGACAGCAGCGAACTGCGCGCCCTGGTTCGCGGCACGCCGGCCCAGCCTTTTCTCGACGAGCACAACAGCCGCATGTTCGACTCCATCCGCTCGGTGACCAGTTCGGCGGTCGGCGCTCTCGAGCACATATCAAGGCAGACTTCCCCGAGTTTCTCGGTGCGAGACTGGATCGACAAAGAATCACCCGGCGTGCTTTTCATGCCTTACAAGGCGGGGCAGATCGCTGCGCTGCATTCGACCATATCCGCTTGGATGCGCTTGGCCATTTTCGAAACCATGGACCGAGAAGTCGGTACGGACAGAGAGGCCCGTGCGGACCGCGAAGCGGGGTCGAAGAATGCCGGTGCATCGACGTGGCTGTGGTTCGTCATCGACGAACTGGATGCTCTCGGGCAAATCGACGGACTCAAGGACGCGCTCGCGCGCCTGCGCAAATTCGGCGCAAGCTGCATCCTTGGCTTTCAATCCATCGCGCAAGTGTCGAACACCTATGGGCACGGCGAGGCCCACACCATTGTCGAGAACTGTGGAAATACCTTGATTTTGCGGTGTTCTGCCAGCGAGGGCGGCGGCACCGCGCGCTTCGCCTCGCAATTGATCGGCGAGCGCGAAGTCTTGCGTACCACGCTATCGAAGAGCAGGCGCGTGACGGAACTATGGGGATCGGTTACGCACAGCCAGCAACTCGCCGTGGAATCGGCGGTTCTGCCTTCGCAAATCGAGCAGCTGCCCGATCTGTCAGGGTATCTGAAATTCGCGTCAGATCCTAAGTGGTTGAGCGTGCGCCTGGACGCGAAACGCGCCTGGGAACAGCACCGCTCGAACCCTCGCACCGTGGACGATGCGGTGCCTCGACGGCAGCCGGACAAGTCGGCGGGGACGGATCGTGAGTGACGCGGCCCCAGCCGTGGACGATAAGACCATGGCCTTCGGCTTGCTGATGGAGAGCGCACAAGCGCACCAAAAACTAGCGGAAAACCAGCTGCAGAAGCTGCGCGACCACACGCGCGACCTGGACGGCGTAGTACGCGATGAAATACGGCGCACCCTGGTGGACGAATTGCAAATGCTGACCGTGGAAACGGCGCGCGCCATCGGCGCCCTTCAGAAAATCAAACGCGGCGCTACGGTGCGCAACACCCTGGGAAGCGTCGCTGTTGCCGTGGCTTGCGCCATCGCTCCGATCGCCGTCGCAAAGCTGGCTTTGCCGTCGGCCGCCGAGATTTCCGCATTGAAGGCGCGGCGCGATGAGCTGGCGCTCAATATCTCCAGATTGGAGCAACGCGGTGGTCGCGTGGACCTGCGGCGATGCGGCGCATCGCTGCGCTTGTGCGTGCAGATCGATCTGAAGGCGCCGAAGTATGGAGACAAGGCGGACTTCTACGTCATTGAGGGCTATTGATCCATGGATTTGAACGCTAACGGCGTCATTGTTGCTGGTGGGCTGACCCTTGCATGCGTCGCCCTGTCGCGAATCCTTCGGCCGCGGATCGTTGAAACGCATAAGCGCGGGGTGCGGCTCATCGATGCCACGGCGACGCAGCGAATCGCGATACGGCGCAAGAAAGCGCGCACGGAGCAGCTCACCTTGGCCGGCGTGCCGATTCCCGCGTTGGACGAGACCAAGCACTTCAAACTGATCGGCACCACCGGCACCGGCAAGTCCACCGCCATCCGAGAGCTGCTCGGAACCGCGATCGCGCGCGGCGATCGGGTCATTTTCGCGGACCCGGACGGTAGCTATCTCGAGAGGTTCCATAACCGGTTGCGGGGCGATATCGTGCTGAATCCTTTCGAACGCGACTCCGTCAGGTGGGATTTGTTCGCGGAGATACGCAATAGCTATGACGTGGAGCAACTGGTGAGTGGATTGATAGCGAATTGTCAGGATCCATCGGCGCGCGAGTGGCGCGGCTACGCCAGGACCTTTCTGGCGGCCGTGATACGGCGCTGCCATGGCGCTGGATGGTCCGATACGGCGGATCTTTGGCGCTTGCTGATGGTGGCCCCTGCCGAAGAGCTGCGGCCGATCGTCGCCGGTACCCCGGCGCAGCCTTTTCTCGAGGTTGAGAACGCCCGAATGTTCGGATCGATACGCTCGGTCACAGGATCTGCGATCGCCGCGCTCGAATATATCCAGGCTCAAAGATCCGCACCATTTTCGGTGCGAGAGTGGGTCAAAGATCAAGGCCGCCCCGGTCTGCTGTTCATTCCCTACAAAGCCACCCAGATTGCCGCGCTGCGATCCGCGATTGCAGCGTGGATGCGCCTCGCGATCTTCGAGGCACTGAGTCGAGCCGAGGGTGTGGACCAGCGGCTTTGGTTCGTCATCGATGAACTCGATGCCCTGGGGGCGATTGACGGCCTCAAGGATGCGCTGGCTCGACTGCGCAAGTTCGGCGGCCGCTGCGTCCTTGGGTTCCAATCGATCGCGCAAGTGTCCGACACATATGGCCAGGGCGAGGCTCAGACCATTGTCGAGAACTGCGGAAACTCGCTCATATTGCGTTGCTCGGGCAGTGAACATGGTGGAACGTCGCAATTTGCCTCCAAACTGATCGGTGAACGAGAGATCGTCAGACGCCAGGTGTCGCGCGGCACCGACCGCGACAACGGGTTCTCATCGCGCGGCTCCCGCCGATCGAGAAGCATCACTGAGCAGCACATAACGGAGGCGGCAGTCATGCCCTCGGAACTGGAACAGCTGCCCGACATGTGCGGCTACTTGAAGGGTGCGTCTTCCGCCATGTGGTTAAAGGTGGCCTTTGGCAACCGACATTAGCGCGTCGCTGCCGGACGCCAACATCAGGGCGGCGAGCTACTACTTGGCGCGCACCTGCGTTGCCTGCCCGCATTGCGGAGCCGCCACATTGCTGACGGCGCTGGCCCTCGCACCCGGTCACGAAACTCGCGATGACGATACGGAGGACTGGGAGCCGGTCCCGGCCAATGCCTTCCTGTTCTATACCGCGGCCGTATCGGGAACGGTTTACTGGCGATTGCGCAGGGATGCGCCGAACCTGAGGTTCGTGCCGGGCGAGACGGGGAATTCGTATTGGGCGAATCATTGTCAGCATTGCGGACTGTTGATCGGTGACGATGCATTGCACGGTGAACCCGGCGTGCACGGTTTCGCGCTATGCAGCGAGGCGCATGCGGCCAGCATCGCTCGCATCGATGTCCGCGAACCTTTCGAGGCCTTGGCGGCCGGCTACGCACTCGAGCCTGAATTCTTTCGCCTGATGCGGCGCGCTTGACCCTCATGGCCGTCTATTTCCTGAACATCAACACTTTCGGCCGCGGCAACAACAGCAGTGCCGTGAGCGCTGCCGCCTACCGGGCTGGGGAGCGGATCCATGACGAACGAACGGGCAAGACCTACGACCATTCCGCCCGGCAAGATGTCATGCACAAGGAAATCATCGTACCGTCGCAGTTCTCCGGCGAGACCCTGAGCTGGGCGCATGATCGAGCCACTCTCTGGAATACCGCCGAACACGCTGAGACGCGCAAGAATGCGCGCGTAGCGCGCGAATACCTGGTGGCGCTGCCGGTGGAACTGTCCCCCGAGCAGCGGCTGGCGCTGACGCGCGGATTCGCGCATGAGCTATCGGATCGATATGGTTTCGCGTTGGATGTGACCGTACACGCGCCGCGCGACTACCCCGGCAGCGATCCGCGCAATTTTCATGCGCATTTGCTTGCGACCACGCGCGAAGTGGAACTGCGCGGTCTGGGCGGCAAAACCACATTGGAATGGAACGGCGCGAGTCGCATGGCCGCGGGACTTGGTCCGGGAATCGGCGAGTTCTTTTATGCTAGACGACGCTGGGCAGAAGTGACCAATGAGGCGCTGCATCAGGCGCACCTCGGGGTGCGGATCGATCATCGTACGCTGCGCGCGCAGGGCATCGATCGGGAGCCTTACCCGTACATTCCTCGAGCGGCCTTTGAGTTGGAAAGGCACGGCTATCGAAGCTTTCAGGCCGAACGCATCCGCGAACAATACCAGGCAAGAGTCGCAGCCCGCGAGCGGGAGCATCAGCGGAGCGCCGCGCCTGAAAAGCCGAAAGATCTGGAAGAGATTCGCCGCGAGGCCCGCGAGAACTGGCTGCGCATGCGCGAAGGCCGGGCCGAATCCACCACAGGTCCCGCGCCGCATCGCAGCCGCGACGATGACCTGACACGATGATGACCGCACTCCAATTCGCCTCCTGCTACGTGTATTCGCCGGCGGGAGCGGGCCGGATTTGCGAGCGATCGCGCCTGCTGCGCGAACTTCTCAAGGAAGGCAATGCGCGCTTCATGAGAAATTACGCCGCGCGAGTTCAGGAACAAGTGGCTGATTCGCCGCCATTGGCAGGATTCCTGACCACGGCCGACGTGCTGGTCCCAGTGCCGGGAAGCACGCCGAGCGGCAACCACAGCAGGTGCGTGGCGGCGCGGCTGGCGGAGGCGCTGCTCCGGCAAGGACTGGGACGAGACACGTGGAACGGCTTGAAGAGAGTCCGGCGCGTGCAGAAATCCGCGACCGCATGTTCATGCGCGCGCCCCAGCGTCGCTCTGCACTACCAGTCCTTCTCGATCGAGTCCTTGCCCCACGCGCCGGCCAGTCTGGTCCTCATCGACGACGTGGTCACCAAGGGGCGTACGCTGTTCGCTGCCGCGGTACGGTTGCACGAGGCGTTTCCCGGCGCCAACATCAGGGCATTCGCGCTGCTGCGAACCATGGGGTTGATCCCCGAGGTGCGGCGACTCTTGGAGCCCTGCATAGGATTGATTTGCTGGCGGGCCGGCGACGCGCGCCGGGATCCGTAGCATGGCGCGCCTGATGGGCTATTTTCGCGCGAAATAGACTAGACTTGAGTTCAACGAGAGACCGCAATGGCCGAAGTTATAAATTGAAAGACTGCGTGGCAATTGCGGATCCCGTGTCGCGAACGCATGTTTCGCAAGGCCTGAAGCTTCATTATCTCGATTGGGGCAACGAAGCTGCGCCTCTACTGCTGTTGGTTCACGGCATGCGCGATCATGCGCACAGCTGGGACTGGGTGGCGCGCGAGCTTCGGCATGAGTGGCATGTCATCGCGCCCGATTTGCGAGGGCACGGCGATAGTCAATGGTCGTCCGACGCAGCGTATCTCAACCCGTATCATGTGTTCGACATCGCCGATCTGATCGATTCCGTCGGCTGTGAGCAGCTGGTGATCGTCGGCCATTCGTTTGGCGGCAACGTCTCTGCACGCTACGCCGCCATATTCCCACAGCGCGTACGCAAACTGGTGCTGGTCGACAGCCTCGGCCCTGCAGCAAAAGTGCTTGCGAACTGGGCTGAGCAGCCGGTCGAGCGGACGCGCGATTGGCTGCAGGAGCGGCGCAAAGCGGCTGCGCGAATGCCCCGGCGCTTCGCCACCTTTGACGAAGTAGTGGCAAGGATGGCCGCGGCAAACCGGCACCTCTCTCCGGAGCAGGCACATCATCTGGCGCTGCACGGCGCGCGCCTCGATGCCGATGGCTACGGTTGGAAATATGACCCGGTCATCGGTAGCTTTCTTCCCGAGGATTTCTCGGTGGACGGTGCTCGTTTCTGGCGAGAGATCAGCGCCGCCACGCTCCTGTGCTGGGGCACCGAAAGCTGGACGACAAATCCCGAAACCGACGGGCGTGCGGCGAACTTCCGCAATCACAGAACGCTGGTGTTCGACGGGGCCGGGCACTGGATTCACCACGAGCAGCTGCGCGCCTTCCTGGCCGCGCTCAACGAGTTTTTGTGAACCGTTGCAGCTTTATCTTCGCAGAAGACTGTTCGGGCTGGTCCATAGCGTGCGAGGTCGGCGATAGGCGATCAGCCAGGCTTCGCCGGCCTTGAGGAAGCGATCGTCATAATAGCCGCTGTGGTCCACGCCGATCGCGGTGATCACCAGCCAGTAGGTGCGGACTCGGGCCGCGTGTTCAGACGTCAACTCGATTCGGCAGGTGGTGAGGTGATGGCTGACGAAGCCGGGCGATGGACCCTGGGGCTGAGGGATGACGGACGGCGCGGACATCCAGAGGCGGATCGCCTCGCGCCCGTCGATCCGTTCGCCTAAGTCGAGCACTCCATCCTCGGTGAAGCACCCGGCATAGGCGTCCGCCTTGCGAGCATCGCCCGCCTGCGTGCAGGCTGCCAGCGTATCTGCGATCGCCGCCCGCGCGATGCGCTCCTCGTTCGTCATTCCCTTCTCCATGCACGTTGCATACGATACGAACCTGCGGCGAGTCCGTTCACGCGCGTCAAATGAATCCGGCAAACGATACATCATTTTACCCAGTGCGCATTTCCCGTTCACGACGGATCCTGTGTGCAATGGCATCTGTCGGCCTGCTCGGATTCTGGGCCGGTCTGTGGATGGCGAGCCGGCGGTATCCGTCGGAGTATGACTGGCGCTACATGACCATATCCAGTTTGCTCTACCCTGAGCGCGACCCCGCTGGGTTTTTATGGGCGTGGTGCGGCCTCGTCCTGTGCGCGCTGGGAGGGTTGTGCTGGGTGACGGTCCTCATTGGCAACGGCAGCACGCAGAACGCAGGAGCGCGATCTACGGGAAGCTGGGCCCTGGCGCTTGGCTACGTCTGCATGGTCAGTTGCGCGGTCTGGCCCGGCCGGCTTCTCAATCTTCCTCGAGGCCACGATTTGTTGGCGCTCCTGGCATTTGTCGGCATCTGCGTGGGAACCATTCAATTGACTTACCACTCGGTCGAGCGAAGGTTGCGGGGGCGTGCAAGCAATCTTCCCGGCCGCGCCAAGCTGTGTGCCGGCATCGTCGCCGGTGCGGCTTTGCTGCCGCTGTTGTTGGAGGCCATCACGCAAGCCGATGTATCCCGTGCGTTCCCGCACCTGCCATGGGTCGGCCTCGAATGGCGCGCCAGAGGCGTGCCGACGTATTTGAGCTTTGCGTTCTGGGAATGGTGCACGTGCGTCGTGTTCTCCGCCTACACGATGAGTCTTTCAATGGTGACGCTGCTCTCTCCCGTAGCAGTACCCCCAGTTGTTGGTCCGTGAGTTGCAGTCCGATTTGACAGATTCTGCCGAAACGCTTAGCACCTGACGAGCGTGCCGCAGCGCAACCCCCCCATACGCAGGATACGAAACCGCGAACATCGTCGGTAACTTCACCGCGTTGTCTGGTCTAGGCAACTTGCGCGTCTCGACATCGGCAGCACATACGCTCGCCGCCAAACTGGGACGCCAAACTGGGATGCAAAACTGTGAGGAAAGATATGCGCTCGTCATGGCAGTGGGTTCTGAAGGGGTGTGTGCATGGCCTGTTAGGTACAGCAACTGTGCTCGCCATGGCTATCGGATTCGACTACGGGATCGGACCGACATATGCCGCAGTCCCGAAGATATCCTCGGTTACAGAAGCCGTCGCTCCTTCTTCCGCCGCACCCGCCGGCCTGGCCTCTCCAGACGCTGACGCTACCGATTCCCAAGACGCTCCAGCTGCGCTCAGCCGCCCGGCAATAGGCTCCGATCCAGGGCAGGGATATGTCCGCCTGCCAGGACATGTACTCGACGCGCTGCGCAATGTCGAACCGCAGGCTTCGCAATCTTCGCAATCTCGGCGCGGGCACGACCAGTCCATGTCCTTGACACTGACACTCAATCGCGACGATCAACATGGCTTCGAGCGTTACTTGGCGGATGTCTACGATCCGCAGTCGCCGAGCTACGGGCACTTCTTGAGCCAGCACGCGCTCGCGCAGCGCTTCGGACCCTCGCGCCGCAGTTACTCCCAAGTATGGGGCTATCTCAATCATCAAGGATTCCAACTGATCGCAGGATCGAAGAATCGCATGACGCTGAGCGTGCGCGCCACGCGCGCGCAGGTCGAGCGGACCTTCGGTCTACGAATCAGGGAATACCAGATCGGCGGGAGGCAGTTCCATGCCAATGATGTGGATCCAGCCGTCCCGGATACGTTGGCGTCCGCCATCAAGGGAATTCAGGGCTTTTCGGACTTGGATCACCCCCACCGCGTGGTGCAAACCTCCCCGCCCGCAGGTCCGCCCAGTTTCTGCACGACCAATGCAATCGGCTCCCAGGGCACAGGCCAGCGAATCTCCATCAAGGCAACTTGTGGCGAGGGCGCCGGTCCGTTCTTGGTTCCCCTGTGCGTGGCTGGGGCGATTACCGGTGGGCTTTCCTTTACCCTGGGCGGATATGCCCTGCTGGCTGTGAGTCTTGCCTGTTTGGTGCCTTATGTGTTTCCGAAGGAATCCGACTTGAGTATCCGAGCCCTGAAATCACAGCGCCTTGCGGATGGTCAGTCCGCAACCGCAGGCGCGGGTCAAAAAATAGGATTGCTGGAATTCGATTCGTACAACCAAAGCGATGTCGCCGATTTCTTGGCGTTTACCGGCGCCCCGGCACAGATCGGCAACTTGACGGAAGTAGCGGTCAGCGGTGGCACACAACCGGGCGTAAACCAAGACGAGGTGCTGCTCGACATCGACACCGTCATGACCGGCGCCCCCGCTGCCCAGGTGACGGTGTATGACGCGCCGTTCAACGGCCAAGCGGCAAGCTATGCGGCATTGTTCAACGCCATGATCAACGGTGGGGTCACCGTCATCAGCAATAGCTGGGCATCCTGTGAAGACCAAGTATCCCTGGCCGAGGCTCAAAGCATTGACAGCGTCCTGCAGACTGCCGCGGCCTCGGGCATCAGCGTCTTCAATGGCTCGGGCGATACTGGATCATCATGCCTCGATGGCAGTGCCAATACGGTAGCCGTACCCGCCGATTCGCCCAACGCAACGGCGGTGGGCGGCAGCTCTCCCATATATGGCCCAGGTTTGACTTACGGCAGCGAAAGCTGGTGGGACGGGACAACCGCCACCCCCGCAACCGGCCAGGGAGGTTTTGGAGTCAGCAAGTTCTTTGCGCAACCTGGCTATCAAAACGGGTTCACCAGCGCCACGGGGCGATCCGTTCCTGATGTCGTCGCCAATGCCGACCCGGCCAATGGGATGGTGATTTGCCAGGCGAGCGCGGGTGGCTGCCCAACGGGTAGTTTCTACGGGGGCACCAGCCTCGCGACTCCCGAGTGGGCGGTCTACGCCGCACTGCTCAACCAGTCGATCGGCAAGAACTTGGGAAGCTTCAACCAGCTGCTTTACCCGATTGCGAACACGCAAGCCTTTCACAACGCCGCTGCGATGGGCTCGGACTTCGCCCACGTGGGACTAGGCTCGCCCAGCATCGGAAATCTGAAAATTGCGCTGAGTCATCAGACCGTGGGTTTGCCAAGCAGCCAAGTATCGCAAGCCATCATGCTGCGTCCTCAGAACCTGCTGTCGAGCAGCAGCATTCCAGCGGATGGGACCACGCAAGGCGGGGTGCTGGTCGAACTGCTCGACGCGAATGGCAACATCGTCAGCGGCAAGACGGTGTCGCTGACGGCCAGCGGCGGCAGTGCGGTCATCACTCCGAGCAGCGGCGTTTCGACGGCGAGCGACGGCACCGTGGCATTCACGATTACCGATCTCGCCGCCGAAGCACTGACATTGACGGCGACGGATACCACCGATGGAATTCCGCTGGCGCAGACCACGGTCGTTACGTTCGCTCCGCCACCCGCGACCGGCGCCGCAATCTCCGCCAACCCTCCGACCGTTCCCGCCGACGGACAGACGCCCGCCACGATCATGGTAACTTTGAAGGACTCCTTGAATCGTCCGTCGCCGGGCAAGACCGTATCGATTGCCGACACCGGCGCGCACGCGGTGATCACCGGACCGAATCCGGGAGTCACCAATGCCAACGGCCAGATCCAGTTCTCGGCCACGGATCAGGTCAACGAGACCGTCACCTTCACGGCGGTCGATGTGACCGACGGCAATCTACCGTTTCCCGGCTCGGCCACCGTCACCTATAGCGGCAGTACCGCCACCGCGTGCGGCGTGGGTGTTGCACCGGTGGCAGGCGCGGGCTACACGATTACACCCTATGTCACCGGCTTGCCCGCCGCTGCGACATTATTTTTTGGCAACGCCAATATTGGCTGTCCGGGAGGAAACAATCCGATCTTCACGTCCGCGGGCGCGGTGCTCGTCTCGGATTTCTTGACCGGCAGCATTTATCAAACTGGTCTATCAGGCGGTACGGCAACCAGCACGGACATACTGAGTACGCTGACCCCGGCACTTGGTGCGCTGGTCTACGGCAAGGATGGCAGCGTTTATGCGACCCTTGGGAATGAAGGGGCGCAAATCGTTCAGGTCGATCCGACCAGCGGCGCTCAACTGCGCGTCGTGGCCTCCGGGCTCACTTGTCCGGCGGGCCTCGCCGTGGACCCGCTCAGTGGCGATTTGTTCTTCGATGACGAGTGCACGGGCGGGGGCACGGACAATGCATCGATTTTCCGGGTCATCGATCCGGCCAATACCAATCCCAGTGCTCCCACCTCGGTGGTCGTTTACGCGACGCTGCCGACGACACCGAACGGCGGCATGGCGTTCGCGCCGAACGGAACGCTCTACGCAGTCAGCGGCTACGACGGCAATACGATGGCGCCGGTCGAGCAGATTTCGGGAACTAATGTCGCCACGGTTACGGTGACCCCGGTAACGGGGATTACCTCCGACTTTGCAGTCGCCATCGGCACGACAAATGCGGACGGGAGCGCGCAGTCGCTGATCGCCGAACCGGCGGGCAACCTGTCCGAGATTCCGATTGCGACACCCGGCGCCGCGATGGTCCTCGCGACGGGCGGGCCCGGCGTCGGCGTCACAGGGCCGGATGGTTGTCTGTACTCGGCGCATTACGACACCGTTTATCGGATCGCGAACAGCAGCGGGACATGTTCATTTTTACCGACCAGTCCCGCGCCGTCGATCAACTTGACGCCGGCCAGTGTTGCACCGAACCCGGCTCAAGGCAGTTCGCAAACCTTCACCGCGACGCTGACCAATGTGAGCCCCGTAGCTGGCGTTCCCGTGCTGTTCACGGTGACGGGCAGCAACGCGCAGCTCAATCTCATCGACACCAATGCCAATGGCATCGCCGCTTTCACGTATACGGCAGCGCTGTCCGGCAGCGACACCGTAACGGCGACCACCACGGCCAACGGCACGGCTCTCACCTCCAACAGCGTGGCGCTGACCTGGACGGCCGGTAAGCATGTGACCTTCCTGTCGTTGAACAACAGCCCGCAGGGCGGCACGATTGCGCAGCCGGTGAACGTGGTCGCCTCCTTGGCCGATGTGTCCGCGAGCCCGGCAGCGGTGCTCGCCGGTCAGGCCGTGACCTTCGCGCTCGGCGGCTCGACTTGTACGGCGACTACCAACAGCGCCGGCACGGCAAGTTGCACGATCACACCGTCGCAGGCCGGCGTCAGCACCTTGACCGCGAACTTCGCAGGCAGCAGCGCGCTGGCTGCCTCGGCCAGGTCGGTTGGCTTCAGAGTTTCCGCCGCGCCGACGGGCGCGCCCACGGTGACCATCTCCGTCAGTCCCACCACGATCGCCGCCGGCGGCACCGCGACGCTGACCTGGTCGAGCACGAATGCGACCGCGTGCACGGCCAGTGGCTCATGGAGCGGTACGCAAGCCAGCAGCGGCACGCAAACCGTCACGCCGGCCACCACCGGCAGCTATAGCTACACACTGGCCTGCACGGGTAATGGCGGCAGTGCATCGGCCACCGCCGTGCTCGCGGCGACCTTGGTGGCGGTGACCGTCACCGCGCATTCCGGCGGCGGTGCAATGAGCTGGCCGCTGCTGCTGCTATTGGGGCTGTTGGTGATGCTGCGCATGGGAGCCTCGAGCAGCGCGCGTCGTGCCGCCGGCGGCACGCTGCTGTGTTTGTTGTGGGTCTTGGGTGCCGTAGGCACGGCGCGTGCGGACCAGCCCGCGGCCGGTTCTGCCGCGGCCGGTTCTGCCGCGAGCGGTGCATCAGCCGACTGGCTCGACCCGCTGTACGTCGGCATCCGAGTCGGCGGCATGCCCACGCGCCTGCACTCCGCCGATATCGATACGGGCCTCGCGGATCTCGGTTACGGCGGTATCGCAGCCAGCACCGACACCTCGGCCATTGGCGGCACGCTGTACGTCGGCTATGAATTCGCGCCGCATGCCGATGTGGAGTTCGGCTACACCCATCGAAGCTCGGATGCGGCCACATTGACCGGTACGCTTCCCTCGGCCGCCAGCATCGCCCCGCTGCTGCAAGACACCACCGGGCTGATCCGGGGTTACGGCAATATCTTCTCCCTCTCCTTTCGCCCGCGCTTCGAAGTCGCACCGCGCATCATGATCGATCCGAGAATCGGCGGCTTTTTCTGGGCCACCAAGGTCACGGCGCAGAGCGACGGGGAGCGCTTCGACGCGACGCACGAGGGCGGCGGTGTCACCGCTGGAATCGGCGCAGCCTATCGCCTCTGGCGGGGGTTGGAGCTGGGTATCGGCGTGGATTATTTTCGTGGTTCGCCCAGCAACAATGCCACGCTCTATGGCGGTTCCCTGGAGTGGCGCTTCGGGCATTAGCGGCCATCAGTGGTCCCTGATGTAAGCGGCGATCCCCTCGACGAGGGCCGCGAATGTGACCGCACATCGCGGGCTGCCGCGCAGGTCTTCATGCATTGCGATCCATGTGTCGAGTGCCATGGAGAACTTGCGGGGTAGTATCCTCACGAGCTTCGCATCTCTCTTGGCCAGGGCCGATTGACAGATGCCGATACCAAATCCGGCGCGAATGGCGGCAAGCTGCGCAAGGTCGCTGTCGGCCCGGAATGCCAAGCCCGAGCGCGTGAGCGTGCTAAATTGCTGCTGCAGCCGCCGCATCAATTCATTCTCGCGATCGTATCCAATGAGCGTATGGCCTGCGAGTTCCTCCAGCGTCTTCGGAGTCCCGTGACGTGCCAGGTAGCTTAGGTGGGCGTGCATTCCACATTCGATCGCTCCGATGCGTCGCGCTACCAGCGCATCCTGAGCGGGAGGTACCATACGCACGGCAATGTCGGCTTCGCGATGCAGCAAGTCGTCTATTCGATTGGACAGCATCAACTCGACGGTCAATTCCGGATGGTCGCGCCGTAATTTCGCGAGAATCGGCGGCAACACCTCGACACCGATGACCTCGCTGGCGGTCAGCCGAACGGTGCCCCGAACCCCCTCTCCGTGGCTGTCGGCAGCCCGCCGTAGCGCCGCCGCCGTGGCGCCCAAACCAGCCGCGTAAGGCTTGAGTTCCAGTGCCGCATTGGTGGGTGCAAAGCCGTCGAAGGACCGAGCAAAGAGCTTCAGGCCCAGAGCGCTCTCCAAGCCGTCGATATGTCGGCCCATCGTGGGCTGCGTGAGGCCCAACGCTCGGGCGGCCCCCGATAGGGATCCATGCTCCATGACGCTCAAGAAGGAGCGGTACCACGACCAGTCCGGTTCTTTTTTACTATTCATATATGTATAGCTACTACACCATTCTAGCCGATTTCAATTAGCCAGGTTCCGCCGCACACTGACATCACTCGGGCGCGATCGCACCGCCGCTCGCAAATATCGACTTCAAGGAAAACCATCATGTCAAAAGTTGCACTGTTCGGCGCCGCCGGCGTCATTGGCCAAAGCATCGTGAGCGCTCTGAGTGAACGGGGTCAGCCCTATCGCGTTGTCGGTCGTTCGCAGAGTTCTTTGCGCAAAGTATTCGGTCACGATCCGCTCGCGGAGATCGTTGCCTGGAATCCGGATTCACCAGAATCGATACGGACGGCCGCCGGCGGTATCGAGACGCTCATCTATCTGGTTGGAGTCAACTACTGGCAATTCGAACTGCATCCTCAGTTAATGCAAAAGACTCTGGATGGTGCGATCGCGGCAGGTGTCAAGCAGATCGTTCTGATTGGCACGGTATATCCCTACCGCAGAGCGCAAAGCACCCCGGTACGCGAAGACCATCCGCGCAATCCTCATACATTCAAGGGCCGCATGCGCAAAGCTCAGGAAGATTTGTTGATGCAAGCGGCTGCCCGTGGACGAATTAAGGCGACCGTGCTGCGTCTTCCAGATTTCTACGGCCCTGGCGTGGAAGCGAGCTTGATCCATGGCGCCGCGCATGCCGCCGTGAACGGCGGCACGGCCGACATGGTGGGCCCGCTCGACCGGCCGCATGAATTCGTGTTCGTTCCCGACGTCGGACCCGTCGTGGTCAGGCTCATGAACACACCGGCCGCTTACGGGCGAATCTGGAACTTCGCCGGCGCGGGTAGCACGACGCAGCGTGATCTGGTGCAAGAGATGGAGCGCCAGGCCGGCCGCACCATCAAGCTGCGCGTCGCCGGCAAGGCAATGCTGCGGCTCATCGGCTTGTTCAAGCCCGTCATGCGGGAGATGGTGGAAATGCACTACCTGCTGACCGACCCCGTGATCATGGACGACACCGCGCTACAACAGCTGATCGGACCCATTCGCAAGACCCCCTATGCCGAAGGCGTACGGCAGACGCTGGCCGCATTGGAGTCGAAGCGTTCACAGGTAGGTGCGCCACTCAGCGTTTAAGCAGCCGCTCGAACCAAAGAGAACCATACACGTGCGTTAATCCGGGATATTGACAGAGCGGGCGAAGTTCGTTAATCATTTGCTTAAATATTGGCAGCGCATGAATTATCGGCGGTGGAACGCTACAGCCGGTTGAGAACTGCGCCGCCGCAGCTTGGGCTTGAAGGGGAACGCTTCATGAATACGGCTATGACTCTCGACTCGCAGGTCCGCCAGCTGGTCAGCTTGGTGGACGCGGAAAATCCCTTCGACATGGCGTTCTCGGAGGTGCTGCCGCGCCAGCTCGAGGCGATCAACGAGCGCTTCCAGGACCGCGTTCATAAGATCAAGCTGCTGAAGAATCGGGCCGAGACCGGTGCTATCACGCAGGTTCGCCGCATGGCCGACGTGGTA
>Ga0208193_1000523_pt1 | contig 20299 bp, 14 predicted proteins | sample June2015DPH_17_2_FD_184716 | JGI IMG/M metagenome (GOLD analysis project Ga0208193, IMG submission 184716) | Peatland microbial communities from SPRUCE experiment site at the Marcell Experimental Forest, Minnesota, USA - June2015DPH_17_10... | ecosystem: Environmental > Terrestrial > Soil >... | reverse complement strand
TGCTGAGCTGAACAGCACCTAGGTTACCATCCTATAGTAACAAGCAGTTCTTTTCGCACTGCGATTTCCATTTCCATTCAGGAGAATAATCACATGAAACTTGCCATCCGTATCGCCGCTTTGACCGTTGTTCTCGCCGGTGCCGCTGCCGCCTCGGTTTCTTCGTCCACTTCGCATGTTGTCCCCAGCCATCTGGCCGTCTCCGCTGCTATGCCCGGCCCCGTCTGCACACCCAGCCTGCCTACATGCCAGCAGCCGAAAGCCACAGGAAACTAAGCCCTTAGATCTGATCAAGTCCTGCTGTTCCTATAACCCAAACCCGTATCGAATTTTTTGCCAGGAGAATTATTCCAATGAAACTCGCCCTCCGAATTGCCGCTTTGACCGTAGTTCTTGCCGGTGCTGCAGCAGCTTCTGTCTCGTCGTCTTCCTCGCATATTACCCCCAGCCATCAGGCGGTCTCCGCAGCCATGCCCGGTCCCGTCTGCACACCCAGCCTGCCTACTTGCCAAGTGCCAAAAGCAGCCAGAAACTAAGTGTAATCAATCGAGTTCGTAAGCGTTCGAATGGCGCATGTGGGTAACTCGAAACTGACACGAAAGTGTCAAGCTCGCGATCACATTTTGATTGGTGCATAATTTATTTCGCGCTATCCTGGGGTCAGCCTCAGAAAGGCGACGGATTTCTATGCCATTGAACCCTACAATGTGGGCCATGACTCTGGGTGAGCTTGGACTCTGGTCCGCACTTTGCCTTCTATTCTGGAAGAAGAATCTTCAGAAGCGCTTCCCCGCAATGGGCTGGTATCTTGCACTTCGCGCAATCTCTGCGCCAGTGTTTTTGGCGATCTTGTATATACAGTCCATGCCGTTATATGGACCCTTTTGGGGGGCCGCATACTTCTTCGTTTATTGTGCTGTATATCTTGCCAGTTCGATCTTGCTCTTTTTCGTCGCTGTTGAAATTTTCAGCTCAGCTCTTGCGGGCTTTTCCGGCCTTGTTCGCTTCGGCACAGTCATCTTCCGCTGGGCTGCAGTCGCTTCGATTCTCATCAGTATTTCAACGGTCAGTTTCTCCCGCCCGGACTGGCGGATTCTCCCGGACATCATGTACCGGATGATGCGCTCGGTAAGCATTATGGAGCTCTGCCTGCTGGCCTTCCTCTGCATCAGCATGAACGCCCTCAAGCTCTCCGGCCGGGATCACGCCTTTGGAATCGCCCTTGGCCTCGGCATCTTCTCTTCCGGAGATTTTATTCTTGCCGCTTTCCAGGGCGCTTATGGAAACTACACAGACTGGCCGCAGGTCGCAAGCGAGGGCATTACGCTCTTCGCGCTTAGCATCTGGCTGGTATACGCCGCGCTGCCGGAGCCGGTGCGGAAGCCGGTCGTTGTTGCTGCGAACTCGACCATCTATCGCTGGAATGAGATTGCTTCTGCGCTCGGGCACAAGAGCCCACAGGTTGTTGTCCAGCAGCCCGCCAACAGCTTCTTCCTTACTGACGTTGAAAAGGTTGTCGAAAAGGTTCTCACCCGCACCGCTCTCCGCGAAGGCGAGTCCCGGTCGTAAGACGCACGTATCAGAAAGCAGAAGGCCGTGGCAATCGCCACGGCCTTCTGTTTTCAGCCAATCTCCCGGCAAATTGGGTGCCCCACCCTCGCGGCGTAGTTGTCTTTGCCGCTAGGGTTGGGACAGCACTCCCGCCGGGTGCCCCGGAGCCTGCCCTGAGCCCAGCCGAAGGGTCCTTGCAGTTGGGGGACTGGGATAGCACAAAGCCAACGCCGCCATAAACAAAAATGCCGCGGCAATCGCCGCGGCATTTTCCTGATCACTGACCCCTGTTCTTACTCCGCTGCCACGGGCTCAATCGAGGCAAAGCGCCCGAAGTTGCCGCGGTCGGAGAACTTCACGCGTCCGCTGATCTTGGCGAACAGCGTATCGTCTGAGCCGATGCCCACATTGGTGCCCGGCTTGATGCGTGTACCGCGCTGGCGAATGATGATCGACCCCCCGGTGACGAGCTGGCCGTCGCCTGCCTTCACGCCAAGCCGCTGTGCATTTGAGTCGCGTCCGTTTGTGGAGCTGCCTCCACCCTTTTTATGTGCCATTGCCGAATCCTCTCAAAGCAGCTATCAGCTATCAGCTTTTAGCTCTTAGTTTCAAATTTCTACAGCACAGCTCAGCAGGAAAAGCTGATAACTGATGGCTGAAAACTGTCTTACGCGCTGTACGTCACGCCATCGGCCTCAATGGCCTTGATGCGAACCTCGGTAAAATTCTGGCGGTGTCCCTGCAGCTTCTTGTACTGCTTCTTCCGCTTCAGGTGGAAGACCAGGATCTTCTGGCCACGGCCCTCGCCTACCACTTCGGCAGTCACCTTGGCCGCGCCCGGCTTCACAATGCCGTCGTTGCCGGAGACAGCGAGAACCTCGCTGAACTCAATGGTGTTGCCCTCGGACGGGATGACCGTCTCAATCTTCAAAACGTCGCCGGGGGCGACACGATACTGCTTACCACCGGTGCGAACAACAGCGTACATAAATCCTCCGGAGCTTTATGCGCACACGCGCCTGCTCCAACCAAAAATCCCAAAATACTCTGGGCGGAAACTTGCTTACCGTTGGCCTGCTTCCGGAACACTCCAGCTTTGGATAAACTCTCAAAGCGAGCGCCCGAACTATGGCAACTGGCATGAATCGCCAAACTAAGGTAGTTTATCGGCTTTCGCCGCTAAGGTCAATATCTCCGCGGTTTCCGATTGATGTAGCCCTTTGTTGCCCATTTTGGGGATCGTCATCCCAATTATGGGCCGGTAATGCGATGGGGCTCTCGCGGATGGAAGCTGCGTATTTCTGGTAGAAGTTCACGAGTTATCCTGTGCAAGGGTGATTTCTAAGTGATTTAATTTGTGGCGTTTGTGAGCGCCTGCACACTTCTAATGGAAATCTTTATGCGATCTTCATTTCGGGACTGTGCAGATATGTGCGGCACAGTTCCTGTGCCGCACAGGGGGACTGAAGGGGCTATGGGGACTAAGGGACTGCGGGAGATTTGAGTCATTGCTCCTCCTTTCGGCTGGTTTGCGGTGCTTTTCTGTGCTGATTATGAGTAAAGCACAAATGGGGTTAATTTTATGCAAACTATCTGATGGAGATTCAGCACGAAAGTTCAATGGACCAAAGTAATGGGAGCCGTGATCAAAATCATTCACACCGCAAAGAGACCATGGGATCGACGGCGGCTGCGCGGCGGGCAGGGAGCCATGCAGCAAGCACTGTGACTGCCGCGATGCCAGCCGTAGCTGCTACGAAAATCGTGGGATCGAAGGGACTCATCTGGTAGAGCTGCGCGCGGATCAGGCGAGCAGCGCCGAGGGCAATTGGAATGCCCAGGACCAGACCCGCAGCGAGCAAGATAAGCGACTCGCGCAGCACCATCCACTGCACGCCTGCCCCACTGGCACCCAGTGCAATGCGGATGCCGATCTCGTTGCCGCGGCGCGCCACGTTGAAGCTCATTACGCCGTACAGCCCAAGCGCCGCAAGCAGCACCGCAAGCAAAGCAAAGATGGCCGTGAGCCGCGAGACCAGTGTCTCCTGGCTCATGAAAACCTCCATGTGATCGTGCATGGTGTGAACCTGAAGGAGGGGCAGATTAGGGTCAATGCCTGCGATGGCGCTGCGAAGCTCGTTGATCGTGGATGCCGGGTCACCCTCCGTGCGCAGAAGGATCGTATGGGCAAAGCTGTCCTGATTGCCTGCGCCATTCTTATCCAGGATCTGCGCCATGGGTAGATAGACCATGCGGGGAGGCTCCTGGCGCGGGTTACCGGACTTGGTATCGCGCGCAATACCGACGATCTGCCACGGGCCTTCGACAGTATCGATGTCGATCTTCACCGTGTGCCCGACCGCATCTCCATTGGGGAAGAACTTGCGAGCAATGGTCTCGTTCACTACAGCTACCTTCATGCTGGTTGCGTTGTCTGTGGGCGAAATGGGCCGGCCGGCGATGATCGAAATTCCCGCGGTTTCAAAGTACTGGCCTGAAACACGGTTGAGCTCCGACCCCATGTCCTCCTTCGGGCCCGGTGTGTATCCGGAGAAATGGACGGAGGAACGCCATGCGCCGAAGCTGATGGGCGGCAATGCTGCAAGTGCCGCCGAGCGAACGCCCGGCATGGCCGACAAGCGATCCAATATGCGCTGATTCAAGGCCGGAGCCTGCTCCGGCTTGTAGCCTGCCAGGCTTACGGCCAGGTCAGCAATCAACAAATGCGTGCGCTCGAAACCGAAGTCCTGATTCTGGAGATTGCGGAGCGTACGCAGAAATAATCCGGCCCCCACGAGCAGCAGAAGGCAAAACATGATTTGCGCGGTAACGAGCGCCTTGGGCCACCAGCGGCTGGTACGTCCTCCGCTGCTTGCGGCCGTTCGTGTGCCGGCATTCATCGCCGGCATGGCCGAGGCCCGAGCCAGATGCAGCGCCGGAGCCAGACCGAAAAGCAAACCCGCAAAGATCGACACGCCCAGCGTGAACAGCAGAATCGCAGAGTCCGGCGAGGCATTGAGTGGAACATGGGCCACGCCCTGTGCAACAAAGGCGATGAGAGCACGCGTGGCGGTAAAAGCCAGGCCGAGTCCGAGCAGGCCGCCGGAAAGCGACAGCAGCAGCGCTTCCAGCATGCTCTGCCAGAGGATGCGTCCGCGGCTCGAGCCCAGGGCAAGACGCGTGGCTGTTTCGCGCTGCCGGGCAATGGCCCGGGCCAGCAGGAAATTGGCAAGGTTGGCGCACGCAATGAGCAGAACGACGCCTACGATTGCCATGAGGATCTTGAGGGAGTCGCCGTATTGAGAGCGAAGCTGCGAAACTCCGTGCGCGCCGGATATGAGCGGGATGGTGAGGCGCTCGATCTCCTGCTGCCGCGCTGCGGCAATGGTGTGACCTTCGCCTGCGCGAGTATAGCCGCGAGTCTGGCGATCGAGCCAGCCCTGGTCGGCGGCAAGCTGTGACTGAGGGCTTCGCCGCGCCGCCATGTGCAGGAAATAAAACGACCGCGGATTCAGAAAACCGTCCTGCTGGAAGATCGCTTTGGCCATCGTGATCGGCGCCCAGATCTCCGGGGGCTCCAGTTCCTGTTGAATGCCATGAAACGCCGGCGGCATCACGCCGATTACCGTAAACGGAGTGCCATTGATCGAGATGGACTTGCCGAGTATCGCGGGGTCCGACGAGAACGATTGCTGCCACAGGTGATAGCTGATCACCGCAACCGGGCTGCGGTCCGGAGCGTCGGCGTCCGATTGGATAACGGCGCGGCCAATCAACGGCTCTGCGCCGAGGACGCTGAAGAAGTTGCCGGAGACGAGATTCGCGTGAATCTGCTGCGCTCCGGCAGTGTTCGGGAAACGAACGTTCACCTGCGGCGAAAAACTGGTGTAGGCGGCGACGCCCTGGAATGGGCCGGGATCGGCTTCCAGTTGCCGCGCGAAATCGTAGGGGAACAAGTCAGCGGTACCGATATCGACGCCACCGAGAACGCCACCGCTGGTGGACTCCCCAAAGGTGACGAGCTGCTGCGGATCGCGTACCGGGAGCTGCTGCAAAAGAACCTGGCGGATGAGTGTGAAGATGGCCGTGTTTGCGCCGATGCCAAGGCCGAGCGACAGCACGGCAATCAGCGTGAAGCCGGGGCTATGCAACAATCCGCGAACGCAATGTTTCAGATCGCGCCAGAATATCTCCATCTTCGACTCCCATGTGGCGGAATAAATGTGGTGTTTGACTGCGTTGGAGCTGCCCATTTCAACGCGGGCTGCGTGAGCGGCCTGGTCCAGAGACATGCCGCGACGCATCTTGTCCGCCGTGGATGCTTCTACGAACTCGTGCAACTCATCGTCCATTTCGCGCTCTATACGATTGCGCTGGAACAGCGAACGGACGCCCTGTGCAATATTGCTTAGCAGCCCCATTCGAGCTCCTTCGGATTCTTCACTCAGGCTTCCATGATGCGAGCGATGGCGGACACCTGGCGGCTCCATGTCTCTGCTTCTTCTGAGAGCGCTTTGCGTCCGCGAGCAGTCAGCACATAGTATTTTGCGCGGCGGTTGTTCTCGCTTGCGCGCCACTCACTCTTGATGCGCCCTGCACGTTCCATGCGGGCCAGCGCCGGTAGTAATGAGCCAGGATTGATGCGAAAAACGTCTTTGCTCACCTGCTCGATGCGCAATGCCACTCCGTAACCGTGCATTGGCTCCAGTGCCAGGGTCTTCAGAATCAGCATTTCCAGCGTGCCTTGTACAACGTCTTGTTGGCCCATCTTGATTCGCTCCTCTTGATTGTCGAGAGGTTACGCGAATCTCCTCTCGATAGTCAAGAGGAAAAGATGTTAGATGTTCATGGCAATATCGTCTTGTGGGGGATTCATGCTGAGTATGGGGAGTCGATTTTACGAATTTCAAGCACTGAATGTGAAGACTCACCCTGGCAACAAAAGCAAATATACGGCGAGGTGAGGTGTCCGGATGTTGTGGTGGATGGGTGAAAAACAAAAGCAGGTCCTTCCCTCCGCCTGAAAGACGGCTACGGTCAGGATGACGGTCATTTTTGGGAGAGCGGACGGCTTCGCACAGATACAAGGATGACGGTCGTTGGCGGAGTGGGCGGGAGTGCTGTCCCATTCGTTCTCGCAAAAGACGCGAGAACGAATGGGGCACCCGAATGTTGTGGTGAACGATGGCTGGAGTTAGAAGCTGTAGCGCAGGGAGAGTTGCATTCTGCGGCCCTGGGTTAGCAGGGCGGTGTATTGGCCGTAGGTTGCGGTTCCGAAGTAGGGATCGTTGACTACGCTGTTGGGGTCGAAGCGGACTGCGTTGGTTACGTTGAAGGCTTCAGCGGCGAACTTGAACTGCTGGCGCTCGGTGACGGAGAAGATCTTCGAGATGCCGGTATCGACGGAGAAGTAGCCGTCGCCGCGGTAGTTGTTGCGGCTGCCGGTTTCGCCGGCGTAGGGTGGGCGGACGTTGTTGAGGGCCTGGTCGTGATTGGGGAAGGCATTGGGCTGGCCGAGAGCGTCATGCTTGTGGCCGCCGGATTTGATGGCACCGCTCTCGACGTTCCAGCTCTGATCGGCCCAGTCGGTGTTCCAGCCGAGTCCGTCAACGGAGCTGAAGGGAAGCCCGCTGGTCCAGTGGGTGAGGCCGCTGAGATTCCAGCCGCCGATGAAGAAGTTGGTGAACTTGTTAGCCTGGCTGGCGATGAGGCGGCCGCGGCCGAAGGGCAGCTCGTCCATGAGGTTGATGTTGACGGCGTGGCGGACATCATAGTCTGACGAGCCGCGATTTCCTTTGGGATTGTAGACGTTGATGATCTGCGAGAAAGAGCCGCCGTAGCTGGTGGCGGAGGGTCCGGTACGCTCGGCGTCGGAGCCAAGATCGATGGAGTGAGAGAAGGTGTAATAAGTGTCGAACTGCAGGCCGTGCGCGGGCTGCTGATGGAGCGCGAACTGGAGGCTGTGGTAGCTGCTGGTTCCCATGGAGGACCAGGCGTAGAGGGATGCGTACTGCGGATCAAAGAAGCTGGGGCAGAGCGATGCGCCGTTGGCGCAGGGCCGCTCGATGGTGTCGAGGATGAAGAGCGCGGATGCCTCGTTGCCGCGGAAGCCGGCTTCTGGGCCGGGCGAGTTGCCGAAGTAGGTCTGGTAGACGGCTTGGGTTGCGGTCATACCGCCGCCGGCCATCCAGGGGAACATGTTTTCCCAGTAAGGAATGGGCTTGACGTTCGAGACCGGCGTGGAGGCATCGTTGAGCTGATCGATCTGGCGCTCGGCAGTGTAGTAATCGACGCCGCTGACGGGATCGACGAGGTTGGTGGGCTCGGAGACGTCGCGCATCTGGAGGAGGCGGCGGCCAAGGCGGCCGGTGTAGGTGGATTCGAGCATGAGGCCCTTGCGGAGCTGGAGTTGATAGCCAAGGTTGAAGGCGTAGGAGTACGGGCTCTTGAGGCTCTGATCGACGCCCCAGGCGAGGTTGAGGTAATCGCCGGGGGTGAGGCTGGTGGGATTGATGGGCGGCAGGATGCTGAGTGGCACTGCGGTGGGTCCGCCGAAGCGGGGCGCGGTATCGACATCTGTGGCGCCGACGGGGGCCTGGTTGGCGGTGGAGGTGCCGAATTCGCCCTTCTGGTCGAAGGAGTCAACGATGCCCTGGCCGAAGTGATCGTAGTAAACGCCGAAGCCGGCGCGGATATTCAATTTTTGAGTTGGCTGCCAGGCAACGGCGAGGCGTGGGGCGAGATTGGCTTTGTCCATGTTCCAGAAGCCGGGAGCCTTGTTGGCTTTGCCGCCGGGGATGAAGGAGAAGTCGGGCTGAACGACCTGGCCTTTGGAGGCTCCGGACCAGCGATTGTCGAGCCACTGGCCGATGTTGACGTTGGGGACGACCTCCTGCCCGTTGCGCTCATAGGGCACCTGCAGGAGGGTTTGGCGGAGACCGAAGGTGAGGGTGAGATTGGGCTTGATCTTCCAACTGTCCTGCCCGTAGTACTCGGCCTCATTGGTGAGGAAGTGGCGGTTGACCCACTGGCCGGTGGGCAGTGGGGTGAGCTGGCCGCCGGTGAGCGAGTTGTTGTAGTACTGCTGGGCGAAGGTGATCATGCCGGTGGCGTCGGCGATGGCGGCATCGTACGAGGAGATGGAGGCGACGGTGGGGTAACCGAAGGCGTCGGGATCGAGATCGGAGCCGGTGCCGGCGATGGCGCCGAGGCCGAGATCGACGTAGGTTACTTCAGCGGTGTTGAAGAGTGTGGCGTCTGAAGAGCGGTTGTTGAAGATGAGGCGATAGTTTCCGCCGAACTGGAGAGTGTGATTGCCTTTGACCCAGGTGATGTCGTCTGCGATGTTGTGCGTGGGGACGCTTACGACTTCAGATGTATTGCCGGTGCCGATGAGGTTGGAGATGCCGGAGATGGTGACGTAGGGTGTGGTTGTGCTGCCGCGGTTGGCATAGCCCTGGCGGACGAGGCCGTAACGGAGATTGTTGACGAGGGTAGGCGAGAGGGTCCAGGTGTCGCCGGCGGCGATGCCCTTGGAGTTGTCGAAGATTTCGTAGCTGGCGGGCGAGCCGGGAAACTGGATGGGGCCGGTGGTGTGATCGTCCTGGAGATTGCCGCGGACGAAGAGATGGTGGCGGTCGTTGGGGGCGAAGTCTAACTTGGCGATGACGGTGTTCAGGTTGATGGGGTTGGGTGAGGCGAAGGTGTAAGAAGCGGTGTTGACGCCGTCGCCTTCCTGGACGCCGTTGGGCTCAGGGAGCTGGCCGAGGTAGGTCATCATGGCAGGATCGACGCCGGGACCGAGAGGACAGGAGCCGAGCGAGGAGCAAAGGGGATCCATGCCGGCGATTTCTGTGGGCGTGAGGGTGACCGAGCCGTTGGAGCTGGTGTAAATGACGTTGCCGGAGCGGAGGCTGTCAGTAGGTACGCCGCGAATCTCCTGCGCGCTTTCGGCAGTGTGCTGGCCTTCATAGGCAGTGAAGAAGAAGAGCTTGTCTTTGTGGATGGGCGCGCCGAAGGAGCCTCCGAAGGTGTTGCGGAGGAGCTTGCCGGGGATGTTCGGGAGGCCGCTCGATAGCTCGGCCTGCTTGTTGAACCAGTCGTTGGCGACGGTGTTGGTGGGGCGGTAATACTCGTAGGCGCTGCCGTGGAATTTGTTGGTTCCACCGCGGGTTACGAGGGCGACCTGCGCGCCGGAGGAACGGCCGGAGTCGGCATTGGCGTTGGTGGTGACGACGCGGAACTCTTCTACGGAATCGCGGGTGGAGCGGAGGATGCCGGTGAAGGCGTAGCCCTTGTTCTGGTCGTTGTCGTCGAGGCCGTCGAGGGTGACGTTGCTCTGATCGGAACGCGCGCCGTCTACGGCGCCGGAGCGGGAATCGGTGTCCTGCTGCTGGGTGGTTTTGTCGCCAAGGAAGAGAACGCCGGCCTGGAGGCTGAGCAGGTCGAGGACGTTGTTGCCTTCAAAGGGGAGGGCCTGGATCTGCTTGGTGTCGAAGGGAGTACCGATGGTGGCGTCGTTGGTGTTGAGGGCTGAGAGGGTATCGACGACTTCGACGGTTTCTGTGGCGGAAGATGCGACGCCGAGCTTGAAATCGATGGTGCGGGGCTGGTTGACGAGGAGCTCGACGATTTGCTTCTGCGGAGCGAAGCCGGGAGCCTCGGCCACAACGGTGTAGGTGCCGGGCGTGATCTGCTCAAAGGCGTATTCGCCGCGATCGCCGGAGATGTGCTCGGCTTTGAAGCCCGTTTCCGGGGCAATGATGGTGAGTTTTGCCCTGGAGATGAGCGCGCCGGAGGGATCGGTGATGGTGCCGTGCAGGGCGGTGACGGCGGTCTGGGCAAGAGCCGTGATGGGTGCGGCGATGGCGCAGATGAGCAGGAGCAGTATGCGGTAATGCCTCATAGAGATTGCCTCCGAAATTGATGCAAGATGCGACTCCGCTGCGCCCGCTTGGGCGGTGAGCGGCATGGGTTCTGAGATAGCTGTGCGCTCTCCGCCAGCGAGGTGTGCGAGGAGTTGGCGCGAAGTTTTGAGTGCTATGAGCGTTCGGTCAGCGAAGGGCCAAGCAAGCGATCTTCAGGGAATTGGCTTATAGGGAGGCTGTCAGGCGGGGTATGGGGAACGCATAAAGATAAAGAATTTCGATGGCGGGGAGAAAAGCAGCTTTTAGCTGTTAGCTCGGTGGTGGGAGAACGCATGGGAGTGCTGTCCCACTCATGCGCGATACAACCGCGCACGAATGGGGCACCCAGCTTTTGTGGCGGGAAAAGATTGAAAGCGGCTTAGTTGCTGCGGAGGGCGACCATGGGGTTGATGCGTGAGGCGCGGCGTGCCGGCAGATAGCCGGAGATAACGGCGACGGCGATGAGGGTGAGCGCCATGCAGAGGAATGTTGTTGTGTCCCAAGGGGAGACATCAAAGAGCATGATGGCGATGAGGCGGGCTGCGGCGAGTGAGGCCACAGTGCCAAGGACGATGCCGATAAGGGCAAGGCGGAGGGTGCTGGTGAGGACCAGACGCTGCACGCGGGCGGCGCTGGAGCCAAGGGCCATGCGGATGCCGATCTCCTGCGTCTGGCGCGTGACGGAGTACGAGATAACGCCGTAGATGCCGAGTGCGGCGAGAATCAGGCCGAGCGTGGCGAAGGATACGACGAGCAGCATGAAGAAACGGCGCGGCGAGTTGGCGTGGTCGATGAGCGTCTGGATGGGCAGAAACTCGGCATTGGTCTGCTTGGGGTTGAGGTCTTTGAGGACGTGCATGACGCTGGTGGCGAGAGCAGCTGGCGGCAGCGTGGTGCGCAGGACCAACTGTGCCCCGTTGGGACCGGTCTGCATCATGGAGTAGTAGATCTGCCAACCGGTGGGGGCTTCCACGTTGTCGGCGTGGACGTCACCCACGACACCAACGACGCGTGCATGATCGAATTGACCAGCGTTGATGAGGATTTTTCCCACCGCGTCTTCATTGGGCCAGAGGTAGCGGGCCATGCCGGCACTGATGAGCACGACGCCTTCGCCTGTGGAACCGTCGTCCCATGTAAAGTCACGACCGTGCACTCTCATGCCCATGGCGCGGACGTAGCCGGGAGAGACCACGTAGACAAGCGGACTGTCTGCACCGCGAAAGTCGTCGGGGTTGCGGCCCTGCGGAGTTGGCACTCCCCACGCGCGGTTACGGCCGAGCGGCAGGTAGTCGGAGGTTCCGGCAGCCTCGATGCCGGGAATGGCGGTGATACGAGAGATGATCTGCTGAAAGATGACGCCGCGCTTCGCGGCGCTCAATGCACCTGTTCTGTCGTTGGGAACGTTGTCGTCGTAATCGACGTTGACGGCGGCGGAGTGCGCTGACTCAAAGCCGAGGTCGAGATTGACGACTTTGAGGAAGCTGCGTAGCAGAAGGCCTGCGCCAACTAACAACATGCAGGCAAGTGCTACCTCTGTAACGACGAGGATGGAACGAACACGCTCGTGTTTGCGGCTCTGGCCGGTTCCAGTGCCGGAATCCTTGATAGCTTCCTGCAGATTGACGCCTGCCATGCGAATACCGGGGAGAAGACCGAAGCAGGCAGCTGTGACGATGGCGATCAGGACGGTCCAGAGGAGGGAGCTCATGTCAATGTGCAGCGTGGCGAGCAGCGGCAAAGCGACGGAGCCCTGATGTGAAAGCCAGAAGAGCAGCGTGCCGGCAAGCACGAGACCGAGTACCGCTCCAGCGGCGGAGAGCGTGAAGCTTTCTGTGAGGAGCTGGCGGATAATACGCGCGCGGCTTGCGCCGAGAGCGCCGCGCATGGCGAACTCCTTGGAGCGGGCGGAGGCGCGAGCGAGCAGAAGGTTGGAGAGATTGACGCAGGCGATGAGGAGGATGGCTCCGACTGCCGACCAGAGGACGATGAGCGAACGCCGGAGCTTGCCGCTGACGTAGTCCTTGAGTGGGACGGGAACGAGCGAACCTGTGTATTGTCCAAGCGTGTTGGGTATTGATTTGCGGAAGTAGAGCCTGGGCGCGACGATGGCGGCTTCCGCCTTTGCCTGTTCCACGGTGACGCCGGGCTTCATGCGGCCGAGCAACGTGACGATGTTGCCGTAGTTGCGGTCCTGGTCGAGGTTGAGCGGCGTGAAGGCGTCGTAACGCGAGCCGGGCTGGAAGACCGCGCCGAAGTCGAAGCTGGCAGGCAGCACGCCGATGACGGTGGTCTGGGTGCCGCTGATGTCGATGGCTTTACCCACGATGTTGGGGTCGCCATTGAACTGGTGTTTCCACCATCCATTCGAAAGAAGAATGACCGGTGCCGCGCCGTTTCGAGAGTCGGCGGGCGTGAAGAGGCGGCCCATCTGCGGCTGTACACCGAGGACCTGGAAGAAGTTGGTGATGACGTCGATGCCGGTGGCGGGAATGGGATCGCTCTGGCCGATTTTGAGACTCAGATTGTCAGGGCCGGAGAAGGCGAAGTAGCCGGTGATGTCCTGATAGGAGCGGCTCATGTCGCGGAACTCTTCATAGCCGTCTGAAGAGTAGGTAGCGCAGGACTGGCCGCACTTGGTGGGGGGCGGGGCGATCCAGACAAGCTGATGCGCGTTGGGAAATGGCAGCGGACGCAGGAGCAGCGTGTTTACCACCGAGAAGACGGCGATGTTTGCGCCGATGGCGAGGGCGAGAATGAGCACAGCGACGGTGGTGAAGCCCGCGTCGCGACGGAGAGTGCGGAGAGTGTAACGAATGTCCTGGCCGAGGTCATTCCAGTAATCCACGAGGTGCTTTTTGCGTTCCATTTTGTCTCCCATGTGTACGCCGATTTCTTCGATTTCCTGAACCCGGCCAAATTGGCGGTATGCTTCATGGCGCGCTGCTTCGGGACTCATTCCGTCGGCAATGAGATCGGCGATTTTGGACTCGATGTGAAAGTCGAGCTCATCGCGAACATCTGCTGCGGAATCGTGACCGAAGAAGCGGTCGTAGCGCCGCCAAATGGGCAGTTTGTTTATGGCTTACTACTCCGTAAACGCGAGCTGAGTGGCGCCCAGCACACGAGAGACGGCTTCAGCATACGCCTCCCAGGCGGCGCGCTCCTCATTGAGCTGCTTTTTGCCCGCCGGCGTGAGGCGATAAAACTTGGCCTTGCGGTTGTTTTCCGACAAGCCCCATTCCGAGACGAGAAATTCTTTACTCTCCAGCCGCCAGAGGGCCGGATAGAGAGTGCCTTCTTCGACGAGCAGGACATCCCCACTGTGCTGGCGGATGAAGGATGTGACAGCGTAGCCGTGCTGCGGACCCCAGAAGAGGGCTTTGAGGATGAGTACGTCGAGGGTTCCGCGAAGGAGTTCGAGTTTGGTTTTTTGCATTGGCTCCCCTTTGGTTACTAGGGGAGTGTCGCATGATTCCCCTAGGAATGCAAGGGGAAGTTAAAACTCATTTATTTTTTCTATGGGTTACGATCATCCGCATGGCTGCGAGGGCGGCGGATGCGCCCATTACGAAGATGGAAAGAAGCGCGGAAACGGCAAGAATAGTTCTGGTCTGCCACGCGTGTCCTGCTGCGGTAGGTGGGCACGTCACACCATGCGTTATGGCTTCGATGTTTCTTGCATCTCCGTGATAGCCTTTTTCGCGCCCTCACTGTCCGGCTTAAGCGCCAACGACCGCCGGTAGGCGTCCAGCGATTCCGGGATATGGTTACCCTTCCGCAGAGCTTCCCCGTAACTGTCCCATACGTTCCAGCTTTGTGGGAAAAGCACGGTATTGGTGTGCAGCACATCGATAGCAGCATCCAGATGAATGTCTTCGGGCAGATGATAGTAGTTGTTCGCCCCCATCAGCTCATAGGCCATCGAATTCATCTCGTCTTCTGACAGCTCAACCGTGCCTGCTTCATTGCGCAACGTTGGGAGCAATTGATGCGCAGCGTCCGGGCCATCCTTCAGGAGAGTCTGTACATACAGCCGGGCGGCGCTCTTACGCGGTGCCGCTACGGCTTGCCCATTGAGAATCTTCAGCGCACGGCTAGCGATTTCATGCGCGTTCGAATGGGTATTGTCAAAAACAATCACAGTCTGGTCGCGAGTGAGGTTTCGCAACAGCACACAACTTAGGCCGGTAGCCCCGCCACTGTGATACACCACATGGCCCAATACCGAATCCGGCTCAATTTCCCATCCCAGCCCGAAAACATCCGTCTTCTTCGGTTCTAACCGGGGAACGATCGGCGTGTAGGCAAGCTCCTGCATCAGCTTGCCAAGAAGCAACCCGCGCCTGAACGCTGTGTCGAACTTTAGCAGGTCTCGCATTGTGCTCACATAGTCGCCAAAGCCCGAAAATGCATAACTGTGCCAGTACTGGCGGATATAAGGAACCGTATTGGCCCGCACCGGGGTATCGGAGTAAGGGTGTGCGTAGATGTGCGGGTATGCAAATGTCTTTGAATCAAACTCGTTGTACTGCAGCGGCAATGGAATGAACTTCGTATCATGCATGTCTGCAGGCCGCAGTATGTGTTTCTCAATGTAGTCCGGATAAGGCTCACCACTTACTTTCTCTAATACCAGGGCGAGCACGATGTAATTGATGTTGTCGTAATTTTCCTTGTCGCCCGGAGCATAAAGTAACGGGATGTGACTTGCACTGACGACCGAAAGAAAGTCTGCATTCGTAAACACGCGTTCCTGCGAAGCATGCCAAAGGGGATCGAAATAGGTGTTGTACGACGGAAGACCAGACTTGTGAGAGAGTAGATGCCGCAGCTTGATCTCCCGGTACGGAAACGTCGGCAGATAGTCGGTAACCGGATCGTCTATATGTAGTTTTCCAGCTTGAGCGAGTTGAAGAATGCCCGTAGCGGTCAGGAGCTTGGATATGGAAGCAATCGGAAACTGAACATCTGGAGTGTTCAGCCGGTGGTCTGAAAAATCAGCATATCCAAAGGACTTTTCGTAAACAACTTTGCCACTCTGAGTAATAAGCACGCCGCCATTGAACTGCCAGTTCTCTACCAGGAGACGGAAATCCTCATCGAGTGCTGCCTGCTGCCCAAACCCATAGCGTGAGCTGAACAGGGTCAGAAATATAAGTACCGGAAGCCAAGCCAGCCTTCTACTCCCTCGTCGGTGCATGCTCGCAGCAATGCCATAACTGTGCTGCGTACCCCAGGCGAGGGCTTTCAGTGTGTCGCGAAGGCGTTCGAGCTGAAGTTTAGGCATTGTCTCCCCTTTGGTTACTAGGGGAGTGTCGCATGGTTCCCCTAGGAATGCAAGGGGAAATACGGGCGAGCGCAGCCACAGATCGTGCAGTTACACTCCTGATAACTGTGATTCATGATCCGCACGCTTGCATCAGCATCCGGTGAGAGTGCGTCTAATAACTAGCGGTCCACCAAAGGAGAACAAAAACGGATGCAACTCGAAGCGAACGAGGCCATCAATGCCCGTGGCGAAGAAGGGGCTGAAACTTACTCTCGCAAGAATCCATATACTGCCGCTGTTTTGGTGAACCGCCTGCTGACGGGGCCGGACTCAGAGAAAGAGACCCGGCATATTGAGGTATCGCTGGAAGGATCAGGCGTTCAATATCTTCCGGGAGACTCGCTGGGTGTGCTGCCCGAGAACCGTTCTGACATGGTGCAGGAAGCGCTGCAACTTCTGGATTTCAGAGGCGACGAGCCGGTGAAGGATTTTTATGGCGGAGCGCTTCAGCTTCGCGAGGCGCTGACATCATGGCTGGTGATCGGCAAGATGTCCCATTCCACCGTGAAAGCCTGGGCAAAACATACAGGCAACGCGGAGCTGGCGGCATTGGTATTGCCGGAAAACAGAAGTAAGCTCGACGACTATCTTTGGGGGCGGGAGTTTCGCGATTTACTGCAGCAGTTCCCGGCGAAGCTGGAAGATCCTCAGCAGCTTTTCAAGATTCTTCCTCGCCTGGCTCCAAGACTGTACTCGATCTCGTCAAGCCAGGCGCTTCATCCGACGACTGTACACATGTCGGTGCGTATTGTGCGCTACGAGAGTTATGAGCGCGAGAGACTCGGAGTCTGTTCGGGACAGCTTGGTGAACGCTCGCCGCTTGGAGCGGCGCTGCCCACGTTTATTCACTCCAACCATCTGTTTCGTTTGCCGGAGAATCCGGATGCGCCGGTGATTATGGTGGGGCCGGGTACGGGGCTGGCACCATTTCGGGCGTTCCTGGAACATAAACAGGCTGGATGCGGACGCTGGCCGATGTGGCTCTTCTTCGGCGAGCAGCGGGAGCATCAGGATTTTCTGTATCGGGAAGAAATGTACGCATGGCTGGAAAACGGCGTGATGCAGCGCCTGGACACCGCGTTCTCGCGCGATCAGCAGAAGAAGATCTATGTGCAGGACCGGATACGCGAGCAGTCCGCACTGCTGTGGGAGTGGCTGGAGCGGGGCGCGTATTTCTATGTCTGCGGCGATTCGAAACGGATGGCTCCGGATGTGGAATCGGCGGTGATAGAAGCCGTTGCGACGCATAGCGGCAAGGGGATGGAATATGGAGCGGCGTATGTGGCGGAGATGATCAAGCAGAAGCGTTATATGCGGGATGTGTACTAATTGTCTGAAGGTTTGTCAGCGGAGTCAACTACGTAGGTTGTCAAATCCATCTTGCGCGCTTCGAACTTCATTCCCAGGGCTTGCTCAAGCTCCCCCATCGCTTCGTTGTCATCCTGGCGCGGCGTCGGGAACGAGATATCGTAATAGCCCTTCAGCCCGGTTTCGTCGATCACGGGGCGGTCTGCGTGGCTGCTGAATTCTATCTGCCCAAGTACGTCGTTAATCTTCACCGCTGTCGCAGTACAGTGATCGCCGGTGCAGGTGATCACTCCGGGGAAGGGCTTGTCAGGATTCTCTCTCTGATAGTTTTTCATCGCTTCCATCCAGTCGCCCTGCATTTCGGGTGGCGCAGGCACCTCCTTTATTTTGGCTCCGCCCTTGGCCTGCAGCAGCGCATAAACTGGTGTGGGTCGAGGTTCGGAGTGGACCTTCAGATGGAACCGCTCCTCCAGCATCGCCTGCACCATCGGGCGCATGCGATTGGTTCGTTCCGCGTTGGATAGCTTCTCAAACGAGGGATCATCGGTCTTTGCCTCGATGTCCCAATTCTGCGATTCCATCCAGCCCTTGCCGCCGGAGATCATCTGACGGTTGAGACTTCCATTCAGATAGGCAAACTGCACCAGGAAATTCAGCGACACACTGTGGGTCTCAAAGGTGCCGCCGGTCATTCGGAAGCCTGTCCAGCCGCCCGACTGACCCGACCTGTCTCCTGATGGCCGTATGCTCGCCACGTCGAACTTTGCCGGCATGGTGGCTGCGGACCCGCTGGTTGCGGATGGGCTGGACTGGCTTTGCGCGCTGCCTTGCGCCATGAGGAGGGTGAGCACTGCGAGGAGCAGGGGTCTACCGTAGCTGCTTGCCATGGTTATTCTCCTTGGCGGCTTACAGATGATTTTGTTGCGTGCTCAATTTTATCTGGGAAGTTTCTATCCGGGAAGTTCAGTCGTAGCGCTCGGCGATGATCTGCTTTCTGTGCCAGCCGTAGCTGGTGAGCTTTTCTCGCACGGAAGTGATCATGTTGCTGAGGCCGCAGATGTAGGCATTGATGTCGAATGTAAGATCGGCGGGCCGGATGGTGGGATCGACTGGCGCTAGCGGAAGAGTTTGGCCGAGTTTGGCGGCGCGCTCTTCGATGATTCTGGCGACGTGCTCCTGAACGTGGCCGCGGAGGCCTGTCCATTCTTCCCCGGCGCGGCTGAGGGTGGGAATGTAATGGAAGTTGGGGTGTTTGGCGGCGAGGGCCTCGAACTCTTCGCGGTAGTAGAGTTCGGACTCGTGGCGGGTGCCGTAGACGCACCAGATTTCTTTGCCTTCGCTGCGGTCCAGGCTGGCGTTTGGGCCGTTCTCAGGGAAAAGCCACTGCGCGAAAGCGCGCATGGGCGCGATACCGGTGCCGGTGGAGATCAGGATGGAATCGGTGATGGGCTGCTTGAGCACAAAATAGCCGTAGGGGCCGTGCATGGCTACGGTGGAACCTGGGGCCAAGTCCGCGAGATAGTTCGAAAAGAAGCCGCCGCCGGTGCGATTGGCGCACAGGTCGAGTATGTTCCCAGAGCGGATGTTGCTGGGCCGGTTGCTGTTGTTTGCCGAGGCTATGGAGTAGGCGCGGGTCTGTTCCTTGCCGCTGGGGTCGTTGGCGACGAGCGAGACGAACTGGCCTGCGGTGAAGGGGAAATCCGGAACGTTATTGCCATCTGAAGACACGGCGAATTCGAAGTGATAGCACTGGGCGGATTCCGAGATGCACTCTTTGCGTTCCAGCCGTGCGGTGTATAGGGTTCGTTCCAAGGCGGCGCTCATTTACAAGACTAGGATAAAGCCCGAAAGGAAGGCTCGTCAGCGGCTGGATAGCTGGATCGGATTGCCGTCGGGGTCTTTGCCGTCGCAGAGAGTGAGGACTTCGCCTTGACGAACTTTTCCGAACTTTGCGCCGCGGGCTACGAGGGTTTCGCGAAGTGCGGCGACGTCGGGGGCGTGGAAGGCGATCTTGGGACCTTTGCGGCCTGGCGATGCGGGGCCGGAGTGCAGAGCGATGGATGCGCTGCCGGCGGCGAATTCGCGCCAGCCTTTCTCCTCGGAGATGAGTTTCAGGCCGAGAATGCGACCGTAAAAGTCGCTCATGGCGTCTATTTGCGCAGTGAAGAGGATGACGCGCGCCATCTTCATGGGAGGCAGCTTGACGGGGGTATTTATGGCCATGCGTCGAGGATAGCGCAGAGATCTGGAGGGTGTGAATCTGGTTTTACCTTGGTTTCAAACGAGATGGCTGATACGATAGAAAATATATGTGCGGGCCGCGTGGTTTCAGTGGCCGGGCGCAGAAGATTTTTGAGGAATGAGGAATTTGCAGTGGCGAATACCACCAAGATTGAAGACAAGGTAGAACGCAAGAAAGTAAAGCGCACGGCCCGCAAGAAGGCTGCTCCGAAGGCGAAGCGGACGACCCCTCGCGGCAGCAATAAACAGAGGGTGAAGCAACTGTCGCGCGGTCAATCGAAGCGGTAGTTGAACCCGAGACAGGATTCGCGCCCGGTGGAGTCACTCTGCCGGGCGCGAGGCTTTGTGGCCTCTTTCGCGGCATAAAGAAATCTCCATTCGGGAACAAGGTAGCGGCGTGTATGCTGAATCTTCTCGGAAAGTTGAGAAGGAGAAACGCACCTGGCCAGCCAGCTTCTTGCCCGTAAATCCATTGACAAGCTGATCCGCGATTCGGAGTCTCCGGAGCACGCGCTGAAGAAGACGCTTGGTCCGTGGTCGCTGACCGCGCTGGGCATTGGCGCGGTGATCGGCTCGGGGATTTTTACCGTGATCGGCACGGCGATTGCGGGCGAACAGTTCGACACGTCAAGCATTGTCAATACGCCACTGGCGGATTACCTGATTCATCACACGGCTCTGGCCGGACGGCCCGGTGCCGGTCCGGCGATTGCGGTTTCGCTGATACTGGTGGCGATTGTGTGCGCGCTGACGGGGCTCTGTTATGCCGAGCTGGCGTCGATGATTCCGATTGCGGGTTCGGCATACACGTATACATACGCGACGCTGGGTGAGCTGGTGGCGTGGATCATTGGATGGGATTTGATCCTGGAGTATGCGGGATCGAATATGACGGTGAGCGTGGGTTTTGCCGCGCACGTGGTGGATCTGCTGGACTGGCTAGGGCTGCATCCGCCCGCTA
>Ga0208193_1000522_pt1 | contig 20304 bp, 17 predicted proteins | sample June2015DPH_17_2_FD_184716 | JGI IMG/M metagenome (GOLD analysis project Ga0208193, IMG submission 184716) | Peatland microbial communities from SPRUCE experiment site at the Marcell Experimental Forest, Minnesota, USA - June2015DPH_17_10... | ecosystem: Environmental > Terrestrial > Soil >... | reverse complement strand
CTGCATCATCTTTCATCACCTAAGGGAACCCAAGCTAGTGGTTAGAATCGTTTCTGCGCAAGCCTTGTGCCTGTTGATCATTCTCAGCATGGCCGTGCGCCTGAACCGCGCGGACGCCGCGGGCGCGCCGACGCCGGCTGCCCCGCTCGCCGTCAAGGTGATGGTTGTCAGCATGTTCCAGCCGGAAGCCGCGCCGTGGCTCGCCGTGCTGCACACGGATAAGGACATCACGGTGCCCGGGCTGCCCCAAGAATATCCGAGCGTGCACTGCACGCCGGCGGGGGTTTGCCAGATGACCACCGGCATGGGTCACGCCAACGCGGCTGCCTCGATCATGGCGGTGCTCTACAGCGGGCTGTTCGATTTGAGAAAGACCTACTTCATCATCGCCGGCATCGCCGGCATCGATCCCGAGCGCGGCACGCTGGGTTCCGCAGCCTGGGCGCGCTACGTGGTCGATGCGGGAATCGCACACGAAATCGACGCGCGCGAACTGCCGCCCAAATGGAACGACGGCTACTTCGGCATCGACACCGACGCACCGGATCAATTGCCCAAGTTCTCCTTTCACACGGAAATGTTTCAGTTGAACGAAGCACTGTTGCAGAAGGCACTGGCTGTGTCGCGATCGGCCGTCCTCGAGGATAGCGAGGACATCAAGGAGTACCGCCGCCATTACCTGGAAGCGGCGGCCCGCCGGCCGCCGAGCGTGATTCAATGCGACACGCTCTCCAGCGACACCTGGTGGTCGGGGCGTTGGCTCGGCGAGCATGCTCGCAGCTGGACCCGGCTGCTGACCCACGGCGGCGGCAACTATTGCACCTCGCAAGAAGAGGACAACGCGACGCTCAATGCGCTGACTCGGGGCGCGCATTCCGGGCTCATCGATCTGCAACGCGTCGCGCTGCTGCGCACCGGCTCGGATTTCGACCGGCCCTATGCGCATCAGACGGCGTTCGATTGCCTGCGCGCCCAGCGCAAGTTGAGCGGCGCGTTTCGCGCTTCGACCGAAAATCTGGTTCGGGCGGGGATGCCGTTGGTCGAGGCGATCTCTAGTGATTGGGCTCATTGGGAGGCTGGCGTGCCAGAATGACATGGACAAGCTATTCATTTCAGCCGATTCGCTGCTGCGTGATTCGATGGAACTCGCGCGGCGCGTGGTCAGCAGCGGCTTCAGGCCCACCTTCCTGGTGGCGATGTGGCGCGGCGGCGCGCCGATCGGCATCGCGGTGCAGGAGGTGCTGGAATACCACTCGATCCACGTCGATCACATCGCCGTCCGCACCTCTTCCTACACGGGCATCGACACGCGTAATAAGACCGTTCGCGTGCACGCCGTCGACTATTTGGTGTCGCGCCTGACCGCCGAGGACCAGCTGCTGCTGGTCGATGATGTATTCGACTCCGGGCGCAGTCTGGAAGCGGTCATCGCGGAGCTCAAGGCGCGCTGCCGGCGCAACTGGCCGGAGCGATTTCGAATCGCCACTGTTTATTACAAGTCGTCGCGCAATCGCAGCTCGCTCACGCCGGACTACTACGTGCTGGATACGGACAAATGGCTGGTATTTCCGCACGAGCTCGTCGGGCTGACGCGCGAAGAGATACTGGAACACAAACCGGTGACTGCAAATTTCTTCGAAACGCCATGATGGCGCCAACCATGATGAACCTGTTACGAAACTCCCTTGGTGCCGCCGCGCTTGCCGCCGCACTGGCCGCGCCTGCCGTCGCGCAGAAGCGCATGGTGGTCATCGACCAGGATACCTCCGGCCCCGGAGGATCCAACATCATGTCGATGCTGGTGATGCTGCAATCGCCGCAGGTGGACGTGCTCGGCATCACCGTCGTGACCGGCAACGCCTGGCGCGACGATGAGGCCCGCCACGCGCTGCGCATGCTCGAATTGATCGGGCGCAGCGACGTCCCGGTCTCGCTCGGCGCGGTATTCCCGTTGGTCCGTACCCAGCAGGAGACGCGCCTCATGAGCGAGTTGGTGGGCCAGGTCGCATGGTTGGGTGCATGGGGTCAGAAGTTGGCCACGCTCGCGACGCCGGCCGGGGCCGTGGATGCCGCGCCGCTTGCCGTGCAGCCGGGGCCCTTCGAGACTCCGCCGCTGGCCGAAGGTGAGCCGCACACCAAGCCGATCGCGGAAGATGCGGCGCATTTTTTGATTCGCCAGGTGCATGAACACCCGCATCAAGTGACCGTCTACGCGGCGGGTCCGCTCACCAATATCGCCGTCGCGATCGCCATCGATCCGCATTTCGCCGAACTGGCACAAGGGCTGGTCGTCATGGGCAGCAGCCTTGATCCGCACACCGATGATCCGGAATTTGCCACCACTCCGCGTCATGAATTCAACTTCTGGTTCGATCCGGAGGCGGCGCGCATCACCCTGCGGGCACATTGGCCCCGCATCGATGTCACCACCGTGGATGTTTCCATCAAGGCGATGTTCACGCAGCAGATGCTGGACGCCATCGCGACATCCGCCAATCCGGCGGCCCGCTACATCGCCAAGTATTCCGCCGAGCATTACTACCTATGGGATGAACTGGCGGCGTGCGCCTGGCTCGACCCCTCGATTATCACCCATGAGATCAAGCTTTACATGGATGTCGACGTCAGCCATGGCCCCGCCTACGGTGAAACGCTGACCTGGAGCGAGGCGCTCAAGCCACCCGTCGATCTGCAGTTGGTTCATGCTCAGACCGACCTCGATCTGCCGCGCTTCAGCAAAATGTTCGTCGATCTGATGTCGGCGCCGACACCCCACACCGCGCGTACGCCCCAGACCGTGCTCAAGCCAGGTAGATGAACCGCGCGACGAACAAGGCCGCGAGCACATAGACGAGCCAGTCGCGCCACGCCGCGCGGCCGCGCAGCAATTTCAGGACTGCGTGACTGGTGATGCCGAAGGCAAGCCCGTTCGCGATGGAGTAACTCAAGGGAATCATGATGACCGTCAGGAAGGCAGGGATGGCTTCCAGCGGTTCGACCCAATCCACTTCCGCGAGCGCGCCCATCATCATGCCGCCCACCAGAATCAATGCCGGCGCCGTGGCGGCGCTCGGGATGGCCTGAACCAGCGGCGCGAAAAACAGCGTGCAGAGAAACAGCACGCCGACGACCACGCTGGTCAAGCCGGTGCGTCCGCCGACCGCGACGCCGGCGGCGCTCTCGATGTAGCTGGAGACAGGGCTGGTGCCCGCCATGGCGCCTACCGTCATGGCCAGCGAATCGACGATGAGAATGCGGTTGAGCCGCGGGATGCTGCCATCCGGTGCGGTAAGTCCCGCCTTCTTGGTGACGGCGACCAATGTGCCGACGTTATCGAACAAATCGACCAGCAGGAACACGAGCACGATCTCGAGCACCGACAATCCGATTCCCCCTTTGAGGCTCAAGGCCGCCGGCACATTGAGTTTGAAGGCGGTGGCCGACAAGTCGGACAGACCGTAGCTGCCGGGCGTTATGTGCGCCAAGCCGATGCTCCAGCCGATTGCCGCAGTGACCAGAATGCCGAGCAGCATGGCGCCCTTCACCCGCCATGCTTGCAGGCCCGCGATCACCGCCAGTCCCAGCAGGGACAGAGCGGCGGTCGGGGTCGTCAAATTGCCGAGGCCGACCATGGTGCCGGGCTTGGCAACGATCACGCCCGCGTCCGCCAGGCCGATGAAGGCGATGAACAACCCGACCCCGCCGGCGACCGCGGCAAACAGCGATCGAGGCACCGCGTTCATGATGAGCTGACGAACGCCGATGAGCGTCAAGATCAGGAATGCAATACCGGAAATGAACACGCAGCCAAGCGCCGTCTGCCAGGGCACGCCCATGCTCTTGACCACCGTAAAGGTGAAATAGGCGTTGAGGCCCATGCCGGGCGCCATGGCAAGAGGATAGTTCGACGCCAGGCCCATCAGGATGCTGCCGAAGCCCGCGGCGAAGCACGTGGCCGCTGCGACCGCGGCCACCGGCATGCCCGCACTTCCCAGTATCACCGGATTCACCACGACGATGTACGCCATCGTGAGAAAGGTCGTGAAACCGGCCAGTAACTCGGTGCGCAGCGTCGTGCCGTGATCATTGAGACCGAAAACGCGATTCAACATCCCCGACACCCTTGCCGTGTCGTTCCCGCGCACGGTCCCTTCCCGATGCTGCAAAAAGGAGCAGCCGCCGCCCCACAATGGATCACCGCACGTGCGAAATCGCGCAGCTTGTTGATGCCGCTTCACACTAGCGGCGTTTATTTGCGCTGTAAAGCGGCCGACCGCGTTGCCAGTCGCCGCAGCGGCCGAAGCGCAGCCCAGTGCGCACAATCGATGCGGCACATTGTGTACAAAATTCGCGGCGAACGTGCTGTAATGTCCTGCCTAGGCGGCGAGACAATGGGCAAGCTGACCACACATGTGCTGAACATAGCGTCCGGAATCCCGGCCGCCGGCGTGCGCGTGGAACTGCGCCGCACGGATGCGGGAACGGCCACGCTGATCGGCGCCGCGCAGACCGATGCCGACGGGCGCTGTGCGGCGCCGCTGCTGGACGGCGCCGCGCTGCGCAGCGGGCGCTACTCGTTGACCTTTCACGTAGCCGCCTACTTTCGCTCCCTTGGCCTCACCCTCAGCGAACCGCCGTTTCTGGATGAGGTCGTGATCGACTTCGGCGTATCGGATCCCGCGCAGAACCATCACGTACCGCTGCTGGTCTCGCCCTGGAGTTATTCGACCTACCGGGGCAGCTGATGACGCAAACCTCGCCAGCCAACGGGGCCAGCTGTGCGCGCATCCTGCGCTTCGTGATGGATGGCGAGGAGGTCGCGATCGAGGACCCGCCGGCGACGATGACGGTGCTCGAGTACTTGCGCGAGGTCGCCGGCCGCCGCGGCACCAAGGAAGGATGCGCCGAGGGCGATTGCGGCGCATGCACCGTGGTATTGGGCGAACTGACGGACGGCGGCCGCATGCAGTATCGCGCGGTGAACTCCTGCATACGATTCCTGCCCACGCTGGATGGGAAGGAGCTGGTCACCGTGGAGAGTTTGCAGCAGCCGTCCGGCGCGCCCCACCCGGTGCAACAGTCGATGATCGACAACCACGGCTCGCAATGCGGATTTTGCACCCCCGGCTTCGTCATGTCGTTGTTCGCCCAATACCTGAACCGCAGCGACCCGGAGCGCGGGCATATCGTCGACGCGCTGGCGGGAAATCTGTGCCGCTGCACCGGCTACCGGCCCATCATCGAGGCGGGATTGCGACAATGGAGCTATCCGACACCCGCGCGCTGGAGCCGCGCCGAGGCGCAATCCACAGCGCATGTCGATGCCTTGAAGCGCCTGGCGCGCGCGCCGGGCACCGTCCCTTCGCTGCAATATCAGGGCTTTCACGCACCGCGCACACTCGATGAGCTTAGCAGCGCGCTCGAGGCGCAACCCGATGCCATATTGCTTGCCGGCGGCACCGATGTCGGCCTCTGGGTCACCAAGCAGCTGCGCGACTTGCCGGCGCTCATATACTTGGGGGATATCGCGGAACTGGCGCGCATCGATAGCGGGCCGAAGGAAATCTGGATCGGCGCCGCCGTCACATTGACCGATGCCTGGCCCGCGCTGCTGCGCTGCTTTCCCGCCCTCGAGGAACAGGCGGCACGCTTCGCTTCGCCGCCCATCCGCAATTCCGCCACGCTCTGCGGAAATCTTGCCAATGGCTCGCCGATCGGCGATTCGATTCCCGCCTTGATGGCCCTGGGCGCGCAAATCGAGTTGCGCCGCGGCGCCGTGCAGCGGCGGCTGCCGCTGGAGGATTTCTATCTCGGCTACCAACGCAAGGCGCTCGCCCCGGGCGAATTCGTGAGCGGCGTCGCCGTGCCCGCGCCCGCCGCCGGTCAATTGCTGGCAAGCTACAAATTGTCGAAGCGCATCGATCAGGATATCTCCGCGGTATGCGCCACTTTCTGCGTAAGCGTAGAGGGCGAACGCATCGTGAGCGCCCGTCTCGCTTACGGCGGCATGGCCGCCGTCGCCTGCCGCGCCGCCCACGCGGAACGCGCGCTCGAGTCGGCGGGTTGGAACATCCGCGGAGTCGAGAGTGCGATTGCAGCGCTCGCCGCGGACTTCAAGCCCTTGTCGGACATGCGTGCCAGCAGCGCCTACCGCCTGCAAACCGCGGGCGCCCTGCTGCGACGCTTTTATCTGCAGTCGCGCGGCGGCGCCATGGCGCTTCGCACGGCGGATGCATCGCTCGGAGTCGCGCCCATATGAGCGCCGGCGCCTCGCATCCGCACGACAGCGCGGCGCTGCACGTCAGCGGCCGCGCACAGTATTGCGACGACATCGGCTTGCCGGCGAACACCCTGCACGCGGCCTTCGGCATGAGTCCGATCGCGCACGGGCGCATCATTTCGATGGATTTGTCCGCCGTCGCGGCCGCGGCCGGTGTCGCAGCCATCGCACTGCCCGAGGATATTCCCGGCGAGAACAACTATGGCGGTGCGGTGCATGATGATCCGATCTTTGCGCAGAACCTGGTCGAATACGCCGGTCAGCCCCTGTTTGCGGTGGCGGCGGATTCGATGCGCGCCGCCCGCAAGGCAGCGCTCCGCGCCAAGCTCGAGATCGCGCCCCTGCCCGCGTTGCTCGACATTCGCGCGGCGCTTGCTGCGCAGAGCTTTGTTCTGCCCAGCCAGAGCATGCGCCGCGGCGAGCCGCGGGCGCGGCTGGCCGCGGCGCCGCGGCGTCTCACTTCCACGGTCACGATGGGCGGCCAGGATCATTTCTATCTCGAAGGGCAAATCGCCGCGGCGCTGCCTCAGGAGGATGGCGGCATGCTGCTGCACAGTTCCACGCAGCACCCCACCGAAGTGCAGGCTGTCGTGGCGCATGCGCTCGGCATGTCCGTCAACCGCATCGTCGTGCAGTGCCGGCGCATGGGCGGCGGCTTCGGGGGCAAGGAGAGCCAGGCCGCCCTGATCGCGGCCGCCGCCGCCGTGCTGGCACGCAAGACCGGGCGGCCGGTGAAGCTGCGCATGGACCGCGACGCCGACATGCTGATGACCGGCAAGCGTCACGATTTCCTGGCCGACTGCGACGTCGGTTTCGATGACCACGGACGCGTGCTCGCGCTGTCCGTGATGCTGGCCTCGCGCTGCGGATATTCGGCCGACTTGTCCGGGCCGGTCAACGATCGCGCGATGTTCCACCTCGACAACGCCTACTACCTCGAGCACGTCGAGATCGTTTCGCACCGCTGCAAGACGCACACCGTCTCCAATACCGCATTCCGCGGCTTCGGCGGCCCCCAGGGCATGATGGTGATCGAGGCGATATTGGACGACATCGCGCGTTTCCTTGGGCTGGACCCGCTCGATGTCCGCCGCCGCAATTTGTACGGCATGACGGAGCGCAACGTTACTCACTACGGTCAAACCGTCGAAGGAAACCGGCTACCCGCCATACTCGATCAACTCGAACTCAGCAGCGACTATCGTCGGCGGCGTGCCGCGGTAAGTCGCTGGAACGCCGCCCAGCCCATCATCAAGCGTGGATTGGCGCTTACGCCGGTCAAGTTCGGCATTTCATTTACCTCCACCTTGTTCAATCAAGCGGGTGCCTTGGTACAGGTGTACACCGACGGCACCGTGCTTCTGAACCATGGCGGCACCGAGATGGGCCAGGGACTGCACGTCAAGGTGGCGCAGGTTGTCGCCAATGAACTGGGCTTGCCGCTGTCGGCCATCCGCATTACCGCCACCGATACCAGCAAGGTGCCGAACACCTCCGCCACCGCCGCCTCGTCCGGCTCGGACTTGAACGCCAAGGCGGCGCAGGCAGCGGCAATCACCATCCGCGACCGTCTTGCGAAACTGGCCGCCGAGCGCTGTGCGGTGGACGCGAGCGAGGTGCGCTTCGTGGACGGACATGTACAGGCGGGCACGCAGCGGCTGCCGTTCGCCGACATGGCACGCCGCGCCCACGAGGCGCGCGTGTCGCTGTCGGCCGCGGGCTTCTATCGCACGCCTAAGATCCACTGGGACAAGGACACCAAGCTAGGCAGGCCGTTCTTCTATTTTGCTTTCGGCGCCGCCGTCACCGAGGTGTCGGTCGATACCTTGACGGGCGAGACGCAAATGCTGCGGGTCGACATCTTGCACGATGTCGGCAACTCGCTGAACCCAGCGATCGATCTGGGCCAGGTCGAAGGTGGCTTCTTGCAAGGCGTGGGCTGGCTCACTTGCGAGGAGTTGGTATGGAACGCCGCCGGCGAACTGCGCACGCACGCGCCATCGACCTACAAGATCCCGACGGCCCGCGATTGGCCTGGCGTTGCTCGGGTAACATTGCTGACGGCGCCCAATGACGAGGATTCCATTTATCGCTCCAAGGCGGTGGGCGAACCGCCCCTGATGCTGGCGTTGTCCGCCTTTTATGCCATTCGCGATGCCTGCGCCGCTTGCGGCGACGGCGCGGCGCTGCCCGCGTTGACGGCACCGGCCACCCCCGAGGCGGTACTGCGCGCCATCGATGCGCTGAAAGGGCGGTCGGCTGCATGAGCGTGCGGCGGCAGTACCTCGTGCGGCCCGGCGGCGCTGCGCGCGCACCGGGCGGAGAGTGGCTAGCGCCCCTCGCCGGACACTGGATCGAGGCGGCGCGCAGCCACCTTTCGCGTCATGCACGGCTGGTCCGCGTCACCGTCGTTGCCCTGCGCGGATCGGCGCCGCGCGAGCCGGGGGCCAGCATGCTGGTCGACCCTGTGGGTACCGTGGGCACCATCGGCGGCGGCCAACTCGAATGGCGCGCAACCGCGCTGGCGCGCGAGCAGCTCGAAGATCCGCACGCCGCACCCGTGCGCCTGGTCGACTTGATTCTGGGGCCGGATTTGGGCCAATGCTGCGGCGGCAGAGTCGAATTATGGCTCGAGCTGCTGACCCGCGATGACATACCATGGTTGACGGCCGCCGCGCAGCGGCTGCGAGGCGGCCGCGATGACACCATCGCCACCGACGTGGCGCATGGCAGGGTGTCGCACCGGCTCCTACCCTCGCTGCGCGACACGGCACGCTTGCGGCTGATGCGCATCGCTGACGATCGCCTCAGGCTGCTCGAGGTGCTGCATCGAGCGCGGCCGCCATTGTGGATCTTCGGCGCCGGCCATGTCGGCCAAGCCCTGGTGCGGCTGCTGGCGGACCTTGCAATGTTCGAGATCAGCTGGATCGACCCGCGTGCCGAGTTGCTGCCCGGCGGCCTGCCTGCGGAAGTATGCGCCTGCGTCAGCGCCGCGCCGGCGCAGCTGGCGCCCGCCGCTCCGCCCGGCACGCGCTTCGTGGTGATGACGCATGATCACGGCCTCGATTACGAATTGTGCCGGGTGATTCTGCGGCGCGACGACGCATTTTGGCTGGGACTCATCGGCTCGGCCAGCAAGTCGGCGCGCTTCCGCTCGCGCTTGCTGCGCGAGGGGCTTGCCGCCGCAACCGTGGCGCGCCTGCACTGCCCCATCGGTATTTCCGGCATTCCCAGCAAGCTGCCCGCGGCCCTCGCGATCGCAATCGCCGCACAGCTGTTGCAAAGCGACGCCGCCGGCACGGCGCACGCGAGCCCTGCCCCATGCGCCGCCACGGGCGCATGCACTGCCTGCGGCGAGCGGCCATGAGCGCGTTCGCGCTCGAATTCTTGAGCCTGCTCGGCCGCTGGGTGCACTTGATCACCGGCATCGCCTGGATCGGTGCCTCATTCTATTTCGTCTGGCTCGACAATCACCTGCTGCCGCCCAGCGATGAATCGCTGACGCGCAAGGGGGTGGGCGGCGAACTGTGGGCAGTGCATGGCGGCGGTTTCTACAATGCACAGAAATACCGCATTGCGCCGCAAACCTTGCCGGCCTCTCTGCATTGGTTCTATTGGGAAGCATATTCGACCTTCCTGTCCGGATTCTTCCTGCTGTGCCTGTTGTACTACGCACAGGCGGAGGTCTATCTCATCGACCCGCGCGTCGCCGCGCTCTCGAAGCCCGCCGCCATCGCCATCAGTCTTGGATTCCTCATCGGCGGCTGGTTGCTGTATGACGCCCTGTGCCGCACCCCGCTCGCGCGCCGCGGGGCATGGCTCGGACTCGTGATCGCGCTGCTGCTGAGCGGCGCCGCCTATGCCCTGTGCCATCTGTACAGCGGCCGCGGCGCCTTCATTCAGTTCGGCGCCATGTTGGGCACCATCATGGTGGCAAACGTCTTCTTCGTCATCATTCCCGGGCAGCGCGACATGGTGCGCGCCAAGCAGCAGGGCCGCGATCCGGACCCGCGGGCGGGCCTGCGCGGCAAGCTGCGTTCCGTGCATAACACCTACTTCACCTTGCCCGTGCTGTTCACGATGATCAGCAATCACTATGCGCTCACCTTTGGCGCACGCTACAACTGGCTGGTGCTGATCCTGATCTCGACGGCGGGAGTGCTGATACGCGCGTATTTCGTCAGCCGCCACAAGCGCCATGAACGCGGCGGCAAAACCTCGCCATGGCCGGCCCTCATCGGTCTCTCGATCATCGCCGCGACCGCCGCGGCGCTGGCCCCCAAACCCAACTCGGCCGGCGCGGCGCCGGCTGGCACGGCGCCCGGTTCTGCGGCGGCGCAGTTCGCCGCCGTTCAGCAAATCGTCGCGCAGCGTTGCGCTCCCTGTCACGCCGCGCAGCCTTCGCAACCCGGCTTCTCCGCGGCGCCCAATGGCGTGTTGCTCGATACGCCGGCGGGCTTGCTGGCGCACACGGCCGTGATCGCACCGCAGGTCGAGACCGGGGCCATGCCCATCGGCAATCTGACTGGTATGACGGAGCCCGAGCGCAAACAATTGCTCGACTGGATACGGCGTGGCACGCCTCACTGACGCCCAAGTCCACGAGCGCATTTGGAGCGCCATCATCGACCACAGCCTGCCGCCGGAGACGCGTTTGGTGGAAAGCGAGCTTTGCGCGATCTTCGGTTTGGGCAGAACGCGGTTGCGCCAGGTGCTGCAGCGTTTGGCGCATGAGCGCGTGGTTACTTTGATGCGCAACCGCGGTGCGACGGTCGCGAAACCTTCGATTCGCGAGGCGCGCGACGTGTTCGCCGCGCGCCGGGTCATCGAGAGCAGCATCGTCGAGACCTGCATAAAATCGGCGACGCGCAAGGACCTCAAGCGGCTGCATGAGCATTCGGCCAAAGAAGAGGACGCTTGGCGCAATCGCGACCGGCGCGCCGTCATCAAGTTGTCCGGAGAATTTCACCTGCTGCTCGCCGAGGCGGCCGGCAACACCATCCTCAAGCAGCTGTTGCGCGATTTGGTGTCCAGATCTTCGCTCATCATCGCGGTATATCAAGCGCCCGGCACTGCACCGTGCCCGCCCGATGCGCACAGAGACCTTACCGCGGCTTTGGAGCGGCGCGAGCGCGGCGCGATCAAACTCATGGTCCACCATCTGCAGCACGTGTTCAACGAGCTGAAGCTCGAGGAAGCCTGCAATGGCGGCGTCGACTTGAAAACCATACTGGGTAACCGGCCATGACCGAATCTCATCCTGCGACCGAAGCCTATCCCCGCGACTTGCGCGGCTACGGGCGCCGACCGCCGCATCCGCACTGGCCCGGCGGCGCACGCGTCGCCGTGCAGTTCGTTCTCAACCACGAAGAAGGCGGCGAGAATTGCGTGCTGGATGGGGATGCTGCCTCCGAGACTTTCCTGTCCGAAATCATCGGGGCCACGGCGTTTCCCATGCGCCACATGAGCATGGAGTCCATGTTCGAGTACGGCTCGCGCGCCGGCTTGTGGCGGGTGCTGCGCGCCTTCGAGCAGCGGCGCCTGCCGCTCACCGTGTTCGCCGTGGCGCGCGCGCTGCAGCGCCATCCGGACGCCGTGGCCGCGTACCGTGAGCTTGGGTTCGAAATCGCCGCTCACGGTCTGCGCTGGATCAGTTATCAGCAGATGGACGAGGCCACCGAACGCGCGCACCTGTCCGAGGCCGTGACGATACTCGCGGCATTGACCGGCAGCGCGCCGTTGGGCTGGTACACCGGTCGCGACAGCCCCAATACGCGGCGCCTGGTCGTGGAACATGGTGGCTTTCTGTACGACTCGGATTCCTATGCCGACGACCTGCCCTATTGGACTTTGGTCCGAACGGGCGGCGCACACAAGCCGCATTTGGTGGTCCCGTACGCGCTCGACAGCAACGACATGCGCTTTGCAGCCATGCAGGGGTTCAATTCCGGCACTCAGTTCTTCGATTACCTCAAGGATGGCTTCGATACGTTGTACCGGGAGGGCGATCCGCACGGTCTCAATGCCCCCAAGATGTTCTCGGTCGGCCTGCACGCCCGGCTTTGCGGGCGTCCCGGGCGCGTCGCATCGCTGGAGCGTTTCCTCGACTACATCGGCGCACACGACCATGTGTGGATCTGCCGGCGCATCGACATCGCCAGGCACTGGATGGCAATGCATCCGTTCGAGCGCGCACCATGATCGCTCTCGACCGGCTCAATCGCCTCGCTGCCCCGGGATTCGTCGCCGCGCTGGGGGCGATCTTCGAACACTCGCCGTGGGTCGCCGAGCGAGTGGCCCCCTTACGGCCCTTCAAGAGCAGCATTGCCCTGCACAAGGCCATGACCGACGCGGTGACGCAGGCCCCCACGGACTTGCAAATGGCGCTGATCCTCGCGCATCCGGAACTCGCGGGACGCGCCGCGCAGCGCGGCGAACTGACCTCGGCCTCGAGCGGCGAGCAAAAAGGCGCGGGTCTATCCGCCTGCACGCCGGCACAACTGCAGCGCCTCACGGTTCTCAACCAGCAATATCGCGAACGCTTCGGCTATCCCTTCATTCTGGCGGTGAAGGGTCATACGCCCGACAGCGTTATCGCGGCTCTGGCCGAGCGCGGCGCGCATGACGCCGTCCAAGAGCGCGGCGTTGCATTGCAAGAGATCTGCCGCATCGCGTACTTTCGTTTGGCGGACCTGATCGAGGAGCCCTGCGGCGACGCCATTTTGAGCATGCTCGAAGACTTGAGCCTCTACAGCGAATCCGACGACGCCCTGACCTGCTCCTACCTTACGCCTGCGCACCGCGCCGCCGCGGCACGCATCCGCGAGTTCATGCTGGCGGCCGGGCTGACTGTGCACATCGACGCGGTGGGCAACGTCGTGGGCCGGCTGCAGGGCTCGGATTCCTCATCGCGCCGCGTGCTCACCGGCTCGCACTACGACACCGTCGTCAACGCCGGAAAATACGACGGCCGCCTCGGCATCGTGTTGCCCATCGTGGTGGCCGGTTGGTTGCGCCGCGCCGGCGTGCAACTGCCCTATCCGCTGGAAATAATCGCCTTCGCCGAAGAGGAAGGCGTGCGCTTCAAGTCGACCTTCCTGGGCAGCCGTGCGGTGGCCGGGCGCTTCGATTTCAAGGCGCTCGACAGCACCGATGCGCAAGGTCTGACGCTGCGTCAGGCTATCGCTTCCGCCGGCCTCGATGTGGCGCAAATCGCCGGGGCAGCGCACGATCCGGGGCAGGTGGCATGTTTCGTGGAAGTGCACATCGAGCAGGGGCCGGTGTTGCTGGAAGCTGGGATGCCCGTGGGCGTGGTCACCAGCATCGCCGGCAGCCGGCGCTGCATCGTGACGGTCCGCGGTCAATCGGGCCACGCGGGCACCGTACCCATGCCGCTGCGACATGATGCGGCCGCGGCGGCGGCCGAGATGCTGCTCGCAGTGGAAAGGCGCTGCAGCGCCGAGCCCGGACTGGTCGGCACCGTGGGCCGCCTCGATGTGCCGCAAGGCGCGATCAACGTCATTCCCGGCCGATGCGAGTTCTCCATCGATATCCGCTCAGGTTGCGATGCCCTGCGCGATGCCGCCTATCGGGACATCGGCGCGGAAATCCAGCGCATCGCGCGCCGCCGCGGCGTCGCCGCCGATCAGGTGGAAGTGCTCGAGGCAGCCAGCGTGCCCTGCAGTCCGGCTCTGCAGGATGCCTGGGCCGCCAGTGTGGAGCGCGTGACGGCAGCTACCGCGCGACGCCTGCCGAGCGGCGCCGGCCACGATGCCATGATGATGGCCAGCCTGACCGACATCGGCATGTTGTTCGTCCGCTGCGGAAACGGCGGCATCAGCCATCACCCCGAGGAGTCGCTGAGCGCCGCCGACGCCGAGATCGCGGCGCGGGTATTCGAGGATTTCCTGCGGCACAATAGCTTCCAATGAACGCACCCGCCGCGCATCGTGCATTTCTCGCCAACACACTGCATGCGCCGGTGCGCGGCCGGATCGAGTACCTGCCGGATGCGCTGATCGTGGCGGGCGGGGACGGGGTGATCACGGCGATTCATCGCCGTGAGTCGGCGCAAGCCGCCGCGGTCGCCGCGAGCCATCGCGCGGCCGGAACGCTGCTCACCTTGCCACAGGGGAACTTTCTACTGCCGGGGTTCATCGACCTGCATGTGCACGCGCCGCAATGGCCGCAGCTGGGCTTGGCACTGGACCTGCCGCTGGAGGAATGGCTGCAAACCTACACGTTTCCGCTCGAGGCCCGCTATGCCGATACCGCCTTTGCCCAGGCGGCTTACGAGCCCTTGGTCGATGCTCTGCTCGCCAACGGCACCACCACGGCCCTGTACTTCGCCAGCATTCATTTGGCGGCGACGCAAAAGCTGGCGGATATTTGTCTGCGCCGGTCGCAGCGCGCGCTGATCGGCCGGGTCGCCATGGATAATCCTGAGCAATGCCCGGATTTCTATCGGGACGCCTCCGCGCAGGCCGCTGAGGCGGACACGCGCGCATTCATTCATTACGTGCGCGCCCTCCCCGGCAACGACGGCTTGATCCTGCCGGTCGTCACGCCGCGCTTCATTCCCTCCTGTAGCGACGATCTGCTGCTGCGCCTGGGCAAACTGGCGCAGGACACCGGCTGCCATGTGCAAACGCACTGCTCGGAAAGCGACTGGGCACATGCGTTCGTGCTGGCACGCTGCGGAGTCACCGACACCGCGGCGCTCGAGCGTTTTGGCTTGCTGTCCAGACGTACCATCCTCGCGCACGGCAACTTCATCGGCGATGCCGACGTCGCGACCATCCTTGCCAGGGGAGCAGGTTTGGCGCACTGCCCCTTGTCGAATGTCTACTTCTCCGATGCGGTGTTGCCGCTGCGCCGTATGTTGCAGCGAGGTGTGCACGTGGGCCTCGGCACGGACATCTCCGGCGGCGCCAGCCCCTCGATCCTTGAGAATGCGCGCCACGCCGTGATTGCGTCGCGCAGCTTGGAGTCGGGCGTCGATCCCACATTGAGCCGGGCGCAACGCCGCTCGCCCGATTCGCGCATCGATGCTGCCACCGCTTTTTGGCTGGCAACCGCGGGCGGCGGCATCGCGCTCGACTTGAAAATAGGGCTATTCCGCGAGGGCTATCAATTCGATGCGATCGTGGTCGACGCCGCCGCCCGCGACAGCAACTTGCGCCTGGACGCCGGTGCCGGCCCCGAAGAAATCCTGCAGAAGATCGTCTACCACGGCGCGCGCGCCAACATTCGCGAAACCTGGGTGGCGAACCGGCGCGTGCACAGCCGCGACGCACCGCATTGAACCCGCCTCGCGCTGCGCCACGAGCCCTCTCTGACTCCTAGTCGGCGCGGGCGTCGGCGTAATTCTGGATTGCCGCCCGCCAATACCGCTTGTCTTCGTCCGCGAGAAACGAGCCCTGTATGGAATTCTCGGCCAACAGCTTGAGCTGCCGCCGCGACAGCCCGAGAGCCTGTTGCACGGCGAGATAATTTTCCAATATGTAGCCGCCGAAATAAGCGGGGTCGTCCGAGTTGACGGTGACGCACAGGCCGCGCTCGAGCAGGCGCCTTAAATTGTGCTGCTCCATGCGCTCGAACACCCGCAGCTTGACGTTCGACAGCGGGCACATCGTCAGGGGGATCCGCTCATCGATCAAACGCTGCATCAACGCCTCGTCATCCTCGCAGCGCACGCCATGATCGATGCGCAGGGCGTCGAGGACATCGAGCGCGTCGCGTATATAGCTCGCCGGACCCTCCTCGCCGGCATGCGCCACGGCTGGCCATCCGGCGCGCCTGGCCCGGGCAAATACTTCGGCGAATTTCGCCGGTGGATGGCCGTATTCGGACGAGTCCAAGCCGACGGCGGCGATGTCCTGCTTGTAAGGCAGCGCGTCCTCGAGCGTGCGCATCGCATCTTGCGCGCTCAAGTGGCGCAGGAAGCACATGATGATGCGCGAAGTCGTGCCCGACTCACGCTGCGCCTGCAGCAACGCGCCGCGGATGCCCCCCAGCATCGTCGCCAAGGAGACGCCGCGCGCCGTGTGCGTCTGCGGATCGAAGAATAGTTCGGTGTGTACCACGCCTTGCGAGTGCGCCTTGCGCAGATAGGCTTGCGTGAGCAGATAGAAGTCTTCCTCATCGCGCAGCACGTCCGCGCCCGCATAGTAGATGTCGAGAAACGACTGCAGGCTCGAGAACTGATAGGCGCGGCGCAGCTCCTCGACGCCGGCGTACGGTAGTTTCACGCGGTGCTTTGCGGCCAGCTGAAAAGCCAGCTCCGGTTCAAGCGTTCCCTCGATGTGCACATGGAGCTCCGCTTTCGGCAGCCCCCGAATGTACTCGTCCATGCAACGAACCCTAGCACACAGCAACGCGGGATACGATGCATCGATTGCCCGCGGGTACGCAGCGGCCGCCGATTCGGCTATGCTCGCACCATGAGTACCATTCGCATCACGGCCGGCGGCCATCAATTCGTTGCGGTGCCGAACGCGGCGGCGCCACGCACCGTGGCGGCCTTCGATAAATTGCTGCCCTATCGGCAGAAGATCATCCATGTGCGCTGGAGCGGCGAAGCCTGCTGGATCCCGCTCGGGGATTTCGATCTGAAGACGGGCTTCGAAAATCACACCAGCCACCCCTCGGTGGGCGATATCCTGTTCTATCCCGGCGGTTTCAGCGAGACGGAAATCCTGCTGGCTTACGGCAGCTGCTGTTTCGCCAGCAAAATGGGGCAGCTGGCCGGCAACCACTTCCTGACCATCGTCGAGGGCAGGGATAAACTGCGGCCCTTGGGGGTGGATGTGCTCTGGAACGGCGCCAAGGACATTCTGTTCGAACGGGCCTAGGAGCTGCAGACAGGCTCCTAGCCGGTCCTCATCAACCCTTCGCGCTGGATGAATTCGATCACGGTGGCGAGGCCCTGGCCGGTCTTGAGATTGCTGAACACGAACGGGCGTTCGCCGCGCATTTTGCGTGCATCGCGGTCCATGATCTCGAGCGACGCGCCCACCATTGGTGCAAGATCGATTTTATTGATGATCAAAAGATCCGACTTGGTGATGCCAGGTCCGCCTTTGCGAGGAATCTTGTCCCCGGCCGCGACGTCGATGACGTACAGCGTGAGGTCCGACAGCTCCGGGCTGAACGTCGCCGCCAGGTTATCGCCGCCGCTCTCCACGAAGATGAGATCGAGCTTGGGAAAGCGCAGCGACAGGCGCGATACTGCCTCCAGGTTGATGGACGCGTCCTCGCGAATCGCCGTATGCGGGCAGCCGCCGGTCTCGACGCCTAAGATTCGATCGGCCGCCAAAGCCTGGTTGCGCACCAGGAATTGCGCGTCCTCCTCGGTGTAGATGTCGTTGGTGACGACGGCGATCTCGTAGCGTTCGCGCAGAGCCTTGCACAGGGACAGGGTAAGAGCCGTCTTGCCGGAGCCTACCGGTCCGCCGATTCCCACCCGTAATGGCGACATGCCGACCGTCATGTCATGACCTGAACAAGCGCGAGTATTGCGTCTCGTGCTGCGAGCACAATATGGCCAGTCCGGGCGCGAAATTCGACCACGGCTCTGCCGCTGACGCGGCGCCCTGCTCCGCCAGCCGCGCGATTCGCGGCCCCAATTCGAGCAACACGCGCTGGCCGGTCGACTGACCCAGCGGCAATGCCTTCATCGCCACCAGCACCTGGTTCTCCGCCCACGCCCACAAGTAGCCGATTACGGCATCGGCCGGCGGGATGTGCCATGCGCCGGCCGCCGCGCTCCAAGCGCACGGTAGGCTTAGGTCGGCGATGGCGCGTAGCGCGTCGATCATCCGCGCCGGCAGATCCGGAAGCACGTTCAGCAAGGCGCGCAAGGAATGTCCCATTTGGATGGTCGCCGAGCGCAGCTCCGCGGACTCGCGTGTCGCGAGGTAGTCATCGTTCCACGACGCCGCCAGACTCGAGTCATGCTCCCTCCAAGCGGCGGCCATGGATAGCAGGCATGGAATCTCGAAGCTCCCCATGCAGTATTCGAGACTGTCCCCGATCCAGCGCTTGAGCGATGCCTCGTCGCGGACCACGTGCCGTTCGATGGCGGACTCGAGGCCCTGCGAGTGGCTGTAGCCGCCGATCGGCAATGCTTGGCTGCTGAGTTGCAAGAGGCGCGCCAGCGCAATGCGGTTCACGGGAACTCGTGGATTTTGGGCGGGCTCAACGGTACTTGGCTGCCGTGTGCATGATGCTGCCCATAGGCCCCGCCTTCGGGTGCGAACGCCGCCTGCACCGCCGCCACCTCCAAACCCAGCTTGCGCACCATCTCGCCGAGCACGTGATCGTGCAAGAATCGCAGTCGGCCGGGCATCACCTGCACCGCGACGTGACGATTGCCGAGATGGTACGCAGCCCTCGCGATCAGCACGGGATCGGGGCTGCTCGCCTCCAGCAGCCCCTCCTGCGCCGCGATGATCTCGATCTCGCGGCCGTCTTGGGTGCGCACGTGGTCGCCTCCCTGCAGCACGCGGCCGCGCTCGACCATGAGCGCCGCACTCTCACCGCTGTCCAAGGTCAACAGCAAGCGGCTTTTGCAGCGCGCCTCGAAAGTCAGGTGTACGGTGTCGCGGCTCATGCCTAGAACAGAAAATAGCGCTGTGTCATCGGCAAGCTCGTGGCCGGCTGGCACGTCAGTAGTTCCCCGTCGGCGCGTACCTCATAGGTCTCGCTGTCGACTTCGATGCGCGGCTGGGCGCCATTGTGAATCATGTCGGACTTGCGCAATTGGCGCGTGGCGCGGACCGCTTCCAGGCGCCTGCGCAATCCAAGTTTGCAAAATTCCGCGTCGTCCAGTGCCGCCGCCGAGACGAAGGTGACGGATTTCTCGAGCGCCCGGCCGAAGGCACCGAACATCGGCCGATAGTGCACCGGTTGCGGCGTCGGAATGGATGCATTCGGGTCGCCCATGGGCGCCGCGGCGATCATTCCGCCTTTGAGTATCAGGCTCGGCTTGACGCCGAAGAACGCCGGCCTCCACAGCACCAGATCCGCCAGCTTGCCGACCTCCACGGAACCAACACAGCCCGCTATCCCATGCGTGATGGCGGGATTGATGGTGTACTTCGCGATGTAGCGCTTGACTCGGAAGTTATCGTTGCCGGCGACATCGTCCGACAGGCCGCCCCGCTGTTCGCGCATCTTATGCGCCGTTTGCCAGGTGCGAATGATGACCTCGCCGACGCGTCCCATCGCCTGCGAGTCGGAAGACATCATCGAGAACGCGCCGATATCATGCAGAATATCCTCGGCTGCGATGGTCTCGCGGCGAATGCGCGATTCTGCGAAGGCAATATCCTCGGCAATCGCCGGATCCAGATGATGGCAGACCATGAGCATATCCAAATGCTCGTCGATGGTATTGATGGTGTAGGGGCGCGTCGGATTGGTGGAACTGGGCAGGATGTTGCCATGCGCCGCGGCCTTGATGATGTCGGGCGCGTGGCCGCCGCCCGCCCCTTCGGTGTGGTAGGTGTGAATCGTGCGTCCGGCGATCGCCGCGAGCGTCGCCTCCAGATAGCCGGACTCGTTCAATGTATCGGTGTGGATGGCCACCTGTACGTCCATCTCGTCCGCGACCCGCAAGCAGTTGTCGATGGCGGCAGGCGTCGTTCCCCAATCCTCATGCAGCTTAAGACCCAAGGCGCCGGCGCGAATTTGTTCGCGGGCCGGCTCCGCGGTGCTGACATTGCCCTTGCCCAGAAACCCCAGGTTCATGGGAAATGCTTCCGCCGCCAGCAACATGCTGTGGATGTGCCATGGTCCGGGCGTGCAACTGGTGGCGCTGGTACCCGCCGCCGGGCCGGTGCCGCCGCCGATCATGGTGGTCACCCCGGAGGCCAGGGCTTCCTCGATCTGCTGCGGACAGATGAAATGGATATGCGTGTCGATGCCGCCGGCGGTCAGGATCAGTCCCTCGCCGGCGATGATTTCGGTGGCAGCACCGATGGCTATGGTTACCTGCGATTGCACGTCGGGATTGCCGGCCT
>Ga0208193_1000521_pt1 | contig 20308 bp, 18 predicted proteins | sample June2015DPH_17_2_FD_184716 | JGI IMG/M metagenome (GOLD analysis project Ga0208193, IMG submission 184716) | Peatland microbial communities from SPRUCE experiment site at the Marcell Experimental Forest, Minnesota, USA - June2015DPH_17_10... | ecosystem: Environmental > Terrestrial > Soil >... | reverse complement strand
AGGGCCAGCAGATACAACACCTGCATAGCCCTATCATTCATCGTCGGAATGCCAAGTGGCCGTTTCTTCCCATTGGCCTTTGGGATATAGATCCGTCTCAGCGGACGCGGCTGGTAGCCGTCATGTTCTACGGGTGGACGAAGGTCGATATGTTCTTCGACGCATGGAAAGAGGCGGGTTTTCAGCCGGTCGGACACATCGTGTTTCGGAAGACGTACAGCTCGAAGTCGAGGTTCCTCAGCTATCAGTACGAGCAGGCATATCTGCTGGCGAAGGGCAGACCGCCGCTGCCGAAGCAGCCAGTGGCCGACGTAATCGACATGCCGTACAGCGGCAACAAGCTGCATCCGACGCAGAAACCAGTAGAGCCACTGGCGCAGTTGATTCGCAGCTTCACGTTGCCGGGTGAGTTGATCCTCGATCCCTTTGCAGGCAGCGGCAGCTCTTGTGCAGCAGCGTTGCTTACAGGCCGCAAGTACCTCGGCATCGAGATGGACGATGCCTATTATGCAAACGCCAGTGCGCGCATGAGTAGAGTGAACGAGAGGATCTCCACCAGGAGGTCCTCTTCTTCTTTCCCACGTTCGATCCATGATGCATGCGTGCCGTCGCTCCTCAAGGCGAACCATTGTTCTGAGTAATGATCGTCGCGGCCTTGACCAGCGCCGTCCCACACGCTCTTTGCTGGTCATCGTGGGAATGAATATGTCTGTGCATCCTGCACCGTATCCCTCTTCTCTCCTGCCTCGCTTCTGCACGTCGCTCGGAGAGACAATATCCGCCTGAAGAAGCTGATGGTTGTTCAGTAAATCCAGGCGTGAGAGGAGTTGCTGCTTGCGGTCGTCATCCGCAACCATTCCTGTGATGCGAACGTGCCCATCGGGGGTCTGCTCAACTTCGAGGGGTTCACTTGCATCGCCGCAGGCTCCTATGGCTCATTGAGGATCAGCGCCACGCGGCCCACGATCAGATCGTTCGGCGCTTCATTCGGGCCCACCTCGATCAGCTCCACCGGAAAGGCGATGTTGTGCGGACGCAGCACAAGCCGGTTGAGCTGGAAATCCACATAGCGCAGCTTGAGCTGGGCATCGTGGCGCACGGCATAAAGATTGGGCCGGTTGGCGCGATAGGGCAGTAGCGAGTTGTAATGCCGGTCCAGCAGCACAAGCGCATTGGGCAGAATCAGCGGCTCCATTGCCTCCGCCTCCTGCGCGGAGATGGCCACAACCACAAAGCGTTGCCAGGCACGGCGTAAGCTCGCAGTGCGCGCCCGCGCAGTGCGCAGCATTCCGGTCGGCAAATGCAGCACGGATTGCACTGCTGAAGGGCGCACATGCGGCTCAAAGAGCGCGGTTGTATGCGACACCACCGGCACGGTTCCGCTTTCTTCGCCTTCGCGGTACTCCATGCGTCGCGTCTGGGTAGCCAGCAGATCGGCAGCAGACATACTCTGCGCTGCCAGAATGCGATCCATGGCTTCCAGCGAAAGCTGCCGTCTTCCATGCAGAAAATTGGACAGATGCGATTGTCCGAATCCCGTTTGCCGAGCAAGGAGGGAGACGCTGAGAGTGCCTCGTTGTATTCTCCGCTGCAATTCCATGCGGAGACGCTCGTGCATTTGGGTGAAGTTCATCCTGTTGAAAATCCGCCGCCAGCAATAGGAGAAGTAACTCCTCCTTTGCTGTAGGAAAACCTGTGCGGGCCGATTTCCCTTTATTGTCAGCGGAATCGCTGTGCATGGAAAAGTGGCGGAAAGATTTCGGCCTGGTGCTGTTGACGCTGGGGATACTGGCTCTTAGAGTAGCGCTACTTACCTCATAAAGGCTTGTGGTGCTACCACGTGCATATGTTTCGCATCCGCGAAGTCGAGCGGTCTGTTCTCCATTTGTCTCTGGAGCGGCCCGATACTAGAACGCCGGAGGGTGACGCACCCATCCGGCAATCAGCTCCCTGCCTGCAGGCCGTTCGCGGCACTGCGGGCCGGCTATGCGAATCTCCCAGATACTGCGCGCTATTGGTCATGACATTCAACAAGAGAAAGCAGCCAGCGTTCCCCCATCGGGCCGTTAGAATCCCGAGTCGCATGGGCTGTTTCCCTCTACCCCGGCAAACAAACCGAACAACTAGATGCAGCCGGGTGCTCGACCTACGGAGAACTGGTCATGGAATTGCGCGTGCAATTGAAAGTTTGCGAAGGGTGCGGTTGCCTTTGGTATCGCACTCAAAACCTTGGGACTGTTTATTGCAGATCTTGTGAGACAAAGCTTCTGGACTTTCCCGCGCCTGAAAGCAGAAAGAGGCGTGGACGTCCGGTGCGGAAGCCGGTGCTCAGCGTCTGGGCAGTGGCAGAAGCAGCAGGAGGTGCGCGATGAGCGCAGCCCTGCAATTTCCAATCGTATGGAGAGCCGCTACAGCACCGGCATACTGGCCGGAAGAAGAAACAAACTTAGTCAGCAGTCAGGAGGAAGAGTTACCGCCGTCCCTGCAGGTGGATTTTGCGGAAGACGCCGAGGAGGAATCGCAGCAGGAAGGCCCATCGGTCAGCCTGGCCTTCTACCGGAAACATACTGAGAGCCTTCTCCGACGCTATCTGTATGTCTCCATGCAGGTGGGACGCACGCAATCGGCCATGACAGAGCCGGTTGAACGTGGAAACGTCTCTCACCGCCGCCTCCGCACCTTTGAGGATGCCGTCATCTTCGTTCTCGACGTGGAAGCCTGCCTGGGCAAGCTCTCCGCTCTTGAGCGGATACTCCTGAACCGGATCGTGATTCAGGAGTACACGCAGTCTGAGGTCGCGGACATGCTTGGAATAAGCACTCGCGCCGTGATCTACAAACTGCCCTGCGCGCTGGACCGCATGACGAGAGTGCTGTTGGATGCGGACCTACTTCAGTTCACTTACTGAAGCCGCGTTCAGGCAAAAACACAGGGAGTGCGAGGTGCGCTCCCTGTGCGCTGCTCGTCAACAACCCTTTTGGGCCCTGATCAATCCTATTTCCACTTAGGCACTTGTAAACGGAAGTTGCCTTATGCGCGAGGCTGCGAAATGTTCGATTTAATTGAACTGGACGATTGCCTAGAAGAGATTGATACTGTTTATCTCCCCGAATTTCACGCCGAGTATCCTATGGCAAAACCCGGAGATAACAATAAGACTTTCGTTGAAATAGATAAGCGTCTGAATGCGCTGGAAACAAGCCTTAAGCATTCCGCATCGATTGAGAAGCGCTTGACCGCTATAGAAAATGACATATCGAAGGCAAAAGGGTTTTGGATAGGCTTAACTATTGCGGGCGCAATTGTTGGGATAGCGGCCACGGGAGCCATAGGTTTGGCTGGGTGGTGTTTATACGATCTTCATCAGCTCGATGTAAAAGTCGGAAAAATCCAAGAGAAACTAGCCGACGGAGGTCTCGGCCAAATTGTCGCTTCTCTGTTAAGCAAGCCGCTGGGTGATCAAAGGCAAGCAGAAAAGAGTCTGACTGTCGCGGCTACGATTCTCAAGAGTGTAAAAACAGGAGCTGCACCCGCGGAACAAGATGATATAAAGACCATCGCCAAGGGAATTTCGAACGCGCAAAAGAACTTTCCCACAGCGCCCCAAGTGTGGGACGCATCCGCAGCATTCATTAGCTACCGTTCTCGTACAACAGAGTCAGCGAAAGTTCTTATAGAGCGAGCAGCTGATAAAAAGAACTGCTCTTATTCCTGGGGAAAGCCTAGTCCGAGTGCAGAGGTATTCAAAAATTGTGAAGTATCTCTGGAAGAAGTCGCCAACAATGTCAAAGACGTAAAAATCGGCACCATTCCCTCTTTACCCCCAAAAACCTCTCCTATGCCGCGTGTTTTTTATGACTCCGTGATCCATTATCATGGTGGAGAGCTGCCAGATGGGCCGATGTATTTTTACAATTGTGTATTTCTCTTTGATGTCCAAGACGTACCTGCGAATCGCGGGACGCAGACATTGGAGGCACTTACAAATCTTGGCAATCTAAGTGCGGTGCATATTGGGGAATAGATAGCGCCCTCTCTGCTATCGTGGACAGGGCCTTCCGCAAGCGCTCTCTCAGAAGGCGAACCAAATTCGTCCCGAGGCATACCATGCGCATTTTTTCTCGTTCCGTTGTTTGCCTGAGCCTGCTTTCGTTCGTTCTGCTTGCACCGGCTTTTCTCTCCGCGCAGCAGCCTGCGCCAACTACAGAAGCCGATGCCCCCAAGCGCGACACCAGCTTCATCGATGCGCAAGGCACGGCGCATGTCACGCGTGTGATTCCAGTGCCGCAGGACCTTAGCCCGCAGGCACGGCTGATGCTTGGCCATGCGGAGCCCGACCAAGGTGCATCGCAGCCACTTGCAGAGCGCCGCAGGATGACTGATGAATACACCGCGCGGGCTCGCGTTGCATGGTCAAAACTGATGCCCAACACGCTTGTCGATGACAAAATTGCTGGCGTTCCGGTACACATCGTCACGCCGGAGGGCATGCCCGCGGCCAACAATGATAAGGTGCTGCTCAATCTGCATGGCGGCGGTTTTAATTCCGACTCCGGCTCCTATACCGAATCGATTCCCATTGCCGGCTATGCAAAAATCAAGGTCGTAGCGGTACTTTATCGTCTCGCGCCGGAGTCTCCATTTCCCGCAGCCGTGGATGACTCCGTGGCTGTTTACAAAGAGCTGCTCAAAACCTACAAGCCGGATCACATCATCATTTACGGCACATCCGCAGGGGCCATTCTCACCGCGGAAGTTGCAGTAAAGCTCAAACAGCTCGGCCTTCCCCTGCCCGCTGCGCTTGGCATCTTCAGCGGCATGGGAGACTACGCCCGCGCCGGTGACTCGACCGCGATCTACGCTCTGCGCGGATTCTCCGGCCATCTTGACCCGCCCGATCCCAGCCACCATAGCGATGCATATGCAGGCTCAACCGACCTGAAAGATCCGGTTCTCTCGCCCATCTACGCGGATCTGCATGGCCTTCCTCCGACGCTCTTCATCACCAGCGGTCGAGACATTCTGCTAAGCGGCACATCCAATCTTCATCGCGCCTTTCTGCGCGCGGGCATTGACGCGCGCCTTGTCGTCTTCGATGCGCTGCCACATGCCTTCTGGTATGATCCGCGCTTGCCGGAAGCAATTGAAGCCAACCAGATGATGGCTGACTTTTTTGTAAAAGCGTTGAAGAAGTAGCGCGCGGATTTCCAATTCCCGAATCAACACGCGTGCATATTCAGGAAACATCAGCAATTCTCCGATCACGAAAGATGTAATTGTTCTTGAATCTCCGTCGTACGCCTCATAGCGTGCGAACCAGGGCATAGGAATTAAGCCCACAGGATTCGTGTCGTGATCGGGCAGACGCAGCACCCGCCTTTACAGAAGCTGAATCCGCGCGCAAGTCAGCCGCCGCGGCTCACCACGCGTCTGCATGAGGTAGCACAGAGTTATCAGCAGATTCTCACTCACAATCCCCGCCACGCTGAAGCGCTTGCGGGCATGAGCCTGGTCGCGCTTGCCAGCCGTCAGCCCGATGCGGCCGTTCGCATGGCACAGGCCGCTGTTTCCGTTGCGCCTGCCATGTCGCATGCGCGGGTTGTGCTCGGCCAGGCACTGCGCGCCGCCGGTCAGCCCGATGCTGCGCGCGACGCCTATGGCTCCGCGCTGCGCCTCGACTCCTGCAATGCTCTCGCGCATACCGGCCTGGGGGAGTTGGAAATCGCTGCCGGCAAGCCGGCTGAGGCACTCCCGCATTTCACTCTTGCGCTTGAGCATAATTCCTCGCTCCTTGCCGCTCGCATGGGACTCGGCCATGCCCTTGGATGCCTCAGCCGTTTTGCAGAAGCCCTGGTCCACTATGAGCAGGCGCTTGCATGCAGCCGCCGGCTGCCGGAAGGGGAGTTTGCCGCGGGTTTTGCTCTCGCGCGCCTCGGCCGCATGGAAGAAGCCGAGCGCCGTTACCGCCGCGCCATCTCACTGAGGCCTGATTTTGCCGCTGGATGGATGAACCTTGGTTGCCTTCTTCGCGATAAGGGAAGCGATCTCTATGCGGAAGCCGCGCTGCGCCATGCAGTCGAGCTGCGCCCCGATCTTATCGCCGGTTGGGTCAGTCTCGCTGTTTTCTTTCGCGATGAGAACCGCATGGAAAAAGCTGAGCGATGCCTGCAGCGTGCCGATTCACTCGATCCTGATCGCGTGGAAACGCACATTGCCTGGGTACAGTTGTATGTTGCGCGAAAAGATATCAAGACCGCATGGGAGTGGCTGGACAAAGCACAAAGCTGCGGAACCGAGCATCCAGAAGTTGTGAACATGCGGGGTATCCTGCTCCACAATGAAGGCCGCTTCACTGAAGCTGTCTTGGCGTTCGATCGCGCGGAGGCTCTCGGAAGCATGCAGGCCGCATCCAATCGCGGCAACTCGCTGCTCGATCTCGGACGCGTGGAAGAAGCACTTGACGCGCACCGCCGCGCCGCTGAAGCGGACCCGGTCAACCCGGGCATGCAATACAACCTCTCACTCACGCAGATTCGCTCTGGCCAGTGGACTGAAGGCTGGGCCAACTACGAAGCTCGCTGGCGCTTTCGCGATATCCATCGCAAGCCACGCAATTTCAATCGCCCGCGTCTGACGCGCGAGAGATTGCTCAGCGATCCTTTGCATGGCCAGCGAGTTCTTCTTCACGCTGAGCAGGGACTCGGCGACACCATCCAGTTCTGCCGCTACGCTGCGCTGATCGCAGCGCATGGAGGTTTTCCTGTTCTGCAGGTGCAGGCCCGCGTCGAACGCCTTATGCGCTCGCTTGCAATTGTCCGTTCAGGCAATGCTGAAGTTTGTTTACTCGGTGTCGCTCCGTCGGAGTTCGATCTCGAATGTCCGCTGATGAGCCTGCCTGCGCTCTTCGGCACCACCGTTGATACAGTTCCATGGGATGGAGCCTGCCTGAGCGCTGCGCCGGAGGACATCGAGATGCACGCGCTGCCGTTCCCCGATGGAGATTGCGGTTATCCGCGCATTGGCATCGCATGGGCGGGCAATCCGCGCTACAAGGCTGACGCGCGCCGCTCCACTACGCTGGCCACACTGCAGCCGATGCTTGAAACGCAGGGTATCGATTGGATCTCGCTTCAGAAGGGCGAAGCAGTTGCGCAGTTCGCCGCGCTTCCGCCCAGGATTCGCATTGCGGATGGTGTGAGCAGCGACCGCGATCTGGCGGATACAGCCGCTCTTATCTCCACGCTTGATCTTGTGATCACTACGGACACCTCCATTGCGCATCTTGCCGGCGCGATGGCCAAGCCTGTCTGGATTCTTCTTCCCTGGCTCGCTGACTGGCGCTGGATGCAGCAGATCGAGACCACGCCGTGGTATCCCACTGCGCGTCTTATCCGGCAATCGGAACCGGGCGATTGGACTGGCGTGCTTGGCCGCGTAATCGCGGGCCTTAAATCGCTGCTTCGCTGACCGGCTTGTCCAGATCCATACGCACACGCTTCATAATGCCCAGATAATACGCAAGATTGTGAATGGAATTCAGCGTGGCTGAGAGCGCCTCACCGGCCTGCATCAGGTGCCTTAGATAAGCGCGCGTGTATCGCCGGCACACCATGCAATTGCACTTGGGGTCCGGTGGATTCTGATCTTCGGCAAATTTTTTGTTCTTGATCGTCATGCGCCCTTCGCTCGTAAAAAGCAGCCCGTGACGAGCGGCGCGCGTGGGCAGCACGCAATCCATCATGTCCACGCCCATCTTTGCATACTGTTCAATCTCATCCGGATAGCCCACGCCCATCACATAGCGCGGCTTGTCTTTTGGCAGCAGAGGAAGTACCTCGGAGATCATCTCCAGCGTCAGATCGCGCGGCTCACCCACGCTCAGTCCGCCGATAGCATAGCCATCGAAGTCCATCTCCATCAGCCGCTCCGCGCTTTCTTTCCGCAGATCGCGATACATTCCGCCCTGAACGATTCCGAAGAGGCTTTGCATGCGCCCGCCTCGTTCGCCATACCACGGCACTTCCGCCTGTCGCGCGCGAAAATGCTCAAGCGAACGCCGCGCCCATGCCATCGTCAGCCGCAGGCTTTCCTCTGCTCGGGTGCGCTCCGCAGGATATTCCGTGCATTCATCGAATGCCATCGCAATATCCGCGCCCAGCGCGATCTGCACATCCACCGAGTGTTCGGGTGTAAAAAAGTGGCTGCTTCCGTCAAGATGCGAGCGAAACCTTACGCCCTCATCCGTCACCTTGCGCAGCGCGCTCAGGCTGAATACCTGAAAGCCGCCGGAATCGGTCAGCATCGCACGGTCCCAGCTGATGAATTGATGCAGTCCGCCCATGCGCCGAATCGGCTCATGTCCAGGGCGCAGATACAGGTGATACGTGTTGCCGAGAATGATCTCCGCGCCGAGTTCTTCCAGCACATTCTGCGGAACAGCCTTCACCGTGCCGGCCGTTCCCACCGGCATAAACACAGGGGTTTCCACGCGTCTGTGCGGCAGATCGATCTGCGCGCGCCGTCCGCCCGCTTCCGTTGTATTTAAGAGATTGAACTTGAGTCCCACTATGTCATTCTACCGACGTAAGCTCACGTTATTTCGCTGCGCCCAGTGTCAGCGTAAATCCCGCTCTTACCGTGCGCCGCATTCCCAGCGTCGTCGTCGGCGTCTTCGCCACTTCAATTGTCCGGTCCAGCAGACTCTCGCCCGCCGCAAAGGCCTCAACGCGTCTGCCAAACGCATGCGCCGCGTAGGCGTCCAGCTTGAAATACCCATGCAGCAGATATGTATTCGCGTCATCGTCAAACTGCCGCCCACTCAACCGGCTCTGCAGGCTCAGCGAACCCCATCGGGCCTTCTCGGCGCGCAGATTCAGCGAGGCCATATTGCGCGCAACTTCAGGAATCCATTTATTTAGGTCCTGCTGCCCCTGCGTCACCGTCGCATGCGCATACTGGTAGCCGCCGTCTATCGTCAACCATTTCCGCGGCGCAATTTCAGAATCAATAGCGATCCCGCGGCTCGTAATCTGACCCAGGTTCTCGCGCTGCAGCAGAATCGGCGATGAGTTCGGATTGATGGTCACTGCGCTGATGGGCCGATTGATCTCGGTCAAAAAATAACTCGCTCGCACAGTGCCCCACGCTCGCTGCGATGCCACGCCCGTCTCCCATCCCGTTGCCCGCTCGCTCTTCAGCGCGCCATTTGCCAGCGTCAACTGGTTACCAACCTGCGTTGCGCGATACAGCTCGCTCGGCGAGGGCGCGCGAAAGGCGCGAAACCCTGACGCGGAAAGCGCCCAATGTTCACCTAGCTTGCGCGACACACCCACACGCGGATCAAAGACATGTTGCGTGAATTGCGGCAGCGTGGCTCCGGGCGTCCACGTATTGTTCTGTTCCACCAACTGCCGCACATCGTAATTCTGAAACCAATCCATGCGCGCGCCGGCCGTCACCGTCCACGCTCGATGCGTGTACAAGGTCTCCACATATGCGCCTGAATCGCGTTGATGCACACTCGTATCCGTCAACGCGGCAGCCGAGCCAAAGGACTGCTCATCATCCCACACGCGCACATCATGCGTATCCGCGCCGGCCAGCAAAATCCATCCCGCGGTCAGCGGCTTGCTCCAGTGCGCCGCGCCGCCAAGCTCGTTATCCGCAATCCACGCAAACCTTGTCGGCGTCTCTCCGCAGCGATAGGTGCAGCTCGCATCTCCAAAATCGGGCAGGTTCGAAATGCTCGAAAATGTCTGCCGGTAATGCTCCGTTGAACCATACAGCCGCAAAGCTGCAGTTGCGCCATTTGCGCTTTGCCAGTCACCGCCCGTCGCATAGCGCCACAGCCGCGTTCCATTCGTCTGGTACGGCGTCCCATTCGCTCGCGCCTCGTTGAAGCCGCTCCCGCGCACAAACAAACGCAGCTCGCCGCGCTTGTGCTCCGCCAGCAGCATCCCATTCTGCGCATGAACGTTGGATACCGTATCCACCGGACCGCGCTGCCACGGAGCCTCCTGGATGTAGCCATCGGTTCCCGTTGCGCCGCCCGCCGCCAGCACGCCCCACGCATCGTGTGTAGCCTGCCCCATCGCATCGTCTGCGTATGTGCCCAGGCCACCGTAGCTTGATCGCAACGTGAATACATGCGCCGCAGGCTCGGCCAGATGCACATTCACTACGCCGCCAATCGCGCTTGAACCGTACAGATCGCTGGCGCCGCCGCGCAGCAGTTCGATATTCGCAATCGCAAGCTGCGGCTGCTCCAGCCAATGAATCCACGCGCCCACTGGATCGTTCAGCGGCACATCGTCCAGCGTCATCAGCGTTCGGCTTGCCGAAGTCGATCCAAGCGCACGCAGACTGATGCCTTGCGAAGAAGGATTTGCGACCAGCGAGCTAGATCGCCGAAAAAGTTCCACTCCCGGCAACTGCCGAATCTGCCCGTCGGCGGTAATTGCGGCCGTCGATTGAAGCGCATTCTGCGTCAAAACTCGCGTCGTTACAGGGCTCTCGAGCTCTCCCATCGGCGTGCGATACGCTGTTACGGTTACCTGCTCCGCATTGTCCGCAGGTGCAAGCTGCACAACGGTCTCCGCGTCTGCCTGAACATTCTTTGCCGCAAAGCCCGCAGCCTCCACGCGCACCGTACACGGCGCATCGCATGCAAAACTCACGTGTCCCATTGCATCGCTGCGCGCCAGCACCTTGCCTCCGGCATCGCGTACCCCGGCATCCGCAATCACGCGCCCCGCGCTGTCTTCCACCGTCAGCGTGCGTGCCGTCTGTGCCTGCGCGCTAAGCGCAAGCCCAAAGATTGCTATCGAAAGCAGTAACGGCATCGGTTTCATGTGCAGCATTCGCATTGAGGCTTTCGAGCAATTCTTTCACGTTCCTGTTCAAACCCGGCACAAGCACATCCGGCGCAATCTCACTCAGTGGAATCAGCACGAACGCACGCTCTGCCAGCCGCGGATGCGGGACTTCGATTCCGGGCTCATGCAGCACCTGTTGTCCGTACAGCAAAATGTCCAGGTCCAGAGTGCGCGGCCCGTTGGGAATCGCATTCGCGCGCTCCCGTCCGAACTCGCGCTCAATCTTCAGCAGCACATCTAAAAGCTCTCGCGCCGAAAGCTCCGTTTCCAGCGCCACTGCCGCATTCACAAACCTCGGCTGATCGGCAAACCCCACAGGAGCAGTCGAGTAAAGCCGCGAGCGCCGCACCACATCTCCGAGCGTGCCCAGCCGCACCACAGCCGCTGACAGCGTCGCCTCCGGCTCGCCCGCCGTGCTCGGCACATTCCCGCCCATCCCAATGTAGGCAATCTCCATCCACTTCAGAGTATCGCCTGTCATCCGATAGAATCACTCTTCGGAGAACTCATCATGGACGCAATTGCTAACAGCTCGCTCGGCGCACGCCGCAATGAAGATATCGCGCTCGACCTCTTGAAGTTCGTTTCCGGGGTTGCCGGCGTCGGCAAAACCACCGGCGGTTCTACCGGCTTCAACGCGCCCTCCGCACCCAAGCCGGAAGAGCACGTCACCGAGCTGCTTGAACTCTATGGCCGCTGCCTCAAGGCCGTGGAAGGCGAGGGAGAGTAGCATCAGCGGCAAGCCCCATCTACGTGTCGCCGTGGCAGGCTGCGGGGCCTTCGGGCGCAATCATCTCCGTGTCTATCGCGAGCTCGAACAGGCCGGCACAGGTGTTCAGCTTGTCGCTGCGCTTGAACCGGATGCAGGACGCGCTGCCGAAGTCAAAGCGCAGTACGGTATTCCCGTCTTTCTGTCCGTTGATGAACTGCTGCGGAGTGACTTGACAATCGACGCAGCCTCGGTTGCGGTGCCTACCGTGCATCACTATGGCGTGGCCTCGGCGCTGCTTCAGGCTGGTCTTGATCTCCTCGTCGAAAAGCCTCTCGCAGCATCTCTTGCGGAAGCAGATGATCTCATCGCTCTCTCCGAAAAGCATAGCCGCATTCTGCAGCCGGGCCATCTTGAGCGTTTCAATCCCGCTGTCCTCGCCGCGGAAGCCAGCCTGCGCCGCCCCATGTTCTTTGAGGCGCATCGGCTTTCTATCTTCACGCCGCGCTCGCTCGATGTAGACGTCGTGCTCGATCTCATGATCCACGACCTCGATATTGTGCTCACCTTTGCCAAATCGCCTGTGCGCGAGGTCCGCGCTGTCGGCCTGCCGATTCTTTCGCCCAAGGTCGACATCGCCAACGTTCGCGTTGAATTCGAATCCGGCTGCGTGGCCAACTTCACCGCGTCTCGTGTTTCAACCGAGCGTGTCCGCAAGCTCCGCTACTTTGAGCCGCGCCAGTATGTATCCATCGACTACGCCCGCCGCGATCTGCTCATGATCCGCATGGACTCGCACCTGGCGGAGATGGTGCGGAACCTTCCACCTGAAATTGCTGCCGCACTCGACGCCGGAAAAGTCGATCCCGCGCTGGTTGAAAAAATTGCCGCCGGCGCAAGTGCATCCGTCTCGCCATCCCCCAATCCCGGCCTTAATTTCGTCAAGCCTGAAGTGGCCGCAGGTGAGCCGCTGCGGCTTGAGATCGAATCATTCCTCAACTCCGTCCGCACGCGGCAACAGCCGCACGTCACTGCGCGCCAGGGCCGCGATGCGCTCGCTCTCGCGCTTGAGATTCAGTCCACCATGGCCGCTCACGCTCATCACGCGGGACTTGGAACGTTCTTCGAAACTGCTTGATCGTTCTGCTCGCGCCGCCGGCTTTGAAATAATGAGTGGAGGTCTTGATGAGACAACTATTTCTTGACTGCGACGGAGTGTTGGCCGATTTTGACACACTCGGAGAGCAAATCTTTGGAGTTCACCCGCACAAAGCAGAAGAGAGCCTGGGCGGAGAGGAATTCTGGAAAACGCTTCGTACTTATGAAGACTTTTTCTACAACCTGCCTTTAATGCCCGAAGCAGCTGCACTGGTCATGGCGTTTGAACATCTCAGCCCCGTCATTCTCACCGGAGTGCCAAAGGGTGGATGGGCTGAAGCCCAGAAGGTGCGTTGGGGACAAAAACACTTTCCTCATCTCGATATGATTACCTGTCTTTCCCATGACAAGCGCAATCATATGAATCCGGGTGACGTGCTCGTGGACGACATGCATAAGTATCAACATCTGTGGGAAGAAGCTGGCGGTCACTTTATCCTGTACCGGCCTGGCGGAGCTGAAGACGTGATCCGCCGAGTGCTGGAACTTTTTGAGGAAGATCAGAAATAAAGCGATTTTTCAGGCTACATTTCTTAATAATCCTCTGCTTGGCAACTCATTCCTACGCCCTTTAGGCGTTGCCTCCCAAAGAGCGAAAAGCAATTTGTCTGTCTGCTGAATTTTCGCTCGCCGCAGAGGGAATCCATGAAAAGACTTTTGAGCTGTCTCCCAGCCTTTGCTCTCGGGGCCTGCGTACTTTTCTCCGTGCCTGTCCGCGCTCACCATGAGAGCGCCCTGTTTGTTTTTTTGTTGCAACATGCGGGAACACTTTGCGATTCCCCGGTGTCTACACAAACACAATGGTTTTGATGAGCATCAGCAGAGCGCTCTGCATTACGCTCTCACGCCGCTCCCCACGCGGCAAGTGAGCACGCGCCCTCCTGTTTCCATCGAAGCCCGATGGAAACAGGAGGGCCACCATGTTTGAAGACGCAACCTTTGAATCCCAGAACCGAATCCACACCCGCAGCAGCAACTGGATGCTCGCCACACTTCTCTTCAATGGCAGCATTCTTCTCACGCTCATCCTCATCCCGTTGCTTCACCCGGACTCGCTTCCGAACGAGCTGCGGAAAATCGTCATCACCGCTCCCGCTGCTCCTCACTCCGTGCCGCAGTCGGCAGCGCACGAATCGTCGCAATCCGTAACAGCTCCGCGCCCAATTGAGATACCGCTCATCAGTGCGCCAAGCCAGATCCACATCAGCCTTCAGCCCTCCGGCCCTGCGCCTAATGCATCGAATGCTTGCTGCGCGGATTCTCCCATCGGCACAGGCAGCGGCACCATTCCCGGCGGCGATCCCTTTGCACACTCCGCCAACTCCGCTCCACGCGTCATCCATCCGCAACAAGGCCCTGTCACCATCTCCAAGGGCGTGGCCGAAGGCATGCTGATTTCGCGGATCGTGCCTCTCTATCCCGCTATCGCACGCGCTGCGCGCCTCGAAGGCACCGTCGTTCTGCAAGCCACTATCTCCAGGAACGGCGCTATCGAAAACCTTCGCGTCCTCAGCGGCTCGCCGATGCTGCAGCAGGCCGCCATGAACGCCGTGCAGCAATGGCGCTATCGTCCCTATCTGCTCAATGGTGATCCGGTTGAAGTCGAAACCACCATCAACGTCAACTTTGTTCTTGGCAGATAAAAATGAAGAGAGGTCATGCAGTTGAGATCAAACATTTCAACATCCGAGCCGTCGCTTGATGTGGAACTCGCAAGAAAGTTGGCGAGACTGTGGCCGAATCGGGAGCATGAAGCCAGCGCTGTTGCCGGACTGTTATGCCGCCTCGACATACATTTCTGGCGTCGGCTGGATGTTGAAGATATGGCACCGGGCAGGAAAGTTCGCTTTTGCTTCTGGTGTACAAAGGTTTCCATCGACGGCGTTCGCTATGAGCCGTAATTTTTTGCTGCTATGCGCCCTGCAGCTTCTCTCGCGTCAGCTCATTCCACGTCGCAATGGCTTCCGGCATCGGCGGGCTCACGATGCCGGGCTCAATCGGCTTCAGTACTGTTTGCGGAGCCACAATGCCATCGCCTCCAAGCAACGCGCCCTTTACCCAGCCCACCGCCGCCAGCCCCTGCTCGCCGGTAAAGGTCTGCTCCATGTAAAACCACCGCTCATCCCAGCACACCAGCCGCGTAGTCAGCGTGTACGGCGCAAAGAGCGGCAGCGATCGCCGGTACGTCATCCACACCGCGCCCACAAGTGGCGTCCATCGCGCGCGCAGCACAACCGCCAGCACATGCGTCCGCGCCAGCAGATGCATCCGCCCGTAATCCATCACGTTCAGGTAGCGCGCATTATTCAAATGAAAGTTGAAATCGATCCCACTCGGCCAAACGCGCATGCTCAGCCGGTCTTCCTCCATCAGGCCCACCTTTGGCAGCGGCCGAATCAACGACCCAATCGCCAGTGCCGGTATGCGAATGAAGCTGATGCAGTGGGACAAGCGCGCTCCCGGCTAAACGCCTTGCAGCGCCGGCACCGCAAGCCCCGCATGCTTGCTCTCTTCTTTATGCGCCTTCTCCGCAGAGGCCGTAGCCAGCTCCCACGCCGAGCGGTCCTTCAGCAGCCGCGAAACCAATGCCGTATGCATCGCATGCCCGGCGCGTTCCGCCACCACGCGCCCTTCAATGCGCCGCCCGGCCAGCGCCAGGTCGCCAATCAGGTCCAGCACCTTGTGCCGCACATACTCATCGGGAAAGCGCAGCGGCCCATTCACCGGCCCTGTTGTACCTAGCACAATCGCGTTCTCTTCGCTCGCGCCGCGAATCAACCCCATATCGCGCAGTTTCTGCTCATCCGCTTTGTAACCAAAGGTTCGCGCTGGCGCAATCTCTGCGCCATAGGTCTCAGTCGCCAGGTCCACACTCGTGTACTGCTGTCCAATCGGAGCAGGAAAGTCAATCGCGTATTCGATCGAGTAGCCCTCGCTCCTATCCGCGTGCGGATACACGCCGATAAACTTGCCGCCCTCGCGTACCTCCACCGGTCTCAGGATTCGCATATACTCGCGCCGCCGCCGCTGCGGCTTGATACCCACGGTCCCAAACGCTTCCACGTATGGCAGCGCGCTTCCATCCAGAATCGGCAGCTCCAGGTTATCCAGTTCTACAATGACGTTGTCTACCGACATGCCAACCAGCGCTGAAAGCAGATGCTCCGTCGTAGAAATCAGCACACCCTGCCGCATCAGGCTCGTCGCGTAGCTCACCTTCGCCACGTTTCGCCCAATGGCTGAAATCTCAAAATTGTCCAGATCGGTTCGCCGGAAGACAATCCCCGAACCCGCCGGCGCGGGCAAAAGCCGCATCGCAACGGGCGCGCCAGAGTGTAATCCGACTCCAGCAAACTCCAGGGGCCCGGCAATGGTCTGTTCCAAATGTGCTCGATGAGCCAAAATCTACGACTCCAAACTGAGAACGTCCGGCAAGCCTTACAAGCACTAAAGAGATTGCAAACGACAGATTAGACGGAATCTGCCCATTTACACTGTGGCATTTTTGCCACACTGCGTGGTTTGCAAATGTCAGCAAATTGTTGAACCGGGTCCCAGCCGAGGAAAACATTTTAGAATCTGTAGAATCGCAGCATTCGGCGTTATGTCGGCGGCTGTCTCGAGAGCAGGCGCGCACCCACATGAGCACCCCATCGCAACCCGCAATGATCCCGGAAATTTCCATGCGAGCCCTCCTGGCCGGCGCGCGCCGTAAGGAAACGCAGCTCCTGGCTCTGGCTGAAAAGCTCGTCCGTGCCGAGTCCCCCTCCGACACCAAATCCGCCGTCGATGCCTGCGGCCAGCTCGCCATCGTCCATGCACGCAGCCTCGGCGGTCGCGTCAAAGTCCACAAGCAGCGCGCTCATGGCGACATTCTCGAACTCAGATTCGGTCCAAAGAGTAAAAGCCCGGAGGGCCGCACGCTCCTGCTCGGCCACATTGACACTGTCTGGCCCATTGGCGCCATCCAGTCCATGCCCTGCAAGATCGCGCCGGACCCCACAGGCCAGGCCAGACTGTGGGGCCCCGGCACACTCGACATGAAGGTCGGCGTCGCCATGGCCTTTACGGCAATTGAAATGCTCATCGAAGCCGATCTTCTGGGCCGGAATCGAGACAGGGAAATCATTCTGCTGCTCAACACGGATGAAGAAATCGGTAGCCCCGTGTCCCGCCCAATCACAGAAAAGCTCGCGTCAGAATCGAGCGCTGTTTATGTCCTCGAACCCGCGCAGAATTTAGATGGGCAGCAAGCCGCCTACAAAACCGCCCGCAAAGGCACTGGCAACTGGCGCATTGAGGTCACAGGCATCGCCGCACATGCCGGCGTTGACTTCGAGAAAGGCGCAAACGCTCTCGTCGAGCTCGCCCGCGTCATTCAAACCGTCAGCGCGTGGACGGAACTCGATCGCGGCCTCACCGTATCGGTCAATGTAGCGGGAGCAGGCGGCAAAACCAACGTCATCCCCGCCGCAGCATGGGCTGAAGTTGACGTCCGCCTGGCCCGCAAAGCCGACGGCCCTCGCATTGCGCGTAAATTCGCCTCGCTCAAGACCTCATTTAAAACCATAGACAAGCGCTGCAAGCTCGCCATCACCGGCGGTGTCAATCGCCCGCCCATGGAGCGCACGCGCGGCACCATCGCGCTCTACAAGCAAGCCCGCGCACTCGCCGCTGACCTGGGTTTTGCGCTCGAAGAAGCCGCTACCGGCGGAGCCTCCGACGGCAACTTCACCTCCGCCGTTGGAATCTCGACACTCGACGGCATGGGCGCAGTCGGCGAAGGCGCGCATGCTTCACACGAGTCCGTGTTGATCGCGCACTTAGCTCCAAGAACCGCGCTGCTCGCCGGAATGCTGACGTGGAGTGGGAAGTAGGGACGAAGTGGAATGCGCGAGTCTCAAGTTCTGAGATCCGGTCGTGATATCCGCGCACGGATTTATCAGTCGGCCATCGCCTGAAATGCAATGCTGCGTTCCGACTCACGCTGAATCGCGCGCCTGCGCCCTGCCAGCAATTCCGTGACGCCAATGCTTCCGCACAGCTTGCCGGTTTCGCGGTCTACCACCACCATCATGACCTGGCCATTGCCCGCCATCTCTTCCGCCACCGCGCGGCATGTTTCATCGGAATACGCATAGTTTTCCGGTAGATCGTCATCCGTGCTTTCGTTGAGGATCTCCGTCGGCAGCAGTTCGCTCATCACCTCACGCACCGTAATGATTTCCAGCGGATCAACGCCATACTCACGCGACAGATGGTAGCCGCGCCGGCTCAATTTCTCTGTGAGAATGGATCGCGGCATCATCAGTGAAGTCACCAGATACGAAACCGCGCATGCCAGCACAAGCGGTAGCACTGCAGGCAGCGCGTGAGTCAGCTCCAGCGCAAACAGCACCCCGGTCAGCGGCACGCCCAGCGCCGCGGCCAGCATAGCGGCCATGCCTAGCAGCGCCCATAGCGCCTGCGTGTCGCCAGGCAGATGCAGCAGTAGCGCCGAGCCCTCGCCAATAGCCGCGCCAATCATCAGCAGCGGAGCCAGCACGCCGCCCGAGGTGCCTGACCCAAGTGAAAATGCCCACATCAGCGACTTCACCACCAGGATGCCCACAATCAGCGTCAATGGCGCATTGCCGCGTAGCAGTTCGGCAATGTTGCCGTATCCCACGCCAAGCGCTCGCGGAAAAATGTAACCACCAATCGCAATGCCGATGCCGCCAATCGCCGGCCACCACATCCAATGAATGCGCAGCTTGCCGCAGAAATGTTCAAAGCTGTCTTCAATGCCATACATGAGCCGGCTCAACCCAGCAGCCGCAAGGCCAACCAGCAAGCCCAGCGGCACCGCGGACAACAGCGCCTGCGGCAGCGAAATCGGACTGGTGAACGTCACAGGAAACAGCGGCCCAGGCCCCAGCCACCAGATGCGCAGCGCTCCAGCCAGCACACTCGCCACGGCCACCGGCACCAGCGAGCGGGGACGCCACTCGAACAGCAGCAGCTCCACGGCCAGCAGAATCGCCGCAATCGGTGCGGAAAAGGTAGCGGACATGCCTGCCGCCGCGCCCGCCACCAGCAGCGTCGTGCGTTCGTTGTCGGTCAGCTTGAGCCACTGCGCGACGAGCGAACCGAAAGCGCCGCCCGTCATAATGATTGGACCTTCCGCGCCAAACGGACCTCCCGAGCCGATAGCAATGGCCGCGGAAATGGGCTTCAGCAGAGCCACCTTCGGCTCCACGCGCGCGCCGCGCAGCAGGATCGCTTCAATCGCCTCAGGAATGCCGTGGCCGCGGATCTTGTCTGATCCATACTTGGCAATGACACCGACAATCAGCCCGCCAACGATCGGCGTCCACAGCATCGTCAGACGCGGCAATGGAGAACCCGCCGGCTCCACAGCCGCCAGGCTAAAGCGGTGGTAGTAGAAAATGTTCGTTGCCAGCGCAATGGCTCGCAGCAGCAACACGGCAAGCCCCGCCGCGCCCGCGCCAATCACCAGCGCCGCCGCCACCAGGCCCCACACCCTCCGGTCAACCGTAAAGTCGCGTAGTGCGGATGGACGGGATTTCATCGTGTCTCCAGTTTCTGTGCGGCGCTGTTGTGTCTTTGCACCTGCAGCAGCGCGCGCGTAAGGCGCGGAGCAGCGCTGTGCAACTCTTCTGCATGATCGGCCGAGAGTCGGTTCAGAACGTTATGGCCCTTGCGCTTGAGCGTCAAAATGGCGCGTCGCTTGTCGGTTGCATCGGCGGCGCGCGCCAGCAGGCCTTCGGCCACGCAGCGGTCCACCAGCTCAACGGCGCTATTATGCCTCACGCCAAGCCGCTCGGCAATGTAGGCAATGTGAACAACCGTTCCGGCAGGCGCGCCGGCCACCTGCAGCAAAAGCTGATGCTGTTGCGGCTGCAACCCCGCCTCAATGGCAATGCCTTCACTAAAGTGCAGAAATTTGCGAAGCTCATAGCGAAACTCCGCCAGATTTTCAAGCAGACTGCCCGAAGCAGCGTCTTCGTCACTCGAATTCATAAATATATCGTCTCACGATATATTTATTCCTGCAACAGCAGACGTCAGTGTCCATAATCCCACGCCTCGCACGAGTCGGTGCTGGTAGAGCACTTAGCTCCGTGCACCGCGCTCCTCGCCGGAATGCTGGCAAACTAACTTCTCACAAAAGCCGTGTCATCTCGAGCGGAGCCGCCCTTCAGGCAGAGTGAAGGATCTGCGGTTGCTGCGATTCTGATCCGAATACATGAACCGAGGTCACCGGGCGATGTATCGTAGTTGTCTATGGAATCATGGAAACTAATAAATATCGCAAGCGTAGTTGGAATGCTTGCAGAGTTGCATTCGTTGTCTCAGTCTAAGCAAGCAATGCTATTACTTCGCTATCTCGCAACTCAATATCCTCCACCGCAAACATTCGGCAAAGTGAACTTTAATCTAGGGCGTGTCATCAAATGAGCCATATAGTAGAAGCGGCGAGGTGTATTGCAGCGAGGAAGTTCCTGGCGGTTTTGTCGTAGCGGGTGGCGATACCTCGGAAGAGTTTGAGTTTGGCGAAGAAGTT
>Ga0208193_1000518_pt1 | contig 20432 bp, 21 predicted proteins | sample June2015DPH_17_2_FD_184716 | JGI IMG/M metagenome (GOLD analysis project Ga0208193, IMG submission 184716) | Peatland microbial communities from SPRUCE experiment site at the Marcell Experimental Forest, Minnesota, USA - June2015DPH_17_10... | ecosystem: Environmental > Terrestrial > Soil >... | reverse complement strand
TGAAAGTGCTTGACCCAACCGGCCGATTAGAGAAGAGCGGACTCAAGGCTATCGGCGTGCTGCTGACCCTCAGGCGTCATTCGAAACGGCATGCCAATTGGACGCTCTCCATCGCTATTCTCTCGACACTTGTCACCATCGGCCTCTTTGCCCTTTATCTGATGCAAGATACGCCCGAATTCCCTTAAGGTCGTACGGCTCCATCCGGTCAGTTCACGCCCCTTCCCGCAGGTGCGATCGCGTCTGCGGCATCTTTCCCGGCCGATGACCGCCTCGATCTGCCCTCAGGCGCTCGTGACACATCGCTCGACGCCTCTCCCGCTTCGTTCATGGCTACCATCATCTCGTCGAGCATCGCTTTGTATTCGCCCACGACCTCCGGTGGCCGTGGTTCCGTTTTTTCGGAACAAACTTCTTGCTGCGGCGCAGGTCCAATCGCGTTGTGATCGAATCGCGCCCGCTCAAATTTGTTGCCAACAAACCAGGCGCACAATACGCCCGTGACCTTTTCGTCATCGAAGATGTCGGTGTTGACCGTATCCACCGTCATCACAGGACCGCCGGATTTCAGGACGACAAGATCGCCCGGCTTTAGAACGCTCATCAGCGAAAACCCTTTGGCCGGTGCGAAGAAACGTGTGGCGACGACGCAACAATGACATCAAATTGACGCAACTTCATCGCCGCCACGAATAATAATAAATGTGACGACCCTATATAGGTGGGCGTTTTCAACAGCCCCTTCGTTGTTCCGTAAACAAACGGACTAACTCGCGCCGCCGACGCATCGTAAAATTTTCACATAGACTATCACCATCATTGATTCGCGGCACGAACATTGCTTTGAACGAACTGGCTGGAAAAAACTCAGGAGTGCGGCATGACACGCCTCGTCCTTTGTACAGCGTTCGGTTTTTTGATGAGCGTAGCGAGCGCCCGTGATTTCGGGCAGTGGGAAGGTACAGACCCCGGAATTCGCCAGTGGTACCAGGCGCTGATGCAACCGGATAATCCGGCGGTTTCATGCTGTGGCGAAGCGGATGCCTACTGGGCAGATTCGTTCGAAGTCGACGGCGACAAGTATGTCGCCATCATCACCGACTCCCGACCCGATGAGCCCTTGCGCCGCAAGCACGTGGACGTCGGGACCAGGATTGTGGTCCCCAATCACAAGCTGAAATACGATCAATCGAACCCGACCGGTCACGGCATCATTTTCTTGAGCCGCGGCGATTACGTCTATTGCTACGTGGCGCCGGGCGGCGTCTGATTCATGCGCAGGATTTGCCGTTGCATCCAACAGCAACGGTACGGGTTCCGGATGCAAGGCGCCCTGAAGACGAATTGAAGACGGCAATTTCGGCCCTGCCGGCGGTTGCGCGCAGAATGCCCATCCCGCCGTTGCAGCAAAATCCACAGACCTTTGTGGCCGGGGAAATCTTTGGAAACGCGCGGTTCCCCCGCACCTTTCCTAAACTTCATTTTCATTTTTGACGGATCGGGCGTTGTCTTGCACGGCAGGCAACCGGCGCGGCCTGCGATTGTCCCGAAGCAGGAGAACGCGAATGCGACGCACGATCCTCACCGCGATCATCATCCTTGGTTCCACGATCGCGCACGCCCAGACCACCACGCAGCTGGACGTTCCGACAACCGGCACCGCCCCCGGATCCGATCCTCTCGGCGTGTCGACGGAGTCGCTGCCGTCCACCTCGCCGTCTTCGCCGGCAACATCGTCCGTCACGACAGGCGGTTCGGCAATGACAACCACAAGCGGCTCAACGGTCACCGGACCATCAACGGTCACCGGATCAGCGGTGCCGGCCGGCGGCAGCACCAGCGGAATCAGTGCCTCGTCGCCCAGTTCCCAGGCGCCCCTGGAATTGCCCGGAGAAGGGCTGGACACCTCAACACAATCAGCCAGCACGACGGCCTCTGGACCAGGTACCACCTCGACCATGTGCCCGCCTCCAATTCCTTCGACGGACGGCGGCTCGGCGAACATCACGGAGATCGATGGTTTTTCGCCGGCCGGGTGTTGATGGGGATTGGCCCGACCGAGCCCACCGGCCCCCGGCAGCATATCGCCCGCCTTGCGCGCCAGCCTGATCGAAGCTAAGGGAACGGCATCGGAGCGTGGCGCAGCCCGGTTAGCGCACTAGTCTGGGAGACTAGGGGTCGGAGGTTCAAATCCTCTCGCTCCGACCATTTCAAGCCCGAATTTTGATCCGGACGGATGGCGTTCGCTTTGCGACCGGGCCCTCAGCCCTCCTTGAGCGCGACATCGAGCAATCGGCGACAGGCGATCAGGTCCTCCAGGACCCCCCTCAAGCGCGCTACATCGAGTATCGGAGCGAAATCCGTAACACCCGCGATCGCTTCTTCGTCGAAACTTTCGACTTCGCTCCGCCGGCCGCGCTCGGCCAAGCGGGGAACTCCGCTTTCCTCGGCGCTGTCATAATCGTCGTCATCAAGGTCAATCCGCGGAATAGCATCGTCTTCGTTTTCGAGAATGCTTTGGCCAACCACCTCCTCGATCGCGCCGAAAGAGGCAACGGCGGAGGCATCCGCAAGCCGCTGCACGGATCCGATACCGTGCTCCTTCAAAATGCGCTGCACCCCGCGAATGGTGTAGCCTTCGCCGTAGAGCAGGCGGCGGATCCCCTTCAGCAGGTCGACATCGTCGGGGCGATAGTATCTGCGGCCGCCGCTCCGCTTCATTGGTTTGATCTGGGAGAATCGTGTCTCCCAGAACCGCAGGACGTGCTGCGGAATGTCGAGGTCGTCGGCGACCTCGCTTATGGTTCGGAAGGCATCCGGCGCCTTGTCCAAACGCTCGCTCCTCTGTCCTCGCGCCGATGCAACGGCCCGCTGGTCTATTCGGCCTTGCCGTTGTTTCCGGTAACGTGACCGTTGATGCGCTGCTTCAGGATCGCCGATGGCTTGAATACCATGACGCGGCGCGGCGAGATCGGAACCTCGGTTCCGGTCTTTGGATTACGGCCGATCCGCTGGCCTTTCTTGCGCACCATGAACGAGCCAAACGAAGACAGCTTCACCGTCTCGCCCTTCTCAAGGCAATCGGTAATTTCTTTCAATACCAACTCGACAAACGCGGATGATTCCGTGCGCGATAACCCCACCTTCTGGTAGACGGCCTCGCACAGATCAACACGCGTGACGGTTTTTCCGGTTCCGGTCATCGCCTGCCCCACTCTCGGCGAACAACATATTCGCTACTAAAATTATGAGCTTAAGCGCCGACGGTCAACAGCCGTCCAGCCCTCATAGCATGAAGAAATACCTAAAACATCGGGATTTATTTACCAGTCACTCACCAACGGATCAGTACCGATCCCCATGTAAAGCCGCCGCCCATGGCTTCGAGCAGCACCAGATCGCCTTTCTTGATGCGGCCATCGGCAACGGCCACCCCCAGCGCCAGCGGAATTGACGCGGCTGACGTGTTGCCGTGCCGATCGACGGTGAGCACGACCTTCTGCGGCGCAATATGCAATTTGTGCGCAGATGCGTCGATGATTCGTTTGTTGGCCTGGTGCGGAACGAACCAGTTGATGTCTTCGGCGGTCGTTCCGGTCGCCTCAAAAGCATCGACGATCACGTCGGTGATCATGCCGACCGCATGCTTGAAGACTTCCCGCCCCTCCATCCTGAGGTGACCCACGGTCTGGGTCGAGGATGGACCACCATCGACATATAATTTCGACTTGTGCCGCCCGTCCGATCGCAAATGGGCCGTCAAAATGCCGCGGTCGGAGGTGAGCCCAGGCTGCCGCTGGGCTTCCAGCACCACCGCTCCGGCGCCATCGCCAAACAGCACACAGGTGCCGCGATCGTTCCAGTCGAGAATTCGCGAGAACGTCTCGGCGCCGATCACAAGAGCGCGTTTGAACGCCCCGCTACGCAGAAAATTGTCGGCGGTAGCGAGCGCAAACACGAAACCCGAACACACCGCTTGCAAATCGAAGGCCGCGCCGTGGTGGATGCCAAGCTCGTTCTGAACCGCTACCGCGGTAGCCGGAAAGGTATTGTCGGGCGTCGAGGTCGCCAACACGATCAGGTCGATCGATTGCGCATCGATGCCGGCATGGGCCAACGCCGAACGTGCAGCGTTGATCGCCAGATGTGAGGTAAACTCGCCATCTGCGGCGATGTGGCGCTGGCGGATGCCGGTCCGCTGGACGATCCATTCATCCGAGGTGTCGATCCGTGCCGCCAATTCGGCATTGGTCACAATCCGCTGTGGCAAGTAGGAGCCGCAGCCGAGCACGACTGAGCGTATTGCAGTCACGAGACAGCCTCCTGCGTGGCAGACGCCTGGGCCAGCGTGCCACCGTCGCGTTTAAGCATTTGATTGATCTTGTTGAGGAGATCGTATCTGGCCATTTCATAGCCAACATCGACGGCATAGGCAAAGCCGTCGGCGTCGGTTCCGCCATGGCTTTTGACGACGATTCCGTTCAGTCCGAGCACCACACTGCCGTTGGATTTCGAGGGATCGAGCTTGTCGCGCAGCGCCTTGAAGGCATTTTTGGCGAACAGGTAACCAATCTTCGAGCGCCAAGTCTGTGACAGCGCCGCACGCAAGAACTCGGTGATCTGGCGCGCCGTGCCTTCCGCGGCTTTCAGCGCGATATTGCCGCTAAACCCTTCCGCAACGATCACGTCGGCCGCCCCGCGCCCGATGCCATCGCCTTCGACAAAACCGATATATTCTAGCTGGGGCAGGTTCATTGCGCGCAGCAGTTCGGCCGCCTCGCGAATCTCCTCCCGGCCCTTGATCTCTTCAACGCCGATATTGAGCAGCCCGACCGTCGGCCGTTCCAGGTCGAATAGCACGCTCGCCATGGCGCTGCCGAGCACCGCCAGCGCCACTAGATGATGCGCGTCGCCGCCGATCGTGGCGCCGAGGTCGAGCACCACCGAATCCCCGCGCGCCGTCGGCCATATCGCCGCCAGCGCCGGCCGGTCGATCCCCGGCAGCATGCGCAGGCAAAACCGTGCCATCGCCGCCAGCGCGCCCGTGTTGCCGGCGGAGATTGCAACGTCCGCGTCGCCTTTTTTCACGGCCTCGATCGCCAACCACATTGATGAGGTCTTGCGTCCGCGCCGCAAAGCCTGGCTCGGTTTGTCGTGCATGCTGACGGCAACGTCGGTATGGATGACGGAGGAGACCGCCTTCAAAGCAGGATGTTTTGCGAGTTGCGCGTCAATCGCACCCCGATCGCCGAACAGGAGAAATTCAGTGTCGGGATGCCGGGTCAACGAAATCGCCGCGCCGGGAATAACGACTGAGGCGCCGACGTCGCCCCCCATGGCGTCAAGCGCTATTCGAACCTTTTGAGGCATGAACGTCCCGGAAACCCGATCTCTTTTCGGACTAGTGTCCCGATTCCGAAGTTCGCATGATATCGCAGCAACCTCTGATGCGAACTTCAGAATCGAAGGAGCTCTAGCAACTTATTGAGTTGAGTAGCGGCCTCGAATTTGGAGTTCCTATCACGAACTTGCCGCAACACGGATAGGAACTCCAAATTCGCGGCACTAGTGGAGTGGATTTGACATTCGCTCCCCCTTAGCCGGGAATACCTAAAGCGAATGTCAAATCCAAAACTCCATTAGAAACCTATATTTGCTAGTGGTCCTTTGATTCTAACATTTGCAAAAGAGCCTGCCGCACAGGGATGCAAATGTTAGAATCGGACTACTAGAATGCCCGCCGCGAAAATCGCCGCAACTGCGGCGATTGGCATGACGCGCCCCCGCATTACGCCGGGCCGCGACAATAGCGTTTCCCTGTGCCGACACAACCTCTTGACCGCCACCATTTACAGCGCAAGCTGCGGGAGCAGAGAAATCGCCAGACAAGCAATAATACAAACTATTTCAATTACTTAAACCAATTTTTGAAGGATCATGTTCCACTAGAACTCCTCGCCGTAGTCACCGGTCCTTGCCGTCCCCGGGATTCTTGGGATCTTTCTTGGCGGATGTAGGCGTACCGCCTGTCTGCAGCGCCTTTAACGCCGCAAACGGATGATCCGCGGGGTCGACGGTCTCCTGCGGTGGCTTGAACATCGCATCATGCCGGCGCGGATAAGGATCGATCGCGAGGAACAACACATCCGTGGCAAGCCGGCCAAGATCAATCACGCCGTTGATGATCGGCTCGGGTGGTTCGGGGACTTCTTCATTTTCGTTTTGGGCAGCTTCATCGACCAGGGCGGATAGGGCTGTAATTTGCTCTGAAGGCGCAAACGTCAGGTCGACCACCTCGTCGATCTCGTTCTCGATTGGATCAAGCGTCACGACGCAGGTCTGCCCGATCCGGGCACGCACCTCGCCTGAAACATGAACACGGCCGCCGCTTTTAAGCTTCAGGTCGAACGAAGCACTCGCCGACACGATTTCGCGAAGACCGGCGATATCGGCGATCGCCGCGCGGGTTGCCTCACCAGCTTCGAACGCGCGATGCAAGCCGGTGTCCGGTATTTGCCCCACGACCACGGGGACGCGCCAGGGATCAGCGGGGTTCATAGGCCTTCACCCCAAGGGAATGGGACCCCATCTGCCTCGGCCGGGGCAGGAAAAGTCCATGCGGCAGCTAGCAGCGTGGAATCGTCGAGGCCATGGAGACGGGCCGAAGCGATCTTCGCATAGGTAGCAAGGCGCCTTGCGTTTTCCATGTCCTCTCCGTTCAGGACATTCTTGCACAGGGCCTGGGCCAGCGCCTCGTCACCCGTCGCAAACGCGGCATCGTAGGCTGCCGAACGACCGTAAAACGCTTCGCCGAAGGCCTGCATCCGCTTGGGAACGGTGAGGTCGCCAACCCCCATTTCCCTCAAATTGGCGTCCATATCTTCGCAGAAGCGATCGAAAAGCGCCTGCGAGACGTTGGCCGCTCCTTCCGCAGATCGAAATCGGCGCAAAACCACCCACAAATGCAGCAGCAGCAGGTCAAAACGGCCGTTAACCGTATCGGGTACGCCCAAGTCCCGGTAAAACAACGGTTCTCGCGCCTGCGTCACGATCATGCCATAGATGGCCTCGATGGTGCCGCGCTGGGGCGCCCGGGGTTTGCCGAAGTGGTTGAATGGCCAAAGCATCGTGGGTTCCGTGTACGAGCCCTAAGGATCGGCGTTTGTTGCAAACAAGCGCCCTGCCGGGTACGTCAAGGCCTCGCGCGATGCAAGAGGATGGGACGCGTTCCGGAATGATCAAGTCCAGTCTAGCAGGCTTCGCACGCAGCTTTGGCTGGCGCGGCCTACGAAGTGCGGCCGCAGTCGCTTTGGTGTGCGCCGTCGTCGGCGGCTGCGGCGAGCAGTTCCAGAAGGGCTATATCCTGCCACCGGGCGCGCTTGAACAAATTCCGATCGGCGCCAGTCAGGATCAGGTGCTGATCGTGATGGGAACCCCCTCCACCGTCGCCACCCTCAACGGTGAGGTCTTCTACTATATCTCCCAGCGCGCCGACCGTCCGATTGCCTTCATGTCTGACCGCATCGTCGATCAACGCGTGATTGCCATCTATTTCGACAAGAACCGCCAGGTGCGGCGCCTTGCCAATTATGGACTGAAGGACGGCATAATCTTCGACTTCATCAGCCGCACCACACCGACCTCGGGCCAGGAAATCAATTACGTCGCGCCGCTGTTCAAGGCGCTCAACATCGGCCAGGGCACCAACTAATCTATCGTCAGGCAGGTCGATCAGATCGACCCCGACCATCTTCTGAATCAAAATCCCCGCGGGATGCAGCCCGCGGGGATTTTGCATTGGAGCATTTTCGCTTCAGCGCGCCAGGACCGCCAGCAGCAACAGCGCGACGATGTTCGTGATCTTGATCATCGGATTCACCGCCGGGCCAGCCGTATCCTTGTAGGGATCGCCGACAGTGTCGCCGGTCACCGCCGACTTGTGGGCATCCGAGCCTTTGCCGCCATAGTGGCCGTCTTCGATGTACTTCTTGGCGTTATCCCAGGCGCCGCCGCCTGAGGTCATCGAGATCGCCACGAACAAGCCGGTGACGATCACCCCGAGCAGCATCGCGCCGACTGCGGAAAACGCCGCCGACTTGCCGACCACACCGCCGCCCGCGATCACATAAATCAGGAAGTAGACCACGATCGGCGACAACACGGGGAGCAGCGAGGGAATGATCATTTCCTTGATCGCCGCCTTGGTCAGGAGGTCGACGGCCTTGCCGTAGTCCGGTTTGTCGGTGCCCTGCATGATGCCGGGCTTTTCGCGGAACTGACGGCGCACTTCTTCGACGATCGCACCCGCCGCGCGTCCCACCGCGGTCATGCCCATGGCGCCGAACAGGTAGGGCAACAGGCCGCCGAACAGAAGACCGACGACCACATAGGGATTGTTCAGCGAGAAGTCCGGATTGACGCCCTTGAAGTAAGCGTGGTTGGCAGCATCGGCGATGAAGAACTTCAGGTCCTGGTTATAGGCTGCAAACAGCACCAGTGCACCGAGACCGGCCGAGCCGATTGCATAGCCCTTGGTGACCGCCTTGGTGGTGTTGCCGACCGCATCCAGCGCGTCGGTGGACTTGCGCACTTCCTTCGGAAGGCCGGCCATTTCCGCGATGCCACCGGCGTTGTCCGTGACCGGACCGAAAGCGTCGAGCGCCACGATCATGCCCGCGAGCGACAGCATGGTGGTGGTTGCAATCGCAATGCCGAACAGGCCGGCCAGGCTATAGGTGATGAGGATACCGGCGATGATGACGATGGCGGGCAGCGCGGTTGCCTCCATCGAGATCGCCAACCCCTGGATCACGTTGGTGCCGTGGCCGGTAACCGAGGCCGCGGCGATCGACTTCACGGGACGGAAGTCAGTGCCGGTGTAGTACTCGGTGATCCAGATGATCAGACCCGTCACGGCCAGGCCGACGATGCCGCATTCGAACAGCGCCATGCCGGTGAAGTCGGCACCAGCGAGCTTGTCGAACCCGATCAGCGCGTAGATCACGGCGGCGACGCCTGCGAGCGACAGGATACCCGTGGCAATCAGGCCCTTGTACAGCGCGCCCATGATCGACTGGCTGGCACCGAGCTTGACGAAGAACGTGCCGATGATCGAGGTGATGATGCAGATGCCGCCGATGGCGAGCGGCAGCGTCATCATGTTGGCGAGGATCGGCGTCTTCGCAAAGAAGATCGCCGCCAGTACCATGGTTGCGACCGCCGTCACCGCATAGGTCTCGAACAGGTCGGCCGCCATGCCGGCGCAGTCGCCGACGTTATCGCCGACGTTATCGGCAATGGTAGCCGGGTTGCGCGGATCGTCCTCAGGGATACCGGCCTCGACCTTGCCGACGAGGTCGCCGCCGACATCAGCGCCCTTGGTGAAGATGCCACCGCCAAGACGGGCAAAGATCGAAATCAGCGAGGCGCCGAAGCCGAGCGCGACCATGGCGTCGATGACAGTCCGGCTGTCTGGAGCCAGATGCAGCGAAAACGTCAGGTAGCCGAAATAGAGGGTGACGCCGAGCAGCGCCAGACCCGCCACCAAGAGGCCGGTGATGGCGCCGGCCTTGAAGGCGAGTTCAAGGCCGCCCGCGAGCGAGGTAGTCGCCGCCTGCGCCGTACGGACGTTGGCGCGAACCGATACGTTCATGCCGATGAAGCCCGCTGCCCCCGACAGCACCGCACCGATCGCAAAGCCAACCGCAACGAGGATGCCGAGGAAGTAAGCGAGCAGCGCGAAGATCACGACGCCGACGACACCGATCGTGGCGTATTGACGCCGCAGATAGGCCTGCGCACCTTCGCGTACCGCGGCCGCAATCTCCTGCATGCGCGGATTGCCGGCATCGGCTTTCATAACCGACATGGTCGCCCAGATAGCGTAGACGATGGAAAGCACGCCGCAGAGTACGATCAACCATAATGCTGTCATTGAACCTGCCTCAGACCTTGTGGATGTTCCTCACCACGGCCACATTCGATGGCGGCCGTTATTTAATGCAGGCCGCCCTTGCCCAAGGACGACCTGAAATTGGCTGCGACCTTGCCAAAATCGTTTGCAGAGCGCAACGCAAAGTGATGCAGAAATGATCGTTTTCAGAAGCTATTTGCCGGAAAGCCGGTCTTTTAGATGAGTTCGATCGAGGCGAATTCGCTAGAAATGGCTGTAGGACAAACGTGACAGCCGCATTTCGTCGCCCTCAGCATCGAGCCACTTTGGAGAGGGCTCGCCGTCAACGATGATTCCAATCGAACAGACGGCTACGCCCGCGCTTTGAGCCATCCGGACGAAATCCTCGAACGCAGCCGGGGCGACCGTACAAAGAATTTCATAATCATCACCGCCCGACACGATGTCCGCCACACCAACTACATTCGTCACCAATGCAGCAGACGCGGCCCTCGAAAGCGGCACGGACTTCAAATCGATCACAGCCGATACGCCGGACGCCGCACAGAGTTTTGCGAGATCGCCTGCCAGACCGTCGGATACGTCCATGGCGGCACGGGCATGCGCGCGGATGGCCGGCGCCAAAATGTTGCGCGGCTGTGGCACGCGATAGCGGTCGATCAGCATGTCGCGTGATGTGGCATCGTTCGCAAGTGCCGTCGCTACCTTTCCCTTCGTGAGGATATCGAGGCCAAGTGCAGCGTCGCCGATCGTACCGGTCACCACGACATGATCGCCAGGCTTTGCACCGCTTCGACGAACCATCTTGCTCGGTGCGACCCGGCCGAATGCGGTGATCGAAACCATCAGGGGACCCGGTGTCGAAACGGTATCGCCGCCAAGAAGCGGGCAATTGAACGCGCCGGCATCTTCTCCCAATCCGCCCGCGAAGGCTGCAAGCCAAGTCTTGTCAATCTTTGTCTCGTCAATCTTTGCCACGTCCACCTTGCGCAGCGCCAAAGTCAGCACAAAGCCGGCTGGCGTCGCCCCCTTGGCCGCGAGGTCGGACAGGTTCACCCGCAAGGCCTTCTTCGCGATGGTATCGGGCGGGTCGTCGGACAGGAAGTGGACGCCTTCCACGATCGCGTCGGTCGTGACGACGATGTCTTCGCCAAGCGCCTTGAGAATAGCGGCATCGTCGGTCAGGCCGAACGCGCCGGGATCGGTGGCCAGCGGCTTGAAATAGCGCGCGATCAGGGAATCTTCGCCGGATGCGCCTGCACCGGACATCGACATGTCAGCCACCAGCCCGGACGAATTCGCTGGCGCGGAACTGGCGCGCAATCTGGTCGAGCACAGCATTCACCATGCCGGTCTCCTCCGCCTCGACAAAGGCGTGCGCGACATCGACATATTCCGACACCACGACACGGCCGGGAACGTCCTTGCGATGCTCCAGCTCATAGGCTCCGGCGCGCAACACCGCACGCAGGATGGCATCAATCCGCTTCAGCGGCCAGCCTTTCGACAGCGCCTCGTCGATCAGGGGATCGAGTTTTGCCTGATCGCGCACCACGCCCGACACCACGTCGCGGAAAAACGCGGCCTCCGCCGGCAGATACGTGTCGCCTTCGACCTCGCCGCCCAGCCAGTGGCTTTCGAATTCCGCAAAGATGTCGTTGATGCCCGCGCCTGCAATGTCCATTTGATAGAGCGCTTGCACTGCGGCCAAGCGCGCGGCACCGCGCCTGTTCGCTTTGCGCTCGGGACCCTTGGCAGGCTTGGTGGCCTGATTTTTCTTGTTACCGCTCATGATCGCCGCTCGGCCAGCCGGCGCTTGATCCGCAGCATCGCGAGCGCCGCGCGCGCAGCATCGCCGCCTTTATTGAGTTCGGAGGCGCGCGCCCTCGCCCACGCTTGCGCTTCGGTGTTGACGGTGATGATGCCGTTGCCGAGCGGAAACCGCTTCGCCACCGCAAGGTCCATCAACGCGCGCGAAGACTCGTTCGAAACAATCTCGAAATGGATGGTATCGCCGCGGATGACGCAGCCGAGCGCAATCGCCGCATCGTAGGGTTTGCCGACCTTTTCCGCGGCTTCCAGCGCGATCGCGATCGCGGCCGGGATTTCCAGCGCGCCGGGAACCGTCAAAACGTCGTGGGAGACGCCGGACGCCTTCAACTCAGCGACCGCACCTTCCAGCAGCGCGTCCTGAATGTCGTCATAGAAACGCGCCTCGACAATCAGCGCCCGCGCGCCGGAAATGTCGGTCTGGTCTTTTAAAGGTGCGCGCCGCGCGTCTGCCATGTCTTTCCTACTCGCTCGGTGCCCTCATCCTGAGGAGCGGCCACCTGGCCGCGTCTCGAAGGATGAGGTTAATGCTAGGCCTCATGGTTCGAGACGGCGCAAGCGCCTCCTCACCATGAGGGTTCGATCGGGTTTTAGGCGCTGCCCTATGCTATGCCAAGCGTCATCACTTCATTTCAGTCAATCTCGCCGCATAGCGCGCCATCAGATCGACTTCGATATTGACCTCTCTGCCCGCGCGCCACGACGACAAGGTCGTGACATTGAGCGTGTGCGGGATGATCAGCACGGAAAAAGCGGTGTCCCTGACGGTATTGACGGTGAGCGAGACGCCGTCGAGCGTGATCGATCCCTTGGGCGCGATGAAGCGCGCGAGCTCCCGCGTGGTATTGAGCTCGAACCGCGCCATATCCGGCAGATCCTCGCGCGTAAGGATGGTGGCTACGCCGTCCGCGTGTCCCGCGACGATATGGCCGCCGAGTTCGTCGCCGATCTTCAGCGCCCGCTCCAGATTGAGTTTGGTGCCGACGCCCCAGTGCTTCGCCGTGGTAAGCCCAAGCGTCTCGGCAGCCGCATCGACGTCGAACCAGGTCCTGCCCCGATCGACGCCTGAGGCAACCACCGTCAGGCACACGCCGTTGCAGGCGATCGACGCGCCGTCCGCAATCGTCGCGCGATCGTAGCCGCAGGCAATGCGCAGCCGGTGCAACTGCCCCTGCGCCACCGGAGTCAGGCTTTCAATTTCGCCGATATCAGTGACGATGCCGGTAAACATACTAGTGCCCACTTTCCGAAGTTCGTACTCCATCGCAGCGCCCACCTTTACGAACTTCGGAAAGCGATGGGCACTAGCAAACATATTAATTCTAGTACCGCTTTATCGATCTGAAGTCCCTGGAAGAAATCGCGGCTCGTGGTGCAGGGACTTCAGATCGGCGGTACTAGCAACGCTCGTAAACAGTCAGAGTGTCGGAACCCAGGCTTTCGCTAGCACGAACGCGAAAGGCCGGCGACTGGGTGATTGCAGCGAGCGGCAATGCATCCAGCGCTGCCACACCATCGATGCCGATCGCCTCCGGACCGCGGAGCAGCCAGAATTCGTCGACGAAACCCGCGGCCACGAAGGACGACGCCACGCGCGCCCCACCCTCGACCAGAAGCCGGGTGATGCCCCGTTCCGCCAAGGCGCGTAACACCGCCGCCAGGTCCAACCCGGCCGGCGTCGAAGCTACGCGGATCACCTGTGCACCAGCCGCGCCCAGCATCGCCGCCGTGGGCGCCTCGGCCAGGTTCGAGGTCACCACCCACAATGGCGTGCTGCGTGCCGAATGAACCAGGCGGCTTGTGGCCGGTATCCGCAACGCGCGATCAAGCACGACCCGCGCCGGCGAGCGTGCCTCCATGCCCGGCAGGCGGCAGGTCAGCAGCGGATCGTCGGCGAGTACGGTGCCGATCCCGACCAGAATGGCATCGCATTGCGCCCTGAGCAGATGCATGCGCGCACGGGCCACCTCTCCCGAAATCGCCACCGGCTTGTGGCCGCTGGCTGCGATCTTGTCGTCGGTGGAGACCGCGAGTTTCAGGATCACATGCGGACGGTGCTCGCGGACGCGCCGGAAATGTCCGGCATGCGCGCGCGCCGCTTCCTCAGCCTCGAGCCCGACGTCGACCTCAATCCCGGCATGCCGTAACTTCGCGTGTCCCTGCCCCGCCACTTCCGGATTGGGGTCCTCGATGGCCGACACAACGCGTTTGACGCCGGCGGCTATGACGGCGTCGGCGCAAGGCGGCGACTTGCCGACATGCGAGCAGGGCTCGAGCGTTACGTAGAGCGTGGCACCGCGCGCGGCGTCACCGGCCTGCTTGAGCGCCACAGGCTCCGCGTGGGGACGGCCGCCCGGCTGCGTCCAGCCACGGCCGACGATGACGCCGTCCTTGACCACCACGGCGCCGACGGCGGGATTGGGACGGGTGCGCCCCAGGCCGCGCCGGCCAAGCGCCAGCGCCAGCGCCATGAAGCGCCGGTCAGCCGCCTTCGAACCCGTCGTATTTTGCCTCAGCTGCTCTTCCAGAATACGGAAGATCATTTGCGCAACAGCGTGATCCGCGCATCGTCGTCGCCGGAGAGCTCGCCGAGCACGGTCTCAAAGTCCTTGGCCTCGCGGAAATTGCGGTAGACCGACGCAAAGCGCACGTAGGCGACGTCGTCGAGCTGACGCAGATGCTCCATCACGATCTCGCCGATCGCCTCGGAGGATATTTCCGCTTCGCCGCCACTCTCGAGTTCGCGCACGATGGCGGAAACCATTTTTTCGACCCGCTCCGAATCCACCGGACGCTTGCGCAAGGAGATTTGCACCGAGCGCACCAGCTTGTCGCGGTCAAACGGAACCCTGCGGCCGTTGCGCTTGATGACCGTCAATTCGCGAAGCTGCACGCGTTCGAACGTGGTGAAACGGAAGTTGCAGGCGACACATACGCGCCTGCGCCGGATCACGGCGGAATCTTCCGTGGGACGGGAGTCTTTCACCTGTGTATCGAGACTGTTGCAGCTTGGGCAACGCATGCGGAAGCAACCTCAACTGTAAATCGGGAAGCGATCGGTGAGCGCCTTCACCCGTTCCTTCATCGCCGATTCCACGAGCGGCGCCGTGCCATCCTGCGATTGCGCGACCGCGTTCAGCACCTCGGCAATCATGCCGCCGACCTGCTTGAATTCGGCCACCCCAAAGCCGCGCGTGGTGGCAGCCGGCGTACCCAGCCGAAGGCCCGAGGTCACGAACGGTTTTTCGGGGTCAAAGGGAATGCCATTCTTGTTGCAGGTGATCGCGGCACGCACCAACGCCTTTTCCGAAACGTTGCCCTTCAATCCCTTCGGCCTGAGATCGACCAGCATCAGATGGTTGTCGGTGCCGCCCGAAACGATGTCGAGACCTTCCGCGCGCAAACTCTCCGCCAGCGCCTTGGCGTTTTCGACGACGTTTTTGGCGTAGACCTTGAAATCCGGCCGCAGGGCTTCGGCAAAGGCAACCGCCTTGGCCGCGATCACGTGCATCAAGGGGCCGCCTTGCAGCCCCGGGAAAATCGCCGAGTTCAGTTTTTTGGCGAGCGCCTCGTCATTACAGAGAATCAGGCCGCCGCGCGGGCCACGCAGCGACTTGTGCGTCGTGGTGGTGGTGACATGCGCATGCGGCACCGGCGAGGCATGAACGCCGCCAGCCACGAGGCCAGCGAAATGGGCCATATCGACCAACAGAAGCGCGCCAACACTGTCTGCGATCTCGCGGAAACGCTTGAAGTCCCAGGACCGCGAATAGGCCGATCCGCCGGCGATAATCAGCTTGGGCCGCACCTGCTCGGCCTGTTTGGCGACCGCATCCATATCGATGATCTGGTCTTCGCGGCGCACGGTGTAATGCGAGGCCTTGAACCACTTGCCGGACATATTGACCGGCGATCCGTGGGTGAGGTGTCCGCCGGCGGCGAGATCGAGACCCATGAAGGTGTCGCCGGGCTGAAGCAGCGCCAGGAACACCGCCTGATTCATCTGGCTGCCGGAATTGGCCTGCACATTGGCAAAGCCAGCGCCGAACAGTTTCTTGGCGCGCTCGATCGCGAGCGTTTCCACCACGTCCACCCATTCGCAGCCGCCATAGTAGCGGTTGCCCGGATAGCCCTCGGCATATTTGTTGGTCAGCACCGAACCCTGCGCTTCCAGCACCGCGCGGCTAACGATGTTTTCCGATGCGATCAGCTCGATCTCATGGCGCTGGCGGCCGAGTTCGCCGCTGATAGCGGCGGCGATATCCGGATCCGCCTCGGTCAGGGTGGCGGTAAAGAACGAGTCGGAGGTGGTCCTGGCGCTTGATGGCAAAGAGCTCATGAGCGAAATATCTCCACCGCCGCAGCCAGTTAGAGCGTCGCGGTCGGTCTATTATGGCAGTCGAAAAGGGTCTCGCGAGATACCATATTGCCCGGCCATGGCCAAGGGCTTGCGGTAGCCCCCTGATATTTATGCAAGATATGGTGGGAATAGGCGAATTTCCATGGAACTTATCAAGCCACAGCCTCGCCTTCCCGCGGCGCAATACGCCCGAGTGCGCCTGAATTCTTCACCCGTCGAACAACGAGGGCGCAGGGAATGCCGGGTGTAAGGCGCACCCGCAGCCTCGCGCGTAGTAAAAAACACGCGAGTTAGTCACCACAGGTTCGCCGAAACATTCCGGCATTCCCTGCGCGATGGTTTTAACGGTTTCCTTCGTGCTCGCCCCGGAGACCGGGCTTTGTTGTCTCCGTTACCCCTGAGAAGCGTTAGCTTCTTGAGAGCTTGATATCAGCGTCGGGATATCAGGCCCACACGACTTCGCCGTACGCGCCCCCATCACTCGTCAGTTGACAGGTTCGCGTCCATCGCATCCCGCACCCAACGTCCGTGACGATCGCGATACGCCCCTCTTGAGGTGCGCGGGATGGCGCGAGGTCTTAAAGATGATTTGCCCGACGAGGCAAGCAAAGCGTCTGCGACACGATGGCACGACGGGCAAATCAGTCAAGCATGGAGAGTCAGGTCAAGTGACCAGCAAATGCTTCGCCTGTGCATACCCGTTATCCTGAGGCGCGAGCGCACCCGAGCAGGCCGAGTGGTAGCGAGGCCGTCGCGAATGGTGCAAATGAGGCGCGAGCCTCGAAGGAGACGGGCCCCGCTCCCTGCCGCGCATCCTTCGAGACGGCGCTTGGCGCCTCCTCAGGATGACGCTTCGAGGCGCGCCAAACGGCACGGACCTTAGGGTGATGTTCATTTGCCTGTGCATACCCGTCGTCCTGAGGCGCGAGCGCACCCGAGCAGGCCGAGTGGTAGCGAGGCCGTCGCGAATGGTGCAAATGAGGCGCGAGCCTCGAAGGAGACGGGCCCCGCTCCCTGCCGCGCATCCTTCGAGACGGCGCTTGCTAGGCTACACCTCCATCTTCACTGGCGGCAACGAGGCGGCGCGAAACACGTCGCAGGCAACCCAGCTCAAGAGCGGTGTGGCGCCGCCGCCGCCACCCTACGGCGCTCACTAACTCACGCTGTCGCGGTTGTAGATGTCGTCGCGGAATTGCACCACGCCGTCCGGCGTCGCCCAGGCCGTGACATAGACCCAGTAAAGCGGCAGCGGTTTTAGAACCTTGGCGTCCTTGCGTTCGCCGGATTTGATGACCTCGTCGATCTCGGTCTTCGACCAGCCCGGCGTCTCCGCCAGAATCCAGTAGACGAGTTCGCGCACGTTCTGCACGCGCATGCAGCCTGACGATGCGAAGCGGAAGTCCTCGCCGAACAGATTCTTCGACGGCGTGTCGTGCATGTAGACGCCGTCGGGGCTTGGAAAATTGATCTTCATCGATCCGAGCGAATTGAAATCGCCGGCATCCTGCTTGAACTTGTAGTTGACCGCTTCGGTCGAATACCAGTCGATCTGCGAGGGCTGAAGCTCGTTGTTCTTCGGATCGAAGATGCGGATGTGATTCCGGGTGAGATAATCCGGCTCAGCCTGCATCTTTGGAATCAGATCCTTGCGGATGATCGATATCGGCACGGTCCAGAACGGGTTGAAGTTGATCTGCGTGATCTTGCTTCGGAGATCCGGCGAAGGCCGGTCCGGCTTGCCGGCCACCGCGGTGTGACGCGTCACCGCCACGCCGTTCTCGATCGCCTCGATTTGCGCGGCCGGGATATTGGCAACCACGATGCGGCTGCCGAGATTGCCGGTCAGCGCTTTCAGCCGCATGGCGTTGGTGCGCAACTGCGCCAGCCGGCGTTCGGCAGAAACGTTGAGCGCATGCAGGGTGGCCTCGTGCACGATACCATCGGCGTGCAGCCCGTGGCGCACCTGGAAGCGGCGCACGGCGGCGTCGACATAGGAATCGAACACCTCAGCATCGCCGGAATTAAGCTCCAGATCGCCCGCGATCGACAGCCGCCGGCGCAAGGCCGGTACCGCCGGGCCCCTGGCGCCGACGCGCAAGCCGTCAGCCGAGGCCGGCACCTCGGGCCAGCCGCCCTTGGCGACGATGGCCTCGTACTGGGCGATCGAGGTCTGCGTGGTTTCCGCGGTCGAGGGCGACAGCGTCGGCAACGACTTCTTGGGCAGGCGGACGTTGCGCGAGGCGTTGTCGAAACCGCTGCCGATGCCGTTTTCCTGATTTTCCCGCATCAGCTCGTCGAGCATTTGATCGGGAGTCTGCTGATCGTCGGCAGCCCAGGCACGACGGGTGATCGCGCTCGCCGCAAGGCCGGCGGCGGAGGTGAGGAAAGATCGTCGGGTCGGCGCGCTCATGGGGCTTTTCATAGCAAACCGCGCCCGCAGCGATAAGGCCGCAAACTCCTCAAATCGCAAACACGTGAAGGGAGAATTTAAGCGCCACCGCAACTGCGAACGTCGTTGGCCAGGCTCCAGCTTTCCTTCGTCCTCAGATTGGTCGTCCGATAGACGCGGCCGCGGATGTCATCGGGACAATCCTTGGGGACCTGAACCAGGCACATGTTGACCTTGTCGAAGACCTGGGATTTCGCGATGGAGTTCTCGCGGCGCATCGAAACCTGAACGCCCGAATTGGAGAACCGGACGATGGTGCCGGGATCGGTCCCCTTCTTGGCGCGAAGGCTCAGGTCCTCGCCGTAACGATCGGTAATCGAGGTGATGGTGGTGTCGGCGCATTCACCTACCTTGCCCGGCAACTGTGAAATGCGTTCGGTATTCGGGAAATCGGTATCCTCCACCGGATCGGGCGCCGGTGACCACTTGTCGGGCGGCGCGGATCCGGGATTTAGCCGCTCCACGGGCGGCGGGTTTTGCTCAGCGTAAGAGCTGAGAAAACTCGGCTGCGAGCAGGCGGCAACGGCAAAGAGCGGCAACAGACCCAGCAGGCGAAATCGTTTCATCGTTGTTGGTTTCGGCATTATTTGGCAAAACGGTAGGCGCCGCCCTTCTCGACCGAGCGCTGAAAAGCTGGCCGCGCATGCAGGCGCTTGAGCCAGGCGACAAGATTTGGGAACGGTCCGAGGCGGTCGTACATGTCGGCCATTTCGCCGACGAAGCTCATCTGAATGTCAGCGCCGGTCAGCGTATCGCCAATCAAGAACCCCCTGCCCTTCAGCGCGCCCTCGACGTAGCCGAGATGATTGACGATCTCGCCGTCGATGCGCGGATGCAACGGGCTGCCTGCTTCCTTCAGCCTGGACACATAGAGGTTGAGCATCAGCGGCAGCATGGCGGAGCCTTCGGCATAATGCAGCCATTCATTGTAGACCTCGTATTCCGGCGTCCCGGCGGCCGGCATCATCTTGCCGTTGCCGTAGGTGCGAATGAGATAGTCGACAATAGCGCCGGATTCGGCGATTTTGAGATGGCCGTCGGTGATGACCGGCGATTTGCCGAGCGGGTGGATGGCCGTCAATTCCGGCGGCGCCAGCCGCGTCCTGGCATCGCGCTGGTAGAATTTCATCTCATAGGGGATCCCAAGCTCCTCCAGCAGCCACAAGATCCGCTGCGAACGGGAGTCGTTGAGATGATGAAGGGTTAGCATGGCATCGGCCTCTGTGTCTACCGGAGGTGCTTTACCAGAGGTCGCGGCAAAAGGGCAGCAAGATGGACAACGTTATGCTGCCCCGCCGCGCATCCTTCGAGGCGCGCCGAGGGGCGCGCACCTCAGGATGACGCTTAGAGGCTCGCCAAAAGGTGTACACGTCAGGATGACGTTCTCTTGCCCTGTGTATACCCGTCATCCTGAGGCGCGAGCGCCCGTCCGCCGTAGCTTTAGCGTAGGCGGAAGCGAGCCTCGAAGGACGACGGGCCCCTCTGCCTGCCGCGCATCCTTCGAGGCGCGCAAAGAGCGCGCACCTCAGAATGACGCTTAGAGGCGCGCCAAAAGGTGTACACGTCAGGATGACGTTCTCTTGCCCTGTGTATACCCGTCATCCTGAGGCGCGAGCGACCTGTCCGCCGTAGCTTTAGCGTAGGCGGAAGCGAGCCTCGAAGGACGACGGGCCCCGCTCCCTGCCGCGCATCCTTCGAGGCGCGCAAAGAGCGCGCACCTCAGGATGACGCTTCGATGCGTGCAAGAGAGCGCGCGCACCTCAGAGGGTGTGATTTTTTTGCCGGCCGAGCAAATCTGACCGAATGCTGGTGCGATGTGATTCTCTGGCGATCATGATCCTAGAGGCGCGGGAGGCGATGATGGCCGTAGACGACTTGTT
>Ga0208193_1000517_pt1 | contig 20461 bp, 21 predicted proteins | sample June2015DPH_17_2_FD_184716 | JGI IMG/M metagenome (GOLD analysis project Ga0208193, IMG submission 184716) | Peatland microbial communities from SPRUCE experiment site at the Marcell Experimental Forest, Minnesota, USA - June2015DPH_17_10... | ecosystem: Environmental > Terrestrial > Soil >... | reverse complement strand
GGAAGTCCAGTAATTAAAAATTACATAGCAAATATAGTTACTTATTACCAAAATTGGATTTCGAGACAAAAAGGGTCCGGGTCGCAGAAAATCAAGAAATCAGTTGCCTGTGGCTAAAAAACAAGCATCGAAGACGCGTTGTTTCGCGGGTCAGTGAGTCGCGCAGGCTGGGCTTGCCAGCCTTTCTACTAGACGCTGCCGACCGTTTTGAGCCGGGCGCGGGGATGGATTTCCGCCTGCGACAGCACGGTGGTCTGCGCGCGGAAGCGCTCGACCAGCGAGCGGACGAAGGGCCGGATCGAGGCGGAAGTGACCAGCACCGGCGACTCGCCCTCGCGCGCGGCCTGTTCGAACCGCTCGCGCACGATCGTCATGAATTCCGACAGGCGCGACGGCTGCATGGCGAGGCTGCGCTCTTCGCCCTGACCGATCAGCGATTCCGCAAAGGCCTGCTCCCATTTCGCCGACAGCGCGATCAGCGGCAGATAGCCGTTGAACGTCGTGTTCTGCGCGCAGATCTGGCGCGCCAGGCGGGCGCGGACATGCTCGACCACGGTCGCCGGGTTGCGCGAGAAGGCGAGCGCGTCCGCAATGCCTTCGAGAATGGTGGAGAGATCGCGGATCGAGATGCGCTCGGCCAACAGAAGCTGAAGCACGCGCTGGACGCCGGAGATCGTGATCTGGGACGGCACGATGTCCTTGACCAGTTCGCCTTGCTCTTTCGGCAGCTCCTTGATGAGCTTCTGCACCTCGCCGTAGGACAACAGCTCGGACATGTTGTTCTTGAGCAGCTCGGTAATATGGGTCGACAGCACGGTGGCGGCGTCGACCACCGTATAGCCCTTGAGCGAAGCCTCTTCCTTCAGGCTGGCGTCGACCCAGGTGGCCGGTAATCCGAAGGTCGGTTCGGTGGTGTGGATGCCCGGCACGTTGACCTGGCTGCCGCCGGGGTCCATCGCCATGAACTGGTTCGGCCAGATCCGGCCCGTGCCCGCCTCCACTTCCTTGATCTTGATAACGTAGGTGTTCGCCTCGAGCTGCACGTTGTCGAGGATGCGCACGGAAGGCATCACAAAGCCCATCTCGATCGCCAGCGACCGGCGCAGCGCCTTGATCTGCTCCGTCAGCCGGTCGGTGCCGTCGGGGCCGTTCACCAGCGGCAACAGCGCGTAACCTAGTTCGATCTTGAGATCGTCGATCTTGAGCGCGGCCGAAATCGGCTCCTCGGCGGCAGCCGCCGCGGCCGCCGCCGCCGCAGGGGTCGCCGCCGCAGCGCTGGCGGCCTCAGCGGTGGCCGTGCGCTTATGCTTGCGTGCCGAAAACGCCAGCGCCGCCGCGCCGCCGCCGAGCGCCAGGAACGGCAACATCGGAATGCCCGGCAGCATTGAGAGCACCAGCATGACGCCGGCCGACATGCCGAGCGCCTGGGGGTAGCCCGAGAGCTGCTTCATCAGGGCCTTGTCGGCCGCACCCGAGACGCCTGCCTTCGAGACCAGAAGGCCCGCGGCGGTCGAGACGATCAGCGCGGGGATTTGCGTGACCAGGCCGTCGCCGACGGTGAGCAGCGTGTAGGTTCGGGCGGCTTCCGAAAAACTCAGGCCCTGCTGGGCGACGCCAATGATGATGCCGCCGACGATGTTGATGAACACGACCAGAAGGCCCGCCACCGCGTCGCCGCGCACGAATTTCGAGGCACCGTCCATGGCGCCGAAAAACCCGCTTTCGTCTTCCAGCGCCTTGCGCCGCTCCTTGGCGACCTTTTCGTCGATCAGGCCGGCCGAGAGGTCGGCGTCGATCGCCATCTGCTTGCCGGGCATGGAGTCGAGGTGGAAGCGGGCGGCGACTTCGGCGATACGGCCCGAACCCTTGGTGATGACGACGAAGTTCACGATGACCAGGATCGCAAAGACGATGATGCCGATGACGAAATTGCCGCCCATCACGAAATTGCCGAAAGCCTCGATCACGTGGCCGGCGGCATCGGTGCCTTCGTGGCCGCGCGACAGGATCAGCCGCGTGGAGGCCAGGTTGAGCGACAGCCGCAGCATGGTCGAGATCAAAAGGATGGTCGGAAACGACGAGAATTCCAGCGGAGCCTGGATGAACAGCGACGTCATCAGGATCAGGATCGACAGTGTGATCGAGATCGCCAGGAACAGGTCTAGCACGATCGAGGGCAGGGGAAGGATCAGCACCACCAGAATGGTGAGAATGCCGAAGGCGAGTGCGAGATCGCCGCGCTTGAGGATAGTGCCGATTTCGCTGAGGCTGAGGAAATTGGTCGAAGGTGCGGCTGCGCCCTGACCTGCCGTGACATCGACCATGCTACCCATGTCCTCTCGCGAATGCCGTTCACGTCGGCCAAACATCTGCGCGGCGGCCGCTGGACCACCGTTTCGAAAGTGAGGCACCGCGCTGGCGTCCACGGAGTACTCCCCCCGCATCTAACGCTGCTGACGACACTCGACTTCGCAACTGGGCAATTTTTGCCCGGTGTATGGTTAGCAAAGGGTTAATTCTGGTTTTTTCTTCGCCTGCGCCGTCGGCGGCCGTGTTGCGGTGCATCTGCATGCCCAATATCGCGCCATCGCGGGTTGACCGTGAAGGCGTATCCGACCAAGTTCCACCCGCCGTGGAAACTGCCGCTTACCTCAGCCGACATTCGTCGCCGTTCATTCCCGATTCACGCCGGGCGTGGATACGCTTGGCCGTGGCGGTGCTGATCGGCTCGCTCGGCAGCGTCGGCATGTGGTCGGTCGTGGTCGCGCTTCCGGCGGTCCAGGCCGAATTCGCGGCCACCCGCGGCACCGCGTCGCTCGCCTTTACGCTCGTGATGCTCGGTTTCGGTATCGGCCAGGTCGTCACCGGCAAGATCAGCGACCGCTACGGCATCGTCGCCGCGATCGGCGTCGGCATCGGCATTCTCGGCCTCGGCTATGTCGGCGCCGGACTGTCGCCCGCCATCTCGCAGTACATCCTGGTGCATTTTCTGATCGGCCTGTCGTCGGCGGCGACCTTCGGGCCGTTGATGGCGGAAGCCTCGCACTGGTTCGAGCGCTATCGGGGACTGGCGGTCGCGATCGCCGCCAGCGGCAACTATATCGGCGGCACGATCTGGCCGCCGGTGGTCAGCTGGGGCATGCAGACCCATGGCTGGCGCGCCACCCATATCGCCATCGGCATCTTCACGGCCGTTGCGATGACGCTGGCGCTGATCGTGTTGCGCCTGCTGATGGGGGCGGGAACGCGGCGCAGCCATGTCAATGCGCCGCCGCCGCGGGTCGACTTGCAGCTTTCCACCAACGCGCTGACCGCCATTCTGTCGCTCGCCAGCATCGCTTGCTGCGTGGCGATGTCGATGCCGCAGGTTCATATCGTCGCCTATTGCGGCGATCTCGGTTACGGCGTGGCGCGCGGCGCCGAAATGCTGTCGCTGATGCTGGGATTCGGCATCATCAGCCGGATCGGTTCGGGCTTTCTCGCCGACAAGATCGGCGGCATCCGCACCCTTCTGCTCGGCTCGATCGCGCAAGGCTTGGCGCTGCTGCTTTACCTGTTCTTCGACGGCCTCACCTCGCTCTACATCATCTCCGCGATGTTCGGCCTGTTCCAGGGCGGCATCGTGCCGAGCTATGCCATCATCGTGCGCGAGGCGATGCCGGCTTCGGAAGCGGCCACGCGGATCGGGATCGTGATCTTTGCTTCCGTGTTCGGCATGTCGTTCGGCGGCTGGGTGTCGGGCGTGATCTTCGACGCGTCAGGCTCTTACGCGGCGGCGTTCCTTAACGGGCTTGGCTGGAACGCGCTCAACATCACCATCACGGTCGGGCTGTTGTTGCGGGCTCAGCAACGGTTGGCGCTGGCGTAACGCGCCCGAGCAGGCCGAGCGATCGCGAGGCCGTCAGCGAACGGCGCAAGTCGAATGCTTACTCGCCTCGAACCATGACGACATCAAATCTGCATCCTTCGAGACGGCCGCGTTGCGGCCCCTCAGGATGAGGTCGTGCGCTCGATCCCGCTACACGCCCTGTCCGGTCTTGATCAGCATGCAACCTGAGATCTTGAGGCTGCCGTCGCTCTGCTGTTCGAGCGTATAGAGCGCTTCCCACGGCACGCCGTCGGCGTCGATGATATGAACCTGTTGCGCAATCTTGCCGTCGGCCGAGCGCGCTTCGCCAAATTCGAAACTCTTGTGGCGATAGACCGGCGCGTAGTTGTTCTGCACGATACCTAAAAATATATCGGCCTCCGGAAAACGCTCACGGATTTCGGGCGAGGCAAAAGAATAAGCCGCGACCGCATCGTCGCGCGCAAAGGCCTCGGCCTGCGATCGGATGATGGATTGCGCGGTGGCGACGTCGTCGGCGGCCGTGGCCGGCGAGGCGCATACGATCAGAAACGCGAAGAGCAGGGCGAAGCGGCGCATGGATCGGCTCGGCGCAAGAGTAGCTTGCAAGAGTGGCTTGAGTGCCAAGCCTATTCCGGCCGAGAGGCGCCGCAAACAGCGCAAAGCGGCCTCCCACGGGAATGTGAGCTTCGACCCCCGCTCGTCCCGTTTGGTGCGCGCCGGCTGAGGTTGCCTTATGGCGCTAACCCGTTATCGGGTGCCGGTCCGCAAGGCGGGATTTTCAAACGCCATGTCGTTGGGTTCCTGGGGCGCACGCTGCATGACAAGCCGGAAGGTGCTTCTGCACTTGGGGCACTCATATTGCCGCACGTCGTGCCGGTTCCGGGTGGGCTGGATGCTGACGAGGGTTCTTTCGAGGTTGCAGGTTATGCAGATCGGTGCAGCAGCCATGTCCGTCGCCTTTTTCTCGTGATGGTTGTTGTATTCTGCGAATTCTATCGCCGCCGTCGGGGCCAAAGGTTAATTTAGAGCACCGTGCGAATACGGGCCGGATGAATACGGGGGCCGCCGGTCATCGGCATGCCTGGTGTCCACTTTTCGAAGTTCGTACCCCATCGCAGCGCCCACCTTACGAACTTCGAAAAGTTATGGGCACTAAGGGCGGGGGGCGCCGTCAGAATGATAGGATGGATGGCGTCGGCCAGCGGCGATATTGTTGCCGCCGGAGATTCGATCGCGATGAGCAAGACGACCAAAGAATCCCTGGGAGGCCTGCCGGTCACCCTTGGCGATGTCGAGGCGGCCGCGGCGACACTCGCCGGTGTTGTGAAGCGGACGAGTTTCGACCACAGCCGCACGCTGTCCGATATCACCGGCGCGAATATCTGGCTCAAGTTCGAGAACCTGCAATTCACGGCGACGTTCAAGGAGCGCGGCGCGCTCAACCGGCTTTCGGCCCTCTCCGCCGATCAGCGCCAGCAAGGCGTGATCGCAGCTTCCGCCGGCAATCATGCGCAGGGCGTGGCCTATCATGCCGCGCGCCTTTCGATCCCGGCCACCATCTTCGTGCCCGTCGGCACGCCCACGGTGAAGATCGAGAACACGCGCCGGCATGGCGCGGCCGTCATCGAAGGCGGTGCGACGCTGGAAGAAGCCGCCGCACTGGCCAAGGCGTATGGCCAGAGCCGAGGCCTGACCTACATTCATCCCTATGACGATCCCCTGATCATCGCCGGCCAGGGCACGATCGCGCTTGAGATGCTGGCGTCGCAGGCCGATCTCGACGTGCTGATCGTGCCGATCGGCGGCGGGGGCCTCATTTCCGGCATGGCGGTGGCGGCGAAGTCACTGAAGCCTGCGATCGAGATCATCGGGGTGCAGGCTGCGCTTTATCCATCCATGTACAATGTGGTCAAGGCGCAATCGCTGCCGATGCGTGGCGATACACTGGCGGAAGGCATTGCGGTCAAGGCACCGGGCTCGATCACCTCCGAAATCGTGCGGGCGCTGGTCGATGACATCGTTCTCGTCACCGAGCAGCATGTCGAGCACGCGCTGAGTCTGTTGCTGACGATCGAGAAGTCGGTCACGGAAGGCGCTGGAGCTGCCGGCCTTGCTGCTGTGCTCGCCGATCCCGATCGTTTCAAGGGCCGCACGCTGGGTTTGGTGTTGAGCGGCGGCAACATCGACACCCGCTTGCTGTCGGGCGTGCTGACCCGTCAACTCGCGCGGGAAGGCCGCCTGTCGCGGCTTCACTTCGACATCGTCGACCGGCCCGGCCAGCTCGCCGCCGTCGTTGCTGTCTTGAGCAATGCCGGGGCGAACATCGTGGAAGTCTCGCATCAGCGCATCTTCACCGATCTGCCGGCCAAGGCGGTGGTTCTGGAAGTCGTGATCGAGACCCGCGACCGGCCCCATCTGGCTTTGACGATCGAGGCTTTGAAGGCGGCCGGCATTCAGGTTGATGTGTGACAGGGGCTTACAAAAGTGTCGCTGATGGCGGATCGCAACGATGGCGATGTCCCCGTGCTCCTTTTCGAGCATCCAGAGTACGCTTCGAGGTTGCTTTGTCGTTCGCGGCGGCGAGAAATTCCAGGCGCTGCTCCCGATCCTCGGAGGCGCGCGCCACACCGCGCACCAAACGCCGGAAAACGTTGGACATCACGAGCCGCCAAAGCCAGCCGCTTCCCCGATACTTTGGATAAAACGAGCAACGCCACGTAATTTTGGTTCCACCGCCCTCAATAGGGTCGAGGAGCGTTTCAGCGCGATATTCGTTCATAGGAAAGCCGCTCAAGAGGGTGTACGCGGTCAGGCGATTGGGTACGAGCTCGACGACCTCCTCATGCATTACGAGGCGGCTTGTTCGGAATATGCGCTGCGAGCCTACGCCATGCGGCCCGTCCTTGCCGGGCCTTACCAATTCGAATTCGTCTATCATCGACCAGAACGGATATGTCGCCGAATTCTTGACAAGCGAATAGATGGCCTCAGGATCTGCTGACGACACGAAGCTTGCCTGAGCACAAATTTTCTTCATTCGTTCTTATCCTTTACGATCGCGCGATAGGTTCGTGCGATCAGCTCATCGACGAGTGGTGGCGGCGCCTCGCGTCTCGCGAGGTGCCCTTTGACCGCGGCGACCGGTACTTCCAGCAAAACGAATCTGGATCGGAGAATTTGAGCCGCGCCGGCGCGGCCGAAGACTTCCCGCGAAAATCTGGCGACGCACTCCTCAAGCCGCTCCGCCTGTTCACGCACCCCTTTCTTGAGCTCGTCCGGCCAATCGCCCTGAACGAAATCATGGCGGCTGTACAGCGACAGCAGTCGGGCATCTTCCAAATGCGCACGGGACCAGCGCGGCAAATGCAGCGCAGCAGCGAGGCTATCGCCCACCTGAATTGCTGCGACAAACCCCTCCTGAAACTCCAGCACCAGTTTCAGCCACAGCTGGCCAAGCAGCACATCGCGGGATGCGAAGCGGTGATAGAAAGATCCCTTCGGGGCCTGGAGACGGTTCGCAACCGAATCCACAGTAACGGCGGCGGGCCCGCCCTCGGATGCCAGGATTCTTGCAGCTTCAAGAAAGCCAGCGTTGTCGTAGAGCGCTCGTCCCATGATTTTCCTATGCGCAGAGCCAGGTGCCATCGAGCTCGCGCGTCATTATCGTCGGGCGAACGCCGAACGGTTCGGGCGTTAGTCCGCGGACCCAAAGCTCCATACGAGTGATCTCCACCTCGATGAAGGCTGCATGCGCTCGATCTTCGTTTGTCGGAAAGTACCGGCCGTAGGATCCCTTCCAGAGAGCTTGAACATATTCCTTCGTCTCGTTCAGTCGCGCGGTTCCTTCCAACGAGACGTATGCGTCTTCAGCCTCCTTTTGAAAAATGAGCGTAACATTTTGCGACCGCCGGATATCCGCCGCCTTTTGCGACCGCCCGTCGGTCAAAAAGCGGATAGTCAACTCGTCTTCGCCTGGCTGCGCCAAAATACGCCCCATCGGACGTGCGCGAATTCCGCCTTCGGCACGGCTGATAAGCCAGCAATACTCAACGGCCTTGATGATCCTCTCGACGCCCGCCACCAGCCTACGAGCGGCGTACTCCGTTTCGGGTCTCATGTCGGACATAAGGCTTCTCCCGATTATGAACGAGAGCGACAGGTATCATTTCTAGACTTATTAGTCTAGACCTAATAGTCTATATCCTTGGGCGGGGTCTCCGCGATCCTGTTCGCCTTCGATGTCGGCTTGGTTTGCGAAGAGGTCCGGTGCTGATCGCTTGCAGCCAGGCCCTGGCGTTCGACTTCCTGGTGTCGCGGATCGCCGGCTTTCAGAAGCTGCACCCGCGGGTGACGTTCGACCTCAAGTTTACGGATCACGAGCGGGCGCTGGCTGCGCTCGCGGCCTATGAGGTTGATCTGGCGCTGATCTTTCGTCCGACACTGTCGAAAAGCCTGCACGACATGAAGGCGTCCTAAATTTGGCTTTAGTGATGAATAGATCGAACCGGAACGGGTTTATTCCTGAGGCGGCCCGTCAGGAGAAACCCATGAGGCAATTTGCGATCCGGCTTTCGGCGTTGGCCATAGGCGTAACGGCACTGGTGGCGGTTCCGGCGATTGCGCCGGTTCAGGCCAAAGCCGCTGGCCGGCATATGCATATCAAGAAACATCAGAGGCACTGGAGGCATCCCTACTACGGCGCGGCCTGGTCCGTTGGTCCGGCGCGGCCGGTTGCCGGGTTCTACGCTCCGTCCGAGCCGATCTGCCCGGCCATTGGCAAGAGCTTCGACTGCAAGATATGGCCGCCTCCCTATGCCGATGATCCCGATCGGAAAACGTCGCGGCACTGAAGCCGCGACGTAGGCCTGACTGGCGGCGGCCAACGGGCGCGGGAGCTTTGATCCCGCGCCCACGGAATTGTGCTGCTTTGCCCTGCGGGATATCCCGCAAGCACTATCCTTGCATAGCGCGTCAGCCTTCGCGCTCTGGACACCTTCCTCGCGCGGCGTCAAAACTCGCGCCAAAACAGGAGGAGCGCCCAGATGCCGATTATCGATTCCCAGGTCCACGCCTACGAGGCGAACACGCCGAAGCGGCCTTGGGCCAGCGTGCCGAACTGGCCCCCTCACGTCACGGGCGACGAGATGGTGGCGGCGATGGACAAGGTCGGCGTCGATGGCGCTATCTTCATCTCGGCTTTTTCAATGTACCGCTATGACGGAAGCTACGCGATCGAGGTGCAACGCGCCCATCCCAATCGGATGGCCATCGTCAAGCCGGTCGATCCGGACAATCCGGCGGTAGACGACGTCGTCGCCGACTGGAAGAAGACGCCGGGCGCGGTCGGCATCCGCATCATGCTGACGAAAGAGAACAAGCGCGATCCCAAGGATCCCGGCCTCGGCCGGATCGCGCGCTCGGCCGTGCGCCACGACTTTCCGGTCAACCTGTTATGTTGGGACAATCTGGAAGCCGGCACCGCGCTGATCGACCGCTACCCCGATACGCGCTTCATCCTCGACCATCTCGGCATTTTGCAGCCGCGGGTGCCCCCCGCGCCGGCCGAGCCTTGGACCGATCTGCCCAAGGTGCTTGAGCTCGCCAAACGCAAGAACGTCGTGATCAAGGTCTCAGGCGCCTGCACGCTGTCCAAACAACCATATCCCTATCCAGACATCTGGGATCCGCTCGCCCGCGTGTTCGATGCCTGGGGATTCGAGCGCTGCCTGTGGGGGACGGACTGGACGCGCGCGTTCGCGGTCGTCAACTACGAGCAGGGCGTCAAACCCTTCCTTGAAACGAGTCGCCTGAGCGCCTCGGAGCGGGCCATGCTGATGGGCGGCGCCTGCGCCAAGGCCTATGGCTGGTCGCCGAAGAAGAGTTAGCGGTTGTTGGCCTTCCCCAGACGCTGCGCAGCGCGCCGCCCTTTTTGCGGCGTGGTGCGCTGCTGATCCGGGGCCTCCGGGGATGTTAGGTCCCGGCTCTGCGACGCGGCACAAGCGCGCCGCATCGCGTCCGGGACAAGCCTTCGGCCTTTAGCGTGACATCGCGAATGGCTGCGACGCCATCGACCGATCGTGAGACGTTGACCAGCTCAACGCTCATGATTGCCCTCCCGTCGCAGCCAGGCGGCGTTGAGGGGAGACGCGATGGGCGGAAATCCAGCCATCAAGGGTGGCAATCTCCTGCGGCGTCAGTCGCAATCCAAGTTTGGATCGCCGCCACACGATATCTTCGGCGGTGCAGGCCCATTCCTGCGATATGAGGTACCTGACTTCGGCCTCGGTCAAGCTCGCGCCGAACGACTGGCCGAGATCATCGATCGATTTTGCAGTGCCCAAAACCTTAGCCGCGCGCGTGCCATAGGCGTGCGCCAGCCGATTGGCATGGGTCTCCGCGAGAAACGGATAGTCGCGCATGAGTTCGGCACACAGCGCCGGAATCGCCGAGACGTCCATGTCGCCGCCCGGCAATGGCGCCTTGCCGGTCCAGCCTTCGCGCGCCTTGTCGCCCTTCAGATAGGGGCCAAGCTTTTCCAGCGCTTCTTCGGCCAGGCGTCGATGGGTCGTGATCTTGCCGCCGTAGATCGAGAGCAGCGGCGCGCCGCCGGGCAGGTCGAGCTCGAACACATATTCGCGGGTCGCGGCCTTGGCCTCGCTCGCGCCGTCATCATAGAGTGGGCGGACACCGGCATAGTCCCACACGACGTCCGCAGGGGTGACCGGCTTTGCCAGATATTCGCTGACGGAGGCGCAGAGATATTCGATCTCCTCTCGCGTCGCCTTCACCTTGGAAGGGTCGCCGTGATAGTCGCGATCGGTGGTGCCGATCAGCGTGAAGTCGTCCTGGTAGGGAATGACGAAAACAATGCGGCCGTCGCTGTTCTGGAACATGTAGGCGCGATCGTGGTCGTAGAGTTTGCGCACGACGATGTGCGAGCCTTGCACCAGCCGCACCTTGGCTCGCGCGTTGACGCCAGATCCCGCCGCCAGCACCTGCTCGACCCATGGGCCGCCGGCGTTGACCAGGACACGGCCGCGAACGAGCGAACGCTCGCCGCTCACGGCATTCTCGAGCGTAACCTCCCAGATGCCGTCGGTCTGCCGGATTTCGGCCGCGCGACTGCGCGTGCGAATTTCGGCGCCGCGATTGGCGGCATCGCGCGCCGTGAGCACCACCAGCCGCGCGTCGTCGACAAAGCAGTCGGAATATTCGAAGCCTTTATGGTAGCGGTTCGGCATCAGCGGCTTTCCAACCTCGTCACGGCTGAGATCGACGATGCGCGTCGGCGGCAGTCTGTGCCGGCCGCCGATGTGGTCATAGAGAAAGAGGCCGAGCCGCAGCAGCCAGGCGGGGCGAAGCCCGTCGTGATGGGGCAGGACAAAGCGAAGCGGCCGGATGATGTGGGGCGCGATCCCCCAGAGGATCTCGCGCTCGATCAGCGCCTCGCGGACCAGCCGGAACTCATAATATTCGAGATAGCGCAGTCCGCCGTGCACGAGCTTGGTCGACCAGGACGACGTCCCGCTCGCCAGGTCGTTCATCTCGCACAGAAAAACCGAATTTCCCCGGCCGGCGGCATCGCGCGCGATTCCGCAGCCGTTGACGCCGCCTCCAATGATCAAGAGGTCAAAAATCCGATCCAAGCGCTTCCTCAGGCTCGCCTTTGGTTGGCGATTTTACTTTCGTTTTCGATTAAATCACAACCAAATGGGAATACTCACGGCCCGTTTTCCAGCCCGATCCCTGCGAAATCAGCGCACCGACGTGATGTCGAGGCCTTCCTCGACAGCGTGCGTGCGGCGTGATGAAGCTCGACTGACCGGGGTATCGAAGCATTTCGGTTTGGACCGCCAGAACACGTTCAGTTCGCGTCGAGAAGTTAGGCGGCCTTGTTCACGGGCTCGATCTGGTCGAGTTCACTTGCGATTTCAAGCATCGCCGTCTTGACGTCGAAGCTGTTCTGCAAGTTAAGCCATAGTTCGGGCGTCGTTCCGAGCGCCTTGGACAGCCGCAACGCCGTGTCGGCCGTAATGCCGATCTGCTCGTTCGCGAGCCGCTCGATGCGCGTCCGCGGAACCCCGCAGGCCTTCGCCAGCGCGCCGGCCGACATATTCAGCGGGACAAGGAATTCCTCCCGCAGGACTTCTCCCGGGTGAAGCGGGGGCAGTTTCTTTGGCATGTGCGACCCTCCTTAGGTTGCTGCGGCTAGTGGTAATCGACAAATTCAACGTCCTTCGGTCCTTCCGCGGTCCAAACGAAGCAAATCCGGTACTGGTCGTTGACCCGGATCGAATGTTGGCCTTTGCGGTCGCCTTTAAGTGCTTCAAGCCGATTGGCCGGCGGGGCCCGGAGATCATCCAGAGTGGTTGCGGCGTCCAGATAGCCGAGCTTCCGCCGCGCCACCTTGATCAGGTCGGCCGGGAAGCCCTTGCGGACTTCGCCGTTTGCGACTGCTTCGGTCAGAGCGTTCTTGAAGCTCTTGATCATGAAAAATGGTATCATTCAATGATACAGAGGTCAATTGATCTGTATCAAGATATGATACATTTTCCATCAGCCCGGCGAGCCGAGGTAGGCGGCATTGAACGTGGGGGCCCAGGAGGACTCGAACCTGCAATCAGACCGTTTATGTATTGAGAGCGACGAAGAAGTAAGAGTGCTCGCCTAGTCCCAGCAACGGTCCCTCAAGAGTCGTCTGGCAACAGTAGACGCATTTGCCTCGACATAAGTTCGTCCGTTCGAAATAGATTCTAAGTCTTTTCCAATTTTTTTCTAGCGATTTTCTTTTTTAGATTAAACTGAAATGCGCGCCTCTGCTTGGTGATCTCATACAGTACGATGCCGGATGATGTGCCCAAATTGAGGCTTTCAATAATCCCAAACATAGGAATGTTGATGCAAAGATCGCTTCTTTCAAGAGCCGTCTTGCTGATTCCTTTTCCTTCGTTTCCGAACCACACGGCAAGCTTTTTATAGGGAGTGTAGTCGTGTTCATGAAGGATTACGTTCTTACGTCCTTTCGTATGGGGCGAGGTAACAACTGAAGCAAAGCCGTTCTTGTCCAAGTGATCTATACAACTGCTCGTATCTTTGAACGTCTTTACGAAGCTCCACTTGATCGCCGAGGCGGACACAGCACTAAGTTTTGGCTTACTGCGCATTTCCTCCCAAGCGTCAGGCAATAGTTTTCTGTCGGTGATGACGTAGGCTTTCTCAACCCCGAGGGCATTAACATTTCGAATAATGGTCCCTATGTTCCTTATATCGTCAGGATGCTCAAATAACTGCGATCAAGTTTTTGCACCTGAAGCCTTTGATTCTATCGGCTCTCGCGCGAAGCGTTGGTTTAGATTTTTGTTTTTCTTCCATAATTGATCCTATTCGGCGCAATGTAGGCGAAAGTTGATGTACGCGAACATTAACCAACTGAATCCGAGCAGAAAAAATGTTCGAACAATTGGTGGTCCCGGCAAACACAAACCTGCAACCAGACCGTTAATGCCGGGTTTTCGTCGTGAAATCCATTTCGGATTTTCAGAAATTAAACTTGACGGCGGGGTAGAAACAGGAATATTCCGATTCGCATCCCGCGCCCTCTCAAAGGGGCGTTTCGCGATCGTCACGGACGTTGGGTGCGGGATGCGGTGGACGCTTCGATGCGACAGACGAGCGCAGGCGAGGCGTACGACGAAGCCACGTGGTTCTGACGTCTCGACGCTGACGTCAAGTTGGCGACAATGCTCTGCATTGCGGCCAGCGACGGTGACAAAAAGCCCGATCGCCGGGAAGAGCGTGGAATAAGCCGTTAAAACCATTGCGCGGGGAATGCCGGGCATTTCCGGCGTAACCGTGGTGACTAACGCGTGTGCTTTCTACACACCACACGCGGCTGCGGGCGCGCTTGATGCGCCCAGCATTCCCTGCGCCCTTCCGATTTTCGAGGGCAGGAACTCCGGCAAAAAACTCGCGCGGGAATCGCGCAGCGAGAACGTTGAGATATGTCTGGAAGCGAGATGTCGACACAAACCAACTCGTCATGCCAACTCGTCATGCCCCGGACTTGATCCGGGCAGCCATCGAACCAAGCATGGCGTCAGCCGTCCGAGAGCCAAGTGCCGGTGGGCTGACATTGATCCCTCGTGAGACATCGTCTAGTATTTTGTTGTCCAAGGGGATGGGGTTCCCCAAAACCGCCTGATGAAGGCTGATGACTCCTGCCGCGTCGAGAATGCGGGGGTTAAGCCATGGCGATGTGCCGCTCAGGCCTTCTTCCCTGTCTCAACGCAAAGCCAAGTAACTGGGTCGCGTAACTGCGTCGTGCGCAAATCAGATATGGGGTGCGCTATCCGGCACAGGATTTGAACAGAGAGTAACCTGAAAACAAATCGAGGCATGCGGTGGATACTATCAACGGAGTGATGTGGGTTGCCCTTGGTAGCGTGCTTGGCGGCACGGCGAGGTTCTGGCTGTCCGGCTTTGTCGCGCGGCGCGTCGGCGAGACCTTTCCGTGGGGAACGATGGCCGTCAATGTGAGTGGCGCCTTTTTGCTCGGCGTCCTCGCGGCATCCGCTGCCAGCCACGGGATTTTCGCCGAACTGAGACCATGGCAATTCGCGGCGATCGGCATTCTTGGAACCTACACCACCGTATCATCCTTTAGCCTTCAAACTCTCGCGCTCGCCCGCGACGGCGAAATGACTCGCGCGGCCGGAAATATGGTGCTCTCGCTTTCTCTTTGCCTTCTCGCCGTCACCGGCGGCTTCGCGGCCGGCATTCACGTCTTGGGGTAAGGGCAGGTCAGCAATGCAGGACAAAACTTCATCAAGTTTGTCGGCGAGCGGCCAGACCGAGAAGCATCAGCCTTCTCGTGTGCGGCGCTCCCCGTGGTTACAAACATTCTGGGACAAGACAGGTTCTTATATCGCGGTCGCGCTTGGAAGCATCGTCGGCGCGGTGGCGCGCTTTCTGGTTTCCGTGTTGTCCGTGAGCCAGTTCGGCGACGGATTTCCCTGGGGCACGTTGTTCGTCAACGTGACGGGTTCGTTCGCTATCGGATTTTATGCCGCGCTGACCGGTCCAGACGGAAGGTTGCTCGCCAGCCCGCGGCAGCGGCAGTTCGTCATGGTCGGGATTTGCGGAGGCTACACCACGTTCTCCGCGTTCAGTCTCGAGACGCTGCGACTCGTGCAGTCGGGCAGAGTCCAGACGGCATTCGTGTATCTGCTCGTCTCGGCCATCACCTGGATAGCCAGCGTGTGGATAGGTCACGCATGGGCGGCACGTCTCAATCGTCTGTAGGGAGACGGAAAATGCAACTACCGAAACAAGCCGTGCTGCTGCGGATTTTCACCGGCGAAAATGAAAAATACAATGATCGTCCGCTCTACGAAGCGGTCGTGATGAAGGCGCGCGAAATGCAACTCGCCGGCGCCACCGTGCTGCGCGGTCCGATGGGCTTCGGCAAATCGAGCCTCATCCACACCGACAAGATTCTGCGGCTTTCCATGGATCTGCCGCTGGTCATCGAAATTGTGGATTCCGAAGAGAAGATCAATGCGTTTCTGCCGGTTCTCGACGAAATGATGGAGAGCGGTCTCGTCACGCTGGAAAAATTGCAGGTGTTGCAGTACGGCAGCGAAAAGACGACTGACGCCTAGCGCAGAGCATCCGCTTTCTACGAGCTTCGGAACCAGTTCGTTCTTGTCTTCGTTGATTTCCCGGATAAGATCAAAGCGCCGAGATGGGGATGGGGTCCCCCGAAACCGCCGAGAAGGCTGATGACTCCTGCCGCGCCAAAGCGAGCAGGAGTGTGCCTTGAGCCCTTATTTCCTGAATCCCGATGTCCTGAATCCGGGTGTCCTGAATTTCAAAAAGCTGAAGCCGCGGAGTCACACGCCATGACGGCTGTGTGGGGATTGGCCGCGCTATGGCTCGGCCTTGCCTTGATCGCGAGTTTGCTCTCGATCTGGCTTCGTGTCTCGACTGCGCTGTCGGAAATCGTGGTCGGGACGATCGCGCAACTGATCATCGGAGCCGCCGTCGGCGCCGCGGTGCTGGGCACCGATGAATCCTGGGTAAAGTTTCTGTCCGGTCTGGGCGCGATCGTGCTGACGTTTCTCGCGGGGGCAGAACTTGACCCGATCGTGTTCAGATTGAAATGGAAGGAAGCGCTGTCGGTCGGGCTGGCAAGTTTCCTCTTTCCGTTTTTGGGTTGCGCGGCTGCCGCTCACTATCTGCTCGGCTGGGAGCCGATGCCAAGCTGGCTTGCGGGCGTCGCGATGTCCACCACCTCTGTCGCCGTCGTCTATGCCGTGATGCTGGAGTTCGGATTCAATACCACGGAGTATGGCAAGACGATCCTGGCGGCATGTTTTGTGACCGATCTGGGAACCGTGGTCGCGCTCGGACTTATCTTCGCGCCGTTCACGATCAAGACCCTGATTTTCCTCTGCGCCGGCGTTGTCGTCTTTATTGTGCTTCCCTGGGTCACTCCTCGATTTTTCCGCCTCTATGGCAATCGTCCTTCCGAACTGGAAGCCAAATTCCTGCTGCTTTGCCTGTTGGGGATGGGAGCGCTCGCGGCATGGGCGGACAGCGAAGCAGTCCTGCCGGCCTATCTGATCGGGATGGTGCTTGCCGGTACGGTCGGCAAGGACCACGCGTTGATCAGACGGTTGCGCACGTTGACATTCGGGCTGCTGACGCCGTTCTATTTCATCCGCGCCGGCTCTTTTGTTTCGATCCCGGATCTCGTTGCCGCGCCGATAGCCTTCATCCTGTTTCTCGTCATCAAGGTTGCGACGAAGGTGACTGGAGTCTATCCCGTCACCAAACTGTTCGGCTCGCCCAACAAAGAGGCGACGTACACCACCCTGTTGATGTCCACGGGTCTCACCTTCGGAACCATCTCATCGCTGTTCGGACTGTCGCATGGCATTATCGATCGGGCGCAATATTCGGCGTTGGTCGCGACCGTGATTGCCAGCGCCGTCGTGCCAACGGTTATTGCGAATGCCTTCTACCTGCCGCGTCATCTGTTGCCAAAGCGGGAATCGGCCGCGCCGGATCGTGAGGCTGCATGAGGACATAGCTTGAGACCTCGTCATTGATAAAATGCCGGGCTGACAGGAGGGGAAGGAAATGAAAATTCCGCGGGAAGCCGTTCTGCTCCGCATTTTTTTCGGAGAACGCGATAAATTTCAGGGCGTCCCCCTCCATGAGGCGATTGTGCTGAAGGCCCGGGAAATGCACCTCGGCGGTGCAACAGTCTTGCGTGGCCACATGGGATACGGGCATTCGAGCCGTATCCATTCCACCAAGTTCTTGCGTCTCTCGCAGGATCTGCCGGTCGTGGTTGAGATGGTCGATTCCCGGGAAAAGATCGACGCCTTCCTGCCTGTGCTCGACGGCATGATGTCGAGCGGTCTCGTCACCATCGAGAGAGCAGAGGTTCTTCAATATGGGACCGAGGAGGCTCGTCCGTTCCAGGTAACCCGTCCGGCGCCCGCAACACCCGGCAATCGAGAGGGCACTGGCTAACTTATTGATCCGGGCGGCAAAGCCATCGTGAACGTCTTCGTAAGAAATGGAGGATAGACAAGTAACCTCGTATCGTCTGACGAGAAAAAACGATGACTTCTGGCCCCGGCCTGCGTTTCACCCGGTTCCGGCTCACGATCTCCAGCAGACTGGCGTTGCTGGTGGGAGCCGCTGCCCTCCTCATGCTGTGCGGGTTTGCTGTTCAGCTCCTGACCATTCGCGACACGCTGCTCGAGGAGCGGCGCGCCGCCGTCCGCAATGAGGTCCAGAGCGCCCTCTCGATTGTGCGCGCGTTCGTTGCGGAGGCCGCCGCTGGACACCTCTCCGAGGCGGAGGCGCAACAGCGCGCGCGCATGGCGCTGCGCTCGATTCGTTTCGGCGAAGGCGACTATTTCTACGTTTACCGCTATGACGGCATGAACGTCGTCCACGGCCTCAAGCCCGATCGCGAGGGCAAAAACTTCCTCGATCAGATCGATTCCAACGGCGTGCGGTTCAACGCCAATTTGATCGCAGCCGCGCAGGCCGGAGGCGGGTTCACCGAATTCATGTTTCCGCGTGCCGGCAGCGACACGCCTTCTCCGAAGCTCGCCTATGCGGCGCCGGTCAGCGAGTGGCAATGGGCTGTCGGTAGCGGCGTCTACATCGACGACGTCGATGCGCTGTTCCGGGCTCGCGTTTTCAATGTGCTGGTGATCGTCGCGGGAATCCTGGCGCTGTTCGGCGTCAGCTCCTGGTGGCTTGCGCGAGGCCTGGTCAAGCCGGTCCGCGCGCTCACCGGCGCGATGACGAGGCTCGCCGGAGGCGATACTGCAGCGGAGGTCCCGGCGACTGGCCGGACCGACGAGGTCGGCGAGATGGCCCGCGCCGTCAGCGTTTTCAAAAATAACATGCTCGAGGCGGACCGCTTGCGCCAGGAGCAGGAGCAGCAGAAGGCAAGTGCGGCGTCCGGGCAGAAGGCGGCGCTGATCCGGATGGCAGACGACTTCAGCGCGAGCGTCGGCGGAATCATCTACACCGTCGCCTCCACCGCGACCGAGATGCAGGACGCCGCGCAGTCGCTGAGCGCGACCGCGGAACAGGCGAACCGCCAGGCGAGCGTCGTTGCGGGCGCGGCGACGCGGGCAACCAGCAACGTCCAGACCGTTGCGACGGCGGCCGAGGAACTCACCGCTTCCATCAGCGAGATCGGACGCCAGGTGGCGCAGTCCTCTGCCATCGCGGTGAAGGCGGTCGATCAGGCAAAACGCACGAACGACACGGTGAATAGCCTGGCCCAGAGCGCGCAGACCATCGGCGAGGTGGTGGGTCTGATCCAGCAGATCGCGAGCCAGACCAATCTGCTCGCGCTGAACGCCACGATCGAGGCGGCGCGCGCGGGCGAGGCGGGCAAGGGCTTTGCCGTGGTCGCCTCCGAGGTGAAGAACCTCGCCAACCGGACGGCTACGGCGACCAAGGAGATTACGGATCAGATTGCCTCGATCCAGAGTGTCACCGGAGAAGCCGTCACTGCTATCCAGAGCATCGGCGAGACGATCGGGCAGATCAACGAGATCGCTTCCGCGATCGCGTCTGCCGTCGATCAGCAGGGCTCGGCGACCAGAGAGATCGCAAACAGCGTCAGTCAGGCGGCCGCAGGGACCAATGAAGTCTCTTCGAATATCGCCGGTGTGACGCAGGCGTCGGGCGAGGTCGGCGCGGCGTCGACGCAGGTGCTCAATTCAGCCAGCGAACTATCCAAGCAAGCCGAGCGGCTGAAGACGGATGTCGAAGCCTTTCTCGACAGCGTGCGCGCGGCGTGATGAAGTCCTCGATGCCGAGGGTGTCGAGGTTTCGACCCGCTTAGCCGATGGCATTTCGGTTTGGGCCGCCAGAACACGTTAAGTTCGCGTCGAGAAGTTAGGCGGCCTTGTTCACGGGCTCGATCTGGTCGAGTTCGCTTGCGATTTCAAGCATCGCCGTCTTCACGTCGAAGCCGTTCTGCAAGTTAAGCCATAGCTCGGGCGTCGTTCCGAGCGCCTTGGACAGCCGCAACGCTGTGTCGGCCGTGATGCCGATCTGCTCGTTCGCGAGCCGCTCGATGCGCGTCCGCGGAACGCCGCAGGCCTTCGCCAGCGCGCCGGCCGACATATTCAGCGGGACAAGGAATTCCTCCCGCAGGACTTCTCCCGGGTGAAGCGGGGGCAGTTTCTTTGGCATGTGCGACCCTCCATGGTCTCGGCCGCTAGTGGTAATCGACAAATTCAACGTCCTTCGGTCCTTCCGCGGTCCAAACGAAGCAAATCCGGTACTGGTCGTTGACCCGGATCGAATGTTGGCCTTTGCGGTCGCCTTTAAGTGCTTCAAGCCGATTGGCCGGCGGTGCCCGGAGATCATCCAGGGTGATCGCGGCGTCCAGATAGCCGAGCTTCCGCCGCGCCACCTTGATCAGGTCGGCCGGGAAGCCCTTGCGGATTTCGCCATTTGCGATGGCTTCGGTCAGAGCGTTCTTGAAGCTCTTGATCACAACGGAAGGTGTATCATTAATTGATACCGACGTCAAAGGTTTTGTATCATTAAGTGATACGATTTCATGTTAGGGGCCGGGCCGCTGACCCCCGCACAATTTCGTCTGGCGCTAAAGAATCTTTCGGACATTTCGGGCGGGTAACCCCGATCGAGTCGTGATGCTGTTTCAACCCAGGCAGACATGCCAGTTGGATTCTCCACCGCAATGATGAGACGACGGAGCCGGATACGTCGTCTGACGGCTTCGCAATGACGCAGATAGACAAGTCGAACATGGCCGCATAAAAATACGGCATGGGAGAATTCCGACAATCGAGTCTACGCGACGACTTGTTCGGGGGGCTTATCTCCGTCTCCCTCGCGATCCCGCTCTCCATGGGCTACGGTATGTTTGCTTTCACCGCTCTCGGTGACAGCTATTTTGCATATGGTGCGCTTGCGGGCCTCTACGCTGCGATTGCGGTCGGCGTTGTTTGCGTCGGGCTGGGCGATCGCACCACAACGATTTACGCACCGCGCGTGACCACTACGTTTTTGCTCGGCGCGTTGCTGTACAATCTG
>Ga0208193_1000516_pt1 | contig 20477 bp, 19 predicted proteins | sample June2015DPH_17_2_FD_184716 | JGI IMG/M metagenome (GOLD analysis project Ga0208193, IMG submission 184716) | Peatland microbial communities from SPRUCE experiment site at the Marcell Experimental Forest, Minnesota, USA - June2015DPH_17_10... | ecosystem: Environmental > Terrestrial > Soil >... | reverse complement strand
CGATCCGACCGATATCGATGCCGGCGTCCTTGGCTAAACGCCGGGCCAGCGGCGATGAGAAGGTGCGCGCATGGCCATTGGCCTGGGGCGCTGATGATGCCGCCTGCGGCGCGGGAGCCCCGGCCGGTTTAGCGGCTGGCACCGTTGCAGGAGCCGGTGCGGCAGCAGGAACCGCGGCAGGCTTCGGCGCCGGCGCTTCGGCCTTCGCAGGCGGCGCGCCGCCACCTGATTTCGCCGACGCTGCGGATGCCGCTTTCACATCCTCGCCGTCGCCGGCGAGCACCGCGATGATGTCGTTGACGGGGACGTCCTGCGTGCCTTCGGGAACGAGGATCTTCGCGATCGTGCCCTCATCGACCGCCTCGACCTCCATGGTCGCCTTGTCGGTCTCGATTTCCGCGATCACGTCGCCGGACTTGACCTTGTCGCCCTCTTTCTTGAGCCACTTGGCCAGGTTGCCCTTCTCCATCGTCGGCGACAACGCGGGCATCAGAATGTTGATCGGCATACTGACCTCTCGGGATATTCGTACTCGTTGTCTTCCGTACCGCCGGAAGCCAACCAAAAACCGTTTGGGGCATCACCCGCCCCGATGAAAGACTCGCTCAATTTCCGATATCGCCCTGCCAGAGTTGCTCGTTCACAGCAACCGATCGCCATGACTTCATCATGTTGATCGATCGCTCATCCTCAAGGTCGATATAGGGAATTCCGAATTGAGTCAGGATGCCCTTGCTGCCGGGAAATGTGACGGATTCGCCAATCACCAGAAGCGAAAGCTTGAAAAGCCCGATCGCGCCGGCACACATCGAGCACGGCGACAACGTCGTATACATGACGGTGTCGTGGAACGACATCAGGCCGGCGTTGCGCATGCACGACATTTCGCCGTGAAGGATGACATTTTTCTCCTGGACCCTGCGATTGTGCCCGCGCGCTATGATCTTCTTGTCCCGCGTCAAAACGGCGCCGATCGGAAGCCCGCCTTCGGCGATACCGATTTCCGCTTCCCGGATGGCCTCGGCCATGAAGTCATAATGATAGGATTCAACGGCCACAGATCAGGCCTCTTCAGCGATAACAAACGGCTTTGGCGGCCGCGACCACTTCAGCCACCGAAGGCAGTGCGAGCTTTTCCAGATTGGCGGCGTAAGGCATCGGAACGTCCTTGCCCGACACGCGCGCCACCGGTGCATCCAGGTAGTCGAAAGCATGCTCCATGATCCGCGCCGCAATTTCGGCGCCGACGCCGCTTTGCTGCCAGCCCTCCTCGACGGTGACGGCGCGCCCGGTCTTCTTCACCGATGCGACGATGGTATCGGTATCGAGCGGACGCAGCGTACGCAGATCGATCAGGTCAACTTCAATGCCTTCCTTGGCGAGCTCATCGGCAGCCTTCAGCGCGTAGGACATACCGTTGGACCAGGAGATGATCGAGACATGGCCGCCACTTCTCACCACGCGCGCCTTGCCGATCGGGATCACGTAATCGTCAAGCTTCGGCACCTCGCCGGTATGGCCGTAGAGCACTTCATTCTCGAGGAAGATCACCGGATTGGGGTCGCGGATCGCGGCTTTCAGCAACCCCTTGTAGTCGGCGGCCGAGAACGGCGCGATCACCTTCAGACCCGGAATCTGCGAGTACCAGGCCGAATAATCCTGGCTGTGCTGGGCGGCCACACGGGCGGCCGCACCATTCGGGCCGCGGAACACGATGGGGCAGCCCATCTGGCCGCCCGACATGTAAAGCGTTTTCGCCGCCGAATTGATGATCTGGTCGATCGCCTGCATGGCGAAGTTGAAGGTCATGAACTCGACGATCGGCTTCAAGCCCGTCATCGCGGCGCCAACGCCAACGCCGGCAAAGCCGTGCTCGGTGATCGGCGTGTCGATGACGCGCCGGGCGCCGAATTCCTGCAACAGCCCCTGGCTGACCTTGTAGGCGCCCTGATATTCGGCGACCTCCTCGCCCATCAGAAACACGTCCGGATCCCGGCGCATTTCTTCCGCCATCGCATCGCGCAACGCGTCGCGGATGGTCATGGTCACCATTTCGGTGCCGGCGGGCACTTCCGGATCGGGCGCAACCGTGACGCTCGGAGCAGCGGGCGCGGGCTCGTCCTTTGGGGCCGGCGCTGATTTCGCCTCGGCCACCGGAGGTGCGGACTCGGCTGCCTTCTCCTGCTTGGCGGGCGCGGGCGCTTTGGCAAGATCGGCCGCGCTCTCGCCGTCCGCCAGAATGGTCGCAATCGGCGTGTTGACGGCGACGTCAGCGGTGCCTTCCGGGATCAGGATCTTGCCGAGCGTACCCTCGTCGGTCGCCTCGACTTCCATCGTGGCCTTGTCGGTTTCGATCTCGGCGATGACGTCGCCCGATTTGATCGCCTCGCCTTCCTTCTTCAACCACTTGGCAAGGTTGCCCTTCTCCATGGTCGGGGAGAGCGCAGGCATGAGTACTTGAATGGGCATATCAACTCCGCAAATTCAATTTTAGACCGCGCACACCTAGTGCCGCCTATTTGAAGTTCCTGCACCACAAGCGGCGAATTCGATCCAGGAACTTCAAATAGAAAAGCGGCCCTAGAATCAATATGTTTTCTAGTGCCCATGACTTTCCGAAGTTCGTGGAAGTGAGTGCTGCGATGGAGCACGAACTTCGGAAAGTGGGCACTAGCGCCGCGAACGCTTATCGGTAGACGTCGGTATACAGTTCGGACACATCGGGCTCGGGATCGTGCTGCGCAAAATCCGCCGCCGCGTTGACGATCTCGCGAACCTCAGCGTCGATTTTCTTCAACTCGTCCTCGCTCATTTTTTCCGCGAGCAAGCGGTTGCGGACCTGCTCGATCGGGTCCTGGTCGTGGCGGACCTTTTCGACTTCCTCGCGGGTGCGGTACTTCGCCGGATCCGACATCGAATGCCCGCGGTAGCGGTAGGTCTGCATTTCCAGGATGAAGGGCCCCTTGCCCGCACGGCACCAGGCAACGGCCTTGTCGGCCGCCGCCTTCACGGCGCGAACATCCATGCCGTCGACCTGCTCGCCCGGAATGTTGAAGGAGATACCGCGCTTGGAGAAGTCGGTCTGTGCCGAGGAGCGCGTTACCGACGTGCCCATGGCGTAGCGGTTGTTCTCAATGACGTAGATCACCGGAAGCTTCCAGAGCTCCGCCATGTTGAAGCTTTCGTAGACCTGCCCCTGGTTTGAGGCGCCGTCCCCGAAATAGGCCAGGCTGACGAAGTCGTTGCCGCGGTAACGATTGGCGAAAGCGAGCCCCGTGCCGAGCGAAACCTGCGCGCCGACGATGCCATGGCCGCCGTAAAAGTTCTCGGCCTTGCTGAACATGTGCATCGAGCCGCCCTTGCCCTTGGAATAGCCGCCGCGGCGTCCGGTCAATTCGGCCATCACACCCTTGGCATCCATCCCGCAGGCGAGCATGTGCCCGTGATCGCGGTATCCAGTTATGACCTGATCGCCCTTTTTCAGGGCCATCTGCATTCCGACGACGACGGCTTCCTGACCGATATAGAGATGGCAGAAGCCGCCGATGGCACCCATTCCGTAGAGCTGGCCGGCCTTTTCTTCGAACCGGCGAATCAGCAGCATGTCACGTAGCGCCTTCAGCTCCTGGTCCTTGGTGAAGGGCGGCGGCCCCCCCTGCTCCTGAACGGTTTCGTTTGCGGCGCTTTTTTTGGGAGGGACCATGGCGTTTCCGGATGAGAGAGCGAATTTGCTTTCTCTAGCTTAAGTCAAACCGCCATGAAAGGATTTGCGTAAGCCGGAATAAGCCTCGCCATGCCGCAGTGCAATGCGGCGCGACATTTTCGAAATCTATTTCGGATGAATTTGTAATTTGACGACCAAGTTCGCAAAAGAGGGGGCCGCAAGGGTGTGTGCGAGCTTCGGATTCAGGACACCAGTGGGTCCTGTGATTCTAACATTTGCAAAAGTGCCTGGCTCGCGCCTTGCTTAGCATTCCCTTAACCCGTCCGTCGCATCTTGCGATAATGGTCTCGCGCAGGCGCCTCAAATCGTTTCTTACGGGTCTTGCCCTCTATACGATGGCGGCAGGGATGGTCGGCTATTTCGGCGTCAATGCCTATACCGGAAAGTATGGGCTGAATGCGCGCCAGGAGCTCGATCAGGAAATCATTGCGCTGACATCCGAGCTGGCGCGCCTGAAAAAGGAGCGGAGCGAGGGCGAGCAGCGTGTCTCATTGCTGCGTTCCGATCGGGTGGACCCGGATATGCTCGACGAGCGTGCCCGCTTCGAGCTTGACTATGCCAACCCGCACGACCTCGTTCGGACGATCAATCCGAACTAAAACATGATCCGGAAAAAGCCTGCCCCGCACTTGATGCGGGGTGTGTAGCGGTTTTCCCCGCGACAAACGCCAAAGGCGTTTGCGCGGAGATCATCAATCAAAGAGCTAAAGCGCGATGACGATTCAACCAAATCTCATCGCACTTTAATAGTCGTCCGATTCTCGCATTTGCATGCCGGTTTGGCGTCTATCTGTGCTGCTTTTCGACGAAGGCGGCGAAGGCGTCGATATATTGCTGGAGCACCTTTTGCAGGGATTCCTTGATGAGGTTGCCCTTTTCGTCGAAGGCGTCCCCAACGGCGTTCAGGTAGGTTTCCGGCTGCCCCATGATCGGCCCGCAAATGCCTGGCAGGATATTCTGCAGACTTTTGGCCGCGTTGACACCCCCGAGCGGTCCCGGCGAATTCGAGATGATGCCGGTCGGCTTGCCGAGGAATGAGCTCTTGCCATAGGGCCGCGACGCGACATCGATAGCATTTTTGAGCACGCCGGGAATGGCCCGATTGTATTCCGGGGTCACGAACACGACGCCGGACGCTTGCTGAATCCTCTCCCGGAATGCGACCCAGTCCGCCGGCGGATTGGCCTCCAGATCCTGATTGAAAAACGAAATGCCGTGCGGCGTAACGACGTCAAGCTTGAGTGCGGGCGGCGCCAGCTTGGCCAGCGCATTGGCGATTTTCAGGGAAAAGCTCTCCTTGCGGAGGCTGCCGGCGATGACGACGATGTGATGCGGGCTGGACATGGAGATTTCCTCTTGATTCGCGGGGTGCTGGACGGGATTTCCGCGCTATCCCTCTGAACGCCACACTAGCGGCGCTCCCAAAAGATGCAAGTGCATGGAACGGAGCGGGTCCCGTCAATCCGCTCAAGAAATCGTTCCTGAACAAACACAGGCCGCCTAAAAAGGCGGCCTGCCCGTTCAACTCGAATAAGCCAGCGTGCTCAGATCACCGGATTGAAGGCGGCCGGAATCAGCCGGTAGCCTTTGCCATCCTTTTCGACATGGCCGATGGCCGGGAACGGGAAGTGGAAGCCGATCACTGTTGCCTTCTCCGCGGATGCCATGTCGTAGAACTTGTGCCGGGTCTTTTGCGCCAATTCCGGATCGAAATCATAGGCGACGTGCCAATTCGGATTACGCAGGAAGAACTCGGGAATGTTGGTGACGTCGGACTGGATCAGTACCTTCGACCCGCCGGAGGCCACCGCAAAGGCGGTGTGTCCCGGCGTGTGACCGGGAGCTGCGATCGAGGTGATTCCCGGCGCAATTTCCTTGTCCCAATCGTACTTCGTCACCTTGGATTCGATGCCGGTGTAGATCTTTTTGACGTTGGCGAAATAGCCCTTCGTTATCTCGCTCGACTGGGCCTTGGCAGCGTTTTCATCGCTCATCCAGAATTCCCATTCCTTCGCCGGGACCATGATTTCCGCATTCGGAAACGCCATCGAACCGTCGGCGGCGCGGATGCCGTTGGTATGGTCCGGATGCAAATGGGACATGATGACCACATCGATGCTCTTGGGGTCGACGCCCGCGGCAGCAAGGTTTTGCAGCGTGCGGCCGGCTTGACCCTTGGTCGGCTCAAGGGCCGAGATGCCGTTGCCACAGTCGAGCAGCACGAGCTTGCTGCCGGTGTTGATCAGTTGCGGATTGAACGGCACCGTCACCATGCCCTTCGGCATATAAGCGGCCTCCGCCGCGGCCAGCGCCGCATCCTTGCTTACATTGGTCACCCATTTGTCGGGCAGCGGGAACGTCCGGGCGCCGTCATTGATCGACGTGCATTCGAGGCTGCCGACCTTGTAGCGATAGAAACCAGGAGCCTGTGCAGCGGCGGCAGGTGCAGCGGCATTCGCCACTTGCGAGGCAAGCGGAAGGGCGGACGCGATGCCGATCGTGGCCGCTCCAACGAACAGGTCACGGCGGTTCAGGTCATTCATGAAGGTTCTCCCCTTAGGTCTGGGTTTGTGATTTTCGGTAGTGATTGCGGGCGCGAATGTTCCCTCGCCGCACCGCAAAGGCAAGTCACTTTCGTTTTTCACGTACCTAACTTTGGGTAAACACTCGCACGGGCCGCCTATTCCAGACGGCCCTCACCGTCACGCCTTGTTCGGATTGATCAGATACTTCTCTCCAGTGGCGCGCTTGGCGTAGACCGCAAGATGGGAAAGCTGGAGTGCTTCCTGCAGGGAAACCACATTCGTATAGTGGCTGGCAAAGGTGGTCTTGAGCTCGCTTGCCACGCGTTCACGAAGCCGCTGGCGGTCGTCCGCGCTGATCTTCATCAGGAACGGGGTCAGTAGCCAACCGCCGACGCCCCAGATCATGCCGAAGGCCCGGCTCAGTTCGGTCGGACCTGTATCGAGCATGCCATAGATATAGACCTGCTTGTGCACGTTGGAGCCGTAGCGGCTGTAGACCTTGGCCTCGCGGTTGATCGCCGCTTCCATGCCGGCGAGGATTTGCCCAGCCAGCTTGCCGCCGCCGATCGCGTCGAAGGCAATGGTCGCGCCGGTCTCGGCCAGAGCATCCGTCAACTCGCTCATGAAGGTGGGCGACGAGGAGTCCACGACGTGTTTCGCGCCGATCTTGCGCAGGATCTCAGCCTGATCAGGCTTGCGCACGATATTGACCAAGGCAATGCCGTCCTTGATGCAGATCTTGTTCAGCATCTGGCCGAGATTTGAGGCGGCGGCCGTATGCACCAGCGCCTTGTGGCCCTCGCGCCGCATCGTCTCGGTCATGCCGAGCGCGGTGAAGGGATTGATGAACCAGGACGCGCCCTCGGTCGCCGTCGTCCCTGCCGGCAGCGCCATGCAATCGGACGCCTTGACGGTGCGAAACTGCGAGTACATCGCGCCACCGATCACCGAGACGGTCTTGCCCATCAGCGCTTTGGCGGCCTCCGACGACCCCGCCCCGACGACGACACCCGCCCCCTCGTTTCCTACCGGCATGGATTGATCGAGCCGCCCTGCCATGGCCCGCATCGCCGCTTCGCTCACACGTGCCGTGATAACAGGTGCATCCTTGCTGCCACCCGCCTTGGCGGTCGTCATATCGGCCGCCCCCACCAAAAGGCCGAGGTCGGACGGATTGATCGGTGACGCTTCGACCCGAACCACCACCTCATCGGCGGAAGGTTCCGGAGTCGGTATTTCAAGCAGCGATATCTCGAGCTCGCCGCTCTTCTTGATCAACGAACGAAGTTGCAGCCCGCTTTTGCCGTCGGCACTCATCGCGTCCTCCCATTTTGGCTTTTATGGCGCAGATGATCTCGCGTTGGCAGGGAAACACAAGCCCCTCTAGTGCCCACTTTCCGAAGTTCGTGCTCCATCTCAGCAGGCACCGTCACGAACTTCGGAAAGTCATGGGCACTAGCAAAGTCACGATTCTAGTGCCGCTTTGCCATTTGAAGTTCCTGAACGGGCTTTGCCGCTTGCGACGCAGGAACTTCAAATGGGCGGCACTAGCAACGCGGATTCGGTCTGAACGCGTGCCTTCAGGCGAGCGCCTTAAGGGCTGCGCGGCCTGCATATTTCGCCTGATCGCCCAACTCCTGTTCGATCCGCAGCAACTGGTTGTATTTGGCGGTGCGGTCCGAGCGCGCCAGCGAGCCGGTCTTGATCTGCCCGCAATTGGTCGCAACTGCGAGGTCGGCAATCGTTGAATCCTCGGTCTCGCCGGAACGGTGTGACATCACGGCGGTGTAGCCGGCTTTGTAGGCCATCTCGACGGCGGAAAGCGTTTCCGTCAGCGTGCCGATCTGATTGACCTTGATCAGGATCGAATTGGCGCGGCCGTTCTTGATACCGTCCGCGAGCCGCGTCACATTGGTGACGAAGAGGTCATCGCCGACCAACTGGCACTTGCCGCCGATCAGATCGGTCAATTCCTTCCAGCCCTCCATATCGTCTTCCGACATACCGTCCTCGATCGAGACGATCGGATAGCGTGCGGCAAGATCGGCCAGATATTTCGCCTGTTCGGAGCGCGAACGGGTTTTCTTCTCCCCGCCATAGACGTAAGCGCCGTCCTTGAAGAACTCGGTTGCCGCGCAATCGAGCGCCAGCATGACGTCGTGGCCCGCCTTGTAGCCCGCCTTGCCGATCGCCCCCATGACGAATTCCAGCGCCGCATCCGCCGACGGCAGGTTCGGCGCGAATCCGCCTTCATCGCCGACATTAGTATTGTGGCCGGCTTTTTTCAGCTCCGATCGCAGCGTGTGGAAGATTTCAGATCCGCAGCGCAAGGCGTCGGCGAAGGTCGCCGCCCCGACCGGCATGATCATGAATTCCTGGAAATCGATCGGGTTGTCGGCGTGTACGCCGCCGTTGATGATGTTCATCATCGGCACGGGCAAGGTCCGCGCCGAGGTGCCGCCGACATAACGATAAAGCGGCATGTCAAAGGATTCCGCTGCCGCCTTAGCGCAGGCGAGCGAAACGCCCAGGATGGCGTTGGCCCCTAGCCGGCTTTTGTTCGCGGTGCCGTCGAGATCGATCATGATCTGGTCGATCTGGACCTGCTGCTCAACGGCGACATCACTCAGCGCATCGTAGATTTCGCCGTTGACGGCTGCGACCGCCTTTTGCACGCCCTTGCCGAGATAGCGCGCCTTGTCGCCGTCGCGCAATTCAACCGCTTCATGCGCGCCCGTCGAGGCGCCTGACGGCACCGCCGCGCGGCCGATGGAACCGTCTTCCAGCACCACGTCAACTTCAACGGTGGGATTGCCCCGGCTATCGAGAATTTCGCGGCCGATGATGTCGACGATGGCAGTCATGGGTACCTCATTTGGAAAGTGTGGTCGGGAGGCGAGTGCGCTGCTTCTACAGCAAGCCCCTATCCCGGAAAAGGTTGCGTTGCTAATAACGCGGGCAACGGAGACCGACTATGTCCACGAAGCCTCGAAAGGCGTCAAAATCCACGTCCCTGCCCGCGGGCTTGCAGCTCGGGCGCGCCGTCGAATGGCCCACGACGCCGGAGGCCGCGAAGCTCGACCCCGTGCCCAATCCGCAAAAAGGAACGGACTATCTGGTGCGCTTTACGGTACCGGAGTTCACGTCCATTTGTCCGGTCACCGGTCAGCCCGATTTCGCGCACCTTATGATCGATTACGTCCCCGGCCAGTGGCTGCTGGAGTCAAAATCCCTCAAGCTCTATGTCGCGAGCTTCCGCAATCACGGCGCCTTCCACGAGGATTGCACGGTCGCCATCGGCAAACGGATTGCGACTGAGATCAAGCCAAAATGGCTGCGGATCGGCGGTTACTGGTACCCGCGCGGCGGCATTCCGATCGACGTGTTCTGGCAGACCGGAAAACTGCCCAAGGGAATGTGGATTCCCGATCAGGGGGTTGCGCCCTATCGCGGCCGGGGCTGATCCTCAGCTTGCAGCTGCCGTCGCGTCCGCCGGCGGCCTCTGACGCAACAGCCGCGCGCAGGCAAAGCCGAGCGCGGTGATGATCACGGCGCTGGTCAGCAGGGTCGGCGTCTTGCCGACGCTCTGAATGCCGAAGCCATAGGCGATCGGGCCGATCGTCTGACCTGCGTAAAAAAAGAATGAGTGAAGCGACAGCGCCGTGGCGCGGGCCTCGACCGAGAGCTCGCTGGCAAAGATCTGCAAGCACCCATGAATCATGTAGAAGCCCCAGCCCATCAAGAGCAGGCAAAACACCTGAATTTTCCATCCCGGCCCAAAAGCAATCGCCGCCAGTTGCAGGCCAGCCATTGAAGCGCCCGCAATCATCATGCCATTGACGCCGAGCCGTGGCAGGAAGCTGGAGACCGACATCGTGTAGAACAGGCCACCGACCGCGAATCCGGCGATCACAACGCCGGCAACCGAGAGTCGGGTTTCCCCGAGCTCGAACAGGAACGAGGCAAGAAAGGGGAACAGTCCCAGCACGCAGCAGCCTTCGATGAACACGGCGGCGTAACACCGCGCGTTCGGATTGGAGAAGATGGTGCGATAGCCGTGCCGGAGCGTCGCCAGACTGGTTTTTGGCGCCGCCGTCAGTGCCGCGCCGCGAAAGCCGGCCGTTACTGCAACCGACGCGACGACCACCAGGAGACCAAGCACCGCGAGCACGCCGCGCCAGCCGACGAAATCGCCGATCACACCCGAGAACGATGCGCCCAACAGATTGCCGGTCATCGAACCCGCCAGTGTGCGTCCGATCGCGACCTGGCGCTTTTCGGGACCGACAAGATCGCTGGTCAGGCTGAGCGCGACCGGAAAGACTCCGCCGGAGCTGATGCCTGCGAGAATGCGGGTGGCGAACAGCAGCGGAAAGGATGCCGTCATCGCGCCAAGTATATTTGCAAGCCCCAGCAGCACGAGACACGTTGTCATCAGGCGCGCCTTGCCGAACAGATCAGCCGCGGCGCCGAGCACCGGCTGAACGACGGCAAACGTGAAGGCAAACACCGAGGAGAAACTTGCAGCGGTCGCGATCGTGACGCCGAAATCATCGGCTACATGAGGCAGAACGGGATCGAGCGCACGCACCGAAAGGCTCGCCGCAAACGTGGCCATCGCGATGATATTGATCGCGGGCGGCAAGCGATCTTGCGGCCGCGTTGCAGTCTGCGGCATCAGCGCGTCACGTTCTTGTCGGGCGCTTGGCAACCCCGTCGAAGGCCATCAAGGTTCGCAGCAGGCCTTCGAAATCGCGCAACGGCACCATGTTGGGCCCGTCGGACGGCGCGTGGTCCGGATCGGGATGGGTTTCGATAAAGACGCCGGCAACACCGACCGCCACGGCGGCCCGCGCCAGAACGGGCACGAATTCGCGCTCACCGCTCGATGACGTGCCCTTCCCGCCGGGCTGCTGAACCGAATGAGTCGCATCGAAGATCACGGGCGCGCCGGTCGTGCGCGCCAGGATCGGCAGTGCGCGCATGTCGGAGACGAGCGTGTTGTAGCCGAAGGAAGCCCCGCGCTCCGTGACAAGAACTTTTGGATTACCTGCGCCCGTGATCTTGGCCACGACATTGGCCATGTCCCATGGCGCGAGGAACTGCCCCTTTTTGACATTGACGATCTTGCCGGTTGCGGCGGCTGCCAGCAGCAGGTCCGTCTGCCGGCACAAGAACGCCGGAATTTGCAAGACATCGACGGCTTGGGCGACTTCGGCGCATTGCATCGCCTCATGCACATCGGTGAGAACGGGCAAGCTCAGCGAGGAGCGTATTTCGGCAAAGATCGGCAAGGCCTGGGCGAGACCGATCCCCCGCGCCGCGGAGGCGCTGGTGCGGTTGGCTTTGTCGAAGGAGGTCTTGTAGACGAGACCGATCTTCAGCCGCGTTGCGATCTCTTTCAGCGCGGAGGCTACCTCAAGCGCATGGGCGCGGCTCTCGAGCTGACACGGGCCTGCAATGATCGAAATCGGCAGATCGTTGCCGAATTTGACCGTCCCTGCGGAAACGTGTGGCGAAGCTGAAATGCTGGCGCTCAAAGGTCCGTCCTTTTGCTGGCGCGACCATGCCGGGCAGCGCCCAACGGATCAACCCACTTTAGCAGCTTCGAATATCAGGGTTGCGCCAAAGGCCTCCTCCGGCGGTACGATGAGCCTTTCTCCACTACGCTGGCAGGCTATCTCATGCCGGCGGAACGAGGCTTCCGTCTGCGCCAGATCGGCAACGGTAAAGCGCATGGCGTTCAGCGTGAGCCCCTTGCCGCTTGCCTTGACCGGCAGGCCGAAGAGATCGCGGGCTGCTGACGGCTCCAGGATATCGATATCGCCGTTCTCCGTGTGCGCAGTGAGACGACCCGCACGCGTGTCCACCTCGCCCGCTCCGATGTAGGCTTTGAGGAAGTTCTGGTGGTTCGCCGGATCCCTGGCGACCATTACGACACCCGGCGCGTCCTGTGCTCCGTTGGCGTGGACTTGAAACGCCGGATTCCAGAAATTTTCCGGAAAGTGATGCTGGCATACGGCAAAGCGCAGGTCGGGCGAGTTCGGCTCGGCCGCAAAGGCCAGCGAAAAGGCAAGCTTCACCGTGCTGCCGTCCGGCCTTCTGCCCTCGCGGGCGAAATCGAAAACATCGAAAGCTCCGATTCCGCTTGCCTCGAACGAGCGCGCATCCAAAGCGGCATCGCTGCTGTTGAGCAGCAGCATCGAAAAACCCTCGCGATTGGCAAGGAAATCCCGGTTGAAGGCGCCAAACGAGAACGATCGCGCCCCATGGGGCACGATCTTCTCGGGCTCGGCGACTTCCAGGATTTCGATGTAGCAGTTCTTCAACTGCACGATGCGGTTGTGCGTACCCCAGGGATGTCGATTGCGGCCGCCGACGGTGAACCCGGCGCGGACATAGAAGTCCGCCGCCGTGTCCACGTCGCGAACCGCATGCACGATATGGTCGAGCCCATGGGGCATCGCAGGACCTCAGGCCCTCTCCGTAACAGCTACTTCACGGAAGAAAACGAGGTCGGCACCAGCAATTGATTGACGATGTTGGCGACGATCTGTCCGTCTTCCTCGGTCTTCGCGCGCGCGGATATCCAGTCTGGATCACTCTGGAACGCCGCCCACTTCTTCTCGCGATCGGCGAGCGACTCCCAGGCGAGCAGATAGGTCAGTTCCTGGTTGGATTCACCGACCAGCGTGGTGAAAAAGCCGGCCTGGCGAATGCCGTGCTTTTCCCAGAGCTTCAACGTGATGGTCTCAAATCGCTTCAACAACGCGGGCAGCCGGCCCGGCAGGCAGCGGTAGACGCGGGTTTCATAGATCATTTGGCGTACTCCCTGATCTCTTCTTTGGGGAGTGCTATGTCGCAAGTATCGGCGCGCCCGTCAAAGGCTAGCGTCTGGCATCAAACCAATCGTGACTGCACCATGGCGGCCTCGACGAACGAGGCAAATAAGGGATGGGGTTCAAAGGGCCGCGACTTCAGCTCGGGGTGGAATTGCACGCCGATAAACCAGGGATGGTCCTCGTATTCGACGATCTCAGGCAGGATGCCGTCGGGCGACAATCCGGAGAAACGCAACCCATGCTGTTCCAGCCGATCCTTGTAGGCGGTGTTGACCTCATAGCGGTGACGGTGGCGTTCCGAAATTTCGGTTGCGCCGCCATAGACGGCGGAGACGCGGCTGCCGCGCCGCAAGCTCGCGGGATAGGCGCCAAGCCGCATCGTTCCGCCGAGGTCGCTGTTCTGCGCGCGCCGCTCCAGCTCATTGCCTCGCAACCATTCGGTCATCAAGCCGACAACCGGCTCCGGCGTCGCCCCAAACTCGGTGGAATTGGCCTCCGCGATGCCGACGAGGTTGCGGGCCGCCTCGATCACCGCCATCTGCATGCCGAAGCAGATACCGAAATAGGGCACGTTGCGCTCGCGCGCGAACTGGGCGGCACGAATTTTTCCCTCGGCACCACGCTGGCCGAATCCGCCCGGCACCAGAATGCCGTTGACGTGTTCGAGGAACGGCGCCGGATCTTCGTTTTCGAAGACCTCGCTCTCGATCCAGTCGAGATTGACCTTCACCTTGTTGGCGATACCGCCATGCGACAGCGCCTCGATCAGCGATTTATAGGCGTCCTTCATGCCGGTGTATTTGCCGACAATGGCAATGGTCACCTGGCCTTCCGGATTCCTGACCCGCTCGTTGATGACGTTCCAGCTTTGCAAACCGGGCGGAATCTTCGCCGTGATACCGAATGCCGCCAGCACCTCGTCGTCGAGACCGGCGGCGTGATAGGCCTCTGGTACCGCGTAAATATTGTCGACGTCGCGCGCCTCGATGACGGCGCTTTCGCGCACATTGCAGAACAGGCCGAGCTTGCGGCGCTCCTCTTTCGGAATCGGGCGATCGGTGCGGCAGAGCAAAATATCCGGCTGGATGCCGATCGAACGCAGTTCCTTGACCGAATGCTGGGTCGGCTTTGTCTTCAGTTCGCCGGCACTGGGAATAAACGGCAACAGCGTGAGATGGATGTAGATCGCGTGATCGCGCGGCAGATCGTTCTTGACCTGCCGGATAGCCTCGAAGAACGGCAGGCCCTCGATATCGCCCACGGTGCCGCCGATCTCGCACAGCACGAAGTCGAAATCGTCATTGCTGTCGAGGATGAAATCCTTGATCGCGTTGGTGACGTGCGGGATCACCTGGATGGTGGCGCCGAGATAATCGCCGCGCCGCTCCTTGGTGATGATGTCCTGATAGATGCGCCCTGTCGTGATGCTGTCGGCCTTGGTCGCGGGACGCCCGGTGAAGCGTTCATAGTGACCGAGGTCGAGATCGGTCTCCGCACCATCGTCGGTCACAAACACTTCGCCGTGCTGATAGGGCGACATCGTTCCGGGATCGAGGTTGAGATAGGGATCGAGCTTGCGCAGTCGAACCCTGTAGCCACGCGCCTGCAGCAGCGCGCCAAGAGCCGCCGATGCCAGACCTTTTCCGAGCGAGGAAACCACGCCGCCGGTGATGAAGATATACCGCGCCATGGGGCTTAACCTTTAAGGCCACAGGTGCGATTCGCCAAAACGAAAAGGCTCCCGCCCGCGAAATTTTCCGGACCTGTGGGTGACGCCAAATTTAAAGAGATATCAGTACCTTGATATCGATTTCTGATGCAGCATAGTAGACTGCCGTGCTGCATGGCCCTTCTGCTTTATTGCGAAAGCCGCCTACTGCGAACGTGGCGCTTCCGGACCGGTCGGCGCCGGCTGGCCCTGGAGCTCGTCGGATTTCTTCAGCGAATCCAGAACACCGCCGCCGCTCGTCGGCGCCGCTGGCGCGCCACCAGCCGGTTGCGACTGTGTGGTCGGAATGATCGAGCTCGGCTTGCGGTCGTAGCTGGCGAGCCATGACAGAAAGAGGCTTGTCAGGAAGAAGCCGGCAGCCAGGATCGCGGTCGTCCGGCTCAAGAGGTTCGCCGTGCCCCGGCTCGACATAAATCCGGCGCCTCCGCCCATGCCCAAGCCGCCGCCTTCCGATTTTTGCAGCAACACCGTCGCGATCAACGTCGCGACGATCATCAAATGGATGACGATAATGACAGTCTGCATTTCGACCTTTCGTCGCAAGCCAATGCTGCACCCGACAGCGGGTCTGGTCTTGCGGGAGTTGAATTTGGCCGCGTGTTACACGATTGCACGGGGCATTGTCACCCCCGACAACACCCCAGTGTCCCGGTCCTGACACCCTTAATCCTGTTTCGGAACGCTCGTTTACAAATGTCTACCGCGCTAGCGACTTAGTTAGGGACAATCGGCTGCAATCGCAAGGAAATCGGCGGCCTTGAGACTTGCCCCGCCGACCAGGGCGCCGTTGACGTTGGCAACCCCCATAAGCTCCCTAGCATTGGACGGTTTCACCGAGCCGCCATAGAGAATGCGCATCCTGGCGCCTTCCCCGTTAAACCGCGCGCTCAGAGTCTCCCGGATAAACCGATGAATTTGCTCGACATCTTTAGCCGTTGGCGTCAGCCCCGTGCCGATAGCCCAAACCGGCTCGTAGGCCACCACCAGATTGTCCGCCCGTCCCCCATCCGGCACCGAGCCCTGAAGCTGGCCCCGGCAAATGTCGAGCGTTTGGCCTGCATCGCGCTGGCTCTGGGTTTCGCCGATGCAGACGATGGCCGTTAACCCCGCGCGCCAGGCGGCTTCTGCCTTTTGCCGTACCAGGCCATCACCCTCGCCATGATCGGCGCGCCGTTCCGAATGGCCGACGATGACGGCGCTTGCTCCGGCATCGGCCAGCATTTCGGCCGAGATATCGCCGGTATGGGCGCCAGATGGCTTGGGATGACAATCCTGGCCCCCAATCTCCACCCCCTTTAAACCCGCCAGTTTCGCGGCAAAAGCGTCAATGAGCGTTGCTGGCGGGCACACCAACAGGTCGGCCTTCCCCGCAACCTTGGAGGCGCCCGCGAGCATGGCCTCGAATTCGGCCATCGAAGAATGCAGGCCGTTCATTTTCCAGTTGCCGGCGATCAGGTGCCGAATGGTCGGGTTCATTCCGCTGGTTCCTTCAGGCGAGACATCAGGCCATCGCTAGTGGTCCGATTCTAACATTCGCTTATCATCTCAGCGGCCACTTTTGCGAATGTTAGAATCAAGGGATCACTAGCAAACTCGGCCAGATCGGGCTCAAACCATGTGCGGCGATGTCGTTAACTCTTTGAAATGGACCCCTGTGCTGGTTGCGGGTACAGCGCCGCCACTTTATGATGCGTTATCAATCCGGTGACGCCCTTTTACGGCATTCGAAACGAATTCCGACGGGCAGCTGCCGGTTCCCTCCTGCCAACAAGTTGGATCCTATGCTTCGAGGAATGCGCAAAGCCTCATCAAACTGGCTCGGCAAAATTATCATGGCCACGGTGATGGGCGTCCTGATCGTCAGTTTCGGCATTTGGGGCATCGCCGACATCTTCAGGGGATTTGGTGAGTCGACGCTGGCCAAGATTGGGCGCACGGAGATATCGGCCGAGCAGTTCCGCCAGACCTATACTGATCGACTACAGCAGATCGGCCGCCAGTTCGGTCGTCCGATGTCGATGGAGCAGGCCCGCGCGCTTGGTTTCGACCGGCAGGTGCTCCAGCAAACCATCGCGGAAGCGACGCTTGACGAAGAAGCCCGGCGGCTAGGGCTCGGACAGTCCGACGAAGAAACCCTGAAGATGATCTTTGATGACCCGACCTTCAGGGGCGTCAACGGCGCGTTCGACCCCACGCGCTTCCAGGGCATGATCCGTCAGCTCGGCTACAGCGAGCAGCGTTTTATCGCCGAGCAGCGGCGGATCTCGTTGCGGCGTCAGATCGCGGGCACGATCGCGGCAGGCCTTGAGCCTCCAAAAGTGCTGATGGAAGTTTTGGCGCGGTTCCAGGGCGAGCAACGCTCGATCGAATACGTGAAGCTCGGAGCCGCGCAGGCCGGTACGATCGATCCGCCATCGCCGGAGGCGCTCGCAGCCTATTTCGAGGAGCGCAAAACCCTGTTCCGCGCTCCCGAATATCGCAAGATTTCCTTCGTCGCCATTACGCCGGACGAAGTCGGCAAATGGGAAAACGTCTCCGACGAAGACGCCAGGAAGGCCTTCGAACTGCGACGCGATAAGCTTGGCACGCCCGAGCGGCGAGAAGTCCAGCAAATCGTGTTTCCGAATGCGGAGGAAGCCGCGGCCGCCCGCAGCCGCATCGCATCCGGAACGCCCTTTGAAGACCTCGGCAAGGAGCGGGGTCTGGGGCCGTCCGACATCGACCTGGGTCTGATTGCGAAATCGGCGATCGCAGATCCGGAGATCGCGGATGCCGCTTTCTCGTTGCAATCCGGCGAGGTCAGCCAACCCCAGCAAGGCAGGTTCGGCGTTGCGCTGGTCAAGGTCGGCAAGATCGAGCCGGGTGCCGAGCCGACCTATGAGAGCTACGCCCCGCAGATCAAACACGATATTGCAAGCGAGCGGTCGCGCGCCAAACTCGGGGAATTGCGAGACAAGATGGAAGACGAGCGCGGTGGCGGAGCAAGCGTCGTCGAAGCCGCGCAGAAGCTTGGCCTGACCGCGGTGACCATCGACGCGGTCGACCGCTCGGGCCGCATGCCCGACGGTCAGCCGGCTGCCAACGTTCCGCGCGGGCTGGATGTGGTTTCGCAGGCCTTCAACAGCGATGTCGGCGTCGACAACGACCCCATTTCCTATAACGGCGGTTATGTCTGGTACGATGTTGTCGGCATCACCCCGACGCGCGAACGCAATCTGGATGAGGTCAAGGACCAGGTCGAGGCCAGATGGCGCGCCGATCAGCTCTCGAGCCGGTTGCGCGACAAGGCGACCGAAATGGTCCAGAAGCTCGATCAGGGCGGCAAGCTCGCCGATGAAGCTGCGCAGGCGGGATTGAGCGTCGAAACCGCCGCCGGTTTCAAGCGCGACGCATCCCTGCCCGGCCTTAACGCGGGCGTCGTCGCCGCTGCGTTTCGTACCGCCAAGGATGCCGCCGGGCAGACGCCCGACGCGGGCGCAAACGGCTGGATCGTTTTCCGCGTCACCGACATCACGGTGCCGTCGGTCGACCTTGCTTCCGATGACATGAAGAAGTTGCAGGACAACGTTCAGCGCAACCAGGTCGATGAGCTGCTCGCCCAATACATCACCAAGCTGGAATCGGATATCGGCACCAGCGTCAACGAAACGGCCTTTGCGCAGGCCACCGGAGCAAGCAACAACTGACCTGTTGTTGCGTTTCCTGAAAGCATGTGATGGACGATCTCAAATCTATCATCGCCAAGGTAGCTACCGGAGCCACGCTTTCGCGCGAGGAGGCTGCATCCGCCTTCGATCGGATGATGTCCGGAGAAGCCACCCCTTCGCAGTTGGGCGGCCTGTTGATGGTGCTGCGCGTGCGCGGCGAGACCGTCGATGAGATCACCGGCGCGGTTTCTGCCGTGCGTGCCAAGATGCTGAAGGTCGAGGCGCCAGCTGGCGCCGTCGACGTGGTCGGGACCGGTGGCGACGGTTCCGGATCGGTCAACGTGTCGACCTGCGCCTCCTTCATCGTCGCCGGCACGGGTATCCCTGTCGCCAAGCACGGCAACCGCGCACTATCGTCGCGCTCTGGCGCCGCCGACGTGCTGTCGTCGCTAGGGGTCAAGATCGATATCACGCCCGAACAGGTCGGCCGCTGCATCGCGGAGGCCGGAATAGGCTTCATGTTCGCGCCTTCCCACCATCCGGCCTGGAAGAACGTCGGGCCGACCCGTGTCGAACTCGCCACCCGCACGATCTTCAATCTGCTGGGACCTCTGGCCAATCCGGCCGGAGTCAAGCGGCAGATGGTCGGCGTTTTCTCGAAGCAATGGGTGTTGCCGCTGGCGCAGGTTCTGAAAAACCTCGGCTCCGAATCTGTCTGGGTCGTACATGGCTCGGATGGTCTCGACGAAATCACCCTCACCGGCCCGACCTTTGTTGCCGCGCTTGAAGGTGACACGATCCGCTCGTTTGAGGTATCGCCGGAAGATGTCGGTCTCAAACGCGTCGCGGGCGAAGCGCTGAAGGGAGGCGACGCTGCCGCCAACGCCGTTGCGCTAAAGAGCGTTCTTGACGGGATGCCGAGCCCCTACCGCGACGTTGCGTTGCTGAACGCCGCGGCGGCACTGGTCGTGGCCGGCCGCGCCCGGGACCTGAAAGAAGGCATGACGCTCGGCACCCGCTCAATCGACGACGGCGCCGCCGCCGAACGGCTGAATCGCCTCATCGCGATCTCCAACGGCTGAGCGGGTTTTGCAATGTCCGACATCCTGACCCGAATCGAGAGCTACAAGCGCGAGGAGATCGCCGCCGCCAAGCGCGCTTGTCCGCAAGCCAGCCTCGAAGCACGGGCCAAGGCCGCTTCAGCGCCGCGCGGTTTTGGCGCCGCCATTCGTGATCGGCTCTCGCGCGGCGAGTATGCCCTCATCGCCGAAATCAAGAAGGCTTCACCATCCAGGGGACTTATCCGGGCCGATTTCGATCCACCGGGCCTGGCGCAGGCCTACGAGGCCGGCGGTGCCGCCTGTCTCTCGGTTCTGACGGACGCGCCCTCTTTTCAGGGCCATCTCGATTTTCTGGTCGCCGCGCGCGCAGCGGTGAACCTGCCGGTGCTGCGCAAGGATTTCATGTACGACACCTATCAGGTGACGGAGGCGCGCGCCTATGGCGCCGACTGCATCCTGATCATCATGGCCGCCTTGGACGACAGCGCTGCGCAGGACATCGAAGCCGCCGCATTGGCCTACGGCATGGACGTCCTCATCGAAATCCACGATCACAGCGAGCTTGAGCGGGCCTTGAAGCTTCGCTCGCCGATGATCGGGGTTAATAACCGCAACCTGCGCAGCTTCGAGACCCGGCTTGAAACCAGTGAGGCGTTGGCGCCGCTGATCCCAAAAGACCGCCTGCTGGTGGGCGAGAGCGGCATCTTCACGCCCGCCGATCTGGCGCGACTGGCGCGGGCAGGCATATCCACGTTCCTCGTCGGCGAAAGCCTGATGCGGCAGACCGACGTTGCCGCGGCAACGCGCGCCCTGATCGCGCAAAGCGGCACCGCCAGCGCAACGCGAGTAGGCTAGTGCGGCGAATTTGAAGTTCCTATCAGTGTCGCGGCAAGTTCGTGATAGGAACTTCAAATTCAAAGCCGCACTAGAAATAACAAGTTGCTAGAGC
>Ga0208193_1000515_pt1 | contig 20492 bp, 17 predicted proteins | sample June2015DPH_17_2_FD_184716 | JGI IMG/M metagenome (GOLD analysis project Ga0208193, IMG submission 184716) | Peatland microbial communities from SPRUCE experiment site at the Marcell Experimental Forest, Minnesota, USA - June2015DPH_17_10... | ecosystem: Environmental > Terrestrial > Soil >... | reverse complement strand
ACCAGCGGAGCCTTGAAGTAGCCGCTCGAATCGCTGACCAGCTTGAATTCGGCATTTGTGTCGTTGTTGTGCAGTGTCACTGCCGCCGAAGGAACAATTGCGCCGGTCGGGTCTGTCACCGTGCCGGCAATGGCGCCTTCCGTAGTGCTCTGCGCGCGCAAAGCGGCGGGCGCGGAAAGTATCCCCACTAACCCGGCACCAAGCAGCGCGAAGCAGAAAGCGCGCTGAAGAATCGTGGAAAATTTCATAAAATGGCTCTCCTTGAAAGATGCGGATGCACATGCGATCCGCGTAAGAGGGGCCCCAAACAAGCCCTGACTTCATAGATGGCTGGCGCGCCGCTGGATGCGGCTGCGTTACCGTAGCTGTTACTGTTTCCTGCTGGAACAACACCTGCCTGCACAACAAAAAATCCCACTGAGAATCTGGATTCAGGCTCACTTGCGCAGAAATGTTCCTTATACGACCCTTACACACTCGGTTTACGGGAGTGTTAAAGATTCAGCCAGGTTTAAGGTGTCGAACCTCTCGGGATCACATTTGGCATCCCGGCAAACGTCAACGAAAGAGACGCATACAAATCGAAGCAAAAGAAAAGCCCTCCGGCATCTGCCGAAGGGCTCTTTCTTGAATTGCTGAAGTTTACGCCGTTACAGTCCGCACCGGCTTCGATCCCCACAGTCCGTAATACGCAATGAACAGGTAGCAAATCGCCGGAATAATCAGCGCATGCTGGATTCCGATCTTATCCGCCAGCGCTCCCAGCAGCAGCGGCACAATCGCGCCGCCCACCACCGCCGTCATAATCAGCCCCGATCCCTTGCTCGTCATCGGTCCCAGGCCGGCAATGCCCAGCGCAAAGATATTCGGGAACATGATCGAGTTAAAGAAGCCGCACAGCACAATCGCGATAATCGCCGCCCAGCCATGCGTAAACATGGAGACAAACACAAAGAACAGCGCCGCGAAGCCGAAGATACCCAGCAGCTTGCCCGCCTTTACTACCGTCAGCATCCACGAGCCCAGCAGGCGGCCAATCAGCGCGCCGAACCAGTAGGCTGCCACCAGCGTGGAGGCAAGAGCCACGCTCGTCCATGGACCAAGCATGTGTGTAATAAGCGTTCCAAACCCTCCAAGCTTCGTAAAGAAGGCAGCAATGCCCGAGCCATCGACGCCTTGGGAGAGGAAGTAATTAACGCTGATGGAGGCGAGACCAACTTCCACGCCCACATATAGGAAGATGCCCACTGCGCCCAGCACCGTATGACGGTAGCTCCAGATGCTGCGTGAGAGAACTGGATCTCCCTCTTTGCCAGGCCGGAACTCCTGCGTATTCTGCACGTGCGGCAGGCTCAGGAACATGACAATGACGCCGAGAATCAGCAGCGCGCCCGCAATCGCCAGGTATGGCCCACGAACCGTATTGGCTACCGCCGCCTTGCTCGAAAAGTCAGCAGTATCGGTAAGAATGTAGTGACCCGCAATGATCGGAGCAATCGTGCCGCCCAGCGAGTTCAGCGCCTGCGCCAGCGTCAGCCGCACCGGGGCCGAACTTTCCGGTCCAAGAATCGCCACGTATGGATTCGCCGCCGTCTGCAGCGTCGTTACACCCGCGCCCACCACAAAGATTGCGCCCAGAAACAGCGGAAAGCTCACCAGCTTCGCAGCCGGTACAAACAGCAGGCAGCCCGCCACCTGGATAAACAGCGAGGCCACCATCGTCTTCTTGTAGCCAATCGCCTGAATCAGCCGCGACGCCGGCGAGGAGAACACAAAGTAAGCCAGAAAAAACGCCGACTCCACCAGCATCGCCCAGCCAAATGGAAGGTCAAAAATCGCCTTCAGATGCGGCACCAGCGACATGTTCAGGTTCGTGATAAATCCGAAGATAAAGAACAGAACAGCAACCGTAATAAACGGTCCCGTATAGTTCGGCGCGCTCGCCGCCGGAGGTGTGGATCGCGTGGCCATGAGAGGCGGTTCCCGCTTTCGTCCAGATTTTTTCGAACAGATTTTCAGCTCTGCCGCTGACACACAAATGTAACAGCGCGTAGCCGCTAGTGAATAGAGGACGAAATATACACAACAGATCAGCTTGAGTTGTTTTGTATCAGGGCGCGGCTTCACGGCTTGCGGAAAAGCTCAAATCGGACCGGCTTTGTAACAGGGCACGAGTTTACTCGTGCCGTAACTATCGCAAAAACGTGTCTGGCCTTTAGGCCCTGTGAATGTTCGTTCACCAAATCTGCCTTTTTCCGCAACCTGTTTAGTCGTGCCAATAACACCGCACAATAGAACTGGGCTTCACCCCCGAGGGAAGTTTCCTTATCCCTCGGTCCCTTGCCCATTCCTGCTATCCTCGACTTTCACCAGAGGAGCGCGCGTGGCAACGGAAGCATTAACCGGCGTTCGCCTGAAGAAGGTCCTCGAAGCTCTCGAAGCCAACTGGCAGGCCGAGATGGCCGGCTACCACACCTACAAAACCATCGCCGACCGCGACACCGACCCCGTCCGCGCCCAGGTTCTGCGCCATCTCGCCGCCGCTGAGCTGGAGCACGCCGCACTCTGGCAGCAGCGCATCCAGCAGCTCGGCGGTCCCGATCCCGTCTATAAAGGTGGGCCCAGCGGCGACGCAGGCTCGCTCAGAAGCGCCATCGGCGGAATCCCCATGTCGCTCCGCCGCCTTGAAATCGACGAAAGCCGTCACATCGCCAACTACGGCACCCAGCTCAAGCAGCTCGGCGACGAAGATTCCGTCGAAATCCTCCATCACGTCATCGAAGACGAAAAACAGCATCACCGCGAGCTGGGCTCGCTCCTGCGCGGCCATCACGCCCGCTCCGTCGTCGGCGCGCATAAGGTCGATCCCAAAGCCGTCCTCGAAGAGATGCTCGCCAAGCGCGACAAGGGCCGCCGCCAGCCCGGCTCATGGATTGGTGACGCCATTTACGGCGTCAATGACGGCCTCGGAGCCATCTTCGGCATCGTCTCCAGCGTCTCCGGCGCCACTGCGGGCGAAAGCAAGTATGTTCTCCTCGCAGGTCTCTCCGGCATGATCGCATCCGCGCTCTCCATGGGCTCCGGCGCGTATCTCGCCGCCAAAAGCACGCGCGAAATCTACGAAGCGGAAGTCGCCCGCGAACGCGAAGCCGTCCGTATGAACCCCGCCGAAGCCCGCGAGCTGCTCGGTCTCTACTACCAGGTCAAAGGCCTGCCCGAAGACGACGCCCTCCACGTAGCCGACCACATCGGCTCCGATCCCGATCAGATCGTCCGCGCCCTCGTCAGCGAGCGCCTCGGCTCCAGTGAAGAAGCGCTATCGAAGCCGATGGTCTCCGCGCTCTCCGGCGCGCTCTCCACCGCCGTCGGAGCCATCATCCCAGTCATCCCGTTCTTCTTCTTAAGCGGAGTCACAGCCATCATCGTGGCCGCCATCGTCTCGCTCATCGCGCACTTCGCAGTAGGCGCAGCCAAAAGCCTCATCACCGTCCGCTCCTGGTGGTCTTCAGGCTTAGAAATGACTCTCGTCGGCGCCATCGAAGGCGCAGTCACCTACGGCATAGGAATCCTGCTCGGCACCGCCGGCGGCCTGTAAGGCAAGCGCCCGGCTCGATGCTTGAAACAAATGCCATCCGCAACGTGTCAAATGAAGTATGCGCGCCCAGTGGACAAACAGCGTGACCTTCAGCATCGTGCTTTTGATGATGCTGGACTCAAAGGCTCCACTGCTTGCTGGCGAGCCGAAACACCAAGATAAATTTCTCCATGTCGAAGTACGAGTGCAGCTACCCCCTCCAGCACCGATTGGTTATCTGACACCTCCTGGAGAATCGGTTGTACATATAGCGCCAAAAGATTTTGTACTGACCCAGGGGGGACGGCGTTTTCCGGTTCAGGTTGTCTCACCAAGGTTGAGCGTGAAAATCGTGACCCAGCCTTACATTCCAACGCGTTTACTTGTGTACGTTGACGCGCAGACTGCAAATTCACCCGCTTTATTTTCTCCTATCCTTGCAGAACTCAAGTCTGTCTGGCCTCTGGGATGGCAGGTAGCAGTTGCTCAAATCGATGGAAAAGTATCTGCTTATGCTACAAACCCTGACCAGTTACGCCACAACTTCGCCGCGCTGGCCGGCTCTTCAGTTACGGCTAAGGCCGCGCTTCAGGAGATGCAATCGTTTCTCGGACGCCGAGTGGTGGTTTACGTGGGCGATACAAACCCAGACGGGGCAAATCTTCCTTATTGGGTGGGGCCAAAGGCTGAAGATGCCATGGCAGACCTCTTCATTGTGGACAATGGAAGATCCATCAGGCAGGTAGATGCAAGGGGTGAGTTGGCACCGTTGGCACGTGATGCTGCCCGCGGTGGAGGCGGCTACATGCCAGATCAGATGGGCATTGATAAATTATCCCTGCGCGGAGCGATACGGAAAGCTTTGCAGGCAGCTCCCAGCTACTACGACCTGCGCATACCCCTGCGTGGAATCGACCCGAATGCTCCGATTTCGTTGAAGGTTAACCGGGATCTGCCCATGATGATCATGACACAGGTGATTGGAACGGGTGTAACTCCTGATGTAACAGTCAATGTGAAATAAGTCATCTGCTGAGGACCTGGGATAACACGGAAGCTAACTGACAGAAGCGTGCGCCCCATCCATGCGCAGCTTTCCGCGCATGGGTTGGAAAGCACTCCCGCCAGTTCTCCCACTATCCAACTCAACCTAAAATCCCCCGCGCCGCCTTCCGTCCCAACCGAACACAATCCGAAATCCCAATCCCGTCATAAGCATTCCCCACCAGATGCAGTCCCGGCAGCGCATCCACATGCGCGCGAATCCGCTTCACCCGCTCCAGATGCCCCACCGCATACTGCGCCATCGCCCGCGGCCAGCGGCTCACCCGCGTCTGCTCCGGCTCAATCTGCAGCCCCGCCACGTGCGAGCCAAGAATCTCGCTCAACTCCCGCCGCGCCATCGCAATCAGCACCTCATCGGTCTGATCCAGCAGAGCCGCATTCCGCACACCGCCCAGAAACGCCCGCAAAACAGCCTTACCCGGTGCAATCCGCCCCAGAAACTTCCTGTGCGCAAAAGTGCAAGCCAGCATCGCCCGTCCCGCACTCGCCGGAACCAGAAACCCGAATCCCTCCGGCAGCGGCCCCAGCTTCGCCTCGTCATACATCAGGTTCACCGCAATCGACGACGAGTACGGAATCCCCGCCAGCTCTTCGCCAAGTTGCGCATCCACTGTCCGCAGCAGATCGGCAGCCACCCAGGCCGGTGTAGCCACAATCACCGCATCGAAAACTTCGCTTCCGGAATTTTGAGCCGAGGCGTCCGTCGTCACTTTCCAGCCATCGGCCACGCGCTCCAGCATCCGCACCGGCGTCTTCAACCGAATCGCCTCCGGCTTCAACTTCGCGGCCAGCGCATCGATCATCTGCTGCAGCCCGCCGCGCAGCGTCGTAAACGTTGGTCTCGCCCCGTCGCCAGTCGGCCTTCCCTTCATCACAGCCAGCATCGCCCGCGTTAGCGAGCCATACCTCGCCTCCATCTCCACCAGTTTCGGTAACACCGCCCGTGCGCTCAACTGGCTCGCCTCGCCGCCATAAATCCCGCTCAACAGCGGCCCAGCCAGCCGATCCACAACTTCCGCGCCGTAATGCCGTTCCACCATCGAAGCCACACTCTCATCCGCCTCGCCCTTACGCGGCGGATGCATCAGCTCCATTCCCATCCGAATCTTCGTTCCCAGTGAAAACAGCGGCGTCATCGCCGTCGGCATCAGCTTGGTCGGAATCAGAAACATCAGTCCATCCGGCAACGCAACCAGCCGCTTTCCCACCACAACCCAGGTCTTCCGGTGCGCATCATTCGACGGAATCAGCTCATCGCCCAGCCCCAGCTCACGGCAAAGCTCCGCCGCCGCGGGCTTCTCCGTTAGAAACGAATCCGGTCCATCCTCCAGCGCACTCCCAGCAACGGTGACGCTCGAAATCACGCCCCCCAGCCGGTTCCCAGCCTCAAAAAGCGCGTACTCCCCGCTGGCCCGCTCCAGCTCATACGCCGCCGCAAGCCCCGCAATTCCACCGCCAATGATCGCCGTCCGCATAGCCTGTTCTTGCCAGTCTATTGCAGGCTGTTCCGCACCCACCCCAAATCACAGCACAAAAAAGGACCGGAGCCTAAGCTCCGGTCCCTCGTCACTCGTCCTTCGTGACTCGTCCTTACTCTGCGTCCGGATGCACCGTCCGGTAGCTCGCATTCCCATGCGACCACACCAGCAACAGCACATCCTTTCCATCCGGAACCGCATGAATCTGGCTCAACGTTTCGCTGGCCGAAGCCACCGGCTTGCGATTCACCTCCACAATCACGTCTCCCGGCTGAATCGCCGCATCCTCCGCGGGGCTGCCCTGCCGCACATCCTCAACTACCGCGCCCTTTACCCGCGCCGGTATCTGGAACTGCTGCCGAACATCGTCGCTCAGGTCGCCCACCGAAACCCCAAGGCGTCCCTTGTTCTCAGCAGCGCCGCCTTCATTTGCAGCCTCTTCAGTCTTATCCTTGAAGGCTCCCACAGTCAGGCTCAGAGTCAGCGGCTTGCCATCGCGAACGACGTTCAGCTTCAATGCCTGTCCCGGCTGCATCTGGCTCACGGCCATCTGAAACGCGCTACCCGAATCCACCGTCTGCCCGTTTGCTTCCTTCACCACGTCGCCCTGTTTCAGCCCGCCGCTGCTCGCAGGGGAATCCGGCTGAACCTGCGCAATCAGCGCTCCTGACGCATCGGAAATGTTAAAGAACTGCGCATTCTCCGGCGTAATGTCATTCAAATTCACACCAAGGTATCCATGCTCAATCTTTCCGTGCGCAATCAACTGTTCCGAGACCGAGCGCACCATCTGCACAGGAATCGCAAATCCAGCCCCGGCAAACGAGCCGCTCTCGGAAACAATCGCCGTGTTGATGCCCACCAGCTCCCCATGTGCATTCACCAGCGCGCCGCCGGAGTTGCCCGGATTGATCGCAGCATCCGTCTGAATGTAACCACCCGGCTTCCGGCGATCCTGGTCTGCAAACGGATTCGGCCTATCAAGCGCGCTCACAATTCCGCGCGTAATCGTGCCGCTCAGTCCAAACGGGCTGCCAAACGCCAGCACCGTCTGTCCCGGCTTCAGCTTGCTGGAGTCGCCCCACGCAATCGCCGGCAGCTCCTTCGCATCTACCTTGATTACCGCCAGGTCGGTCAGCTTGTCCACTCCAATGACCTTCGCCGTCAGAATCCGACGGTCGTGCAGCGTCACCTTCACCTGCGTAGCGCCATCCACCACGTGATTATTCGTCACAATGTAGCCATCGGACGAAATAATCACGCCAGACCCGATCCCATGCTCAATCTGCGGTCCCTGCTGCTGCCCGCCCATGCCGCCAAAAAACCGCCGCAGCTCCGGCGGAATCTGCTGCATCTGTTCGTTGCCGCCGTCCTTCGCGTCCACCTTCGCCGTTACCGCCACGTTCACCACCGCTGGCGTCACACGCGAGCTCACAGCCTCCATCGCATGGTCCAGCGAAGTCAGCGCAGCCGTAGATTCTTCGTCCAGCGGCGCCACGCCGTTACCCGATGAGGCAAACACATTCCCGTGCCCCGCAAAAAGCACGGCGCCCAGAGCAAAAGCTCCCGCAATCGCCGCCGGAGCACCAAATCGCTTCACAATCGCAACTAAATGATTAGTTGATTCTCGCATGTTCGTTCACTCCCATGTTGTTGATCCTGCATTGTTTATTGAATCGTACGAGCGCCAGCCCGCACCATGAATATTCAAAAACTACTGAGCTTTAGCCGAGGGATCTATCTTGTCCCTTGTCCCTGCTCCATCAAATCTGCACAATCAGCCAGCCATTCGGCGTCGCTACAAAATAAACCGCCGGAACCACAGCCGCTGAAGGCTCCCTGCCTTCGCGCAGCATCGCCCAGATCACCCGCTGCTGCACGCCCAGGTCATTCCATTCCGTCATCACCAGCAAATCATTGCCACCCGGAGCCTTCTCCACCCGCTTCCGCAGACCGGCCAGCCTCAACTCCGGCTGCCACAGCACCGCGGCCTTCATCGGGTGCCCCACTCTCGCGGCGTCTTTGTTTTTGCCGCCAGGGTGGGAACGGCAAACCGTCCCCATCGCGTGCGCCTCAACCGGCATCGTCATCTTCACCAGATGAGCTTTCGCGCCATCCATTTCCACGCCCGGCGCCTCATTCAAAGCCATCTCCGCCTGCGCCACCGGAGCAAAGCTCACCATCTCCGGACTCCGCGCCAGCGCCAGCGCGCCCACCAGGCTCGCCGCCATCACAGTACCCGTCACGCCAATAGCCAGTGGCCGTCCCAGCGTCCGCTCGCCGCGCAAAATCCGCTCCACGCGCCGAACCAGCTCAGGCCGCTTCTCCCACGCGCCCAGCGCCAGGCTCATCCCGCGCTGCAGCATTGCATGTTCGGCCAGGTGCGCCAGGCACATCGCGTATGCCTTGCGCCCATTGCCCGCCTCCAGCACGCGATCGTCGCAGGCCAGCTCGCGCTCCGCGCACAGTTGCCGCTCCACCCACGCCAGTGCCGGATTCAGCGGAAACACCACCAGCGCCAGCTTCTGCAGCAGGTTCGTCCAGTCATCCGCGCGCCGCAGGTGCTCCACTTCATGAATCAGAACCTGCTTCAGCTCCGCTTCAGGCAGGCTCTCCATCAGCTTGACCGGAATCAGAATCTTTGGCCGAAAGAACCCAATCACGCTCGGCCTGGCAATCTCATCGGAAACGCACAGCCGCACCCGCCTGCCCGCCACCGTCTCGCTGAACCCAGCTCCCGCGGGCAGCTCCATCGCCCGCCCGGCCAGCCGCCGCAAATGCGCCACGCCAACGCCAAGCTGAACCGCCCTCGCCAGCGAAAGCGCCATCCACAGCCCCAGCACCGCATAGCCCCACCGCACATCCAGATGCGCCACCGGAGCTGCAACCGCGTCAGCAGGTCTCGCAATCAACGGTGCTACTTGCAACCCGATCAGCAGCGCAAAAACGCCCAGCCACACCGTGCTCCGCGCCGCCGCGCTCAGCCGCGGAAAAGCCCGCAGCACAGCCCACGTCAGCCCCGCCAGCACGGCTCCCTCCCATAAAGCGGAAACCAGCGCTGAAGCCGCAACCGGACCCAAAGCAGTGAGCCAATCGTTCATCGCCGCACTCTCATTCTGTCTGCCATTCCGCTCACCTGGTCGTCCTCCTGCGTCGCGGCAATCCGCTCCTTCAGCCGCTTCAGCTCATCGGCAGTCAACTCGTCATCCCCTAACAGCGATAACACCAGCCGCTCCCGCGAGTTGCCAAAGAACCGCTCCAGCACATGCCGAATCTCGCTCCGGCTCGCCTCATCCTCCGCCACGCACGGCGAGTAGAGAAACGCCCGCCCATGCTGCCGGTGCGTCACATACCCCTTCTGCTCCAGAATCCGCACCGTCGTCAGCACAGAGGTATAGGCAAGGGGGCTTTCATCCGCGGCAGCCGCGGCAATATCGGCAACCGCCGACTCCCCGCGCGTCCACAGAATCTTCATCAGCCTCAGTTCGGCCGGCGTCAACGTATTCGATGGCTTCGGAGGCATTGCCTGAAAACTCCTTCTGCAGGGTTAGACGACACAACTAAAGAATTAGTTACCACAATCCGGCGAATCCACGCAATAAAACCTGGAAAGTATCCGAGCAAGGCAAGTCAGCATCGAGCCGCAGGGAGCAGAAGCCTTCAGGTCCTGACAACAAGCGAGATGAGAAAGAGAGGCTTCACAGGCTGCGGAAAAACTCAAATTGGACCGGTTTTGTAAGAGGGCGCGAGTTCACTCGTGCCCAGCCTGATGAAAGACCCCATCTTCGCTTTTCCGGAGGGAGCGTGAGGCTTCAGCCTCACCAATAAGGTCAATGCATTCAAGAGGGCCTCAGCCCCGGACTTTTCCTTAAAACCGCCTGACTGACTTTGTCCGCAATCTGGGCACAGCCTTTCGCCATGCCACAAAATGCTCAGGAAAACGGGGGCTTTAGGCAGCGTCTGACAAATCTGGCCGGACCGGTTTTGTAACAGGGCACAACTTCAGTCGAAAATGTCCGAAAAACGATGGGGCTTTAGCCCCTGCGGGATGTCTATTCACTCAAACTGATCCACTACATCTGACGCGGCCTCGATCCTCGCAAAATCGTGCCATAGTCTCCTTAGATTCAATTCCATCCGCTTCGAAATCTACTTTTTACGAAACTTGAACGTGAGAGATTTCTTTGCGCTTGGCGCGGCAGAGCGCGACTATTATTGGGAAATGCCCGCCACAGCTCGGAAAACCAAGAAGCCCCGCCCAGTTGCGCCAAGGTACAGCGTCGCGGAATGGTACGGGAAAGACATTACCGGCATGACACCGGAAGAGCGCAAGAGCTGCGGCACACTAGCTGCAATGCAGATCAAAGCCGCGACCGGCGCAGCAACGAAAGCGCCTGTTTGCCCGTTCCTATCCACGCTCATTCCCAACGCGAAGTGCCACAAAAGAGGCGGCGTCTGCTCAATCAGAAAATATGCGCAGGGGGAACACGGGATCGGCGTAGCGGTAGAGGGCGACAAGATCGTTACTACTTGCCCGTCTCGATTCATTCAGGATATTGAAGAGGGCAAAAGCGTCTTTGTTTGGGTTTCAGAAAAAATGCTTGATATAGCCAATCCCACAATCGTGAAGGAAACACCATTTTTGCGAAAGTTATCCGAAGCTGCCGTCGCGGTGACGGAACTCGAGGTCAAGGATGATGACCAAGGCGATGACGAAGAGCACAAAGCCGGCCGGATCGATTGGATTGTGGTGAATCCCCACACAATGACGGCTACTGATTTGCAGTGGGCAGCTGTCGAGACACAGGCTCTCTACTTTTCTGGTGGAAAGATGATCGTGGAGTTTGATGCTTATGCAAAGGACCCTTCGCCTGTCCTGTTTCCGCTCGGCAAGCGAAGGCCCGACTATCGTAGCAGCGGCCCGAAACGGCTTTCACCGCAGCTAGATGTGAAGGTTCCAGTGTTGGTGAGTTGGGGCAAAAAAGTCGCGGTCGTCATCGACAGGTTCTTCTACGAAAACATGAGCAGGCTGGATGAGGCGTATTCGGGAAGCAACGAAAAAGCCAAGCGCGACAACTCAACGGTTGTGTGGTTCATTGTGGATTATGGTGAAGACATGAAGCTTAAGGCCCATGCGGTTCGATACACCACATTGGAAAGCTCAAGGAAGGCGCTGAACGCAACAGAGCCCCTAGCCAAATCCAACTTCACAGACAACCTGAAGGCCGTTATCGGAAATGCGGCCAAAGCCAATAAGGCCTTCAAGGTTTCATAAGCAACAACTCGCGAATGATCGTATGGTGGGTGTTCTTCATTGGAATCTCAACCACACGAAATCCGTACTGCTTCGCCAGCCTGCGCACTTCCGGCGCATCGTCATAGGTCATCATCACAGAACCCTTTGCCTTTGCCATCAGCGCAAACAGCGCTTCATGGTCGATCTGACTGTGCGTATACAGTCGGCTCCCGGCTCTCTTGCCTCCGGCAGTATAGGGTGGGTCGATAAAAAAATAGGCGTTAGGGTCTTTGATGTAAAGTCGGATCACTTCAAACGCATCCTTGTGCTCAAACGTAATCTGATGCCGGAGAAAGCGCAGTGCCTCGATGCGTTTGACGAGCGTTTCTGGATACCAGCGGGAGAGCAAGCCCTTGCCATTTTCGCCAACTTTGGTCAGACCCGCGCCTTCGGCCATGATTCCGCCGCGCTGCATCCGATTCTTAACGATAGTGCGAAAGGCTAGTGCTCGGAGAGTATCGGGAGCGGAACCGATGATGTGCTTGACGTTAGTAAGCGTCACATCAAATTCAAGAATGTGTCTACACAGCCAGCTAACGTCCTCATCGGTTCCCTGGAAAATGATGGCCCATAGTGCCGCTACGTCGCCGTCAAGTTCACTTAGAAAAACATGGTCTGCCAAGTCCTCGCCTGCAACACTGAGGCCAACCATAGCGCCACCGGCAAAGGGCTCCACAAGCATAGACGGCCGATGCTTTGCCAGTACGAGCCAGTTGCGAATCTCCGGCACCAGCCAGGTCTTTCCACCGGGGTAGCGCAGTGGACTTAGTTGCCTAACCTGAGCCACGTTGATAGGCTTCGCGGCGCTCTGCATCGCCTCGGTGAACATCACCAGTTGCTTGCCTTTGTTTGGGTCGAGCAGAAAAGGCCGCAAGTCATCAAGGACTGACTTACATTCTTGATGGACAAGAATCGTTGACCGGAATACGCCTTGTGCTTTCAACCTGGAGATGCGTCGGTGCTGTCTTTCGAGGGCAGTAGCGTCCATTTATTACTCCGTGAACATTCACGCATTCTAGTGAACCCGCCTGTGGATTTCAATGCCGTGAATGTTCACGAATTCGTACTTTTATAAAAGGTGCCAATTCGGTAACTGCATCCCCATTCCTGCCCGCAGATGACCCATGTCGCTACTTGCAATTTCAGCCACCTGTAACCCGCAAAGCCCCGATCGGACGCGTCTCTGTTTTCTTAATCCCCATATCCCTTCGTCCCTCCTCCCATTACTAAAGTCCAATACCCTTTCGTACCGTCCCCCCCATCACCAGGGCAAACGCATTTCAAAACATCTGCAAGAGACTGTATAAGAAGCGGTCATCCCATCCGGCACGTTTGAATTTGCCGCGCAGGGAGCCTTTCGAGCCCTCTTTTTGCATGGCGTTGAGGACCATATGGCGCAGCACGGCCAGATTGTGCGCTCCATTTCCGGCGCGGGTTCGGTCCTGATCCTCATTCATCACCACATCCAATCGCCAGTGCAGGCTGTTTTCGATGCTCCAGTGTTGACGAACCACCTCATTGAATCGCTCCGGGGTTAGTTCCGAACTGAGCAGGTAGTAAGCCGTCTCGGTGGTGGTTTTCTCCGTCGTTTCGCGTCTCCGCTCCACCTTGCCGATGGCCTTCAGCCCTGGCCATTGGTGCTGATTGTCGAGCCAGCCTATCTCGGTGGAAACCGTCGCCGTGCGGGTCTCGATGCGGCCGTGATCGGCCTCCACCACAGGCGGCATCGTGGTGCGCGGCGCATCCGGATCGTTGAGTAGCAGCACCACATCGTCGTGCAATGTGCCTTGATTGCCCTTCAGCGCCAGTGCATAGTCCCCCTTCTGCTCCACGATCTGCTCGGCAATCGCGCGCTGGCAGTTCAGCGCGTCGGTGGTTACGATGGCGCCTTTAAGGCTCAGCATCTTGAGCAACTGGGGAACCGCCGTAATCTCGTTCGACTTGGCGTCGGTGGCGATCTGCCCGAGCACCAGCCGCTGCCGGCATCCCCAGGCCGAAACCATGTGCAGGGGTGACTTGCCACTGGCCCGATCAAACGAACGGCGCAACACCTTGCCGTCGATGGCCACCACACCCTGCAATTGCCCGGAGAACTGGCCCATGAACCGTTGAAACGACTCGCGAAACTGCTCTGGGGCAAGATCGCGAAACAAGCGATTGAAGGTGTCGTGGCTGGGAAGTCCATTGGCCAGCGTGAGAAAGCTGCGCAGAAAGGGCTCCTTGGCGCGGGCAAAAAGAGCCATGTCCGTGGGGCCTTGTCCGCCGCACAAAACACAACAGAGCGCGATAGCCAGTAATTCGTGAAAATCGTGCAGCCCCGCATTTCCGTGGCGAGGATCCTCAAGACCCTCCCAACATTCCGCAAACTGAGCCAAACTCTCCTGCGAAAACCTCGAAGTTGCCATATAAACAACTTCAAGCCCCCCAGAACACCTGAAAAGTACCTTCAAGAGTTCAACTGATTTTCAAATGTGTTTGCCCTGCCCCCATCAGATAGTTTGCATGCAATTAACCCCAAATATGCTTTACTCATAATGAGCCGAAAAAAGCCACGGCCCGAACCTTAACCGGTTCGGGCCGTTCCCTTTTCCGCACTATGGATGACACGAATGCACAGGAGGTAGGCCGGGGATTTATCCCTGGCAATAAGTCCAGCAGGACGGCTGGGGCTTTAGCCCCTGAGGTATGCTTTTCCAGCCTGAAGATCGAAACATATTTTTCTGGATTTTGGTAACCAAATCCATATAAATAAATGAAAATAATACGGTTAAAACCATGAAACAAGTTACATCCACTTTTCCAAAACTCACCTGCACAGTCCCGAAATAAAGATCGCATGAAGATTTCAGCCGCAAATCGGGCCACTTTCCGCAACTCGCAGAAACCAAACCACTTCCAAACCATGCATCCAGCACAGTTTCAGAATGAGGATGGCATAAAGATTTCTATAAGCACTGTGGAAACCGCCATAACCCACACAAAATGCACCGCTTCGGAATCAACCTTGCACAGGATAACTCGTGCGATCATCCGAAATTGAACACTATCCCAGGTACTGTTCGTCGCCGACCTTCTCCAGCCACTCTACGGCCTGCCCGTTCAACCGCTCCTGAATGGCAATATGCGTCATAGCCGTCTCCGGCGTTGCTCCGTGCCAGTGCTTCTCACCCGGCGCAAACCAGACCACATCGCCGGGGTGAATCTCCTCAACTGGCCCACCCCAGCGCTGCACCCGACCGCGCCCACTGGTCACAATGAGCGTCTGACCCAGCGGATGCGTATGCCACACCGTCCGCGCCCCCGGCTCGAAGGTCACATGCGCACCCACCACGCGGGCAGGCTCCGGTGCGGAGAAAAGAGGGTCCACCCGCACCGTGCCTGTGAAATATTCCTCCGGCCCTTTGCCCGAAGGCTTAGAGCCGGCTCGTTGAATCTCCATCAACCCTCCGGTTTACTAGGATTTGAGCGAGGCCATATCGATCGAGAAGCGGTACTTCACGTCGGATTTGATCAGCCGCTCGTAAGCCTCGTTGATCTTCTGGATCGGAATCACCTCAACGTCGGAGGTGATGTTGTGCTGTCCGCAGAAGTCCAGCATCTCCTGCGTTTCCTTGATCCCACCAATCATAGAACCGGACAGGCTCTTGCGGCCAAGGATCAGGTTAAAGGAGGAGATCGGCGTCGGCTTCTCCGGCGCACCCACCAGAACCATGTGCGAGTCGCGGCCCAGCAGCGGGAGGTAGGCATTGATGTCATGGTCGGCAGAAACAGCATCGAGAATGAAGTCGAAGCTGAAAGCATGCTTCGCCATCTCGTTGGCGTCCTTTGAAATGACCACCTCGTCAGCGCCCAGCCGCCTGGCGTCTTCCACCTTGCCGGGCGAGGTCGTAAAGACCACCGTATGCGCACCGAGCGCATGCGCAAACTTAACGCCCATGTGGCCCAGTCCGCCCAGGCCCACAATGCCAACCTTCTGGCCCTTGGTCACGCCCCAATGATGCAGCGGCGAGTAGGTGGTGATGCCGGCGCAAAGCAGCGGCGCGGCTCCGGCAGGATCGAGATTGTCGGGCACGCGCAACACGAAGCGCTCATCCACTACGACGCTCTCCGAGTAGCCGCCATAGGTGACGCCGCCCAAGTGCTTGTCCGGAAAGTTATAGGTCAGCGTGGGATTGGGACAGAACTGCTCCTCGCCAGCTTTGCAGGCAGGACAGGTTCCATCGGAGTCCACCATGCAGCCCACGGCGGCAATGTCGCCAGCCTTGAACTTGGTCACAGCGGAACCAACCTTGGTGACGCGGCCAAGAATCTCATGCCCCGGAATGCACGGATAAACAGTGGGCATAACGCCGCTCCACTCGTTGCGTACCTGGTGGAGATCGGAGTGGCAGACGCCGCAGAAGAGAATTTCAATCTGCACGTCGGTATCGGTGGGATCGCGTCGTTCGATGGTTGTGAAAGCAAGCGGCGATGTGGCGCTGGCGGCAGAGTAAGCCTTGGCTTTAGACATGAATTCACCTCGTTTGCAGAAAGGATGCAGAAACTCGTCGGAAGTATTCGTTCATCCCGGAGAAATTCTAACGTGAGACCGCACTCTAATTGCACGACCGCAGCACCGATCAGAGCAGAAGCTGATTTAGAAGAGATCCGGCACGGAGTGAAATGCAATACGTGTCGGCGCAGCTTTGTACGCCGTCAGCATTGTGGCAGGAGCCAGCGTCTGCATTCCGTATTTGTGATTCAGCGCGTCCATGGCTTCATACAATTTCGCTCGCTTCTCGGAGCCGTCCATCGAGTCAAAGAGGCTCAAGCTGTGCAGCTTGTCCGGAACAAGGCCGCCAAGATGGACGCCAACAAAATATGGATGCGCGCTCTGCTCGCCGCCGGGCTGTTGCTGCCATAGTTTTCGCAGCGCGGTAATGAGCGTCTGGTTGTCCTGGCACTCTGTGAGCTTAATCTCGCTATGCCACCCGCGCCTGGGCACGCCATAACTGCTCACGGAGTTCGGAATCTCCTGCAGCGCACGCGGAACAGCAAAGCCCACGGCGAGCCCTATGCTGGCAGCCCACAGATCGGCGTCGCGCAGGCGCAGCGCGGCCTTGTGCAGGAGCTTCAAAGCCACGGCCCACGCCTTTTCCGGAGTACGCATCTCCGGCGCCAGCACGTGCTGGTGTCCGATGGATTTCGCATGCTCGTTGTCCGATAGATCGAAATCCTGTCCACGCAGCCAGTGCCAGAGCCGTTCGCCCCAGACCGAACCCCATAGCTGGCCCATCCGTTCGCAGTCGAGCGCCAGCAACTGCTCCATGGTGTGGATGCCTTTCGCATTCAGCCGCTTCTCCGTTCGCGTGCCGATGCCGGGCAGATCGCGCAGCGCAAGCAGCGGCAGCGCGGTAGGCAGCACGTCGACGGGGAGTGCGACGAGGCCGTCTGGCTTTTCCATGTCACTGGCGATCTTGGCGAGGAAACGATTGGGGGCCAGGCCTATGGAGCTGCGGAGCATATCGCCCACCTGCTCGCGGATGGTGCGCTTGACCTTTCGCGCCAGCTCCATCGCAGTGAGGAGCGGCCGTTCGCGGCCAATGAGCCGGCAGGCCATCTCGTCAATGGAGCCGACAGCCGTTACAGGCACGCAGCTTTCAACGGCCTCCACCACCTTGTGATGGATCTGGGTGTAGAGCTCGTGGCGTCCCTCGACAAGGATGAGATCCGGGCATAGCCGTTTGGCGTCCGCCACAATGGTGCCGGTCTTTACTCCGTACGACTTGGCTTCATAGCTGGCGGCAATGCAGCAGGTGGTGTTCGCCATCATGGGCACCACGGCGACGGGACGGTTCCGCAGCTCCGGTCGCTCCTGCTGCTCACAGGATGCGAAGTACGAATTCAGATCGACGAAGAGCCAGTTCACGCCGGGCGCGGAATCTTCCGTCGCGCGCCGGTGCTCTTCTTGCGTCAGTGCGGAAGAGGAGACCTGCGCGTGATTCCGCCACTCATCGATCTGCTCATCGGTCAGTTCGGCAATCGAACCGTCATCCGGAATGGGCTTTTGCAGCATGGCGCGAAGGCTCAAAGGGCTTCGAGATTAGTTTCGCCTTTTATTTGCCTTTATGCAATCGAAATGCTTTTCGTTGATGACACGAAATAACTATTGACGATGCAAAACTTTCCGATGATACACTGAGGGCGTCTGAGGTAATCTCTCTCAGTCGGCCCGAAAGAGATGAAATCTGCACGAAAATAGCCTCTGATCGGGTGAAGTGTCTTATGATGACGCAAAGCTGGCTGCATTGGATACTTGTTAGCGGAAGCCTTGTCGCTCTGGTCGTGACGATTGGCGTGGCGATTCTGCTTGTGTGTTGCCTGAGCTGCGCCCGATGCCCTTTGAAGGAAAAAGACGAGCTCTTCAAACGCCGCGAAGTCTAGCTGCAGCGAATCCATTACTCAGACAATAAGATTCGCGAAAACTCATCGAGATTCTTTTAACGCTGTGTCCGGTTTTAAATACTCCTCAAAATGCGCGAGAATCTTGCGGTAGAGCTGCAAGCGTGCCTCGCTTCCCGCAAGATCATGCTTTTTCCGCGGAAAAATCTGCAGGTCATAGGGAGTGCCAGCATCTACCAGCTTGTCTATAAATTGCACGGAGTTGCCGATATGGACGTTATCGTCGCTTGCACCGTAAACCAGAAGCAGACGGCCTTTCAGGTTTGCGGCGGTGTTCACTACCGATGAATCCTTGTATGCCTGCGGCTCATCCGCCGGCTGACCCAGATACCGCTCCGTATAAGTGGAATCGTAAATGCGCCAGTCTGTCACCGGGGCCACGGCAACGCCGGCTACGAAACGATCCGAGTGTGTCATGGCGTAGAGAGTAAAGTGTCCTCCCCAACTCCAGCCCCACCATCCGAGGCGCTTCGGGTCAAGTTGCGGAAATTTCTCAAGCGCGGCGTCGAGAGCCGCAATTTGATCTTCAAACTGCATTTTGCCAAAGTCGCGGTATGCTGCCTGCGCAAAGTCGCGTCCGCGTCCCGCAGTGCCGCGATTGTCTGTGCGTAGTACGGCAAAGCCGTGCTGTGCGAGCAGTTGGTCGAAGAGCAGATTGTCGCCCCAGAACTCGTCGCCCCAGCGATTCATTACTGTTTGTGCGGTCGGACCCCCATAAGGATTTACGATGAGCGGAACGCTCTTCACACCATAAGCGCCTTCGGGCAGCATCAGCGTGGAATAGAGTGTCGTTCCGTCCTTCGTTTTTGTCTCGAGCTGCAGCCGTGGCTGCAACCGATAAGCCTGCATTGAGCGCGAGGTCCATAGCTCATTACATTCACTGCCTGTTTTGCAGATGCGGAGCCTCGGCGGATCAAGATGCGTGGAGAAGGTATCCACAAATGCCGACTCATCCGATGCAGGCATCGGCGGGAAGTTTCCTTCATGCGCTCCTGATTCGGTGGTGAGTGACTTGCGTTCTCCCGCAAAGCTTACCTGCCAGAGCTGCTGTTCGAGAGGGCTCGTCTCATTCGATGCGTAATAGATCTTCTGATGCTGGGGATCGACGGCAGCGACGGAGATTACATCCCAGTTGCCGCTGGTGAGCTGCTTGGGCGCAGGGGCTGGCGCGCTCATCGGATTTCCCGTGTCGTAGCGATAGAGATAGATGTGGTTGTAACCGTCTTTCCAACTGGTCAGCACAATGGCGCCTTCGCTCACCGAGATACCGTAGTTATCGTCGAGAAACTTGTCGTCTGTCACTTCGAGTATCTGCAAGGAATCGCGGCTGCCAAATGCGTCGGCGAAGTAGAGGGCACGGCGCTTGTGGTCGCGGCTCAATGTTTCGAACCAGAGTGTCTTCCGGTCAACCCATCCAAAACGTGGGATGTAGTCCTGTCCTTCGTGGATCGGCAGCCTGATCCAGGATGTGTGGCTACCTGTGGCACCGATTATGCCGAGGCGGAGTTCGGGGTTGGAATCGCCCGGCTGCGGGTACCGCTGCTGCTCGTCTTTGGGGTGCGTGAGCGTCCAATCGATGAGCGGGTACTCCGGCACATTGCTTTCATTCATCTGCAGATAGGCAATGTGGCTGGAGTCCGGCGACCAGGCGTAGTTGCTTCTTACTTCGAGCTCCTCACCGTAGAGCCAGTCCACCTCTCCATTTGTGATGGCAGGGCTCTGCGATGGCGCGATGGCGACGGGCGTTCCTGCCGCTCCCTGATCGCGCGGGCGTACGATCCAGAGACCGTGATCGCGGACAAAGGCGATGGTTTCGCCATTTGGGGAAAAGGTAGGATTGTCTCCGGAGTTCGCGGCGGTAAAGCCCATCTCCACCGCGGTGCCGGTCTTCAGATCAAAGAGCCAGAGCCGTCCACCGGAATCAAAGAGCAGATGATTGCTGTCCGGCGACCACCAGTAGCGGGGCATCCCTTCGCTGCTGCGCTGGTCGTCACTGCTTGCTTTGAACATGGAGGCAAGCCTGTCACGGCTTATCAATGTAGATCGTCTGCCGGAAGCGATCTCAATGGCGTGCAGCTCGCCATTTTCGAGCCAGGTCAGGTGCTTGCCGTCGGGCGACCAGGCAACTCCCGCCGGTGGCGTGCCGGTGAGAGGCTCATCCCCGTTTATGGCCTCGACTGTCAGAGGCGTGGGGGTGGATTGACCGTTAAGTACGGATGCGGCGAGCAGCAAAGCAGAGAGAGCGAAAAGCGCAAGGCGAAAGTGACGAGGCAAACTATTACCTCCAGGGAGCGATGACGGCGTATTGCCAGTCTATCTGGAGTAGTGTTCGATTCTGGACGATCGCGGGAGTTATCCTGTGCAAGGTTGATTCCGAAGCGGTGCATTTTGTGTGGGTTATGGCGGTTTCCACAGTGCTTATAGAAATCTTTATGCCATCCTCATTCTGAAACTGTGCTGGATGCATGGTTTGGAAGTGGTTTGGTTTCTGCGAGTTGCGGAAAGTGGCCCGATTTGCGGCTGAAATCTTCATGCGATCTTTATTTCGGGACTGTGCAGGTGAGTTTTGGAAAAGTGGATGTAACTTGTTTCATGGTTTTAACCGTATTATTTTCATTTATTTATATGGATTTGGTTA